>ENA-OPBF01001499-OPBF01001499.1-human-gut-metagenome-genome-assembly--contig:-NODE-1499-length-15118-cov-3.007967_pt1 | contig 15118 bp, 20 predicted proteins | sample MGYA00241067_ERZ501450 | MGnify/ENA primary metagenome ERZ501450 (study PRJEB25962, sample SAMEA2042516) | human gut metagenome | biome: human gut; feature: human-associated habitat; material: faeces... | reverse complement strand
AAGATTTCTTTCTTCCATAATATTCTCCTTTCTACATTCTAAGGAATACAACGTTTTAGTTGTATAAATTATTCAGCTTTACTTTCTTTTTTTGTAGTTGTTTTTCTAGCTTTCTTTTCTGTTCCTTCTGTAGCTTCTTTTTTTGCCTTGCTTGCAGTTTTCTTTTCTGCTTTTTTTGGCTCTTCTGCAACTACTGGTTCTTCACCTTTTAATTCTCTTTCAGTTAAAACTGTTTTTATTTTTGCAATGTCTTTCTTAACTTCTCTTATTTTCATAGGATTATCTAATCCGTTTGTTGCTAAGCTAAATCTTAGTTTGAACAATTCTGATTTTAATTCTCCTAATTCTTTTTCTAAGTCTGGTGAAGACATTTCTCTAATCTTATTTATCTTCATCTAATTCACCACCTACTTCAGTTTCCTTTTTAACAAATTTACACTTAACAGATAGTTTGTTAGCAGCAAGTCTTAATGCTTCTCTTGCAACGTCTTCTGAAACGTCTGCAAGTTCAAACAATATTCTTCCTGGCTTTATAACTGCTACCCAGTATTCAACTGATCCTTTACCTTTACCCATACGAGTATCTGCTGGTTTCTTTGTTATAGGTTTATCTGGGAAGATTTTTATCCAAACCTTTCCACCTCTTTTTATATATCTTGTCATAGCAACACGGGCTGCTTCTATTTGGTTAGAAGTAATTTGACCTGCTTCTAATGCTTGAAGTCCATATAATCCATCTGTTACAACGTTACCTCTTGTTGCTTTTCCTCTATTTCTACCTTTTTGTTGTTTTCTATATTTTGTTCTTTTTGGCATTAATGGCATTATCTGTCTCCTCCTTCCACTGCTTTCTTCTTAGCTGGAAGAACTTCTCCTTTATATATCCAAACTTTAACTCCAACTTTTCCATATGTTGTGTTTGCTTCTGCAAATCCATAATCAATGTCAGCTCTTAATGTTTGAAGTGGTATTGTACCTTCTTTGTAGAACTCAGTTCTAGCCATATCAGCTCCACCAAGTCTTCCTGATACAGATGTCTTTATTCCTAAAGCTCCCATCTTCATTGTTTTTTGCATACATTGTTTCATTGCACGTCTGAATGAAATTCTTCTTTCTAGTTGTCCTGCTATATTTTCAGCAACTAATTGTGCATCTAAATCTGGTGATTTAACCTCAACAATATTTAGATTTACATCTTTTCCAATCATTTTTTGTAATTCTGCTTTTAAGCTTTCAGCTAAATTTCCACCTTTTCCTATTACTAGACCAGGTTTAGCTGTGTATACGTTAACTTTAACGAATTTTGCTGTTCTCTCGATTTCAACTTTTGAAATTCCGCTAGCGTATAATTTTTTCTTAACATATTCACGGATTTTGTGATCTTCAACTAGATAATCTGCAAAATGCTTTGAATCTGCATACCATTTTGAGTTCCAGTCTTTTATGATTCCAACTCTAAGTCCGTTTGGATTCATTTTTTGTCCCATTTTCTATTATCCTCCTTACTCTTAGTCTCTTTCTTTAAGAACTATAGTTATATGACTTGTTCTCTTTCTAATTCTAACAGCTGAACCTTTTGCAGCTGGTCTTATTCTTCTTAATGTAGGTCCTTGATTTGCATATATTTCTGCTACATATAATTTATTGCTCTTCATTCCATGGTTGTTTTCAGCATTTGCTATAGCTGATTTAAGCAATTTTTCAACGATTTCTGATGCAGCTTTTGGTGTAAATTTAACTATTGCTAATGCTTCATCAACATCTTTTCCTCTTATTAAATCTGCTACAATCTTAACTTTTCTGCTTGAAATTCTAGCATACTTTAGAGTTGCACTTGCGCATGGTACTACTTCATTTTGTACTGTATCTTCCATTGCTCTTATTTACCTCCTTAATTATTTTTATTTTGTAGTTGTTGTTTTATCTCCTGAATGTCCTTTAAATGTTCTTGTTGGAGCAAATTCTCCTAATTTATGTCCAATCATTTCTTCAGTAATATATACTGGAACATGTTTTCTTCCGTCATGAACAGCTATTGTGTGTCCAACCATTTGTGGGTATATTGTAGAAGCTCTAGACCATGTCTTTAATACTTCTTTCTTTCCACTTTCATTCATTGCTTCAACTCTTTTTAATAGCTCTGGAGCAACAAATGGTTTCTTTTTACTAGATCTTGACATTATTATTTCCTCCTCTTAGCTATAAATTTATCAGTTCTTGAATTCTTTCTTGTCTTGTATCCAAGTGCTGGTTTACCCCAAGGAGTCATTGGTCCTGCGTGTCCTACTGGAGCCTTTCCTTCACCACCACCATGAGGGTGATCTACTGGGTTCATTGCAGATCCTCTAACTTCTGGACGTTTGCCTAGATGTCTTGTTTTTCCTGCTTTACCTAATTTTATGTTTTCATATTCTGCATTTCCTACAGTTCCTATTGTTGCTCTGCAGTTTAGCATTATTAATCTCATTTCTCCTGAAGGTAATCTTAAATTTGCAAATTTTCCTTCTTTAGCCATAAGTTGAGCTTCTTGACCTGCAGCTCTAACTAATTTTCCACCTTGGCCTGGGTTTATTTCTATGTTATGAACCATAGTACCAACTGGAATGTTTTCTAATTTTAGACAGTTACCTGGTTTAATATCAGCATTTACCCCTGACATTACTGTATCACCATCTTTTAATCCTATAGGAGCTAATATATAGCTTAATGTTCCATCTTCATATTTAATTAAAGCTATATTTGCACTTCTGTTTGGATCATATTCTATACCAACTACTGTTGCTGGCATATCTTCTTTTTGACGTTTAAAATCAATTATTCTATATTTTTGTCTATTTCCTCCACCTTGGTGACGAACTGTGATTCTACCATAACTATTTCTTCCTGCTTTTTCTTTCTTTACTGTTAATAAAGATTTTTCAGGAGTCTTTTTTGTTATTTCAGCAAAATCAGATACAGTTGTGTTTCTTAGTGATGGAGTTACTGGTCTGAATTTTTTTGTTGCCATTTCTTTTCCTCCCGAAATAAATTTAATCTTCGGATTACGTTGTCAAACTTCGCTTCGAAATTCCTCAATGTACCAACGTACACCTCCGGATTTCTTGCTTGTTTTCCTAGTACTCCTCGCTTTAATTTATTTCTAATTTCTATTTTTATTTTATTTACGTATTCTTTTTTTCCTGCCCCGCATAAGCAGATATTTTTTATTATCCGAGTTATCTCTCGCTATTTTTATTTAACTACGCACCCATGAATTCATCAATAGATGTCTTATATTTTGTAGCTATTTTTGTTTCTTTTCCGCCTTTTGCAAGATATGTTTTGTCTGATGGATTTGTATCTATTGTAACAATAGCTTTCTTCCAGTCAGATGTTCTTCCAACATTTCTTCCAACTCTTTTTTCTTTTCCTTTTACTGTTATAGTATTTACTCTTAATACTTTAACTCCGAAAAGTTTTTCTACTGCATTGGCTACATCAACTTTTGTAGCTTTCTTGTTTACTTTAAAGGTATACTTTCCTTCTTGTATTCCAGCATTACTTTCTTCAGTAATTATTGGTTTTATTATAATGTCTTCTGGTCTCATTATGCGTACACCTCCTCTAATTTCTTAACAGTGTCTTCTGTTACAACTAATTTGTTGTATTTTAATAAGTCATAAACATTTATTGTTTCAACTAATGTTGTTTTTACACCTTCAATATTTCTAGCTGATTTTTGAACTTTTTCGTTCTTTTCTGGAAGCATTATTAATGCTTTTCCTTCAACTTTTAAGTTTGAAAGAGCTTTTACCATTTCTTTTGTCTTTATATCGTTTAATGGTAAGCTATCAACAACTACTAATTCGTTCTCTAAAACTTTTGAACTTAATACTGATTTAACAGCTAATTGTCTTTCTTTCTTGTTTACTGTGTATTTGTAAGAACGAGGCTTTGGTCCTAAAGCTATACCACCTTTTATCCATTGTGGTGCTCTTATACTTCCTTGTCTTGCTCTACCTGTACCCTTTTGTCTCCATGGTTTTCTTCCACCACCAGAAACTTCGCTTCTTGTTTTTGTACTTTGTGTACCTTGTCTTTGATTAGCTAAATAATTTACTAATACACTGTGAACTATTGCTTCATTTGGTTCAATTCCAAATACGCTTTCTGCTAATTCTATATCACTTACTTTTTTACCTTTCATGTCTAATACATCTACTTTTGGCATTTCTTTCTTCCTCCTTCCTTCTATTTACTAGCCTTTACAGCTGATTTTACTTTTAATATTGCTCCTTTTGGTCCTGGAACACTACCTTTTACTAATATTACATTTTTATCCATGTCAACTCTTACTACATCTAAGTTTTGTATTGTAACAGTAACTCTTCCCATATGTCCTGGTAATTTTTTACCTTTAAATACTCTACCTGGTGTTGATGTAGATCCCATTGATCCTGGTCTTCTATGATACATAGAACCATGTCCCATTGGTCCTCTATGTTGTCCATGTCTTTTGATAACACCTTGGAATCCTTTTCCTTTTGATGTTCCTTGAACATCTATTTTTTCTCCAGCTTCAAAAACATCTGCTTTAAGTTCATCTCCAACTTTAATTCCTTCTACTGAATCAATTCTGAATTCTCTTAAATGTTTTTTGTTAGCTAATTTTGCTTTTGCAAAATGTCCTGCTTCTGGTTTGTTGATATGTTTATCTTTTATATCTCCAAATCCTAATTGAACTGCATTGTAACCATCTGTTTCTACTGTTTTAACTTGTGCTACAACACATGGTCCAGCTTCTATAACTGTTACTGGAATAACATTTCCTTTTTCATCAAAGATTTGTGTCATTCCAACTTTTCTTCCGATTATTCCTTTTTTCATTTTATTATTTCCTCCTAACTATTGGCTGATAAAATTTTATATGTATTTTATTTACTTATCAGCTTGGTTTTGATGCTACATATTTATTTGTAGTCTAAAATTAAATTACTATAATTTTATTAATTATAATTTTATTTCGATATTAACACCAGCTGGTAATTCTAATTTCATTAAACTATCAACTGTTTTTTGTGTTGGGTAAAGAATGTCGATAACTCTTTTATGTGTTCTCATTTCAAATTGTTCTCTTGAATCTTTATATTTGTGTGGAGAACGTAATATTGTTACGATTTCTTTTTGTGTTGGTAATGGAATAGGACCTGATACCTTTGCTCCTGTTTTTTTAGCAGTATCTACTATTTTTTCAGCAGACTGTTCTAAAATTACATGGTCATAAGCTTTTAGTCTTATTCTAATTTTTTCGCTTGTTGCTACTTGTTTTGCCATTGTAATTTTCCCTCCTTCTTAAAAATTATTTTTGTTTGCGATAGCTATAATTGCTATCTAAATTACCGTGGCAAGTTAAAACGCACTCTGGTGTTTTCAATGCTACTTTTATAAAAAAGACTTTGCAACTATCTAAAAAATAATCTTTAAATAGTTTCTACGGGTCTTTTGAAAGTAACATTAATTTGTATAAATAAAACCCAAAATATGCATGATAATTCTGGGATAAGTGCTATTTTTATAAAACTTACCGCCTGGTCTCTGCCATGACATACTCCACCAAAGTTCCCTCCACCTCTACTATTTCAAAAGGTGTAGCCACATTTGGCTTCTTCGCTTAATTCATGCTTTTATATTATATAATGTTTTTTAGGAAATGTCAACCACTTTTGGATATTTTTATTAAAGTCCGTTCAAAAAAATGATTTTGGGGTCGGAGTGATTTTTCTCTCCGACCCCAAAATCATTTGAAACCTTGGTATTACGGTATTTTTCTATACCTCCATTATTATTGGAATAATCATAGGATTTCTTTTTGTTTTCATAAAAATGTAATCTCTTAAATTCTCTCTAGCTGCTGATTTTATTGTTGCCCAATCTCTAATTCCTCTTTCTTCACATTTTTTTATTTCATGTCTAACTACTGATTTTACATCATCCATTAAATTTTCTGATTCTTTTACATATACAAATCCTCTTGAAATAACATCTGGTCCTGCAACTACTTCTCCTGTTGATGCGTCCATAGTTAAAACTATAACTATTAGACCATCTTGTGATAAATGTTGTCTATCTCTTAAAACTATATTTCCAACATCTCCAACACCTAATCCATCTACAAGAACTCTTCCACTTGGTACTGATGAGGTAAATTCTGCCCCTTCTTCATTAATTTCTAGAATTCTTCCATTTGACATCATAATAATATTATCTTTTTCTACTCCCATACCTTGAGCAGTTTCACTATGAGCTATTAATTGTCTATATTCACCATGAACTGGTATAAAATATTTTGGTTTAGCTAGTGCTAAAATTAGTTTTTGTTCTTCTTGACAAGCATGTCCTGAAACATGTATCGCTTCTAATGAGCTATATACAACCTCTGCCCCTATTTGCATTAAGTCATCTATTACTTTTGATACAAATTTTTCATTTCCTGGTATTGGTGTTGCTGATATAATTACTAAATCATTTGGTGTGATTTTTACTTTTCTATGGTCTCCCGCTGCCATTCTTGTTAAGGCTGACATCGGTTCTCCTTGGCTTCCTGTTGTGATTATAACTAATCTTTCATCTGGATAGTTTGATATCATATCTATATCTATAAATATATTTTCTGGACATTCTATATATCCTAACTCTCTTGCAGTTGCTATCATATTTATCATGCTTCTTCCACACACTGCAATTTTTCTATCATATTTTACCGCTGCATTAACTATTTGTTGTACTCTGTGAACGTTTGAAGCAAATGTTGCAACCACAATTCTTTTTGTGCAATGTAAGAATAATTTATCAAACACCTCACCTACTGATCTTTCAGACATTGTAAATCCTTTTCTTTCAGCATTTGTACTATCTGACATTAAAGCTAATATTCCTTCTTTTCCTAATTCAGCTATTCTTCCAAAGTCCATTATCTTACCATCTATTGGTGTATAATCAACTTTAAAGTCTCCTGTGTGTAATACTGTTCCTGCCGGTGTTGTTATAGCTAACATTACTGAGTCTGGAATACTATGTGAACTCCTTATAAATTCTACTTTAAAATTCTTTCCTAATTCTATTGTTTGTCCTTGCACAACCTCATTTAATTTTGTAGATCTTAATAATTTATGCTCTTCTAATTTATTTCTAATTAAACCAGCTGTTAATCTTGTTGCATAAATTGGTATATTTATTTTCTTTAATAAATATGGTACTGCTCCAATATGGTCTTCATGTCCGTGTGTTATTATTAATCCTTTAATTTTATCTACATTTTTTTCAAGATATGTTATGTCTGGAATTACTAAATCAATCCCTAACATATCATCTTCTGGGAATGATAATCCACAGTCTACTACTATAATCTCATTTTCATATTCAAATACTGTTATGTTTTTTCCTATTTCATGTAATCCACCTAATGGTATAATTTTCAATTTTGATTGTTTAAATATAGTATTGTTTTTCTTATTAGTTTTGTTTACTCTTGGTTTTCTTGTTGTTTTTGTTTCTTTATTTGTTTCCTTTTTTATTTCTTTTTTATTTTCTTTTTTATTTTCTTTTTTCAAATCTTTTTTTTGTATATTCTTTTCTGTATTTTTTTCATTACTCTCTTTATTTGTGTTCTTATTATATGTTCTTTTTCTTGTTGTTGTTTTATTTCCTCCTTCTCTAGTTTTTCTTGTTGCTTTCTTTTCTATCTCTTTATTTTTTATTTCTTCTGTCATAAAAACTCCTTTCAATTTTATATTTTCTCTAATTTTATTAAATCTCTAAAAAAATTAGTTTAAACTTAAAACTAATTTGACCTAATTTATTATTTACTTTTTCTAAATATAAAATGTATTTATTCTCTCCTTGATACATTTCCACTTATTCTCTTAATAAATTCCGTTCTCTCTTCTTATTATTTTTTATCCTATAATATGCATATTGCATCTCTATTCTATGCATTTATATGTTTTAGGTTTATTTAATAAAATCTCATCTTTTTAGCTTTTTTGCTAACAACTGTTTTTTATTATAATATATTTTTTTTATTTTGTCAATTTTTTTATGTAAATAAATCGTAAGAGGATTTACCCCATACGATTTTATATTTCCATTTGTGTTCCTAAAAATGTTGCTGCTGATTGTGCTACTTTCTTTTCTACCTCATTCATTTTGCTATTTGCTTCCTTAGACATTAATATTACAGTTCCTATTGTATCTCCATTTGAAATAATAGGATATACTACTTGTGAATTGTATTTTCTTTCTTTATTATCATTTTTTGTTATAGGCATTGAAATATCACTGTTTTCGTTACTTGCATAAATTCCTTTATCTTCCATAAGCTGTTCAAGTTCTGGGCTTACATCTTGTTCTAAAAATTCTTTTTTTGAACCACCTGAAACTGCAATTATTGTATCCTTATCAGTAATACATGCTATATGACCTGTTGTTTTTGAAAGTGTTTCTGCATAACCAGAGGCAAATTCTGAAAGTTCGCCTATTGGAGAATATTTCTTCAATATTACTTGTCCCTCTCTATCTGTAAATATTTCTAATGGATCTCCGTTCCTTTATTCTTAAAGTTTTTCTAATCTCTTTAGGTATTACTACTCTTCCTAAATCATCTATTCTTCTTACAACACCAGTTGCTTTCATAATTATCCTCCCTTTTTGTTTTCTATATTTTTGTTTATATTGTTATTATTTCTTTTTGTTGTTTTTTTATTCATTTTTTGTCAAAAAAAGATTAATAGATATTTAAATGCTTTTGTTTAAATATCTATTAATCTTTTAGTTTGGAATTATCATTTTATATTTATATAAACTATAAACTTATCTATTATTTATTCTATTTTTTAACATATAATTTATAAATATTCTCAATACATCAAATAAATATTTTATTCTTCTGTCATCTCTGTTTTTTCTTCTTTTTGATTTGATGAATCCAACTTATATTTATCTAATATATATCCTAAATTTGCAGAAAACTCTTTTAACATTACAATTTTTATGCTTGGGTCTTTTCCTTTTAAATAATCATCAATTACTCGTTTTAATTGTTTAATGTTTTTCATTTCTGGTTCTATTTCTTTTGTATATTTATCAGCTCTATTAGCTAATTTTTCTTTTATTAATACAATATCCTCATTACTTGCACATGAAATTCTTTGGAACATTTGATATGGGTCATAATACTTAAATATTGGTACATTCATACATTCTTTATCAAATTTTTCGTAGAATTGTTCCATTTTCATAGGTATACACTTAAATACCTCTTCTGCTTTTTCTTTATACATTTTATCATGTAATTGACCATTTAACATATTAAAATGATTTAATATATCTTCCATATCTTCTGCATCTTCATCAATAGCTATTTTACTTAATTCCTCTTCTACATTTGAACAATATTCTGATTTCAAAGAAGCTAAATTCATACCATTAAAAAATACACTTTTTATTGTTTTTAAATCATAGCTAATTAAATCTTTTTTCACAAAATAACTAAAATAAGCAAATATTTTTACATTATCAATAAGTCTCAAATTACCTTGTTTTACATCTTCAATAATACTATTTATTACTTTATCAAACTCATCATCTGAGATTTTCCAATATTCCTCTGTAAGTAATCTTTTATAACCTGGTAAATTTTCTGTATCAATTGTATTTCTTATTGTTTCCATATTTTCTTTAAACAATTTCATATCAAAAATTCTTGTTCTAATATAATATTCTATAAATTTAAAGAATCTATATTCTGATTTAAAATTATAGTAGTAATTGTTATCAAATTCTTTAATATAAAACTGTCTATTATCCATTAATATTCTAGATGATACAAGTATAGATTTGTATTCTTCATTATCTTTAATATTTACAAATTTATCTTTTGTTATTTTACCAGCTTTTATTTCAAACGAAACAGCTATTGTAAATATTAACATTGTTTGCATAACTCTATGGCTTGTATTTGGATAACTTTTACTTACCATCTCATATATTTTTTGAAAATCTGCTAATGCATGTTTTAGTATTCTTAAATTTCTTGTTCCACTTCTTTCAAATGTTGATATTATCAATCTTGTATTTTCTCTTAAAAATCTTATTAAATCTGGATTATTTTCATATCTCATCAAAATCCCATTTATAATATAATCAAATTTAGGTGCATATTCAAATGTTTCACCTATAAGTTTTTCTTTTATTCTTTCATAATCATTAGCTTTATCAAATACACTCTCTATTTTTTGTTGTATTTTTTCTACCATTGGTTTGTCTGTTTTATTTAATTCATTTTGTTTATCTAATAAATATGTTGCAATAAAAGTTTTCATTTCTATATTTGAGCTTTTTAACTTTGTTGATAATTCTTTTTCATTACATATTATTATCGTTTTTATATGGTCATGTTCAACAAAATTATTTATATATCCTAATATATCGATTACATCTACATTTGCTCTTTCTAAGTCATCAAAGCAAAGTACTTTATCATCAGTTGAAAAAAAGTCTGCATAATCTACTTTATCGCCATTTTGTGTTACTCCGAAAAAGTTTGCCATATCTATTCCTGTTTTAGCATACTCTGGAATAGTAGATTGTTCATTTGCGTCCATAAATTTTCTTAAATTTTTATCCATTAATTGTGTAGTTTCTATAAATATTTTTTTGCTTATTTCTTCTAAGTTTGAAATACCATATAAAGACATATAAATAGTTGTGAATTTTTTTCCATTTAATTGCATACTTTCTATCTTTTTTCTAATTTTATGATTCCAAAAATGAGTCTTTCCTGAGCCCCATTCACCATTTATCATAATAGCATAATCTGTATAGTCTGATCTAACATAATCTAAAATACTTTCAACTAAATCTTCCACTGTTTTCCTCCTTTGTCAAATTACACATATTTTAATCTTTTGCTAAAATAAAAACTCCTATTTTTCTTGGTTTGGCTTTGCTTAAAATTCTAGCACATTCATTTACAGTAGCTCCTGTTGTATATACATCATCCAATAATAAAATTTTTTTATTATTTAGTATTTGCATATTTTTTAATTCATATGCACCTTTTATATTTTCTTGTCTCTCAAAACCACTTAAACTGCTCTGTTCAACATTATCTTTTATCTTATATAAACAGTTTTCCTCTAAGTTTAAATTAGCATATTTACATATCTCTTTTGCCAATAAATAACTTTGATTATATCCTCTTTTTTTATATCTTTTTTCGCTTATTGGAACTGGAATTATTGTATCATAGTTTTTTATGTTTTCCAACATTTTTTTACTTTTTAACAGAATTTTCACAAAGGTAATGTATATATATGATTTTTCATTAAATTTGTAATCTATAATCATTTCTCTTATTTTTCCTTCATATTTAAATAAATACATTATCTCTGAAACATATACATTATCCTTATAATTCTCACTTAATTCTTTTTTTATTTCTTGTTTATCACCTATATTTTCTATTTCTGCATAAGAAGCTGTTTTTATAATATTTGCTTTTACTTTATCTTCTATACTTTTAAAACATTTACTACAAATCCAATCATTATTTAATTTTCCACAGATTCCACAAGCTGGTGGAAAAAATAGATTTAAAATTTTATTAAAAATACTTTCGTAATTGTAATTACATATTTCTTTTTCAAATTTCTTTATACTTTTATTATCTTTTTGCTTTAAAATTATATGCATCATTCTCCTTTATTTTAATTAACTAAATTTATTTTTAACAAAATTTATTTAAATGATTTTTTCGCCCCCAAAACAGCTTAAATAATAAAAATTGAAACCACAAAATCACTAAAATCATTTTTTAAGTTTATATTCTAGTCCTGTATTTCTTTTTTTACTATCTATATTTTGAATCATATAATTTACTACATTATCATTTCCAACAACTATTAACAATTTTTTAGCTCTTGTTATCCCTGTATATAATAAATTTCTTGTTAATAATATTGGCGCAGATGGAGGAACTGCCATAATTACTACATCAAATTCACTACCGCTGTGCTTTATGTATCGTTATTGCATAGCTATGTTCTATTTGGTCTAATTCTGAATAATCATAATATGCTGTTTTATCATCGTCAAATCTTATTTCTACAATTTTATCTCTTTCACTTATTAATGTTATTGTTCCTATCTCACCATTAAAAACACCTTTTCCTATTTCTATATTTCCAGAAGCTGATTCTCTTTCCCAGTCTATATCATAATTGTTTTTTACTTGCATTATTCTGTCTCCTACTCTAAATGTTGCTCCCATATTTGATTTTTCTGGTAAGTTCTCTAAATTTGGATTTAGCTTTTCTTGTAGTGCTTTATTTAACTCTTTAGTTCCTAATAATCCCTTCTTTGTTGGTGTTAATACTTGTATGCTTTGAAAAAAATCATAATCGCCATAGTTTTTTAGCCTTCCTGTACATAGAGATACTATTTGCATTAGCATTTTTTCTTGTGATAATTCTTTTATATAAAAGAAATCTTCCATCGTTTCTTCTGTTATTTCTTCATCTTCTTTTGATAAAAACTTTTCTCCATTGTTGACTCTATGTGCATTCAATATAATTTTCGATTTTGCAGCTTGTCTAAAAATTTTATCTAAATGAATTGTTGTTATTGTATTTGATGATATTAAATCTTTCAAAATATTTCCAGGTCCTACTGATGACAACTGGTCACAGTCTCCTACTAAAATTAGTTTTGTTCCCTTATATATACATTTTAAAAGATAACTCATAACAAACATATCAACCATTGATAACTCATCAACTATTATTAAATCTGCATCTATTGGTGCTCCTTCATATTCTGATGCGCTTTGATAAAAATTATTTTCATCTATTTTCCCTATTTCTAGTAATCTGTGTAAAGTTGAAGCTTCTTTTCCTGTGGTTTCTGTCATTTTTTTTGCTGCTCTTCCTGTTGGTGCACATAAAACTACTTTGTTTCCTTTTTCTTTATAAATATCAATAATACTTTTTATAATTGTTGTTTTTCCTGTTCCTGGTCCTCCTGTTATTATAGTTACATTATTTTCATTTACTAATTCTATCGATTCCTTTTGTTTTTCCGATAATTCTATATTTGAATTCATCTCCATTTTTTTCAATGCAACTTTTATATTTTTTATTTTTTTAACATTAGCTGATTCTTGAAGATTCTTTATTCTTATTGCTATTTCTTTCTCTGTATTATAAAAATAACTTAAATAAACCCAAGTGCCTGTCCCGTCATCTCTTTCTTCTATAACTATTTCATCTTTTGCTTTTAAATTTATTAATGCATCTTCTATATTTTCAGTCATTACATCTAATAAAGTCCTAACATATTCAATTAAATTTTCTTTTAAAACGCATGAATGACCATTATATGTTGATTTTATTAATGAATATTTTACTCCGACTTTCTATTCTTTTATTATTGTCATAACTAATTCCTAGTTCCAATGCCATTTGGTCTATTTGTTTAAAATCGACTCCCCTTGCTATATCTATCAAAATATATGGGTCTGACTCTATTTGTTCAATAGCATTTATTCCCAAAAGTTTATATACTTTTTTAGCGAATTCTGCTCCTATTCCAAACTTTTCTAAAAAGCCAACTATTTGCCATACTTCCCAATTTTCAAGAAAACTTTCTGACATTTCTAGTGCTTTTGTTTCAGAAATTCCTTTTATTTCCGATAATCTTTTAGGTTCAAATTTAAAAACTTGAATTGTTTCTTCTCCAAATTTTTTTATTATTCTTTTAGCTAATGCCTCTCCTATACCTTTTACATTACCATTTGATAAATATTTTTCCAAAGCACTCAAAGTTTGAGGCATTAATTTTTCAAAAGTTTCAACTTTGAACTGCCTTCCATATTTTTTGTGCTCTACAAAATTTCCTATTACTTTCAAATTATCTCCACTACCCACAAATGGTAAATATCCTACTATTGTTGTTAGTTCATCTTCTGTTTCAAAGTCTGCTATCATATAACTATTAACCTCGTTATAATAAACTATACTTTGAATTTCTCCTATTAATTCCATTAAATTCTCCCTACTTATTTAGTTCTTTCATTGCTTCTCTGTATTGTTCTTCATTTGGAGCTTTTCCATGCCAGCCAACTTGATTTTCCATATATGAAATACCTTTTCCCTTTATAGTTTTTGCTATTATGCATACTGGTTTGTTTTTTATATTCTTAGCCACATCAAAAGCGTCAATTATTTCCTGAATATTATGCCCATCTATCTTTATTATTTCAAATCCAAAACTTTTGAATTTTTCATCTATTGGATATGAACTCATTATTTCTTCTATTGTTCCATCTATTTGTAAATTATTATTATCAACTATCACACATAAATTATCTAGTTTATATTTAGCTGACGCCATAGCAGCTTCCCAAATTTGACCTTCTTCAATTTCTCCATCACCTAATACGCAATATACCCTATAATCTTTTTTATCCATTTTTCCTGCAATTGCCATTCCATTTGCCGCTGATAGTCCTTGTCCCAAAGAACCGGTTGTCATATCTACACCAGGAATTTTTTTCATATCTGGATGTCCTTGTAAGTAACTATTTATATCTCTAAAAGTTTTTAAATCTTCTAATGGAAAATATCCTCTATGTGCTAATACACTATATAATGCTGGTGAACAATGACCTTTTGATAACACTAATCTATCTCTATCTTCCCACTTTGGATTTTTTTCATTTATATTCATTTCTTTAAAATATAGTACTGTTAATATGTCGGCAATTGATAGCGAACCTCCTGGGTGTCCTGAGTTGTGACTATATACTTCTTCTATTATTCCTTTTCTCACTTTTTTAGCCATTTTTTCTAATTCTTCTATACTTTCTAATTTCATAGAAATATTACCTTCTTTCATTAATTTATTAATATTGGAGACTATATATAGTCTCCGTACTAATTCTTTTTTCTATTGTTTAAAGTTTTATATTTATTTTTAGTATTATTTTGAAATTATATCATATTTCTTTTATATTTTATATATTTATTAAGTATTTTGTATGAATTTTTTATAGTATATTTGACAATTTAATTTTAAATATTTC
>ENA-OPBF01001498-OPBF01001498.1-human-gut-metagenome-genome-assembly--contig:-NODE-1498-length-15119-cov-2.803173_pt1 | contig 15119 bp, 12 predicted proteins | sample MGYA00241067_ERZ501450 | MGnify/ENA primary metagenome ERZ501450 (study PRJEB25962, sample SAMEA2042516) | human gut metagenome | biome: human gut; feature: human-associated habitat; material: faeces... | reverse complement strand
GTTCGGCTTAGCTGTGCAGACGGCACAGAAGCAGGCAGCCACAGCACCGACCGTGTCGTTTTATGCGTCGGGCGATTCTAACGGCTTGTCAGCCGAAAAGACGGTCGCAAGCCTTGATTTAACTAAGGGAAGCCCCGTTGCGGTCAGCTCTTACGTTGATTCGTTGGAGCCTAAGTTTGAGGCTACGACCCTAGGTTTTCCCGATATGCTGGCGCTTCTTGCGTATGCTTCGCTTGGTAAAGTCGAGACCGCTGGCGATGCTGCACCTTATACGCACACGATCACTCCAGGGGAGAGTCTTCCTTACTTGACTGTTTTTGAGCAGAAGGGCTCCGCTTCTGCAGCGATGGCGCGCTTGGTTGATTCTAAAGTTGATTCGCTTAAGCTTTCCGCAGAAGGCGTAAAGCCTATTTCGTTTGATATGACAATCAACGGCTGCTTGATGGAGTGGCTTTCAGTCACCTCCTGGAATGGTCCACAGTTCAACATCGCCGACGGCTACTTCACCCTCGCGAATGCTGAGGTCTTGTTCTCACTTTCCACGGGAACCCCTGTTGCGGTGCCTGCGGGAGTAAACCTCTCTAAGCTTGAGCTGGAAATTGCTAACTCAGTATCTTCTCAAGCAATTTTAGGTTCGCCCGTGCCAGGTGATCAGACCGAATCAGGCTCCGTTATCACCGTAAACATTGAGGGAACCTCCGACAGCACCGAGCTTTATCGTGAGGTTATGACTGGTTCCAAGACGGGAACCGCCCTTGCTTCAACTGTTGTTACTGGCTCTTTGCAGATGACGTTCGCCCATAACACCGACGAAAACATCAAGCTTATTCTTAAGGTTCCTGCTATTCCTTGGACTTGCGATGTTATGGCGGTATCCACAGAGGGCGGTCCATTTGACTTGAAGCTTTCTACCGAAGGCGCTCTTGACCCAGGCGACGGTAACGGCTCGGTGCAATTCGTTATTAACACTAATTGTGCTGACGTTAAGAATCCTGTTGCAGATGCCGTCGAATAAGAGGTGACTGAATAATGTATAAGCTTGGCAATCTTGAGTTTGTTTTTGAACTTACCAACGCTGAAACAGGCGAAAAAACAGAAGTAACCTCAACCCCTTCCATGTGGGCACGTGCTAGTGAGTATCAGGACACCTTGCTTGCAAAGGGTAATCACACGCCAGGTTATTGCGTCGGGAAATACATTAACTATCTTGCAATGATGGCTGCCGCTAGCGCAGGCATCATCAAGAAGTTCAACGGCGCTCCCACTGCTGATGCCGAAGCGGAATTCTGCAATAAGTACAAGATCAAGGACGTAAGCTTTAAGTACAAGAACAAGGATGACGAATCCGAAAACCCTACCGAGAGCGACCAGGAGGAAAGCCAGGAAGCTTAATCGGCGACCTGGTCGCTGCTCTCTCCCTCGCAACGCACGAAAGCCCCATAGCACTGCACAAGATGCTGTTCGAACAGCCAGATGTGTTTGATTCGCTTTGGTATGCGTACTTCTTTAAAAAGCAGGACGAGGGAAACGAAATTGACGCGATCTTAGGTAAGTAAGGAGGCCGAGCATGGCGGTACCTGTCGAAATAAAAGTCGATGGATTGGAAGCCGCCCTGCTCGGTCTTTCTCGTGCGCAGAAAACACTGAAAGAGGAAACAGCGCCTATTCTTGGCGAAATCGCGAAAGATATTAGGGTTCGCGCTCGTAAAAACGTAAGCGTTGCGCACCCGCGCAATTTCTTCAAGGCTGGTGGCTCAAGGCTTACGCCATCTTATAGGACGAAACAAGCTGGTGAGTTTTGGTGGGTTGTTCAAACGCCGTCCTCTGATGCAGGTGCCAGGGAAGCGCAAGCGGAATTTGCAGCGGTTGGACATACGCCGCAAGGTCAGGCGTTAGTTTCTGCCCTCACTTCCGTTTATGGCCGTTCTGGAGGGTCGGGGAATGGTCGAATTTTGTACAAAGCACGTGACGACATTGAAGCGGAAGCTGCCGCTAAATTAAACGATGGCGTAGCTAAAGCCGCGGCAAAGATAGAAAAGGAGATCAACCGTGGCTAGAGGCGGCGTAAAACTTTCCATTCTGTCTTCATACGACAAGAAAGGAACCGACCAGGCGGAAAAGGCGCTTGATCGGTTTGCTAAAAAATACGGGCAAGTAGACAAAGCGACCAAGACAATTACTCTTGATGAAAACACGGCGCAGCTTGCGCGTAATTCCATTGCGGCAGACCAGATGGCTGCTAAATGGTCAAGTGCAGGGCAAACGCTGCAAAGCGTAGGCTCTACGCTTACTACGTCAGTAACGCTGCCTCTTGGTGCTGCTGGCGCTGCATCCTTTACGCTAGCTTCTAACTTTGAAAGCTCCATGTCACGCGTGGCAGGTGCGCTTAACGACCCTGACGCCAACATGGAAGAACTGCGGCAGCTTGCCTTGCAGATGGGGCAAGATACTGTATTTAGCGCATCTGAGGCAGGCGCAGCTATGGAGGAGCTTGCCAAAGGCGGTCTTACTGCAGCAGATATTAAAGGTGGCGCCTTAAAGACCACCATGGACTTAGCGGCGGCAGGCAATATGAATCTTGCTGATGCTGCTAATGTTGTTGTGCAGGCAATGGGCGCGTTTAATATGAACGCAGAGCAGTCAGGAGAAGCGGCTAATGCGCTTGCTGGTGCTGCTGCGGCGTCGTCTGCAGATGTCTCTGATCTTACGCAGGGTCTTTCCCAGGCATCAGCCCAGGCCAATAGTGCAGGATGGTCGATCCAAGATACTACGGCTGTATTAGGCGCGTTTGCTGAAGCAGGTATTCGCGGAAGTGATGCAGGTACATCCTTAAAGACCATGCTGCAACGTCTTTCCGCCCCTACAGGTGCTGCGGCATCACAGATGGAAGCTTTAGGAATCAACGTTCGCGATTCTGACGGCAATATGAAGGATGCTGCATCTATTGCAGGCGAGCTGCAAAGTAAGCTTAGTGGGCTTGATTCCGCTACTCGCGATGCTGCAATTCAGACGATATTCGGTGCCGATGCATCGCGTGCTGCCTTGGTCATGATGAATCAGGGCACTGCTGGTATTGAGAAGTACACGGCTGCTACCAACGATCAGGCAGCAGCACAGCGTCTTGCTGATTCGCAGATGGGTGATTCCGCTCGCAAAATTGAGGAAATGAAGGGCGCGGTAGAAACTGCTGCTATTCAGATTGGCACGGCCTTGGCGCCTGTCGTTACCGATGTTGCTGGCGCGGTCGGTTCACTTGCTGAAAGCTTCTCCGAGCTTGATCCCGAAACGCAGAAGATGGTTGTCGGGTTTGCTGCTGCAGCTGCTGCAGCTGGTCCTGTTGTTACTGGTATGGGACATATTGCAAGTGCTGGCTCTTCTGTTCTGTCGCTTTACGCAGATATCACTGCCCGTATGGCGCAGAATTCCGCTGCAGCTGCCGCTAGTGCGACATCAACTTCCAGGCTAGGAACGGCATTCAATACTGCTCGATCTAAGGTAGGCGGATTCTTAAGCACAAGTACCGCTCTTCGTGCAGGTCTTGTTGGATTAGGTGTCGTTCTTGCAGGATTGGCTGTTGGTGCGATTGCTGATTATATCCAGTCGCAAGAGGAAATGGAACAGGCTACCGATGGCCTACGCAATGCACAGGTAAACGCTATCAGCTCATCGCAGGCGGTAGGTACTGCTCTTGGAAATCTGGAGACTGCGTATGCTGGTGCTAATGCAGAAGCGGAGAATGCTGCATCAACTTCCTACGGCGTAAATGATGCTTATGCACAGCAAGCCCGAAACCTTGCTTCTACAAGTGCTGCGATTGATCAGCTTGTTACATCACAGGCGAACATGGCTGTATCCATCCAGGAGAACTTCAGCTCCATGTACGCCAGCAACGCTCAGCTTGACGTATATCGGAACACTATCAACGATCTTGCTAATCAGTCAGGACTTACCGCCCAAGAACAGGCACAGTTACAGACCGCTGTAGATGGACTTAATAGTGCTTGCGGAACGTCTTATTCGGTAATTGATGCTGCTAATGGCGTTATCGCCGACCAAGAAGGCGTTGCAATGGACACCACCGACGCTATTAACGAACTGGTGGATGCAAAACAACGCGAGGCTCAGGCGGAGGCTCTAAACAGTGCATATACTGAGTCGCTTAAAGCGCAGCAGGATGCGGCAACGCAACTTGCAAATGCTTTGGATATTCAGGCTGAAAAGCAGAGGGCGTACGATGAAGAAGTAGCCAACGGTGGACTTAATGCCGAGGAATATGCAAGGCAGCTTCAGGCAGCTAATGACGAAGTAGCTAGGGCACAAGGCGTTTATGACTCTGCTGCCGCTTCAGCTAATGGCTACATGGGGCAGATGAATCTACTTACCATGGCGGAGCAGCAAGGCGCTAATTCCAACGCGGCATGGCTTGCACAGCAGAGTATGGTTGGCGCAATTATGACCTCTAATGGTCAGGACGTGTCGTGGTTCGCTCAACAGCTCGATAATGCTGGAATTAGCGTATCCGACATGGCCAGTACTATGCAGGCATCAGGTATCACACTCGAGGAAATGGCGGCAGCTTATGATGGCTCGCTGACTTCGATTGCAAATCTGTGCCAGGACAAGGGCGTAGAGATTCCCCAGGCGCTTCGTGACGGCATTATGAACGGCTCGTCCGAGGTGGCTAACGCAACCGGAGTCCTTAAAGAGGCTATGGTGCTTGAGCTTACTGGCGGCGACGTTGAGCTTGCAGCAGAATTGCTCGGTCAGGACATAAGCGAAGGCTTGAAGAATGGCATCGAAGGCACCGCCGATATGCCCGCAGAAGCTATAGGCATCATGAGCGATGAGACTATCGCAAAGGCTAAGGAGCAGTTCGAATCGCACAGCCCGTCGCAGGTTATGTATCGCCTCGGTTCTGACATAAACCAAGGCTTAGCTAATGGCATTAGCGAGAATTCAGGCACCCCACTAAGTGCAGTCCAAACCCTAGGGCAGCTCCTTTTAGGTGGATTTAGCGGTCTTGCAACTGGCGGGTATACGGCAGGGTGGAGCCTTGTAAGCTCGTTTACCTCTTCGATCGGTCTTAACTCCCCGCTTGCTACTGCTGCTGCAGGATCGTTAGCATTTGGCGCCGTTGGTGCAGTTTCGCTTAATTCAAATGCCTACGGTGCTGGCGCTACACTTTCGTCAAGCATGGCTGGCGGTATCAGCTCTCTGGCTGGCATAGTAAGTGGCACGGCGAGGAGTGTCGCACAAGGTGGGTCTAGTGCTGCGCTTGGGTCTTCTGATGCTTCTGCTGCTGGTAGATATATGTCGAGCTCCTTTGCAACGTCGATCAACGATTTTGCTGCACAGGCTAACGCTAGAAGCATGGCTAATCGTTCCGCTTCTGCCGCCCGTCAGGCATCGGATGCAACTTCTGCAGGACGGAATCTCTCTAGTTCGTTTGCAAAGGGCATCGACCTTAATGCTGCCGTAAATAGGGCGGCACAGATGGCAAGAAACGCTCTGCAAGCAGCAAAAAACGCCTTAGGCATTGCATCACCATCTAAGGAATTTACCGCCTTGGGCGAATATTCCGCGGAAGGTTTCGCGCGCGGTTTTGACAACGATGCAGGACTTGCGGTTAAGGCATCACGTGCGATGGCTAACGATGCGCTTAATGCTGCTAACGGGGTTTTTGATGGGGCATCTTACGGTGCTGCTGTTTACTCGTCAACCAATCCCGAAGTACTAACGGTGCTCGTAAACCAGCAAAACACGCTTGTCGATTTGCTCTACGAGGTGCGCACGCTCCGTACGACCTTAGGGCAAGTAATTAGGGGAGCAGTAGGCAACCAGGGCGGACTACGTTTTGCAAACGACAATGAAGCGGCGCGCTGGGTGCAGAAAATGGAGCGCATGAATGTATAAATACGAAATTACATACACCAACAGCAAGAACGATACCATCTCGCTAGGTAAAGAGAGCGGCGTTTGGCTCGATGAAAACGAGCTGTTTAATTACGAGTGGGACTACGTTACAGCGCAGCGAAAGCTGGTCGCAATCTCTCGCGATGTGGTTGAAATTCCCGTAAAGCTTCTGTTCCTGAATGGTTTCGACGATTCTGTTATCAACCACTTCTTACAGGTGATGGACTACGATGCACGCATGAAGTCTCCTGGTACGTTGTCGGTTAATGGCTATGAGCGCAAGGGTGTGTTTGTTTCCGCATCGACCGAGGACTATATGTACAAACAAGGCTTAATGTATCGCGAGATGCGGTTTCTTGCGCTTGAGCAGGACTGGACGCGCCGCTATGTGGAGACGATCAAGCCGACTACAACAAGTACAGAAGTGCAGCTTAAATACCCCCACGATTATCCTCATGATTATGGCGGAAGCCCTGCGCCTCAACAATTTAATAATCCGTCAGCTTTTCCGAGTGAATTCTTGTTACGCATATATGGGCCATGTACTGACCCTTACGTAATTATTAACGGCAACTTGTACGCTGTTAATTGCACGGTTGTTGATGGTGGCTTTTTGGTAATTGATTCAACAAATCGTGAGGCGATTTATAACTACAACGCGGCAGGCGTTGCCCAGAATGTTTTCGACGCGGCAACTATGGGCGCAGAGGGTAGTGGATCGTATATTTACGAGCTAATACAGCCAGGCGTAAACAGCGTCTCATGGTCTAATAACTTCAAGATTGACATCGAGATGCTCGAAGCGGTTTCGGTGCCTCCTGCATGGGGTGACGAGCAATGAACGTCGCCTATACCAATGACAGCCTAAGTGCTGTTGGCTTTATCTCGTTTGTTGGTTTTGATACCTCTATTGGAGATTCTGGCAACCAGGTACAGCTAAAGCTGCATAGCAGTCAGAAAACCGAGCTTGCTAAAGGCTCGCTCATTTGGTCGCCAGGAACCGAGTACGGCGGAATAATTCAAGACATTCAGTCTAAACTCGAAACCGACGGGCAGAGGTACGTGTATTATTCTGGTCCTTCTTGGTCGGGGCGATTGTCTCAGCGGATTGTTTGCCCGCCAACTGGGAAAGATCACTACACGTTAGAGGGCGAAGCAAACGAAGCCCTTAATACCCTCATGGAGTACTTAGGGCTTGATTATCTTTTTCAAGCGCCAGAGGGAAATTCTGGCATCACGTTAAATACCGATCTTGATCGATTCGCCGATGGCTATTCTGCGCTCCGTAAGGCTGCAGCAGAAAACGACTGCCGCCTTTCTATGGCTTATGACAATGCGGCGAAGAAAGTTATTATTCTGTTTGTCAAGCGTGAGACGCACGGCAATTACACTTCCGATAACTCGCCCATATCTGTCACGGTTGGCAGCCCCGTGAATCACCTGGTATGTGCTGGTACGGGAGAACTACAGAATCGCGTGGTCGTGCACCTCTATATCGACAATAACGGCAACGTGAGCCAAGCTCCGTACTACACGAGAGCCGATGAGATTACAGCGCTATACGAAAACACCAGCGCCGATAAGGACAAGCTGATCGAAGAAGGTACCAAGAAACTGCTTGAATACCAGGAAGTAAACCAGGTAGAGATCAGCGTAGAGGATGGCTCTGAGGACTTATACCAGCTCGATGACGTTATTGTAGGATTTGACCCTGTTACTGGCATCAAGGCAAGCTCAACTATCGCTAAGAAAGTTGTGAGCGTTGATGCGCAAGGCTTTGAATCGTACCGTTATGAGGCGGCTGACGTTGGCTCATCTGGTAGCACGTTAAGCACAGAAATCTCAGGCGGTAGTGGTGGAGGTGCGACTTATACTGCTGGCTACGGCATCGAGATAACCAACAACGAGATAAGCGCCGATGTTGGTATAGAAGAGTTAAACGAAGTTGAGCAGGCAGCTCAAACAGCCGCCGCACATGCTTCCAATGCTGCTGCAGAGGCAGCAGACGCCCTATCTGCCGCAAACACTGCTCAAACCACTGCAGATGCCAAGATTGGCACCGTAAAGGCTACTAGTCCTATTAGTGCCGTAAGAACTGACGATGAGGTGTCATTAACCCACGCAACCAGCGGCGTATCTGCTGGCGCTTATGGTGCCGCATCTAACACAACCGCCGATTGGGGCGATACCGTAACAGTTGGTGCTCGCATGAGCGTAAACGCAACAGGGCACGTCACTAATGCGCAAGGCAGAACGGTAACGCTTCCAGGAAATACCGCCACCCAAGAGGTTAAAGGCTTAATGAGTGCCGCTGATAAGGTTAAGCTCGACGGAGTGGCAGAAGACGCCAACAATACGGTCGTCGACGACGAGCTGAGCAGCACGAGCGTCAATCCAGTGCAAAACAAGGCGGTAAAGAAAGCTTTAGACGATAAAGCAAACTCCGAGCATAGTCATAGCGCAAGCGATATAACATCAGGCTACCTGCCTCTTTCTCGTGGTGGACTTGGTGGCGGTACGGCAACAGCAAGCCTTTACAATCTGATCGCCAACAGCATCCAAGAGTTCAGCGATACGGATATTTCTAACATCTATGTTGCACTTGTTGATGCTGACGGAAGCTCGACGAATCCTATCTTAAAAGCGGTTACACCAGCTAACTTTGCCGCAGGTGTAGCGACGCTTATAACGCCAGACGACATTGGAGCATTGTCGAAAACTGGCAACGCCACAAGTGCCAACAAGCTATCAACGGCTCGCACAATTAAGCTGACAGGTGCAGTAAACGGGCAGGCGACCTTTGATGGCTCGAAGGATATAACAATCAACGTTGAGGGAGACAGCGCGGCTGCTGGCTTTCTGGCTGCGCATCCAGTCGGTTCGATTTACGCCTGCAACACGCCAAACAATCCAGGAGTGACATACGGGGGAACATGGCAGGCGTTAGCTAGTGCTGACAGCTTTAAGTGGCTGCGAATCGAATAAGTCTCACGGGCTGTATATAGTAGCCACGATCAAAGGAGTAGATATGCCTATTACAGACGGATACAGCAAGTACGTATGCGCGGGATGCGGCAAGGAAGTCTTCTTGGGTAAAGAGGACAAGACCCAGAAAGAGAAGTGGAAAGATCGTAAGCGCGTAAACGCTGATGCGGTTGACGAATCTAACACGCTCTGCGAGGCCTGCCTGCCGTCCTATGATGCGCTTATTAAGAAGCACGACAAGGAAGTGTCCGACCTGTTTGCCAGCCTAAAGAAAGGTGCGTAAGCTATGCATATGCTCGAACAGCACATGGGACAAGACCATGTATCAGCGCAAGACCAAGCAGACGAGAACATGGCTCAACTTGGTAATGGTGTATATCTAACTAAGTATAAGGATGAGTATTTAACCGTTGAGATGACGAGCGCCAATCAGCTTACTATCAACCCTGGCTCACTGTTGGTAAATGGGCGTTACTGCATTATCGATACACCAGAAGTCTTAACAGTAGATAACGGATCGTCTGGCATGACAGAGCGCGACTTAGTGTGCGTGCACTGGAAGGAAGTTGAGGCGGAAGTCCAGGCGGCAAGTGGTGACGATACTCAGACGATTACCAAAGAAGAAGTCGATCTCGTGATTGTAAAAGGAACTCCCGCATCTTCTGGCGCTACTGACCCAGAGATTTCGCAGGATACTATACGTTCGGGGGTAGGCGAAGCGTGGGTGCCTTTCGCTCGCATCACTAAGGACGGACTTACTCCGTCGGTTGCTTTGATTGTTGATAGATTGGTGCCTGAATCAGACTTTCGGGATTCCATAATCCAGGTAGAAGAAGTGACCGTCAACGAGAACATATCACCAAAATCTCAAGTGTATATATTGATTCCAGCAAAAGCTGGATACGAAATCTTTTCTTGCGTGCTTAAAATCACTGAAGCAACTGGCTCAGCAAATGCGATGCTACTCTCCCAGCCAATGAGCAGCAATGGCAATTTATTTACGCGCATTTACAACACAACAGATAACACCATTGGGTTGAGTGGAACTGTAATTTGCTATTTCGCAAAGCTATAGCATTCCATAGACCAGATGAGCGCAACGAAGCAAAACATTTCATTGCCAGCTGGATCATCTCCTTATGCGCAGATTGTTTTCGACTTCGATATTCCAGAAGGGAAAAAGATAGTTGCGATAACAAGCATACAAGTGAATAGGCCAGCTGTTTGCGCAATCGCTTCATTTAGCCAGCCAACAAGTAGCCAGCTTGAAGTTTGGTATCGCAATGTCTTAGGTGAACCAACGACTATTATTGTAAGTGTTTCGGTATTGGTAATGTAGCCTTCTATAGACCAGATTGAAATAAGCATTGCAGGTTCATTCAGTAATGCCGAAATCATATGCGAAAAATGGGGACCATTAGTAATAGTTTCATGGGGCGGTATGGTGCCTGCTATTGGTGCCGATACCGCTGTTGTTGCCGCAACTGGTTTACCTCCATGCACCCACCCGTTTTACAACTCTACTGGTATTAGAGCAACACCAGACGCAACATGGGTTGACGTTAACTCTTCAGGTGAATTGAAATTCGAAAACAGGAGAGCATCCCAAGGACTTAATTCGTGCACATGGGCTGGCGAGCTTATTTACTTTTCGGCTAGCTAACCAGGTATATTACCGTCACATTTACGTATACGCTTTGGGACACTCCTGTAACAATCTGCAGGTCGTTATTGCCATCAAGAGTATTCCAAAGAGCCTTTGCTTGCAGTGAGCTTGAGGATGCTCCTGCAATGGATGGAATTACTGAAATAATTAAATCGTTATCAATATCAGTAAAACCAGATAGAGAGGTAATTGGCTGCTGCCCAGACTGATTAAACTGGATACCTTTACGTGTCCTAATTTTTATCGGGTCTATGGAATGCTATAGCTTTGCGAAATAGCGGCTGGTTAAACCCCAGCCTTTAGCACCTCTCGCTCTAGCTTGCGGGTATTCCTCCTCATGATCTCGGTATCAAGCATCATGTAGTTGTTCGCGGTGGTGGAAAACTCCTCATGTCCAAGCGCATATTGGATGTCCACATCAGGCACACCAAGCTTATGCATATTGGTCGAGTAGTTGTGACGAAAGAACTTAGGAGCGGGACAGTATACCCCTTGTTTCTTGGTAAATGAGCGTAATTTTCTCGCGTAGTTTTCTGGGTTTGGGTCACTCATAAGCCAATCAGCGGGCTTTGGGTTTAGCTGGCGCTTGATCTCTCTTAAACGCTGCACGGCTACCTTAGGCAATACGTTGGGACGTAGCGATCGGTGTGTCTTTACGTCGGTAACCACAATCTCGCGGTCGATTACCTGCAAACCTCGGCGGATCATGACAACGCCCGTCTTTAAGTTGATGTCACGCCATTGCAGGCCGCACTGCTCCGATCGCCTTAGACCTAACCACACACCGCAGATAACGGTAGCCTCATACTCCCACCCGTAAACAGCTCTAAACAGTTTGTTTATCTCGCGCGGTGTCATTGCACGGGGTTTCTCGCGTGGTTGCATTTTGGGCTGACGGACAGCGCGAAATTTAGGCTCCGCAACGTCGTCTGGGTAAGCCTCATCGGCAATAGCTGCATTGATAATCTGGCGCAATATCTTAAACGCCTTACGCGCCGCTCCTGCACTGTCAAACTCTGTGAGCCATAGGTTTATATCACGCACGCGGATGTCCTCAATTTCCCAGTCGCCAAACTTTGGCTCAATGTAGAGCTGCCAAGAGCTTTCATACCCTGGCACAGTGCTCGGGGCGAGCATGGAATAGTACTGCACATATATCTCGTCGTGATAGGTTTTCAGCTTCATTTTGTTCCTTCCTAATCAAAAAAGACCAGACGTTTTGCTGGCCTTTTAAGTGTGGATGTAATCGGGTCTTTCCCTGGTGACACGCAGCCGATTATTAGGCAGACGAAAGGACGAAAATGCCATCCGAATTCTGCCAAGACCACAGCGAGCACGCTCGTGCAATCAAACATCACGACACCAGACTGGACAAGCACAGCGAGAATCTTGACGAGCTTAAGGAAGGTCAATTTGACCTGCGTCTCAATGTGCAGAAGCTGACTGATATCGAGGAACAGAACAGCAAGATATTCGCGCGTCACGATCGCATGCTCGCCGAGCATGACCAGCGCATCAGCGCGATCGAAGATCAACCTGCAAGGGATGCTAAGCGGATTAAGGATTCAGCTCTTGGGGCAGTTGGCGGAGCTATTGGCACAGGTGTAATTGCCCTCATTGTCCTTGCGTTAGTTCGATCGGTTGGAATGTGAGGAGAAGGAGGTGCGACATGAATAGCAAACTTACAAGCCGTAAGTTCTGGCTTGCCGCTGGTGCATTTCTCGTGTCCGTTGGCACTGGCATTGCTGGTCTTGCAACTGGCAACGACACCATGGCCATGGCAGGTGGACTGATGGCGGTAGTTGGCACTGGCATTTACGCTGCATGCGAAGCGTATGTGGATGGTCAGGCAGCTTCCGCAAACACCACTAGCAAGCAGATCACGGCAACGTCCACCGACAAGGTGACGGTACAGCAGGTGCTTAGCACAGCAACAGTAGAGAAGGAGGTGAAGTCCGATGGAGAATGAGGAAAAGCTTCAAGAGGAGCAGAAGAAAGCCGTAAAGCTCATGGCCGCCATGATGGCTGTAGTTATGGCCATGATGCTTACATTGCCTGGATCGGCGTTTGCGTACACGCAGTACGAGCGTATCGTAGCCAATGGCCATGGTTCGCTTAACGCCTCCTATCTCGTGATTCACGAAACCGCAAATCCTGGGGCAAGCGACGACAACCATGTGACTTACTGGTCTAACAACCCAGCCTATGCTGTCCATTATGTTATGGACGTTGATGGCTCTAGTGTGTTCCATACGGTTGCAGATAACCGAAAAGCATGGCATGTCGGCAACGGCAACGCTTACACCGTAGGTATCGAGCTTTGCCATGCTACCAACCAGGCCGACTTCAACGCGCAGTGGACAGAAGCGGTCAAGTGGACTGGCGACTACCTGCATAACAAAGGCTGGGGTGTTGATCGCTTGATCTCCCACAACGAGGCTGCGCTTCGCTGGGGCGGCTCCGATCACACCGACCCTGTTGGATACTTTGCTCAGTATGGTAAGTCTTGGGCACAGTTTGAAGCTGACGTGGCTGCGTATATGCAAACTGGCGAAGTAGGCAACGGTGGAAGCATTGAGCAAGGTGGCGGTACTGCTGTTAGCGGTAGCGGCGGCGGGTCTAACATCTCTGCTGGCACCTATACGGTAACCGCATCCGCGCTTAATGTGCGTACTGGTCCAGGAGTTAATTACGCAAAGAAAAGCTACGGCCAGTTGACCGCCAATGCAAAGGCTCATGCGTACTCCAACGGCTGCCTTAAGCAGGGTACACGTGTGACGGTATATGAGTGCACTAACGGCTGGGCACGCATCCCATCTGGCTGGGTAAGCACTGCTTACTTGAGCAAAGCTGGATCGTCTAGTGTATCAACCGCTAAATCTGGTACGTATGTGGTCGACGTAAATACACGCCTTAATGTACGGACTGGTCCAGGTACTAACTACCGCATTACTGGCACGCTTAGTGACGGTTATACGCTGTACAACGTTACAATCTCTAATGGATGGGGTAAGTATCAGGCATACACTGGTACTCGCTACGTAAGCGCACAGTACTTGGATGCGGCATAGTCTAATCACATGACTAATTAGATTAGCCATAGACTAATTAAGGGAGCCATTGCGGCTCCCTTTTACTTTCGTTCCGAAATTCATTCCGAAATAATCCTGAGAAAATCCGATCTTAATGATCGCCGTGGTCGCTATGATCGTTTGACCTGCACTTTTTGAACGTTATGAGCGTATTGATACATATATAGAGCACCTTCACACGGTGGGGGTCGCTGGTTCGAACCCAGTAGCGCCCACCATTGAATTGCCTGGTCAGAAGCTTGTGTGCTTCTGGCTTTTTTGTTTTGCCCCGTCTTTCGACTTCTTTTCGGGACTTTCTCTTGTTATTCGTGGGATAATGAGTTGTCTATTTTCTTTCCCGTTCTAATTGAGAGGATGTTTAGCTATGTACGGTTCTTATGGGTACGGCTATAGCACCATGGCCAATACTGTGGGCGTCGGTCTTGTTCTTGGTTTTATAGCCTTTGTTGCCGCAATCGTTGTTACAGTACTTTTTTATAAGAAGTTTATTGCTGTCGATAATATTCATAAAAGCCCTGGTTTGAAGCGCGATTGGGGTCCTTTCTTTCGATTCGAGCATCTTATTATCGAAAATATCTTAAAAGTTCTCTATATCTTTGCAGCATGCTTGATCGCTTTTGAATGTGCAGCAAGTATTATTACTTCTTTATTTACGATTATGTATGATCCAGGTGCGGCGTTCGCAGGTATTTTGATCATGCTTATCGTTTGTATTGTCCTTGAAGTGCTTAACCGCCTTTGGTTTGAATTTGCGCTCCTTACCGTTTTGATCTGGAAGAATACTTCTGCGATTCGTAAGTCAGTTTCTGGTCAGCAGGACGATACTCAAACGGGCTCTTTTGGCCACTCCTCACCATCTCCTTATGCTTCTCAAGGCGGATATTCTGTTCCTACTGCTCATAACGCGCACCAGCAAACTTCTACGCCTACTCAAAGCTTCAATTCTTCTGCTCAGCAGCCTACCGCTCCAGTTACTGGATCTGCACCTTCTGTCCCGCAACCAGTATCGCCAACAGCTTCTTCTCCTGCGCAAGCATCTGTCACGCAGCCACAGCCTGCTTCCCAGGACACTTTTAATGGAGCAAGTGCACCGAATCCTCCAGTGGCTTCAAGTCATTCTCATAATGAAGCGTGGACTTGCCCTTCATGTGGTGCTTTTAATAAGTCAGGTTCTTTCTGTGCTCAATGCGGCACTCGTAGAGGTTAAATATACGCTCAGCGTGATACCTGGCGAGGTAAGTATGCGCTTAATGTGATACCAGGCGAAACTAAAAAATGGTTTCTTCGCAGGGACTTAAGAAAATGATTTGACTATGGAAGGTAACGGGATTTTCTTCGTTTTTCGATGAGCTACTAATCGCTATGTATTAAGAAGCGATAAAGCAGCAGTTATAAAGCCAAGGAATGCTCTTTTGTGAGCAGGGCCTTGGCTTTTTTTGTTTTGATGGCTTCAGCCTGTTGAGG
>ENA-OPBF01001492-OPBF01001492.1-human-gut-metagenome-genome-assembly--contig:-NODE-1492-length-15203-cov-1.959929_pt1 | contig 15203 bp, 12 predicted proteins | sample MGYA00241067_ERZ501450 | MGnify/ENA primary metagenome ERZ501450 (study PRJEB25962, sample SAMEA2042516) | human gut metagenome | biome: human gut; feature: human-associated habitat; material: faeces... | reverse complement strand
CTGGAATCTTTCATCCGGATTTAACTGAGTACACTTTTGAATAATGTATTCCAATCCAACAGATAACTGTGGATTTACATCCCTGATTGGCAATATTTCATAAGGTGGCTCACAGGGATTTTTTCCCGTTACAAGATGATAAAGTGTTACTCCCAGTCCGTATACATCTGTTCTGGCATCTGTCTGTCCCATTCCTCCAAACTGTTCCGGTGCAGCATATCCCTTGGTTCCAAGACTTACAGTATCCGATGAATTCTGTTCCTTATATTCTCTTGCAATACCAAAATCGTATAATTTAATATTTCCATCAGGTTTAAGCATAACATTAGCCGGCTTCATATCACGATAAATAATAGGTGGCTTCCTTGTATGCAGATAATCTAAAACTTCTGCTAATTGGATTCCCCATTCAATAACAGCTGCCTCCGGCTGTGCACCTTTCTTTTTTAATATCTTGTCAAGAGGTTCACCTTCTATGTAATCCATAACAATATAAATTGTCTGTCCGTTTTCTATAATATCCACTATTCTCGGAAGATTTGGATGGTCTAACCTTTTCATGAGATTAGCCTCCGACAAAAGACTTTGAACTACTATCTGATTTTCACTGTTTGTTCCTTTTCTCTTAATTTCCTTTACTGCCCACTGTTTATTTAACCGGTTATCCATTGCCAGATATACAACGGACATACCTCCTCTTCCTACTTCCTTTAATATTTCATACTTTCCCTCAATTACCTCTCCTATTCTCGACATATTGCTCCTCCTAAATTACCTTTAACAACATTGCAGTAATGTTATCTTTTTCTTTTCTTCCTTTGTTCAATTCTACAAGGTCTACAAGACTCTTTTTCATAATTGCTTCATTTGTCATAAGATTAGAAGCTAACAGTCCATATATTTCACTATCTGTTATTTTGTGTCTGAATCCATCACTGCATAATAAATATTCATCCCCTACAGATACCTTTCCCTCTGTAAATTCAGGTACAACAACACTTGATGCCCCAATACACTGTAGTAAAACATTTTGTCTTGGGTCTTTTTTCCCTTCTTCCTGAGTAATAAGTCCCAATTTTATATCCCTTTGAACAACAGTCTGATCCTCCGTCAGCTGTTCTATAGTGTCACTTAGTTTATAAACTCTGCTATCTCCCACCTGAACGATCAGGAGATTATTTTCCACCACCAGAAGTGCCGTCAGCGTAGTTCCTAATTGCAAATGATTATTTTCACCATATTCATTAATAATTTCATTTTGTTCTTTTATAATGTTTTCCCAGTCTGTTTTTACTTTTTCATTTTCATAACCGGATTCAATAATTTTAGGCAAGGAATTTTCAAACCATTCTGACATGGTTCTTATTATTGTTGCACTTGCCAATTCTCCCTTTTTCAGTCCTCCCATGCCATCACACACCACTAAAAAAGCCACCTGTCCTGATGGTGTATCAGCAATTTTCAAACATAAACTATCCTGATTTTGTTTTTTGAAAATTCCCACATCAGAATGTACTGCCGCCATAAATTTCATTTTTAATTCATTATTGCCTTCTGTTAATAATGACGTTTCATTAAATATGGAATCTTCTTTTTCATACAATAAAGTTGTTTCACAATCTTCCACATTTAAAACTTCCGTCTCACACATCTCATTTTCTATTAGTAATGTGGTGTTTCGTTCTACATTTTCATATTGTAAGTTGTTTTTCATTGTTTTCTCCTTTTTATTTACATATTTTATGTGTATTAATATATTGTATGTAATAATATTATAAATATATTTACTTGTCAATAAGTAATCTGTAATTAATATGATACAGTCAAAAAAAGAGCCTATTACCCATTCCAGTAATAGACTCTTTTTTATTTAGCTATTAATTTATTTACCTTTTACAATTATATTACCCCAGTCGAAATCAACTTTTGTATATCCCGGAGTTACAACATTTAAAATCTTTTCGTAAAGATAATTATGTCCTGAATATGTAATCATTTTCTTTTGCTGATATAAAACATTTGCCACGGAATATATTGACATTGTCTTAATATCACCATAAACATACTTACCGTTATTTAACTTAGCATATGCTCTAACAGATATTTTACTGCTAAGCATTCCTGTACTGGAATCTCCATAAAGCATTGTCATGGTGTAACTTGTTGTGTTTACATCATCTGAAAGCTTAAACGGATTCTTACCTTCATCTGTAGCTTTAGCTACTGTTACATACTGGTTCTGACTTCCAACGACCATATCACTCTCTGATATTCTGTCTGTTAAACCATATATAAGTCCTACCTCTGATGCTTCCTTGTCATCATCCTTAATAGAATAAATTGTTCTAAATCCCTCAAGAGTTGAACTAATCTGGTATCCGTTAATTGACAACTTCACATTTGTTGAAACAGGAGCTTCTGTAGTTGGCTGCTGAGTTGGTGCCTCTGTTGTTTCTTCAACACCCTGACCTTCTCCATCTTCAATAATAATATTATCAAAGTATGAGCTGTAATTTCCTGCATTTCCGCCATATGCTAATGCAACACCTACAATGCTCTTTCCTACAAGACTATCACTGCCAAATGTAAATGAACAATCACTCCAGCTTCCTACATTTCCTTTGGTTGAAGATGAGCCCATTGAAACTCCATTTGAAGCAAATCCTCTTGCACTTACGTAACTTCCGTCATCTAACAATAAATCAACATATGTATTTCTGCCTCCGTTATTTACTGCATACATAGAATATGAAAGCTTCATTCCCCTTTTAATTTTAATGGCAGTTTCAGAAATCTGATAAATATATGATGAATTATTTCCATTTCCGTTACCACTAAATGCTGCTAAATAATCACCTGTCTTTGCTGTATTATTCTTTACTATAGATGCATTACCACTGGCATTGCTTGATGAAAGAACCTTATTGTTCTTAAAACATGGGTCAACCGGATAATTGCCATTATACTTGGAATCAACACATGTTACATATTTACTTTCAAAACTGTTTCTATAATAAATCGGTCCGTTAGAATGTGCCACAGGGACCTTGCTTACGGTACTTCTCTGACCTTTCATCATCTTAATAGCCTCATTTACCACTCTCAGCTGGAAGTCAGATGAAAGCCAGTATCCATCACAGCTTGCAGTTACAAAGTACTGATTTGTTGGAATATCAAAATAATCACTTGCATTCTTTGCAATGGCAGTTCCTTCATCATATTCATCAAACATAGCCACATAGAATGCATCAAGACCTCTTTGCTTTAACTTATATGCCTGATTCCAGAATGTCTGACCTGAATTTCTTGCAATCATGTTAGGCTTTCCATTTTGCCATAATGTCCATGAAAATCCTGAGAACACAACAGGATAATAATCCATATTATTATTTTTACAATATGTAATATCCGGATCTAAGTAGTTAGCGTAAATTGAATCAACACTTCCTTCATCTGCTCCTAATGCACCAACATACCATGGTGAAATCATATCTGCCTGATTGTAAATATCTATATACTGGCTCTGACTTCTCCATTCTCTTGGAACACCAATTATTACATAACAACCTCTGCTATGGAAGAATCTAATGATTTCTTCGTAGTCAGCACGTCTGCTAGGTCTTGTATTTTCAGCATTGCTGAATCCAAATCCCCATACACATACAACAGGCTTTCCGTCTACTGTAGCATATGCGTTAGAGTTTAACATTTCAAGAGACTGCTCAATATTGTACACCCAGTCAAACTTCATATCCTTAACATATGAACTAATTGAAGTTGTATCGCTTGAATCAGTAATCTGGCTGCCACCACTTATGTCATACATAACATACATAAGTCTGTTGTTAGCTTCAGCAGCATTCTGAATTTTCTTAAGCTGTGTTGCTTCCTGGGTAGCTGTAATTGTTCTACCTGTAAGACCACCAACGAAACGCTGTATTGCAGCTCCGTCTATTCCATACTGATTCATCCATTTAAAGTGAGTATCAATAACATCCTTTGTATTTGAATCAAATAACTTTGTTGACTTTCCGTTTCCTAAATTAGCAAAACCTGTTTGTGCCAATGAGTTTTCGGCATATTCAGTTACATCCGGGAAATAATCTATTGAAATCTTTCCCGGTCTTGGCCAGTTAGTTCCATCAGCATCTGCATCACCATATGCATAATGTTGCCATGAATTATACTGTCCACCGGTTCCAAACCATCCCTGATATCCTGCAAAGGATTTTCCTTTGAACTCTGAATTTGCAGTTCCCCCGGTTCTCTTTCCAAGAGGTTCTGCGTCAGGGTTTACTGACTGCTTAGTTAATTTAATGCTAGAGATGGTTGTACCTGAATTTCCTCTTCCCCAAATTCTAAAGTCGCATCCTCCGTTTTGTGCTTTTTTGAATGATGCATCATCTATACATACCGTTGTTGTAACCCATGTAAGTGAATTTGACTTATTTATGGTAGCCTGCTTATAATTACTGCCTGTTGCATTATACTGAACCTGGAAAAAGTCATTTCCTTCATCATAGTATGTAACCTCCACAAACAAATCATTATCACTCTGTGTTATTGCATTATTTTCAACCTTAAAATATGCATATTTATTGTTTGGTATAAGTCTTCCTGATTTACCTTCCTTTGAAACTTTATAGGTATAAGCTTCAGCACTTGTGTTTGAATCATCAACAAATGCCAAATTCTGACCTACATAATTTCCCGATGTAAAATCTCCTGATGCTGACACATCAGCTGCTTTAACTTCTGTAGTTACTAATGTCTGTGCCATTCCCGGCATAGTAAATAACATAGCTAAAGACAAAATAATCGAAAAAATTCTTCTCATATCTTTTTCCTCCATAATTTTTTAATAAGTTAAACGTTCAACCTCTTTATTTATTAATATTAACATTTATATATTTAATAGACAAGCATGTTTTAGGAAAAAGTCACAATTATTTTGTCATTTATACGTTTTTTACAGCACAATGCATATAACTCCCCTACTTTGGTCATTAGTAATCTTCTCAATTGTTCCCTGCATTCTTGACTGGGTTTCCTCTGTTAAATTATTTATTTTCGTCATTATTCCTTCATCTACAATCTGACCTATGGATTTTCCAAAAATATTTGTTTCCCAGATATTATCTTCGCTTTCTTTGTTATTAATAAAGTCAATTAAATCCTTTGCCTGCTCCTCGCTCCCTATAATAGGAGATATTTCCGTTAAAATATTTGCTTTAACAAAATGTATCGAAGGCGCAGTTGCCTTGATTTTTACCCCATATTTATTGCCACTTCTGATAAGCTCCGGATTTTCAAGAACAATTTCTTCCTTATCCGGTGTGACAATGCCGTATCCGGTATTTCTCACTTTGCTTATTGCCTCATTGACCTTAATGTAATTGCTTCTCTGGGAAGCCATCTCCCTTACCATTTTTATAAGTTGGAGCTGATTCTCAATTTTGGTTCCTGTCATGTTTGTCAGCATATCGTAATAATATTTTTCATCTATATCATAATTAAATACCAGTTTTCCATTAGAAAGTTCCACTGAAGCCATTTGTGCCCCTTTAATATACTCTCCGTCAGGCTGAAGCTTTAACTTCTTAATATCCTTTATTTTAATAATTTTTGAAAGTACATCTTTAGAGAAATTCACAATATACTTCATAAGTTCATTTTCAAAATCCATAATTTCCAGCCATTTCGGTACATTGTAAACAATCTCCGTTATAGGAAATTCAAACAAAATATTTTCCAGTATGTTATTTACATCCATTTCATTCAATCTAAGGCAGTTTATGGCCAATGTGGACACGTTATATTTTGCTGCAATTTCTGCCGTTAAAGCCTGACATTCATTAGATGTAGGGTCTAAGGAATTTACCAAAATTATAAAAGGCTTATTTATACTCATTAATTCCTTTACCGTTTTATCCAAAGCCCTGTTATACGCCTCCGGCTCTATGTCGGTAAAGCTTCCGTCACACGTTATGACAACACCTATTGTTGAATGTTCTGAAATAACCTTTTCTGTCCCAATTTCAGCCGCCTTGGAAAAAGGAATATCGTAATCAAACCATGGTGTCTTTACCATCCGCTCTTTGTCATCTTCCATATGTCCCGTGGCTCCATCTACCATAAATCCCACACAATCAATAAGCCTTACCTTTACATCTGCTTTCCCACCGATTTTAATGGCAACAGCATTGTTAGGAATAAATTTAGGCTCTGTAGTCATAATTGTTTTTCCTGAAGACGACTGGGGAAGTTCATCCATTGTTCTTTTTACCTCATTATCATCTTCAATATTTGGAACAATTGCCACATCCATAAAATTCTTAATAAAAGTTGACTTTCCTGTTCTCACCGGCCCTACAACACCTATGTAAATCTCTCCATTTGTTCGTTTTTCTATGTCTTTATATACGTTAAAATCCATAAAAAATCCTCCTTGCATATATTAATACTAAAATATACGCAAAGAGGATTGTTTTTATTACATAAGAGGTGCTAAAAGTCTTAAAACTTTTCCACACGCCTTATATAATACCGGCCTGTTTCTGCACTCTATAAGAGATACCTTTTTAGAGTCCTTTAACATTTGCTGGTAATCTTCTTCAATATCTAAAATTGTCTTGTTTTTATAAATAAAACATCCGTTTTCAAAATGTAGAAACAAACTTCTGTAATCAAGATTTATGGTTCCTACTGTAGCCTTTTCATCATCACTGATAAACATTTTGGCGTGGGTAAATCCCGGAGTATACTCATATATTTCAACTCCCGCTTCAATTAACTCACTGTAATAGGTTCTTGCTAAGCAAAATGCATATGCCTTATCAGGTATTCCCGGCATTACAATTTTTACATCAACCCCACGCTTTGCAGCAAATTTAAGGGATGACATCATAACATTATCAATTACAAGGTATGGAGTTACAATATGTAAATATCTGTTTGCAGTATTTATTATGTGCAAATACACTGACTCTCCAACATGTTCCTTCCCAAATGGATCATCTCCATAGCCAATAACATAACCGTTATTTGGGAATTTATAAGAAATATCAATGTCTAAATATCTGTCAAAATTTCCTATGGTCTTTTCAGTTACATTCCACATTTGCAAAAACATAAGGGTAAAGCTTTTAGCAGCATCCCCTCTGAGCATAACTGCCGTATCCTTCCAGTAACCGAATCGTTCCACTATATTCATATATTCATCAGCTAAATTTATGCCCCCTGTAAATGCCACCTTGCCGTCAATAACCAAAACCTTACGGTGATCCCTGTTATTTTGCTGGGTGGTAAAAAACGGTCTTGCCGGAGCAAAGGTTTTAGACTTAATGCCTTTTCTTCTTAACTTCTTAAAATATCCTACAGGAAGCTTTGTAAGGGAACATAACCCATCATACATTACACGGACTTCAACCCCCTGCTGTACTTTCTTTTCAAGGACTCTTAAAATGGAATTCCAAACTCTTCCTTCCTCAATAATAAAGTACTCCATAAATATAAAATCCTGTGCTTCCTCTAACTGCTCAATTAATGCCTTATACTTGGCTTCACCACAGTTAAAATATGTAACTTCCGTATTTCTATATACCGGGCATCCTGTGTTGTCGTATACATATTTAGCAATCATGGACACCTGTTTATCCTGAATCTGCAAATCATTGTATATATTCTGGTCAGGAATTAAATATCTGTCTGACCTTACGTCAATATGTTCAAGTTTTTTCTTAAGCAAAATTGACCCCGGCTGTAGCATAAAATAAAGATACATCAATATCCCAAATGCCGGAACAATCATAATGAATATAACCCAGATAAGCTTCATGGTAGGGTCTGATTTATCATTTACAATATATATAACTACAAGAATCTGTAAAATTGTAATGCAATAGGACATTCCTTTACTTAAAGAAGCATTGTATGCCAAAGCCATAAACACTCCTACCTGCAATGCCACCATAAGACCGAATATGAAAATACGGCTAAAGAGAAATGCCGCAAGTCCTTTTTTTCCTTTGTGCTCAGGTTTATTTATTTTCCTATGTTCCATAAAACCTCCATAGTTATAATTGTTATAAATTCAGGTTAAATAAATATGATTTAAGTATCATAAGACTTATTCATCCCACTGCAAATCCCTATATTCGTTTGTCTGCTCTCTTTCCATTAATTCCCACATTCCGTCAATAGCAGTTTTTCCCTCAAACAAAACCTGATTAACCGCCTCAATAATAGGAACGCTGACATTATATTTTCTTGCAAGCTCTAATGCCGCCTTAGCTGATACAGCACCCTCTACTACCATTTTTACTTCTTTTACAGCCTCATCAAGGGTATAGCCTTTACCAATAAGCACACCGGCTCTTCTGTTTCTTGAATGTTTACTGTTACATGTAACAATTAAATCCCCGATTCCTGAAAGTCCGTAAAAAGTCTTGGCATTACCCCCCATTTCAACGCCTAATTGGGTGATTTCCTTTATTCCACGGGTAATAAGGGCAGCTTCCGTATTATCTCCAAAACCCAATCCATCAATAATTCCCGCAGCTAAAGCTATAACGTTTTTAAGGGAACCGCCTAATTCTATGCTTTTTCTGTCAGGGCTTATATAGGTTCTAAAAACCTTATTGGCAAACAGATTCTGAACTTTCAAGGCAACTTTGAATTTTTTAGCCCCAACAACCACTACTGTAGGTATGTTTCTTGCCACTTCCTCTGCGTGACTTGGCCCTGATAAAACCACAGCCTCTACTCCCGGAATTTCCTGTTCAATAATTTCCGTCATTGTGTCAAAGGTTTCATTTTCTATACCCTTTGCCACATCAACAACTATCTGACCTTCATCTACATAGGGTTTTAACAGTTTTGAAGTGCTTCTTACATAGGAGGATGCCACTGCCATAACAATCATTTCCTTGTCCTTTGCAGCCTCTTCCATACTGTTTGTAATATGAATTGCTTCGGGAATCTTAATTCCCGGAAGGCATATTTTATTTTCCCTGTCATTTGTAAGCTCGTCTACTTCTTTTTGAAGAAATGACCACAAAGTAACATCATTTCCATTTTCATATAAAACCTTTGCTAAAGCGATAGCCCATCCGCCACCGCCAAGTACTGCAACTTTAGCCATTGCTTTCCTCCTTTTTATGACCGATTTTTCTCTCAGTTCCATTTAAAAGACGCTTAATATTTTCTTTATGTCTTATAAAAGAAAGAGCAGTCATAATGAAAACTAAAATATAAGCTTCTATTTTATCATTGCTATGGAGGTTATGTACCATTCCCAACTGTCCCCATACAATCATTTCAATAAAAAATCCCGTCATCATGCAAAGAGAACTAAATGATACATATTTTGTGAGATAAAGGGCTATAAAGAATGTCAAAAAGCCCATTATAACAAACTTCCAGTCAAAAAATGATATTGCAAAAATCACTCCTGATGATGCCGCTATTCCCTTTCCCCCTTTAAAATTCATATAAAAAGGAAAATTGTGTCCCAGAACTACTCCAAGTCCCGTATATAAAGCAATAACCATCATGCTGTCACTACATACTTTTCCAAACATAAATGATGTAAGGATAATGGCAAAAACAGCCTTTAGGGCATCCCCAAAATATGTTATAAATCCATATTTTTTACCTAAAGTTCTCATGGTATTGGTAGTTCCTGAATTACCACTGCCATAATCCCTTATATCTATATTATGCATTTTCCCAATGATAAATCCCGTCTGAAACAAACCGAAAACATATCCTATTATAATACAAAGTGCCTTTTGTAAAACCATTACTTTTCCTTCCTTTCCCTGATAATAAATCTAAGAGGAGTTCCCTTAAATCCAAATGCTTCACGAATCTTATTTTCAATATATCTTGTGTAAGAAAAGTGCATTAATTCTTTGTCATTTACAAAAATAACAAATGTAGGTGGTTTTACCGCAACCTGAGTAATATAAAACAGTTTTAATCTCTTACCCTTATCTGATGGTGGTTGCTGCATAGCAACTGCCTCTGCCATAATTTCATTAAGTATTCCTGTTTCAACTCTCATTGAATGATTTTCAATTACAAAATCAATCATGTCAAAAAGTTTGTATAATCTCTGTCCTGTTAAAGCTGAAATAAACATAATTTCCGCATATGGCATAAAAGATAAAATTTGTCTTACTTTATTACTATATTCATAAACCGTTTTGTCATTCTTTTCTATGGCATCCCATTTATTTACTGCAATAATGACACCTTTACCGTTTTCATGGGCAATACCTGCTATTTTAGCATCCTGCTCCGTTACTCCTTCAATGGCATCAATTACAATAACCACCACATCGGCACGTTCCACTGCAGTAACGGTTCTTATAATACTGTATTTTTCAATTTCTTCCTTTACCTTTGATTTTCTTCTAAGTCCTGCCGTATCTATAAATACATATTCCCTTCCGTTCCATTTAACGTCTGTATCAATGGCATCTCTTGTAGTACCTGCAATATTAGAAACAATTACCCTGCTTTCTCCTGTAAGTTTGTTGATAATAGAGGACTTTCCTACATTGGGTTTTCCCACTATGGCAATTCGAGGTCTGTCATCATCCTCTGCCTCTAGCTTAAGAGATGCAAAATGCTCAGTAACCTTATCTAACATATCACCAAGTCCGCTTCTCTGGGCTGCTGAAATTGCTATAGGCTCCCCGATTCCCAAGTTATAAAACTCAAAAACATCTGCCATCATTTTATTGTAATTATCCACTTTATTTACTACAAGAATAACCGGTTTTCTGCTTCTTCTAAGCATATCTGCCACTTTTGCATCAGCATCAATAAGTCCCTGTTTTACATCTGTCATAAAAATTATAACATCTGCAGTATCTATGGCAATCTGCGCCTGTTCTCTCATTTGTGACAATATAATATCACTGCTGTCCGGCTCAATTCCTCCTGTATCAATTAATGTAAACTGGTTGTTAAGCCAGTCAATATCTGCATATATTCTATCTCTTGTTACTCCCGGAGTATCCTTTACTATTGAAATCATCTGACCTGCTAATGCATTAAATAATGTAGATTTTCCTACATTTGGTCTTCCAACTATAGCTACTATAGGTTTATTCATATATACACCTCTCTGTTTATCATTTATCTATACTTAAAAATGCAGCAAGATTTCCTCTTCTGCCTTGTGTTGCCCTGTGTGAAAACATCATTTCCATGTTGTGACATGTACAAATATCCGGCATATGTATGTTTTCTTCGTATACACCACATTCCTTAAATATTATATAATTACATTCCCACAAATCCAACTGATATTTACCATTACCTTTATTAATTAAAATATCTTTTTCCCTACCCTTAAAAGCAGTTTCAAACTCAGTTGCCACATCTTCACTTACTTCGTAGCAGTCTCTGCATATTGAAGGTCCGATGCAGGCTATTACATCCTTAGGATTGGTTCCGTAAGTTTCTTTCATTAAATCCAAAGTAACCTTTCCTATTTTTCCTACAGTTCCTCTCCATCCTGAATGACTAAGCCCTATGGCTTTATTTTTAGTATCTACCATATACAAAGGAACACAGTCTGCAAAATATGTTGCCAATACAATTCCCTTTTCATTGGTTATCATTCCATCTACATCATCATAATCCCGTTCCCTGTAAATACCTTTGCCACAATCTTTTTTTGACACTATTTTTACATTTGTTGTGTGAGTTTGCTTACTTGCCACGATATTTTCAGGATTAAATCCAATGGCATTTGCAATAATTTCATGGTTCTTTACAACATTTTCCGGCAAATCATTTCTTCCAAAGCCTAAATTCATGGTAGAAAGAACTCCCTCGCTTACCCCTCCAAGTCTGGTTGAAAATCCGTTTTTAAGCCACTTAATATCAGCAAGAGCCCTGTAAGATATATAAGGAACATTATCTTTAAAGTTAATCCTTGTACTATTTCTGTTTTCTTTATTTAAAATAACTATATTTTTCATTTATACCTCATCTATTAAAATGAATTAAAACTGTTAAAAATATACTCAATATTATCACCCTGAATACTTATTACATCAAAACTGCACTGGGTGTCTGAATATACCGGATTACAGGTAATAAACCACATTGCCGAATTATATATTTTATTCATTTTTGTCTTATTTACTGCCTCTTTTGCATATCCGTATTCAGTATTTTTTCTGTATTTTACCTCAATAAACCGCAATATATCTTCTTTTATGGCTATAATATCAATCTCACCCTTAGGGCATCTGAAATTTTTAACAATAACCGTAAAGCCATTATTTTTAAGATATTCTACTGCCTTTTCCTCATACAGACTGCCAATATTACGTTTGTTCATGTATCCCCTTTATGTTATATAAAATTATGTATGAATGACCTTCTGTGAATTGGACATGGACCATATTTCTTCAGGGCTTCTATATGCTTTGCAGAGCCATATCCCTTATTAGATGCGAAATCATATTCCGGATATATTTTGTCATATTCCACCATCATTGCATCTCTTGTAACCTTTGCAATAATACTTGCAGCCCCTATGGAAATGCTTTTGGCATCTCCTTTTATAATAGGAACCTGTTTAATATTAACCAAAGGGATATTTACTGCATCATTTAACAAAATATCAGGCTGCACATCTAAAGTTGCAATGGCTTTTCTCATAGCCTCATATGTTGCCTGCAAAATGTTTACTTTATCTATATACTGTGGACTTACCAAAGCCGTTTTGGCACTTACTGCCTTTTCCATTATTATCTGAAATAATTCCTCTCTTTTGGATGCCGTAAGCTTTTTGGAATCATTAATATACAAAATATCACAATCCTTTGGCAATATAACCGCTCCGGCAACTACCGGACCCGCAAGAGGACCTCTTCCCACCTCATCAATTCCACAAATATAATTATAATCACTATACTTATTTTCAAAAAATTTCAGATTTTCGGTTCTGGCAACTTCCTTATTATAAGCCTCTATTTCTTTTTCTGCCTTAAGTACCAGCTTTTTAACACCGCTTCTTTCATCAGTATTATAATGCTTTATAAATTCACTTAGGGCTGTTACATCTGTGTTTTTAAGTATCTCTTTTATCTCGTTAATACTTTGCATTTTATTCCTCTAATTCAAGCAGTCAATAGTTATTCTGCCTAACTTTCCACTTCTAAAATCATCCATAATCATAGATGATGTTTTATCAAGATCAGGTTTGTTACCCTTTAACTTGCATCCTCTGACTTCCGCTACCTGATACATTACCTGTAAAGGGTCTTCATCTCCCACTATACCATATCTGTTAAGGAATGCCTCCGGATATGTTTTTGAGACTTCCTTGATAAGCTGATAAGCCAGTTCTGCCATATCAAGATTATTATCATTCATTGAACCGATAAAAGCAAGGTGCAATCCAATTTTCTGGTCATCAAACTTAGGCCACAACACTCCCGGTGTGTCTAACAGTTCTAAGTTCTTACCAAGCCTAATCCACTGCTTTCCCTTGGTCACTCCCGGCTTGTTTCCTGTTTTGGCACAATTTTTACCTGCATATGCATTAATAAATGTAGATTTTCCCACATTAGGTATTCCAACTACCATAGCCCTTACAGGTCTGTTTTTTATACCTTTTCTTTTATCCCGTTCTATTTTTTCTTTACATACAGTTAAAACCGCATTGTTTATATCTTTAATTCCCTGTTTATTTTTTGAATTAATTTTTAAGGCAATAATTCCCTTATCCTTGAAATACTGTATCCATTTATTGTTCTGTGCTTCATCAGCTAAATCTGATTTGTTAAGCAAAACAAGTCTTGCCTTATTTTTTCCCAAATTATCTATGTCAGGATTTCTACTGCTAATGGGAATTCTTGCATCTAATAATTCTATAACTAAATCTATAAGTTTTATATCTTCTTTCATCTGGCGCATAGCCTTAGTCATATGCCCCGGATACCACTGATAATCCATTACAATCTCCCTGTTTTAAATGACGAAAAAAGGAACGAGTAAAACCCGCTCCTTTTGAAAGTAGTCATTATTATTTAACTAATTCTTTAACCTTAGCAGCTTTACCAACTCTGCTTCTGATGTAGTTAAGTTTAGCTCTTCTAACTTTACCTTTTCTAACTACTTCGATTTTGTCGATTGTAGGTGTGTGTAATGGCCAAGTCTTTTCAACACCGATACCGTTTGAATTCTTTCTTACAGTAAATGTTGCTCTTGTGCTTCCACCCTGTTTCTTAAGAACAGTTCCTTCAAAAATCTGAATTCTCTCACGGTTACCCTCTTTAATCTTACCGTAAACCTTTACAGTATCTCCAACTCTGAATTCTGGAGCCTGCTCTTTTAACTGAGCTGCCTCAATTTCTCTGATAATATCGTTCATAACTGCCTCCTTATTTCATTAGACATTCTTAATGCTATCAAAGCAACAGCGGAACATCTCCTTTTTACAGCATTTGTAATAATACCATAAGACTATATCATTTGCAAGCATTTTTTTCATTTTCTAATTTTTCGATAAATTTTATATCTTCTTTTGTTAAATTAGCTTTTTCCATCAAATCAGGACGTCTCTTAATAGTTCTGATTATCGACTGCTCTCTTCTCCATTTATCTACTTTAGCATGATCTCCCGATAAGAGAATTGGTGGTACTTTTTTATTCATAAAAGTATCAGGACGTGTATATTGCGGATACTCCAATAAATTATCATTAAACGATTCGAATTCAGCAGATACGTTATTATTCAAGACACCTGGAATAAGTCTTGAAATGGTATCTATCATTACCATCGCCGGGAGTTCGCCTCCTGTAAGGACGTAATCGCCAATAGAAACATTATCTGTAACTATCATTTCTAAAACACGTTCATCTATACCTTCGTAATGTCCACATAAAAATACCAAATCTTTTTCTTTGGCAAAATCTTCTGCCATGCTTTGGTTAAACGTCTCTCCTTGTGGAGTTAAATAAATAACCCTTGGCTTATATCCTATTTTTTCCACAACGGATTCATAACTTCTATATACAGGTCCGGGTTGCATAAGCATTCCTGCTCCTCCGCCATATGGATAATCATCAACCTGACCATGTTTATTTCCGGAAAAATCTCTTATATTTATTGCATTTAAATTTATTAACTTCTTGTCAATTGCTCTTCCTGTAATGCTTGTATTTACTCC
>ENA-OPBF01001484-OPBF01001484.1-human-gut-metagenome-genome-assembly--contig:-NODE-1484-length-15252-cov-2.276831_pt1 | contig 15252 bp, 12 predicted proteins | sample MGYA00241067_ERZ501450 | MGnify/ENA primary metagenome ERZ501450 (study PRJEB25962, sample SAMEA2042516) | human gut metagenome | biome: human gut; feature: human-associated habitat; material: faeces... | reverse complement strand
CCGGAAATCCTGTAAAACAGGCACTTCCGGGATACACAAGACAGGACAAAAATCGACTTCCATTATCAAGTATCGAGTGCTAATATAATTATAAAAACTTTATGAACGAAACAACGTACATCCCTTTACAAACTTCCACTCTTGTTTTAGACTATATAGTACTTTGTATTTTAAAGAAAGGAATTTTGTAACATTGTTCAGTAGTAAAACTCAAAACAAACAACTTTTATGCAGCTACGGTGTTTTTATTATTAACGGTATGCTCGCATTGTCTATTGGCTCTCTCCTTCCTTATATCAGAGATGCCAGAGGACTGGAATACGCCTTTTGTGGTATGATTGTCAGTCTTCATTCTGTAGGAAACCTGATTTCCAGCTTTGCCTCCGGTGCATTACCGGCTTTTCTGGGAAGGAAAAAAAGCATTTTGCTTTTTAACGCTTTCTTCGCTCTTTCCTTTTTAATTATTATCTTTTCTGATAATAATTCCCTGCTGGCGCTCTCCTTTTTCTTAACAGGTATGGCACGAGGAGCTACCAGCAATTTTTGTAACCAATCCATTAATGAATTAGCTCCTGGGAAAGCTTCTCTTTTAAACGGGCTTCATGCAATGTTTGCCATTGGTGCGTTTACTTTCCCACTGTTGCTGATTATTCTTACAAAAAATAATCCTGACAACTGGATTTATGCCTGTTATTTTATGTTGATTATGGGAATTTTAAGCTGGATTATGTACTTTATTATCCCCACTTCTGAAAATTTCACAACAGAAACAAAGGAGAAAACCGCTTCCAGCTTTGCATTTTTTAAGGAACCTCTGTTTTATCTCTGTACCTTGACAATGTTTTTCTACTTATGTGCAGAACAGGGTGTCATTGGCTGGATGATTACCTATTTTAAAGACACTGGATTACTTCCGCAGTCACTTTCACAGGCTACTGCCAGTGTTTTATGGATTATGATTTTAGCAGGAAGACTTTTAACTGCATGGCTTTCTACAAAAGTACATAAAGAATGGCTGCTCCTTTGCATGGGATTTGGTCTGGTAGCATTCCTGATTTTATTATTGTCCAGCTCTACAACACCACTTATTCTCATAGGTATTATGGGCTTCGGTTTCAGCATGGCAGGGCTTTATCCTACAACTGTTTCCTTTGCAGGAAGTATTATTCAAAAGTATGCACTTGCATGGAGCTTTATCTTAACCATTGCAAGTTTAGGAGCAATCATCATGCCTTCCATTATCGGTAAAATAGCAGAAACAGCAGGAATTTACTACGGTATGCAATCTATAATTGCCGTTGTAATCATAGATTTTATTTGTATTGTTCTGCTGGTAAGCTATATTCGAAAATTAAGAAAGAAAAACATTCCGGTATAAACATTAGATGAACTCAAAACGGAGTTGTCGTGTTAAATCATATCCTGAATATTTATAAATATTTGGGGATAATGTTTAATTCGACAACTCCGTTTTTTGTACCCTGTTTTATTTCACTTCAACTAATTCAATATGGAAATTTAATTCCTTTCCTGCCATTTCATGATTTGCATCAAAAGTAATCGTTGCCTCTGTTTTTTCCACAACAACTACCGGGAATGGCTGTCCTAACTGATTTGTCAGGTAAACACGCTGACCGGCTTCCAAATCTTCAGCCCCCGGAAGCTGTGCGATTTCAAGAGTAAAGACTGCATCCGGATCCGGCATACCATAAGCTTCTTCAGGCATTAAGTGAACATCCACACTCTGTCCCACTTCCATATCTGCGACAGCTGCATCAAACCCTTTGATCATCTGGCCTACTCCGCAAATAAATTCCAACGGTTCCCCACGATCATAAGAAGAGTCAAACTGTGTTCCATCATTAAAAGTTCCTTTGTAATGTGTACGACAGGTCTTACCCACATTACGTCCTGTCAAATGTACATGTCCTCCACAAGAACCACCGCAGTTTCCACCACAGGAATGTCCGTCTTCATGACTGCCACAGCTATGACCTTCCTCATGATGATGATCACAGTTTACACCTGCAGATACTAATTCACCTTTTAAATAAGCTTCCACTGCCTGGTCTACATCACCCTGCACACCTGAGCATACTTCAACTCCTGCATCTGCCATCGCTGTCTGTGCACCGCCGCCAATGCCGCCGCAAATCAACAAGTCTACAGACTGATTGCCCAGAAGTTCTGCCAATGCACCATGACCTGCGCCATTAGAACTAATTACTTCACTTGAAACCACCTGATTATTCTCTACTTCATATAATTTGAAAAACTCTGTTTTTCCAAAATGCTGAAATATGTTTCCATTATCATAAGTTACTGCAATTTTCATCTTTGCTGTTCTCCTTTTTTCTTCATGGTATATATATCTATCCTACCATAAAACTATCCCATAATCCACCCCATCCATGTAGATAAAATAATCATAACAATAGAAAAAGTAAAAGAATTCACTGAAATTAATGTTGCACGCTGTTCTGATGAAATCATTTCATTAATAAGCACGTCTGTCCTGACTTCCAGAAAGTCATCAACAAATGCTCCTAAAAATCCACCGCAAATCATCAACGCAGGGCTTTGAGTAAATGTCATAAGAAAGGAAACTGCCACACCAAAACTGCTTATAAGCACAACCTTTTTATAAGACACACCGGAAAAAAATGACGTTGCTTTAGAGCCCAAAGCAGCCCCCATTCCCATAAGGAAAAGAACCGGTCCAAGCATTCCCTGATTTAATCCTGAAAGCGGCAATTTTGCCTGCAAAAAGAACAATACCAGTGTGGAAACAGCCCCTATAACCGCATTAATTATCATAATACTTCTAATCTTCTTATTAAAAAATAAAAAATGCCAGCTTTCTCTGACTGTATTCACCAATCTGCAAGATACCTTTTCTTTACCTGTTTTTTCTCCTATGGTAACCTCTTTTAAACTGCATGCAATGAATAAAGCTGCCAAAGTAAAAAGAATATCCACCGTATAAGCCTTTCGAAAACCGAGAAATAATGCAAGCCCTGCACAGAGTGTGGACGTAGAATTGGCAATTCTGTAAAGCATCATATCTGTTGCTGCAAACGTATTATACTCGTTTTCTTTTCCTACCAGTTTTAAACTGTCATAAGCCAATGCCTCTCTCGTACCGGAAGCCAAATTATAGCTTAAAGCGCTAAATCCTATGGCAAATGCCGTTGCCCAAAATCCCTCTGACCAAACCATCATGACACCGGATAATAAAGAAGCAAGCTGACTCATAACCATGGTCTTTTTTCGACCGAAAACATCTGCCGCAACGCCTGACGGAATTTCAAATATACAGCTTACAATATGAAAAATACTTTCCAACATCCCAATTTCTAAAAGGGAAAATCCTCTCATCGCCAACAATGCAACCCATGATGCTCCTGCAATTTGAAAATACCCCACAGAAGTTAGTAAATATAACTTACCTATCTGCTGTCTTATATTAAATTTACGCATAAAAAAATCTCCTTTTCAAATAAATTACTTGATTAGGAGATAGTGGCTTTTTATAGTTGTCGCAATCACAAAAAACGATTTTGCCTAAAAAAGAGCGCACTATCCCTGTAAACAGCAATATAGGCACCTTTCATGAGGTGAATAGTCGTTGTTTTCCAGCTCATAGCTTGCTCCTTTCTGCAAAATCTGCTTTAAAAATTTTTTCTTATGTTACAGTATAGCAGATAATAAAAAATTTTTCCAGATTTTTTTAATTTTCATGATATTTATATTTTTTCATGTAATAGAAAAACTCCCCAAAACCGAAGTTCTGGGGAGTTGTAAAATACTGTTTGAAATTTTACTTATTCCTCTAACAAAGGCATATTGATTAATTCCTGTAACTTTTTCTGCAATACTGTTTTGTCCGGTAATTGCAGCTTATATTCAGCAACCAGCATTGGAGACATGGTTCTACTCATAGCATACTCTACAACTTCGTCATCCTTGGACGCACACAAAATCATTCCAACACTGGGGTTTTCATTGTCTTTTTTCTTTTGACGATCTAATGCTTCCAAATAGAAATCCATTTTAGAAACATATTCGGGTTTAAATTTTCCAATCTTCAACTCGAAAGCCACCAAACATTGCAAACCTCTATGGAAAAATAATAAATCAATTCGAAAATCTTCTCCACCTACTTGTACTCGATATTCCTCATCAATAAATGTAAAGTCCTTACCCACTTCCAAAATAAATTCTTTCATATTTTGAATAAGACCTTTTCTTAAATCCGACTCTTTGAAATTCTTTGGCAAATCAAGAAACTCAATAATGTACGAGTCCAAAAATGGATTTTCTTTTAATCCTTTTATTGGTTCCGGCAAAAGTTTTTCTTTAGAGAGCATATAGCGCTCATAATAACCACTATTAATCTGACGTTCTAGTATAACGAATATTAAATAATTGCTATATTAAATTGATACTGCTTCCTCTTCACTGATTTCATCCATTTTATACTTCCAGTGATAAACCACGGGTTCACGGTTCACTTCGTCAAAGTACTTGTAAATTCGTTCTTCCAACTCCTGTTTGGTATTGACACGAATTCCTCGAAGCATCTGTCTGGTCATCTTGCTGAAGAAGCTTTCAATCATGTTTAACCATGAGCCATGTTTTGGTGTAAACACAAATTTAAAACGTCCCTTTGGCATAGTATCCAGAAAGCGCCGTGTTTCTTTGGAAGTATGTGCAGAATGATTATCCAGGATGATCCGAATGGTATCCTGTGATGGATATTTTTTGTCCAGTATCTTTAAAAACTCAATAAAATCAGAACTCTTATGGGTCTCACTTACTAACGGAATTGCTTCTCCAGTGAGTAAATCAATGCCAGCCAGTAAAGAGAGCGTTCCCAGACGTTTGTATTCTGCATCACGATATACTTCCCCATGTTCTGATGTCGGGCGTAAATCCGGTGCCGTATTGGAGATTGCCTGAATGCCCGGCTTCTCATCATACGATACCGTAATCGTCAGTTTATAATCGTCTGGAACAATGAGATCACCATTTTCATCAAACTGCATTTCAATCTGCTTATAAACCAACAGAACCTCATGCATTTTTGATTCAAAATCAGGATCCCGTTTTTCACAGTAATATTTGATTTTAAAGGGTTTCATATCCTGTTCCTTAAGAAATTTCTGGATATACGGTTTGGTAACGGTTGAAAGCCTTGGATATCCCGCTTCTTCTGCATGTTTCTGAATGTATTTGTGGAGAGAGGTCAACGTCCACAATTCCTGTGCATAACCGAGTTCTGTCGGTCTCTGACACGCAATATGAATCATCCATGCTTTTGCATCATCAGTGATTTCCGATGGACGTCCAGGACGCTGAACATCAAACAGTGCAGCATCTAAACCGCCTTTCTGAAACTTCGAAATACAAAGGCGTACCGTTGCAGTACTAATGGCAAGTTTATCAGCAATTTCCTGGAATGTCATTCCATCGGCTTTATATAAAAGGATTCTGGCACGGTCCACAACTTGTGCCTGAATGGTTCTCTTTTTGGATAATGCTTTAAGGTAATCTCTGTCTTCATCTGACAGAGGAAGATATGTTTTTCTCATAGTGTTCATCCTTTCTTAGATAACACTATTTTACCATACATTATCCTCAAAATATATAGTAGAGATTTAATTTATTCTATACTAGTTCCCTTTTTGAATAGTTCTCTTTAATACATAACCTCATATAAAATTCTCGCTCTACGTCCGATTTGCATCCTGACATAATCAATAGATGGTTTGACCAACTTAATTGTGTCAACAGTGGTGACACAATTGCGTTATCCCTATAAAGTTCATAAAACTGTTTCATCCTATAAAGACCTCGCCGATTAAACCCTCTAATTCCCGGAAACATTTCTTGTATTTCTTTAGAAATCATATCTATATATTTATCTCCAAAAGTGGCTTTCATAGACTCAATACTTAAATATTCTCCTACTAACCAATACATACGAATAAGTTCTTCATTCACTTTTCTCAAAGCATTATTTCTTGATGTTTCTATGATTTCTATTAACTTTCCTGACAGAAGTATATCATGTGCCATCTCACCCTCTCCTTTCATAAATTTGTGTCACCAGCGGGGACACAAATTCATATATCTCATTAATAGATTATACCATTATCTTCGTCTAAAATACATGCAAAAAACCTCCCAAGACCGAAATCCTGAGAGGTTCGTAAATACTGTTTGAAATTGTCTGTCCCAAAGGGAAGATTATCTCTTGCTGAACTGAGGAGCACGACGAGCTGCTTTGAGACCGTATTTCTTTCTTTCTTTCATACGTGGATCACGTGTTAAGAATCCAGCTGCTTTTAATGCAGGTCTGTATTCGCTGTCAGCTTCTAATAATGCTCTGGAGATACCATGACGAATAGCACCAGCCTGTCCTGTAAATCCGCCACCATGAACGTTTACTAAAACGTCAAATTTATCAAGTGTTTCTGTCAGTGTTAATGGCTGACGAACAACAACTTTTAATGTTTCTAATCCAAAATATTCATCAATATCTCTTTTGTTGATTGTGATTTTACCTGTACCTGGTACTAAGTATACACGAGCTACAGATGATTTTCTTCTTCCTGTTCCATAGAATTTTGTACTAGCCACTGTTCATTACCTCCTATTAAAATGTTAATACTTCTGGTTTCTGAGCTGCATGATTGTGCTCTGGTCCAGCGTATACATGTAATTTTTTAATCATGGATCTTCCTAAAGGTCCTTTTGGAAGCATACCTTTAACAGCAAGCTCAATAACTCTTTCAGGTTTTTTGTCCATCATTTCTTTTAATGTTGTTTCTTTCATTCCGCCAACATAATCAGAGTGGTTGTAATAGATTTTCTGTTCCATTTTTTTACCTGTAACTTTGATTTTTTCAGCGTTTACTACGATTACATAATCACCTGTATCAATGTGTGGTGTGAAAACAGGTTTATTTTTTCCTCTTAAAACCTTAGCAATTTCAGATGAAAGACGTCCTAAAGTCTGTCCTTCAGCGTCTACAACATACCATTTTCTTTCAATCTTATCTGGATTAGCCATATAAGTATTCATGGTTTTCCCTCCTATTATCAACAATATAGAATATTTTATCAAAATTTTTAAATCACGTATCTGAACCTGCTATACCGGGGCTTTTGGTTAAGCATATTCATACTACGTCATACTATCACATTATATTATAAGTAAAACTCTGTGTCAACAGATTTCTCCATATTAATGGAAATTTTTTGTCTTTCCTGCCATTGTTTTGTTCTTTCACGAATAATCATCGGAGTACGGTCTTCGAGGTCTTTTCGTCCCAGACAAACTTCGTTGCACACAAAAATCAAATTATCCACAGTCAATGCAATTCCATCCGATAAATCACTGGCAAAAAAACGAATAGTTTCTTCTCTTTCACTGCGATAGATTTTCTTTACCAGCTCTGTATCCTTTTCCAGAAACTCTTTCAGCGGTACGGATATGGTAGGATTTTCAAACCGCAACCGGAATTTATGGCGAACCATAGCCTCGATTTCCATGTTTTTATAATTTCTGTACGCCAGCCTTTCCAGAAGATTTACCATACTCCTGTCACAAACCTCCAAGGTTGCGTAAATTCCATTAAGCTCTCTCGAAAAATCATAGTGCTGCTCCCACGCTTCTTTATGCTTATAGCGTACTTCATGATCTACTTCATGCCACCCTTCTGAAAAAGTTGTTCTTATCTGCACCTCAAAAGTTTTATCAATTCGATAATCTTCCCACAGCTTTGTCGGAAATCGCTCAATAAATTCTTCCGGAATACGACAAACATAATTCATTCGAAGAGGATTAAATTCATTTACCTTTGGTTTGTCTTCATGGGAGTCCTTTTCAATAATAGAATACGTGTTTTTCAGCATTTCTTTGCAGATTGCAATATCATCCATATAATATAGTACAATTCGAATTCCCACAATGTCCTGCATCTTTTTATTCTTTTGGAGATATTCTTCCTTTTTCCATTCCAGCTTATGCCAGATTGAACCTGCCTCTTTCACTCTGGCAAAGATATGAAAGTAGATGCCGCTTCGCTCTAATTTATCCTGTATTCTCTTTCCAAGGTCTTTACCTAAACTGTTGATTTCATCACTTTTTAAAAGCTCTGACAGTTCTTCAATTCCTCTCATATACTCTCCTTCTTTTGCCAAACTAAAACCTTAATATTTACGCTTTATTATAACAATTTAAAGAGTATTCGTAAACGCTTTTACCTTACTTTTTAAGATTTTTTCCATTTTTCGTATAAATATGTGACCTTGTCACAGACTATCATCAGCACTGTGGTTATAATACAGATATCAACTAAAAAATAACAAAGCAAAGGAGAAAAACAATTATGGCAATCTTACACATAAATGAAAATAATTTTAACAGTGAGGTATTAGAATCCTCCAAACCGGTTCTTTTAGACTTTTTCGCAACATGGTGCGGACCTTGCAAAATGCTGGGACAAGTATTAGAACAGTTAGATGCCGAAACACAGGATTTTAAAATTGTAAAGGTAGACATTGACGAAAATCCGGAATTAACAAGACAGTGGAAGGTTACAACAGTACCATCTATTTTCTTTATCAAAGACGGACAGGTAAAAGACTCTGCTATCGGCTTTCTTCCTAAACCGGTAATTGAGCAGAAAATGAAAGCACTGTAATTTGCAGAAAGGTGGCATGGATATGAAAAAAGAATATGATTTTATTATTATCGGAGCAGGTCCCGCCGGTATGACAGCTGCCATCTATGCCTCCAGAGCAGGGCTTAAGACTGCAATGCTTGAAGGCGGCGCTCCCGGTGGAAAATTATTAAAAACAAATGAAATCAGCAACTGGCCCGGTATTCAATCGGAACCCGGTTCTCAGCTCGCCTTTGATATGTTTGAACATTCTACCAGCTTTGGGGCTGTTTATGAATACGGAATGGTCACTGAAATTATCGATGGCGAAAAAAAACAGGTTATCTGTGCAGACGGTACAGTTTTTGAAGCACCTGCTGTTCTGGTAGCTACCGGAACAAAAGAACGTCTGATGAGCATTCCCGGTGAAGAAAGAAATATCGGCAGAGGCATTTCCTACTGCGCTGTATGTGACGGAGCCTTTTATCGGGATAAAGAAATTGCTGTTATCGGCGCAGGCAACTCTGCTTTAGAAGAAGCGGTATACCTTACACAATTTGCCAGCAAGGTTTATATTATTATGCGCCGGAATGTATTTCGGGCAGATAAAATCGCCGTAGATGCGGCAACATCCAATTCTAAAATTGAAATTATACAGCAGGCTGTTCCCATAGAAGTTCTCGATGATACAACACAGGTAACCGGTCTGAAAATATCGGATGTGCTTACAAAAGAAGAACGCATCCTCAACATCTCCGGTATTTTCCCTTATATCGGCGCAGAACCTGTAACAGATTTTTTAAAACCTCTCAACGTATTAGATGAACATGGATACATCCTTGTAAATGACACCATGGAAACAAAGGTCCCTCTTTTGTATGGTGCAGGTGATGTAAGACAAAAGCATTTACGACAGGTTGTAACCGCAGTAAATGACGGTGCGATTGCCGCACAGGATGCTTTTCATAAAATAAAAAATTTATAAACCTCTTTAAACAAATAAGGAGCATACCAAATGATTTTTTTCATTCAGTATGCTCCTTTTCTGTTATAGCTTAGTATCTTTTAAATCTTTCCGGTATTATTCCATCTTTCCGGATGCATCTACATAATAGCCATCAATCCATTGGCTGGTTGCCATGCTTCCATCTGTATTCAAATAATACCAATCACCGCCTACAAGTACCCAGCCGGTCTGCATTGCTCCCCACTGATCCATGTAGTACCAATGGTCGTTTACAAATACCCAACCGATTGCCATGCTTCCGTCTGTATTCATATAATACCAATTACTATCTACAAGTACCCAACCTGTCTGCATTGCTCCCCACTGATCCATGTAGTACCAATGTCCGTTTACAGATACCCAGCCTGTGCACATTGCTCCCCACTGGTCCATATAGTACCAATGTCCGTCTACTGCTACCCAGCCTGTGCACATTGCTCCCCACTGGTCCATATAATACCAATGGTTATTTACAAATACCCAGCCGGTCTGCATAAGTCCATTCTCTTCAAAGTAATACCATTTTCCGGAAACTTCTTTCCAGCCAACTGCTTTCTGACCGTTTTCATAATATTCCCAACCATTTTCTGTCTGAACCCAGCCTTCATTTTCAACTTCTATCGGTTTAAAGTTAGCTGTAATTGTTGTATCTGTTTCTACTGTATAAATATAAGGATTTTCTTTACTTACTTCCTGTCCGTCAATAGTCCAGTTTACAAAAGTATAACCTTCTTTTGCTTTCGCTGTAAGTGTTGCATTTGTACCTTTTTCATATACTCCTGTTTCACTGTCAAGTGTTGCTGTACCCATTATTTCGTCATTCACATTTGCTGTAACGGTAAATTTCTCCGGTGGTGTCGGAACTTCTATTGCTACTCTTGCACGAAGTTCTGCCACTGCCATATGTTTGTCATTACCTTGGTCAGAAGCTGTATGAACACCTATTAATCGCACATATTTTGCCTGTACCGGTTCTTCAAAACCTAAAATTATCCAACCACTCTGCTGTTTATCCACTTTTCCTGTTGCAGCTGTCTGCCATTCTTTTCCGTCCAGACTATATTGAATTTCATATTCGGTCATACGTCCGTTTGCTCCGCCTTGGGTTCTTGGCATATAACGCAGAGCATCAATCTTCGGTGCTTCTTCCTCATCATCTCCTAACTTTAATGTCACTGTTCTGTGTTCTGGCTTTGAACCTTCTCCTGCTACGCTCCAGTTTGTATGCCAATGTGTATTCGCTTTTCCGTCAAGAACATATTTTACAGGACCTTCATTAGCTGTTCCCGGTGTATATGAACTTCCTGCTGTTGCTGTAATCTTTTCTACCGGATAATCTCTGCTGTCGTCTTCTGGAAGCGCTGTTTCTTCTTCTCCCATTCTTACTGCAAAGTTCTTTGTTGCTTTATGATTTTCTGACTCTAAAATCATGCGTACTACATTTTCATGTTTCGGCAGAATTGTAAGGGAAGCATTATCCTTTGCTTTTGCAGTTACTTTCACATTTGTTTCCGGTACGGAATAACTGTCCAGTGTATAAGCTGCCTTTGGAAGAACACGTTCTCCTACTTTAACCTCTGCAAGTTCGGCTGTTTCGTTTACCTTAAAAGTGCCTTCTGCCTTTTTCAACTCAACTTCGGTAATTGCTGTACACGGCTTTCTATTTCCTGTATCTGTTGCGTTGGCATTTACTACTTTCACCTTCACATAAGTAGCTGTAACAGGTGCCATTTCGTAACGATATGCTTTTACTCTGTCTTTTTCTTCACCAATGTGTTCTTTAACCTCTACTTTTTCCCATGTTCCGTCTTTTCCTGTTTCAGATACAAAAATTTCTGTTGTTCCTGCATCTGGGAAACGAATGCTGTTGTTGTCCTTTGCAAAATGGATAACAACTTCACCAATTCTCTGCTGTGTATCAAACGTAAAAGTAAGTTCTGCTTCTTTTGTTCCCTTCTGAGATGCATCCCAGTTACTCCATGCTGATTCATTTGGTCCACCATCATTATTTAAAGACATTGCTGTTTTACCGTCTTTAATGGCCTCCAGAGTATCAGAGCCCTTAATATTCTGTGAAAGTTTTGCAACATTCGTTACACTGCTTCCAATTTTAATATCCTCTTTCTGCACACGGATAGATGCTGTTACAGGAATTGTTTTTCCGAAAATATCAGCCGAACCATTAACTGTCACAATTTCATCTACATTCTGGAATACATTAGCATTCTTTTCCTCCCACTGTACAGGGAAAGAAGCTGCTAAAACAGTTCCATCCGGAAGCACTGCCGGTCTTACATCCGGTAACTGTGGTTTCACACCTTTTTGTGTAACACCTGAATAATTTAATAACGCTGCCACGTCATCAATCATATTGACATGAACTGTGATTTTTTTCTTTCCTACCGTTCCCTCTACAGAAAAACTTCCTGTTTTAGAAACCTGCTCATCGGTAATTTCACCCCATGTAACTGCCACGTCCTCTTTTGTTCCATCAGAATACTGTGCTTCAATTTTCTCAGGAAGCTGTGGTTTTGTACCTGTTTTCACATAATAAGACTTAGAATATTTATAACTTTCAATATAACGCTCTGGTGCTTCTTCCTTCACCGGTGTTGTTGTAATCTTTACAGTTGAAGCTTCTAACCCATCTGCTTTTGCTGTAACTGTGATTTCTCCTGCCTTTTCTGTAGACTGTACAATTGCCAAGACCTTACCGCTGAAAGCTTTTCTATTATCTGCTTTGTAAGAATCATGATCCGGTGAACTTCCATTATCCACACCTACCAGTTTTCCTGCACCCTGCACATCAAAAGTAACACGATTTGCAGCGTCCGGCACAATATTTCCATCTTTATCCGTAACATCTACGGTAATATAAGAAAGATCTTTGCCGTCTGCCTGAATAGATTTTCTGTCTGCTTTTGCCGACAGCTTCGCTTCTTCACCTGTGGTTTTTACTACTGAACGACCTTCGGCATTCTTAATCACATTTCCTTTTGCATCTTTGGCAACAGCTTCCAATGTACCTGCTTCATAAGGAACCTGCCATTCCATATACAAATCTTTATGGTTTTTCTTACCATTTTCTAATACTTGATAACTATATCCTGCTTTTGTTGTTTCTGTTTTAAAAGTTTTCTTTCCAAGAAATTTCTTCTCTCCACCGTCTGCCGGTGTAAAGAATAATTCAACCTCTTTTGCATCAGAATAAACTACAACAGGTACTGTTCCATCTGCATTTTTCTTCACAACATCTTCGTTCCATGCAGGCAACACATGAACAGTATTTACCTTATCATTCCACTGACTCTGGTAAAAATAATAACTATCTTTCGGAAATCCTGCTGTATCAATAATACCAAAATAAGAGTTCTTCGGTGAAGGCCATGTGCCTTGTGTTCCCGGGCCTGTACCGTTCCAAGGAGTCGGCTCACCTATGTAATCAAAGCCTGTCCAAACATATTCACCTGCCACAAAATCTCTCTGGATAACATCATACCACGCCTGACTTGCCAATGCTCCCCAGTTTACCCTTGAATTATCATAAGAAGTAAGCTGCTGTTCTGAAGTAGCTTGCTGACTTCCTGTTACAGAATAAATTCCACGGCTGTTTACAGATGAAGCTGTTTCAGAACCATATAATTTCCAATCAGGATGAGCTTTATGAATATTATCATAACTTGTACCATCTGAATAGTTTGTTCCTGATGTGCCACCAGCTTCCGTAAGCTTATCTCCGATAGAAACCTGTTCCCAATCGCCACGTTTTACTGCATTGCTTCCAATAGTAAGAACTTTGTTTTCATCAACTTCTTTTGCCCAAGCAATCAACTTATCTGCTCTTTCTGCATATCCACTGCCACCGGCTCCCTCCTGAATTTCGTTTCCAAGAGACCACTCAATTACAGACGGTGCATTCAAATCGCGTTTCATGATTGCCTTCAAGTCATATTCTGCCCATGTCATACCATCTTCTTTTCCCAGAATGGTATTATTTTCTTCGATAACTTTATCAAACCATGCAGAATAATCATTATTATTTCCGTTCTTTGCACGATGCCAGCCGTCAAAAACTTCTTCGATTACTAAAACACCTTTTTCATTGCAGACTTCTATTAAATCTTTTGATGCAGGATTATGCGTTACACGAATAGAATTGCAACCCATTTCCTGAAGAATTTCTACCTGACGCTCAATAGCACGACGATTGGCAACTGCTCCTAACGCGCCCTGATCATGATGCATACAAACACCTTTTAATTTTACATTTTTTCCGTTTAACTGAAATCCTGTTTCTGTATCAAAATTCAAATAACGGAAACCATATTCTGTATCATAACTGTCTAAAAGCTTGTCTCCTGCTTTTACTTCTGTACGAATAGTGTAAAGCGCCGGATTTTCTACTGACCAAAGTTCAGGATTTTTCACCGGTACGGTAGCTGAAATTTCAGCTTTTTTACCTGCTCCAATCTCCTGTGCCTCTGTTGTAAAAGTCCCAATTGCTTTATCCGGTTTTTCACCCTTTTTGAAGACTGTATGTGTTACTGTAACATTTTGTGCCTCTTTTGAGTCATTGATAACTGTCGTTTTTATATCTGTATTTACAGTTTTCCCTGCCTCTTTTGCCAGATTATTGCTTTCTACTTTAATTCCGTTTAAATCCACATGAACATCATTCGTAGTTGTCAGGCTCACGCTTCTGTAAATACCGCTTCCGGAATACCAGCGGCTGGAAGGTGTCTGATGGTCTACTTTTACCGCAATTGTATTTTCTTTGTCATAACTGATATAATCTGTAATATCAAAAGAAAACGGTGTATATCCATAAGGATGTGTACCTACTTCTTTTCCATTCACATAAACAGTGGCATTCATATACACACCGTCAAAATCAATGCGAATACGTTTTCCTTTGGCTTCTTCACCTAAAGTAAAATTCTTCCTATACCAGCCTACTCCTCCCGGCAAATAACCGCTTTCCGCTTCCAATGACTGGGAGTATTCCTGCTCAATACTGTAATCATGAGGTAAAGACAAGGTTCTCCATTTTGAATCATCAAATGTTGGATTTTGTGCATTTGACACATCTCCCAGATTAAATTTCCAGTCACTGTCAAAATTCTGTGTTCTGATAGAGCTGCTTCCGTAGTCTTTTACCGTTACACGTTCCGGTTCTGAACTCATTTGACTCTGAGAGTCCTCTTTCACTCGAACCATTTCTCCTTTTGCATACACTGCAGAAGAAAATCCCATTCCCTGCACAGTCAGAACAGCCGCAAGTGTTGCTGCTCCCATGCGTGCCAGTCTTTGCTTTCTCATAAATATCTCCTTTCGAATTTTAATGTTATTTATCATTATATCACTTCGCACAAAAAAAAACATATAATTTTTTTGTTTTTATATAGAATTTTTTATTATCACATACTCATATAAATATATCTTTTTTATTTTAGTCATTTTACACAAAACATTTCCTGACATATACAAAAAAATACCGTTGTCAAAGCATCTGCCTCAACAACGGTATTTTAAGCCCCATTTTCTATGTCAAAGATATGTTTTATTAAAGTGCCC
>ENA-OPBF01001480-OPBF01001480.1-human-gut-metagenome-genome-assembly--contig:-NODE-1480-length-15294-cov-5.258547_pt1 | contig 15294 bp, 15 predicted proteins | sample MGYA00241067_ERZ501450 | MGnify/ENA primary metagenome ERZ501450 (study PRJEB25962, sample SAMEA2042516) | human gut metagenome | biome: human gut; feature: human-associated habitat; material: faeces... | reverse complement strand
GCGTTATTTATGGCGCGCCAGAAGGAATTCGAATCCCCGACCTTCCGCTTAGGAGATACTAAGGGAAATACAAGCAGCATCCCTTGTAATACCCAAAAATCCCCTTATGTCAGGGGATTTTTAAGGTTAAAGTGTTATCTTGTGTTACGCCATTTCTGCTGATTTTATGTTGTTTTACGGTGTTTGATTAGCAAACAATTAGCAGAAAGCGTGATTTTAGGGTGGTGACAATAAGCGTAAATCGTGTTTGCTAATGCCGTACAATGTTAAGGTTTATTATGTCAGAGAATATAATCGGTAATGCAATCGTACCAGTGAACATAGGTCGTACCGTTTACGGTAAGTCTGTCGTTCTCCGGTAGCTGCTCGCTCCACAGTTTCTTATAGCGGTCGATGGCCCAATTATCACGGTTGAATCTGCGCCAAAGAATCGTCTTTCCGTTCTTATCCAGAAACTGCTCGGATACTACACCGCAATCATAGGTTTCAATGTCCATAACACAGACAGTATCATAGCTCTTTCCGCCAATCGTAACGGTGTAACATCCTACAATGTCCAACAGAAAATCTTTGTTGGCACTTGTAACAGTTGTGCCATTCCTCTTGATATCTCCCTTGACAGCCAGATTAGTTTCATTACCGCAATTATCTTCGCCAAATCCCCAGTTAGGCAGAAATTCATCACCATCGAGGAATGTAATGTAATTGCGAACATCGCCGTCATTTCTGAGTGTTGCCAGATAGCGGCAATGTGTATCTGTCAGTTGGGCCACAAAGGTACGATTGATCACATCGTTCTTATCTGAGTATGATGCTTCTCTTGCGGTTAGCTCTACGCCTTCGATACCGTGAACCTTTGCTTTGCCGGAAACTTGCATATCGTAAATATGGCTGCACTTACGGGACGGGATATCGTACATACCCCAAGACAACTTTTCACCGAGCTTAGGAACCAAGAACCATCCCATAAGTTCTTCCCATTTGACTGCAAAGGGAGCTTCGGTACTTGCTTCGATTTTATATTCGGGAATAAATTCAGGCAACTTTTTCATATAGAGTTCTCCTTTCGATATATCGGTGCAATATGGATACTTATTTTTGAAGTTTTGTTTTGCTGTATGAAGTCTGCTTTTTACAGTCCCAATAGGGATGTTCAGTTGTTTTGCGATTTCTGACTGCGGCATCTCTTTCCAGAAGTAAAGGTAAAGGATCTGCTTATCCTTATCACCGAGCAAACTCAGCGTTTCTCTTACAGTATTAACTACGGAAACACCGTGCCTGCCGTCTGATAGTTCCTTTTCTGTCAACTCGTCGATCGGAATTTCGTACTGAGTCGCTTTCTTTCTGAAATAATCATTGCATTTGTTTCTTGCGATGCTAATGATCCACGCTTTGAATGAGTCCTTATTCTTCAGCTGAGGAAACTTCTGATACGCTGTAAGAAATATCTCCTGCAGCACATCGTCTGCATCCGCCTTAGAACTCATCCGAAATCTCACAAACCGTTCCACAGAAACACGTTCTGCTTCCAGCAATCTCTCAAACTCATCCACATCATCGCCTCCTTTTGTCTATGAGTGATTAAAACCGGTTTCGCTTATATAGACGGATATCGGTATCAAAAGGTTCAATTTTAGCTTTATTTTTTCTAAATGAAATTATAACATAGATAAAACGATAATAGTAAAATTTTTGAAAAAGCCTATGGATGTAACATACGCCTGCTCAAATTAGCAGACAATTAGCAAAAAGGCGATTTTCTGCTAATCACAATTAGCAAGATTTAGGTCGGGGAACGGTAAAAGTTCGATTTTGATTTACTCCCCAAAAACAATAAAACTCACTCAAGAAAAATGATTGAGAAATAAAAAGTAAAAGTGCCAAAAACACAGTGTTTTCGGCACTTTTTGGCGCGCTTGCCCGGATTCGAACCGGGGGCGTTCCGCTTAGGAGTTCAGAAAATTTATTATACAAGTGATTACCTGTATGGCCTGTAATGTCCGAAAAGCCTTGAAACATCAAGCTTTTTCGATAATCTGAATTTCTTTGAAAACCAGTGTGTTCCCATCCATATCCTGCTAATTTTCATGCCATATTGCAAAAATATTAGCAGAATAATTCGGGGATGGAAAAGCGTTCAAATAAAAATGTGAACCATGTGTTCTCTTGTGTCCTACCGTAAAACGACCGTCTGTGTAAAAGCAAGCGGTCGTTTTGCTTCTCTACATAGCCGTCTGCTTCATCGCAGGCGGCTAAATTTATGTGAAGGAGGAACCCCATATGGCGAATTGCAAAGTGATCGCGGTGACGAACCAAAAGGGCGGCGTGGGCAAGACCACGACCACCGCCAATCTCGGCATCGGACTTGCCCGGCAGAACAAGCGGGTGCTGCTCATCGACGCAGATGCACAAGGCTCTTTGACCCTCTCCCTCGGCTATCCGAAGCCGGATGAGTTGCCCGTTACGCTGGCAGACATCATGCAAAATGTGATCGACGATATCCCCATCCCGGACGGCTGCGGTATTCTGCATCACGGTGAGGGCGTTGACCTGCTCCCGGCGAACATTGAGCTGTCCGGCATGGAGCTCCGGCTGATCAACGCCATGAGCCGGGAAAGCGTGCTGCGGACATATATCCATGCGGTCAAGCCCCATTACGACTATATCCTCATTGACTGTATGCCGTCGCTCGGTATGATGCCGATCAATTCATTGGCCGCAGCGGACAGCGTAATCATCCCGTCCCAGCCGTCGTATCTCTCAGCAAAGGGACTTGACCTGCTGATGCAGTCCATCGCAAAGGTTAAAAGGCAGATCAACCCAAAGTTGAAAATCGACGGCATCCTGTTCACGATGGTGGACAGCCGCACCAACGAGGCCAAGGAGATCATCGCATCTCTGCGTGCCCACTACGGCGAAAAGGTCCGTGTGTTCGGGACGGAAATTCCCTTTTCCGTCCGAGCCGCAGAAACCAGCGGCCGGGGCAAGAGCATTTTTGCCCACGACAAGAACGGCAAGGTCGCCGCCGCATATCGCTCATTGACGAAGGAGGTGTTGGAGCTTGAGCGCAAAACCGAGAGATTTAGGGATGACGCCGCTCGATGACCTGTTCTCCACCGACGAGAGCCGTGCGGAAGCGCAGCTTGAAAAGGTCGTTACGCTGAACCCCGCCGACATCTCCGACTTTCCCAACCATCCGTTCAAAGTCAAGCAGGACGAAGCTATGGCGGAGATGGCGGACAGCGTAAAGCAGTACGGCGTGCTGGTGCCTGCCCTTGTCCGCCCCAAAGCGGACGGCGGCTATGAGATGGTTGCCGGTCACAGGCGAAAGTGTGCGGCAACACTGGCGGGGATCACCGAGATGCCCTGCATCGTCCGCAACCTCACCGATGATGAAGCGACGATTATCATGGTGGACAGCAATTTGCAGCGAGAAACGATCTTACCGTCCGAAAAGGCATTTGCCTACAAGATGAAGCTGGAAGCTATGAAGCGGCAAGCGGGCAGACCTAAAAATTCGGCCCCACTGGAGCCGAATTTGAAAGGCACTCGTTCCAATGAGGAATTGGCTGCAAACAGTCCGGACAGCAGATCACAAATTCAGCGCTATATCCGCCTGACCGAGCTGATTCCACCGATGCTGGACATGGTGGACAGCGGCAAGGTTGCTTTCCGCCCCGCCGTGGAGCTTTCCTACCTCTCCAAAGAACAGCAGCAGAGCCTATATGACACGATGGAGTGCGAGGACTGCACACCGTCGCTGGCACAGGCCATCAAAATGAAAGAGTTCAGCCGGGACGGAAAGCTGACGGAGGAAGTTATCCTTTCCATTATGCAGGAGGAAAAGCCGAACCAACGTGAAAAGCCTGCTTTTCGCGACGAGCGAATAACGAGGCTCATTCCGAAATCGATTCCGCGAGGGCAGGAAACCGATTTTGTGATTCGAGCACTTGAATTTTACAATCGGCATTTGCAGCGCCGACGCGATCAGGAAAGATAAAGGGACGCCTTAGGGAGAGTCTGCCCTTTTGCGGAAGTGAAACGGCTGCGTAAATTTTCTCCCCCTCGCCACACCTCACCCCCTGTTACTACCTGTACTACCCGAAAAAGAAAGATCACAGCTATATGTGGTCTGTATAGAAATTTTCCGAAAGGCGGCTGAAAAGCCGCTTTTTGTTTTTCAGAACGAACGGAGACAAAAATTATGGTTCATTTCTTTGATGCGGACATAGCGAAAAAATACGGAGTTAATGCGGCGGTGCTGGCCTGCTTCCTTTGGGATTGTACCGAGCAGAAAAGTGCCGAATCGCCGCAGCTCCATGAAGGCAAGGTCTGGGTGCGCTGTTCGGTGCAGATGATGACCGGCTTTTTTCCGTTCCTGTCCTACGACGAGATCCGCTACGCCCTGAAACAACTGGTCAAGGGGCGGGTACTCACAAAAGGGCAATTCAACGAGAGCCGCTTTGACCGCACGAACTGGTATGCCTTTACCGAGTTCGGACAATTTCTTATGGCAGAAAGCGAGGGACGGACGCAATGATGCACGTAGCAGATACAAGGGACTGCGCTTTTGAAGCCTTTATTACCAACCTCGGCAAATACAACGAGGGCTTTTTGGTGGGCGAATGGATGAAGTTTCCCGTAACAAATGAAGAAATGCAGGAGGTTTTCCGGCGCATCGGTATCGGGCGGCGCTATGAGGAATGGTTCATCACCGACTATGACTGCCCGGACGAGGTTATCGGCAAGGTGCTCGGAGAATATGAGAGCCTGAGCGAGCTGAACTACCTCGCCGGGCAGATCATGGAACTGCGGGAGAGCGACGATTTCTGGCAGGCGGTTTTGGACTTAGGCGAGAATACCGGCAGCGTACAGGAGCTGATCAACCTGACCGAGAATTTGGACTGCTTTGATTACCTGCCCGGTGTGCGGAATGACTACGACCTCGGCTATTACTGGATCGAGGAAAGCGGATGCTACGACACAAGCAACCTTGGCGCACTGGCAAATTATATCGACTATGAAAGTTTTGGGCGCGATATTCGGTACGAAGAAGGCGGCATGTTCGGGGATAACGGCTATGTACGGTCAAACGGCGGCCGCTTTGTGGACATCTACGACGGCGACATCGAGAGCATCCCCGAAGAATATCAGATCAGTTCGCCTGTTGTGATGGAGCGTGCTGCGGCGAAAAAGCAAAACGAACGGCATGAAAGATAATAATAAATTAAAGCTTTTGATTTGTAGTTATGCATTGCCACTCATCTATATATGGTATACTGTTCTTGATTTAACTATTTGTAGTATTGTTACGGAAATTATCTTTTAAATTCTCAATGCAGCAGATGTAAATATGCAGAAAAGGATGTTTAGATAAAAATGAAAAGCTCCATAAATCATTTCTTTACAAAATGGACAACCCCCTATACCGATCCCGATATCAAAAGTGTATTTACTGGATTAAATGGAAGGTTCAAATATTCCCCCATTTTCACTAATTGCCTTGCAGATACTATGGTGGAACTAACTGGTCATAGATCTAAAGATTACGTGATTGCTGAAGCGCAAACTGGGAAAAAACACACACCAGGAGTAACAGTCTGGCATCATGTTTGGGAAAAGCAAGATGGAAAGTACCGTATGCAATTAGTTAGCTTTGAAGAACACAAAAAAACATGCCCTCATGCAGGAGGTTGTAAGCTATGGTTATTAAACTCAACGGAAAATCGTGTATCATATAGGCAAATGGAACATTTTGAAGAATCCGGAGATTACTCAGATTTGTCGTTGTTTTATCCTATTAGAAATAGCAAAATCAAATTTTATCAAAATGGATACGTAAGTAAAAAGACTTTACTATTCGCTAAAAAGAAACGTGCAGAATTATTTGGAATCGATGTGTATGGAAACTTACTATACAAAAATAATACAAACTTGTACTTTTGGGATCACGAATTTGATTTAGTATTTAGCGTAAAAAACAATGGACAGTTTTATCAGCTACTACTAAAATAGGTAAAAATCTCCCCTGAGAAGTTATTTGTTACTTTCATGTTATCAAAAGCGCAAATTTTTCCGGAAAAAGTTTCATAGAACAAATAGTTTTTCTTAAAATCCGGTAAAAACTATTGAATTTAAAAATGTTTTTGGCTATACTAAGTAGCAAGGAGGCGATACCATGATCGTTAGGCCCTACTATTTGGATATGCTGAAAACCTATCGGGATGTTCCGCTGGTGAAAATACTTGCCGGAATTCGCCGCTGCGGAAAATCGACCATTTTGGATATGTTAAAAGACGACCTGTTCGGTAACGGCATTGCAGCAGACCATGTGATCCATCTGCGCTATACCTCGGAAGATCTGGACGACAGCATGACCGCCAAGCAGATGTACCGTGACATCAAAGAGAAAATAACCGACAGCGAGCGTTACTATCTTCTGCTGGACGAAGTACAGGAAGTGGACGGCTGGGAAAAGGCAGTCAACAGTCTGCTGGAGGATTTCAACACCGACATCTATGTGACCGGTTCCAACTCTAAGCTGATGTCCAGCGAAATCTCCACCTATCTGACGGGGCGTTATATCTCCATCCCCGTCTTTACGCTATCCTTTGCCGAATATCTGGAGTTTAAGAAGGACAGCGGCCGCACGCCAAAAGAGCTTTTGAACGAGTATATCCGCATGGGCGGATTTCCCATCGTTGCGCTTGGAAACTTCGATGAGCGTTCGTCCTATCAGATCGTCGAGGGGATATACAATTCCGTTATCACGAGCGACATTACAAGACGGCATAATATTACAAACTTTGATTTGTTTAACCGTGTAGTGAAGTATGTTGTGGAAAATGTCGGCAAGACTTTTTCTGCCAACGCCATCGTAAAATTCATGAAAGGTGAAGGGCGCTCCCTTTCGGTGGAAGCGGTCTATAATTATCTGGAGTGGCTGGAAAAGGCTTTCGTGATCTATCGCTGCCAGCGGTACGATATGCAGGGCAAGACCGTCTTGAAAACGCAGGAGAAGTTCTATCTTGCGGACGCTTCTCTCAAATACTGCATGATGGGCTTTAATCCGAAATCCGTTGCCGCTATGCTGGAGAACATCGTGTACTTTGAGCTTCGCCGGAAGGGCTATGATGTGTATATCGGCAAAAACGCCACCAAGGAGATCGATTTCGTAGCCGTGCGGCGGGACGAGCGTATCTATGTGCAAGTGTGCCGCAATATGCCGGAGGAGTCTGACCGTGAGGTTGCCAACCTGCTTGAAATCAAAGACCATTACCCGAAGTATGTGGTGACGATGGACGAACTGGCCGCAGGCAATATCAACGGTGTCAAGATCGTGCATCTGGCGGATTTTTTGCTGAGCAAAGAATATTGAAAGTTTGAGAGGATGTGACAAGAATGGCAGAAAACAAATATCATTTTGAACGATTAACACCAATTGATAATATGGACTTGGATGTTTATGAAGAAGCGATAGATTATGTGTTTAATAACCCCGATGTAAAGAATGTCGCTATTTCTGGTGCATATAGTGCAGGTAAAAGCAGCGTTTTAGCTTCATACAAGAAAAGACATAATGATTTGCGCTTTCTGCATATTTCTCTCGCACACTTCAAATCTCCAGATCAAGAAGATGAAACGGAAGTAAAGGAATCTGTATTAGAAGGCAAAATTCTTAATCAACTGATACACCAAATTCCGTCGGATAAAATTCCGCAGACCCATTTTAGAGTAAAAAAGAGAATTAGCCCTGTAAGTATTATAATAAAGACATTGGAAACTATTGCTCTTTTAACTGCAATTATTTATTTTATGTTTTTTGACTCTTGGAAAAGCTATGTATCAGTTTTACCCGATAACTGGTTAAAATCAATTTTAGAGTTATCTGCACACCCATATGCTTTAATGGTAGACGGTATTATTATAATCACCTTATCATCTTTCCTCATATATGGATTGATTAAAATTCAAAAGAATAAAAATGTATTTCGCAAACTGAATTTGCAAGGTAATGAAATTGAGATATTTGAAGAAAGTGATGATTCCTATTTTGACAAATACCTCAATGAAGTGTTATACCTATTTGAAAATGTAGATGCCGATGTTATTGTTTTTGAAGATATGGATCGGTTTAATGCTAATAAAATTTTTGAACGCCTTCGAGAAGTAAACACACTTGCCAATATTCAGCTACAAAAAGAAAATAAAAAAATTCTTCGTTTTTTCTATTTATTGCGAGACGATATTTTTATATCAAAAGACAGAACTAAGTTTTTTGATTATTTTGTTCCTGTCGTCCCAGTTGTAGATAGCTCCAACTCCTACGATCAATTTATTTCTCATTTCAAAAAAGGCGGATTATTTGAAAAGTTTAATGAAAGTTTCCTGCAAGGTCTATCGTTATATATTGACGACATGCGCCTTTTGAAGAATATCTATAATGAGTTTGTAATTTATTATAATAGGTTGAATATTACCGAACTTGATTGCAATAAAATGCTTGCTATTATTGCATATAAAAATCTGTTCCCGCGCGATTTTGCTGATTTACAGCTTAATCAAGGATTTATATATACTATTTTTGCTAACAAAGATTCATTTGTAGCAGAAGAAATAGAAAAACTTGATAAGCAAATCTCTGAAAAAAGCAATGAAATTGATATGGCGAAAAACGAACATCTATCTACAATCAAAGAATTAGATGCCGCATATGAAGACAAACGACCTGTACGATATGGATATAGACAAGATTTAAGTGATGCAGATAAGGCTAATTATGCAAAACGCAAACAGGCGATAGAGAATCGGTTAAACAGTAGTATTCCTAAATTAGAAAATGAAAAAGTGGTTCTCGAACAAAAACGGATTTCCATGCAAAATAGGCAACTCTGTGAAATTATAACGAGAGATAATATTGACTCCATATTTAGTATTACAAGTACAAATGAAGTTGGAACAGTAACCCATTTTAACGAAATAAAAAGTAGCGAGTATTTTGACCTCTTAAAATATCTCATTCGTAATGGATATATTGATGAAACCTATGCAGACTATATGACTTATTTTTACGAGAATAGTCTAAGCCGTATTGACAAAACCTTTTTGCGCAGTATAACAGATAAAAAGGCAAAAGAATACACTTATAAGTTAAAAAATCCGAAATTGGTTGTTTCGCGCCTTAGATTAGTGGATTTCGATCAGGAGGAAACTCTCAATTTTGACCTGTTCACATATTTGCTCCAAACTTCTCATATCGACTATGTCAAAAGATTGATCGAACAACTGAAAAGCACAAAAAACCTTAAGTTTATTGGTGCTTATTTTGATACGACAATTGAATTATCAGCCTATATTAAACACCTTAATATGGGATGGCCAGAAGTATTTTCAACAGCCCTTAGTGAACGGTTACTGACTGAAAATCAAATACGCAGATATTCAATTGCTTCTCTTTATTATTCTAACGACGATATTATTGAATTAGTCAATAAAGAAAACTGCTTATGTGACTATATCTCCAATGCGCGTGACTACCTTGCAATAGATAATCCTAATATTGATAGACTGATTCATTGCTTTACTCTACTTGGCGTGTGTTTCATAGGTTTTGATTATACAGAACTAAACAAGGAGTTGTTTCAAGCTGTCTATGAGGAATCTTTGTATGAAATCAATGCTGAAAATTTGCAACTTATTCAAAGGGAAATCTTGGGAGCAAAGAATGCGGATGATTTCTTTCATAAAAATTGCACGATATTATGTTTACATCCAGATTCTGCAATAACTCAATATGTTAATCAGAATATCAACAAGTATTTTCGTGTCGTTTTGCAGATTAGTGATGGAAATATTCATGATGACGAAAATGTAGCTATTGCTGTATTCAATAACGCTAATCTCACTACTGACTATAAACACTCTTATATTTCTGCTCTACGGACAACCATTACTTCTATAAAAGAGATTGCAGATAGTTCCTTGTGGTCGTCATTGTTGGATGCCGATATAGTACAGTATTCAGAATATAATATTATGGACTGCTTCAATACCGTGAAACTCAACGAAAGCGTCATTAGTTATATCAACAGATATGATATTGATTTGGATTTTTCAAAAACGGAATATGATGAAGATGCCAAAGAAAAATTATTCGATAGCGTGGTTATATGGCAGAGCATTTTAATTTCACCGCCGACCAGCGGCAGCAGCTTTCCGAACTGCTTGCCGAGGAAAACCGCAGGTTGTGGTCTGCCGTTCTCTATGGTATTTATTCCGGGGATGATGCCATCGTCAAGATAGCGCTGTCGCAAGTCGGCAATGTGGGCGGTGAACCATATTGGTCGTGGTACGGATTTAACTCCCGTGTGGAATGGTGCGCCTGCTTTGTTTCGTGGTGCTTTAACGAGTGCGGTTATCTTGATACGGGAACCGCCCCGAAATTTGCCGGGTGCGTCGGCGGCGTTGAATGGTTCCGCAGCCACGGGCAATGGGCGGATAATACGGTTGAGCCCGCTCCCGGCATGATCGTTTTCTTCGACTGGAACGACCCGAACGGCGCATCCGGCCCGCAGGACGGCGAAGCCGATCACGTCGGCATTGTGGAAAAATGCGAAAACGGCATTGTCTACACCATCGAGGGCAACTCCGATGATGCCTGCCGCCAGAACCAATATCCCGTCGGGTATTATGAAATTCTCGGCTATGGGATCTTGAACCCGTAGAAACCAGCCGTCTGAGTTAGGCGGCTGGTACATAAAAATCAGGGTACCGTTCATTCACAGTACCCTGATTTGCTTTTAGCTATTCAATTTTCAAAAAGCACTCATCCCACCGCAGCCGTAAAGCTTTCGGTGCCGATGGAATTTTGGTAGCCGTCTTCGGAAGACTCGGTAGAAAGATAGACAAAATGACCGTAGACATCAACGGTGAAATCTTTTACATCGGCAAAAACAGCGTCAAACTTTGTGTCTGTGCTGAGCGTGTCTTGCTGAACTGCATAGTTGCCTTCACCGATCGTATACGGTGCAGGGCTTCCGGCTTTGCCCCTTGCTTCATCGCTCATGCCGAAATACTGCAAACCATGTCCGTCCGTTGCGTGTTTTTCCGCTGCGGCATCAAAATGATACCGATTTCCGCTTAACTCTGCGGCTGTCCAGCTGCGTTTGGATTCGCCCACCATGCCGGAAACCCGGTCAGCCGAAATTCCGTTTTGCACGAACAAATAGGTGAGCGCATTTGCTAAATCTTCTGCGCTGCCTTTTTGCTCTGTGACGGTTTTATAGAGCGAACCGTTTTCGCCGCCTTCCTGCGCAAACTCGGAAGCTACCGTGCGGTAAAGGCTCAGCGCTTTTTCCGCTTCGTTGGCATCTTTGTATACGCAGCTTTCTACCAGTGCTTTTACGGCAGCATCAAAGGTATCTGCATCCCCGCTGCCGGTATACGCAATTTGAAAAGCACCGTCTTTTGCGGTTACTTCCGCCAAAGCGCTGTACGGCGTTTCGGCAAAGACCTCCGCCGCACGCTTTGCGGCATCTTCATCCGTATAGGGTTCCGTTTCTTTTTTGCTGCAAATCGCATCCACAAGCGCCTTGTATTGTTCTTCCGCGCCGCCTAAATACGCAGCGGCACCGGCGGTTACGGCATATCGGTTCACTTCAAAATCAATCATTTCCGGCGCGGGCGGTTCCGTGCTTTCCGGCAGTACATTTTGTTCCGTACTGTCCGCAGTACTCGGCACCGCGCTTTGCTCTGCGGCGGCTTTGCTGTCCGTCTGCGCACAGGCGGACAGTCCCAAAACCAGCAGAACCGCTAAACATATCATTATGGTTCGGTTCATTTAGCAACTCCTTATGTTTGCTTGATTTCTTTGATCGTTGTCTTTGAGTTTTCTTCTTTTATAGAAATACAAGCTTACGTAAATAACAATTAAAACTACTAATCCCGCAATCTGATAGGGCGCAATAAATACCGTAAATACTCCCGGATATAATGTATCTGACATATAAATTTCACAGGTAAAATACAGATACAAATAAAAAGAGGCATATAATGCTCCTGCTAATGACACATTTACTATTTTTGCGATAAAGTGCTCACTCTTGAAGAATTGCCAGTTTATATATGCAGCAATAACTCCTGAAGCAATCGTTACAGATACAAAAAGCAGCAAATATATCACAATTTCTATCAAGTTGCTCCACATCGTAGTATTAACCCAAGGTTCAATCGTCTGCATAATCAACGATGATACAGCAACTTCCACGATAAAAACTATCACTAAAAATATTTCAAATAAAAAGATCAACAAAGACGAAAGAAATTTTATGATTTTTCTCATAGGTTACCTCTAATAATGTTATTAATTAATAGTAGAGTATCCCAAATTTGTGCCGAGTGCTCTGATCAGATTTGCAGAATTTGTATCTATATGCTATAGAAGTAGCCCAAAATACGTAATAGAAGCTCTCATCTTCCTCGTTTAAATCAACATCTTTGGCTCTGTTTTTAAGATCATTAAAAGGTCCAATTCTAAAGCCCTTAAAAATATTGTAAGCAAAATTATGAGCATCCCATTCGTATATATAGCTCTCTTGACTTCTATGAAAAACAGATGAATCATAAAGCGAACTTGACATAACCAAATCAAGTATCACTTTCATTTCAGTTCGACTTTTTACAGTATACGAGTCCTGAATGGATATATCTGGATCAATGTTACCAGAACGCCCAATATTATTGGGGTTAATAAGTATATTTAGTTTTCCGTTTTCATATTGATCAGAGCTGCTACAAATATTCACTGTGCTTCTATTGTATTTCATTTTAGCAATAGTTTCTTTTCTTATACGCTCATGTGCAGCTTTGTTGGAATTACTTCCGTCACCACCGCCGCCAGCTGCATCTAACCACATAGAACCAGTATTATCAAACCTATTCACCGGCTGATTTCCGCAATAAGCGAACATATTGCCGCTTTGCATGTCTTGACCGGTAAAGACGTAGCCGTCCGGGTTAATATAGCGCTTCGTTACGGTATCATAATACCTCGACTGCAAGTAGTACAGCCCGGTTTCTGCATCGTAGTAGTAGCCACGGTAGCGGATGGGGTTGATGCTGGCTATGTGGAGCGGGTCGGTTATGGCTTTGCCGCTTGCATCGGTAACGGAGAGCGTATTGCCCCATGTGTCGTAGATATACCTTGCGACAAGTTTACCGGATGTACTGAATATTTGATCCACGTCGCCGGAAAGGGTGCAGCGGACGATGTAGTTTGTTGTAACGCCTGCCGTGTTTTTATACTGGATGCCGCTCAGCACACCGAGTGCATCGTAAGTATACCGCAAGATCACGCCGTTCGAGCGTTTTTCGCCCAACAGCTGCCCGTTCACATACTGATACTGCGTTGTCACGCCGCCCGCCGTTTTTTCAAGGCGAAGGCCGTCAACGTCGCATTATTACATTAGCGCTGAGAAATCAAATCCGTTTCTACTGCTTCACAGATGATATGAATCTCGTTCCCTGTCTGAGCGCTGCAGCCTGTAAGTGCAAACAGCAAAATTGCTGCCAGTGTAATGATTATGTATCTCATTTTTGCATCTCCCATTATTGACCTTCAATTTGCAACTGGTATGAGATGGTAATTGGTAGCAACCGTATCCCCCACAAACGCGTGATTGGTATAGAGGATTGTCCTAGACTCTGGAATAAGTTCAAACGTAATACCGAATGCGTACCCGCGATCGTTCATAACACTGCCAATTATATAAATTCTATCATCAAAGACATAAACCATTTGCGGAAAACTGTCCAGTCGGCTTTTTCCGTTCCAAATCTTTTCTTGCACTAATTCCAGAAGCCGCTCTGCAAAAGGGCTTGTATTCATGGTCGATTCAGCATCAATGACTTGTGTGATTCCGTCCCCTCTGCTGCCGATCGTAATTTGATTCCTTCCGTAATCCATTCCTATCCAAAAATCGGTTTTCGGCCATCCATATTCACTTGGCAAATACTTGTGAAGCGAACCTGTGCTTAAATTAAGAACAAGAATGTTGTGCTCATCTCTCAGCACAATTTGCCCCTTATAGTAATATCCACCATAAACAAGAGCACGATTTCTTTTGTACAATTCTTGCGTTAAACACTGAAAATTCCTTTCTGTCTCAAAAGAACAATGCAACTGCGGATAAGAACCCGATACTGTTCTCGAAAACAGATTCCACAAGAACACTGTCTCATCCTCTGACTTCTCGACAAGAACATAGTACACTCTGTCTTTATAAATTGTCAAGTAGTTTTCTGCCGGCACATTGGATTTCGAATAAATTCTATGCGTCTTTCCATCGTAATGCAATGTACTGTCAAATACCAGTTCTGCAACCGAGAGGTCTGTTTCTGCTTGCCAGTCTTTGAAAAAGTCACGCATATAGAATTTTCCGATAAGAATAGATATTAAATTTACAAATAGCAAAGCAAACAGCACCGCACATAGTACTATGGCCACAAGCACAATCCGCTTTTTGTCAACAATGCGCATCAATACCACCCCATAAAATCGTAGATATTAAACACCAATTGATATGCACCTCTAGGGTCTCCTCCTGAATTAAAGTCTACAGATTTGGCACTATTAATTTTCTGTTCAATGAAATCCAAATGGAAATGATCCGAGTATACTAATTCTAACTTTCCATTCAAACCAGGATAAGATACATACATAGCACCGTAAGCATTCGAAACCGCAGTTAGAAGATTATATACATCGTTATGTCCTTTCCATTCTGCTGCTAATTGGGTTGCAGATGAATCTATGAGGCCACTATAAGACAAATATTCACAAATAACCATTCTATCCTCTTTGCTGGAAACCCATATACGAATTAGTAATCTGTATATGATCTGACCCTGTAGAAGTTATTCTACTCTCTTCTCCATTATTGCCTTTGTATTTTGATAGACTAGCATTTGCTTTTGCTCGCATTCGCACAAGATTCCATTCCTGCATCGTAGATGCAGCTTTTCGGGTTACCGGATCATCATCCTGATTTACCGGATATGTGCCTGTCGAATCGATAGAATTAGCCGGATTATTTCCACAATAAGCAAAAAGATTATAGCGAGCTTCACTACCATTCAAACCAAGCAACTCATCAGAATTCACAAATCGCTTTGTTACGGTATCATAATACCTCGACTGCAAATAGTACAGCCCGGTTTCTGCATCGTAGTAGTAGCCGCGGTAGCGTATGGGGTTGATGTTGGCTATGTGGAGCGGGTCGGTTATGGCTTTGCCGC
>ENA-OPBF01001472-OPBF01001472.1-human-gut-metagenome-genome-assembly--contig:-NODE-1472-length-15344-cov-4.824122_pt1 | contig 15344 bp, 9 predicted proteins | sample MGYA00241067_ERZ501450 | MGnify/ENA primary metagenome ERZ501450 (study PRJEB25962, sample SAMEA2042516) | human gut metagenome | biome: human gut; feature: human-associated habitat; material: faeces... | reverse complement strand
TGAAAAAGCCTGCAATAAAAAAAGCGGCATAAATTTAAAATATTTTCCACATTTTCAACACGGCAAAAACGCAGTTTTTGTGCCGCTGTGTTTGCTGTACCCAAAATTCAGCCAAAATAGTTATTTTTGCGATTTGGCATAAAAAAGAGTCGAGATTTCCCGAAAAGTAGGAAATCTCGACTCTTTGAGCGCTGTTTTTTTACAACGCCTTTTTCTGAATGAATGAAAACAGCCGCAGACCGCCAGCCTTTTGCAATGTGTGATTATTTATCCTGTGTGGAAAGTATCTTTCTAGTCTGAGGTATCTCAAAAAGTGCAAACGTACCGATAGCTGTGAATATCATTTCAGGAAGCATATATGAGCCGTTGTAAAGCAGGCTGTAGAGTATGCTGTTGTCTGTTGAGAAGCCGTCCCACAGTGCGCCGAATGACTTCCAGATAACAACGCCGCTGATGAAGTGGCAAACAAATCTCAGGAAAACTGCTATCATCGTTCCTGCTATCCAGCCCACTGCACCTTTTTTTCTGAACATTCCTGCCACACCGAGAACTGTGTAGGCTGCAAGATAGTCAATGAATATGCAGGCAACGAGCATTACAGGAGAAAGTCCCCAGCCGAAAAGTCCGTCTGTGATACCCTGAATGAACTGAATGAGAGAGAAAACAAATGCCGCTCCAAGACCCTTTGCTACGCCATGCTTAATGCTGAAAACGGCTATAGGAAGCATGGAGAGCAGTGTGATAGAGCCGCCCCAAGGGAGCTTGTATACTCTGATAAAGCTAAGCACTGTTGCCAGTGCCACCATTACTGCACCCTCGACAATTGTGAGTGTTTTTGAATTTTTCATATTATACCATTCCTTTCTGCGTACAAAAAATGCGTATGCCTGATAAAAGGGCATACGCATAGATATACACACTATTTTCCTACGCTGGCATTACCCATATCAGGTGCGGTCAGAACATCTATTTGCTCTTTCTCAGCCGAAAAACATTCAGCTCCCGTGTTGTTTTATGTACTATTGTTATTATACTGCTTTTTTCGTGGGTTTTCAATAGCTTTTCTGATTTTCCCCACCTAAATTGTATGAAAACATAAATATCTGTCACAAAATCGCATTTTATTATTAGTTTTGTACATCTTTGCTGAGTATCTCCTCTATGTTCTCAAAAATAAATTCCTGCGCCTGCTTTGGAAAAAGTATCGTCTTGTAGCTGTTTCCAAGCTGTGATATTTTTTCACGCTCTATTATGCCTGCTTCAGGTGAAAGTATTGTAGTTTCAAGAAAGCCCCTGCCGTTTGCACCGCCTTTTGCAAGATAATTTTCACCTATGAGCCATTCTTTTATGGCAAGTTTTATGCTTCTTATATCGCCGTCTGTGCCGAGCTGATAGAAAATGCTGTCGCATACTTCTGAAAGGGTCATATCCTGTTCTTTGCCTGAAAGCTCACCTGCGTGGGCGATTATATATTCCTTTGTGCTTTGACCGCCTTCTGCCATCTGTTTTTGCAGATAGCCCTCTGGGATATATTTATAACCCGAAGCAGCGTCAGGATTTTCCTTGAGATATTTCTGTATCTCAGCTATAAAGTATCTTCCATAACGTTCCTGCTTTGACTTGCCCACCCCTGAGATATTCAAAAGCTCCGTCTGCGTCTTAGGCAGCTTTATACACATATCACGCAGTGAAGCGTCTGTAAGAATGATATATGCAGGCAGACTCGCCTGTGTCGCAAGTTTGCTTCGCACAGCTCTGAGCCGTCCGAAAAGCTCCTTGTCGAATGTCGTAACTTCGTCCCTGCCGATCTTTGTGACCGTTTCGCTCTTTGGCTTTTTCTTTGGAAGGCGTATTGTAATAGTCTTTTTGTCCATTAATATCTCTGCAGACCTTCTTGTAAGAGTAAGCACAGAAAAATCTCCGTGTGAAGTCTGTGTGATGTAATCATCAGCTTCAAGAAAAGCTATGAGCCTTCGGATATATACCTGCGTGGAATCTTTCATTATGCCGTAGGTTGAAAGAGTGGAAAGGTCAAAACGCTTTACCTTTTCGGAGTCTGAACCTTTAAGTATCTGTGCTATGACACCTGCTCCAAAAGAAAGGTTTCGCTGGTGAAGTCTATAAATGCAGGAAAGCACTTTTTGGCAATCTACAGAAACGTCAACTTCTTCTGTTTCTCCGAAATCACCCAAACAGCCTGAGCAGTTCTGACAAGGCTTGTCCTGCTTCTCGCCGAAATATCCAAGGATAAACTCTCTCAGACAGCCGTTTGAGTTGCAGTAATCGGTCATCTTTTTCAGACGCATAAGATCACGTTTGCGTATCATTTCAAGAGTGTCATCGTCAAGGTCGGGATTGTCATGAGAATTGTTTATAAGAAACTTGTTGGTCGCAACGTCCTGACCGCTGTAGAGCAAAATGCACTTTGCTTCGTTGCCGTCACGTCCCGCTCTGCCTGCCTCCTGATAATAGCTTTCAATATTCTTAGGCATATTATAATGTATGACATAGCTCACGTTTGATTTGTCTATTCCCATGCCGAAAGCATTGGTCGCCACCATGACCTGGACACGGTCAAAGATAAAATCGTCTTGATTTTTACGCCTTTCCTCATCAGAAAGTCCTGCATGATAGCGTGAAGCGTTGTAGCCGTCGGCACAGAGCTTTTCACACACGCTCTCAACATTTTTTCTTGTGGAGCAGTAGATTATTCCGCAGTTGTCCTTGTATTTCTCAACTATCCTCACTGTTTCACTGTATTTGTCATGAGGGTGAGAAACGCCAAAGTAGAGATTTTTTCTGTCAAAGCCTGTGGTTATGGTGAAAGGGTCACGGAGTTCAAGCATTTTGATAATGTCCGCTTTTACTTCTGCGGTGGCAGTGGCGGTGAATGCGCTGACGATAGGACGGTAGGGAAGTTTGCCGAGAAACTCGGGTATCTTCATATAGGAAGGTCTGAAATCCTGTCCCCACTGAGAAACGCAGTGGGCTTCGTCCACCGCAAGCATGGATATCTTCACCGACGAAGCCAGTGACAGAAACGAACCTGTCATCAGCCTTTCAGGTGCAACATATATTATCTTGTACATACCACGGGCGGCGTTTGATATAGCCATTTCATACTGTGCCGCCGTCAGTGACGAGTTCAGATACGCTGCCCTCACTCCCGATTGTATCAGCGAGTTCACCTGATCTTTCATAAGGGATATGAGTGGCGAAACAACTATAGTTATCCCGTCAAACATAAGAGCAGGTATTTGATAGCACATAGATTTGCCTGCGCCTGTTGGCATAACTCCAAGGCAGTCACGCCCTGCAAGTATGCTGTCTATTATCTGCTCCTGACCGTTTCTGAACTGAGAGTGTCCGAAAAAGTCCTGAAGCACCGAATACTTATTGCGAAAATCTGTCATTTTATCCTAACTTTCCATTGTGTGTATGCTTATATTATACTACCAAAAACCAGCTAAGTCAAACAGATATACAAAATTCCATGCACGATTTTGTAACATCTTTTCCTTAGTCGCTATTGTAATTTTATCGGGATTATGTTATAATAGGCTTGATAAATAATTAGTTATAAAAATATAAAAAATTAACAAATCTCCAAAGGAAGGGTTGTCTGAACACAGTCAAATATTCAGGCATGGTGAAGATCATGGATATGGAAAATAAATTGTGGCAAAGCTATTTTGGTGCTGTCTGGGGAAAGGTTTGTTCAATATGGCACAATATCGGCGGGTTTGTTATGGACGAGAAAAGCGGAGAGTTTTATGCCGATGAAAACTGTCGTGCTCTTATGGGACTTAGAGAGAACACAGATTATGACAAGTTCAGAGATATAGTTGCATTGAACGGCGGAGGACGAGATCTTGGCCTGCCGTTGTGTATAGAACTTCTTGACACTCCAAGTGGCATTACCGCCGGAATAGTGTATCTGTCGAAAGAATATATGTCAAAAAGTGTTTTTGAAGGGCTCGACATTATACCACAATCAGAGCTTGTAAGACTTCTTGATGGAATGACACGCTCATCATTGCTTGCTCTTGTAAGATTTGATGGAGCAGGGAAGCTTTTGGATTCAGACTACTGCATAGGGGAGGCACTTAAGGCGGCTGTTGCGGTTTTGCCTGAAAATACTGTAACGGCATTCAATTCAGACGGTCAGTTTTGGATATATGTTCCACGCTTTGTAGGTAAGCCTGAGGAATTTGCTGACAATATACGTAAAGCGGTGAAGGAGTGTTGCCTGCCAGATGAATTTGGAGTGAGATCGTCTTCAAATCATTCGCTGTCTGTGACGGCAGGCATAAGCAGCGGCTTTGAAGTGCCAGCAAGACTCATGCACGCAGCAGGCTTTGCACTTTATGAAGCTAAGGCAAAGGGTGCAGGCAGTATTTGTTGCTTTGATCCTGAAAAATATGCAAAGCAGAAGAGTGATATCGAGAATATCAGGGCTTTTTCAGAGCTTCTTGATAAAAATCTGTTTACATATCATTTTCAGCCTATCGTTAGTTCTTCAACAGGCGAGATAGTCGCTTACGAAGCGCTTATGAGAACAAAGGGAAATATAGCACTCAATCCGCTTCAGATACTCAACTGTGCTAAAAATTTCGGCAGACTTTACGATATAGAGAAAGCTACACTGAAAAATACTCTTAAATATCTCAGCAAGCATCAGCTCGATTTTGAAAACCGCAGGCTGTATATAAATTCAATATCATCTCATGCTCTTGACGATAAGGATTTTTATGCGATCGTCAATGATTATGGCGAACTTCTTGAAAAGGTCGTTATCGAAATGACAGAGCAGACAGAGATCAGCGAGGACGACCTCGATAGAATAAGGGTGCGTCTTGAAAAGAACAATATGAGCCTTGCTATTGACGATTACGGCACAGGCTATTCAAATACATCGAATCTTCTGCGATATGATCCTGAGGTGGTAAAGATAGACCGTTCTCTCATTTCCGGTATTGACCAGAATTCTAAGGCTCAGAAGATAGTTTCAAAAATGGTGGAATATTTCCATTCAAGCGGATATACCGCACTTGCAGAGGGCGTTGAAACAAGCGAAGAACTTAAAACCATGATATATTTCGGCGTCGATCTTATTCAGGGTTATTATGTTTCTAAGCCGAAGCCTGTGCTTATCCATGATATCTCGGAAAATATCCGTGAGGAGATAGTGGCTTACAGTATCGAGGCTGGAGATAATGATAAAAAGGTCTATCACGCTGAGGATAATGACGTTATCGACCTTGCTGAGATGTATAAAAAAAGATATTCTGACATTTTTCTCGGCACAGGTACATTTACTCTTTCGGGAAAGGCTGAGGACGATCGTGCAGTGCCTTTGTCCGTGACAATTGGTAATGGTGTTGATTGCGTCATTCACTTGAAAAACGCATGGCTCACTATATATGAGGATCTGCCAATCATAAAGCTAGGCACCGGTTCGAGAGTCAGGATAGTGTGCAGCGGTGAAGATCGTATAGACGGCAGAGGTATTTATGTTCCTGAGGGATCGTCGTTAGAGCTTGTAGGCTCAGGTGAGCTTTATGTCAGATCAGAGTCGAAGGATTGCTATGCAATAGGCACTGACAGCAAGCAGCCTTGCGGAAGGATAACTGTCGCAATGACAGGTATTCTTGATATAACTGCAAATGGCGACAAGTGCGTCGGAATAGGCGGAGGAGGCTGCAAAGATGGTATTGTCATTGCAGGCGGTGATATAGCTGTAAATTGCAGTGGCGATAGGTGCGTTGGTATTGGAAGCATCGACGGCGACGCAGATGTGACTATATCAAACTGTGGCTGCAGGCTAAAGCTTGCGGCAGGAATGTCAGTGGGCGTTGGTGCTGTAAAGGGCAGTGCTGATATAAGCATTTCAGACTATAACATGAGTTGTGAGCTTTCTGGAAATAACCTGACTGCAGTGGGAGTTATGAGTAACGGGACTGGAAGGATATGTATTCTTGATGGCAGGCTCAACATTTCCATGAAGGGAAGAACTCTCAACTGTGTGGGAACAAGGGGCGGCGAGCTGGATTGTGAGCTTAAAAATACTGTCTTTAAGCTTTATTGCGAGGGCGGTTCTGTCTCAGGCATTGGAGATAAAACCGGTAAAGGTGACGTGACAGCACAAAGCTGTCAGTTCGACGTAATGTTCCTTACAGGCGATGGCTGGTGGCTTGGAAGTCCGAATGGTACGCTTTCAGTAGTCGATTGTAAGAAAGATATCAAGATAAACAAATAAGGCAAAGCCCATAGGCGTGTCTTGTGTGACGCTGCTTTAGATCGTCTGAAGCAGCACGGCTGATTTGTACGGAGGATCATGAGATGATGAATGATACTGCTAAACGCAGACGTATAAAAATAGGATTTTTGGTGAGCCACCTTGAAGATGATTTTGACGATGCGGTTGCGGAGGGCGCAATGATAGGCGCAGAGCAGTGCGACGCCGACCTCGTTATTTTTCCAGGCAGATATATAGATGGAATCTATGCCGACAAGCTGAGAACGGTGTATGAGTATCAGTATAATACTTTGTTCGATATGGCGGCGGCAAATAAGTTCGACGTTCTGCTTGTGCTTATCGGCACACTTGGAACATATCTTGACAACGAGCATAAGGTTCAGTTTCTGAAAAAATTTGCTGGAACGCCTGTTATAACTATAACGGCACGTATTGATGGTTATCCTTGTATCATGCTCGACAACAGAACGGGAATGAAGGAGGCTATAGAACATCTTATAAAGGTGCATGGCTGTAAAAAGATAGGTATGGTAAGCGGACCTAAAACAAGTGATGATGCCCTTGAAAGACTTGACGTTTACAAGGAGACTCTTGAGGAAAATGGTATCATCTATGACGAAAAGCGTGTTGCATATGGTAATTTTTCAAAATTCTGTGTTGACGAAGTCGGAAAGCTAATTGACGATAATCCAGAACTTGAAGCTATAGTTTTTGCAAACGACCAGATGGCAATCGCAGGCTATAAGGCCGTGGAATACGTCCTGGTAAGGATATCCTTGTGACAGGCTTTGATGACGATCCAGTGGCTGAGGAGCTTAATCCGCATTTGACGACTGTCAAGGCTGACCCTTCTGAGCTTGGCTATCATGCCGTTCAGGAGGCTGTGAACTATGTTATAAATAAGGCTATAAACAACGATAAGATCTCTTCAGAAATGGTAAGAAGAAATTCCTGCGGCTGTCAGGGCAACTCAAAATTAAAGACCATATCTTTTGGTCGCATATCAGATGATCCGGAAGCGTTTGCAAGAAGAATGAGCCAGTTTTTGTTCAATAAATACAGTGCAAGTGAAACAACTGCGAAAATGCGAGAAAATTACGTCAAGATAATATATGCTCTTGATGATTATGCCCGTGAGGAAAATCTTGATAATGAGGTCAAAAAAGATAAGGTATTAGAAATGATCTCAACTCTTGCCAGTGAAGAATTTTTTAGGTTTGTGAGCGTTGATGAGCTTTATGCTTCTGTTGAGTATATTCAGCAAAAGCTTATCTCTCGTTTTGATAACATGGAGAAGCATTTGAAGTTAAATCAGACTTTTATTCAGATATACAAGATACTGGCAGAACGCAATGCGAATTATTGTAAGGAAAAACTTGAGGATAATGAGTTTCTTGCATGGCAGGCAAATTCTATCACAAGGGATATGCTTGTATTTGAAGCTTATGATGACAGAGCATATGAGACCGTTGTGGATAAGCTTACGAGACTTCATATGGAATCAAGCTTTCTGTTCAGCTTCGAGCCTGCCATTATTCACTTTGGTACAGATAAGTGGCAACCGCCGGAATATATGTATCTCAAAGCCTATCACAATGGTTCTGACGCTATCCAGCTCCCACATGAAGAGCAGGCTGTAAAGTATACAGAGCTGTTGTCGAATAAGTATCTGCCAACAGACAGACGTTATACATTAGTGGTATCACCATTGTTCTCTAACGAGGAGCATTACGGAATACTGATGTGCGAGATAAAGCATGAGTATTTTAATTATTTGCAGTCGGTGACAGTTCAACTTTGTGCGGCACTTAAAATAATAACCTTGATGAAGCAGCAGGCTGTTACCCAGAAGCAGCTTAAAAAGAGCCTGATCGAGATCAAGGAGAACAATGAGCTTCTTCGAGATCTTTCAAGGCAGGACGCTTTGACGGGTTGCTACAATCGAAGGGGATTTTTTGAGGAACTTCGTAAAAGACTCAGCAATGACAAAAACGAGGGTGAAAAGGCTATCATGGTCTTTGCCGACCTTGACTGTCTGAAAACCATAAATGATAAGTTTGGTCATGAGGAGGGCGACTTTGCTATACTATCTGCGGCAAAGATACTTAAACACTCTTTTGGCAACAGTGAGATAGTGGGTCGTATAGGTGGCGATGAGTTCGTTGTATGCGCTTTTCTTGATAACGCAATAGATATCCCGTCAATGAGAAACCATATAGAAGCGGTCACAAGAGAATACAATATTAAATATGCCGCCGATAAGCCATATATAATCCATACGAGCGTAGGCGTTTATCCGTTCGTATGCAGTGCCACGCTTGAGATAGGAGAGCTTCTCAGCCATGCTGATATCCTGCTTTATGAGGAGAAAAAGCATAAGAGAAGTATTCTTAAAAGCGATTATGAATAACATTTGCAGGCTGTCTGAAAAAGGCAGCCTGCTTTTTGTTTTTATGCTTGACAAAATATCATGGCTGTGATATAATAAAACATATTTTACGAAAGGAGCGTCGGATGACATGAGAATTACAAGAATATGGGTGAGAAACTATTAAACCGAATATCAGGCAGGTGCATTGGCACAAGCCGCTCCGACTCTTCCGTATAACGTTTTGGTTACACGCCTGAGGGTGTGTTTTTTTATGCCTGAAAAAGCCGAAGAGCGGCTTGATAACAGACATTAGGAGTGATTAATATGGCAGAAATGTTTGACAACACAATAAAGAAAGACCGTGTGCTGCTTGCGGCAGTGGACACAGGTTCGTATGACGTGGAGCTTTCCCTTGACGAGCTTGAAGAGCTGACAGAAACAGCAGGCGGTGAGGTGATAGCGAGAGTGACACAGAAAAGGCCGTCCTTTGACAGCGGAACTTGCATAGGCTCAGGCAGGCTTGAAGAAATGGCTGAGATATGCAGAAATGAAAATATCGACAGGATAGTTTTTGACTGCGAGCTTACAGCCACACAGATAAGAAATATCGAGGACGTGTGCGGCGTTTTCACTATTGACAGAACTATGCTCATACTGGATATTTTCGCTCAGCGTGCGACTACTCGTGAGGGCAGATTGCAGGTAGAGATAGCACAGAACAAATACAGACTTCCAAGGCTTGCAGGCATGGGAACTAATATGTCACGTCTTGGCGGTGGTATCGGCACAAGAGGTCCTGGTGAGTCGAAGCTTGAAACTGACAAGCGACACATCAGAACACGTATTGCGGCACTTTCAGACGAGCTTAAGGAGATAGAGAAGCGTCGTGGGCTTATGAGAAATCGTCGCAAGAAAGACGGTGTTCTTACAGCGGCGATAGTGGGCTATACAAACGTGGGCAAATCCACACTGCTTAATTATCTTACAGAAGCGGGCGTGCTTGCAGAGAACAAGCTTTTTGCGACTTTGGAAACAACATCAAGGGCTATAGAGCTTCCTGACGGCAGGTCGGTGACGCTTATTGACACGGTAGGACTTATCAGACGTCTGCCGCATCAGCTTGTGGAAGCTTTCAAATCCACTCTTGAAGAGACGTCAAGTGCGGACGTTATAATCCATGTGTGCGACGCCTCGGCTGATGATTGCGAGGAGCAGGCAAAAGTTACCCTTGAACTGCTCAAAGAGCTTGGCTGTGAGGGAATACCTGTGGTGACAGTGTTCAACAAGTGCGACAAAGTGCCTTATATAAACGAGCTTGACACAACAGGTGAAGCGGTGAAGATATCCGCCAAAAACGGCACAGGCATTGACAGCCTGCTTGCGGCTATACAAAAGGCATTACCCGAAAACAGCGTAAGATGCAGGCTTCTTCTGCCTTTTGACAAGGCGGGTCTTGTGAACACCATAAGGCAGGAGGGCAGGATATTCAGCGAGGATTATACCGCTGAGGGTATCGTTCTTGACGCTCTTGTGGATATCAAGGTATATCATCTTGTGGAAAGCTATAAGGTAAAAAATGAAGAATAAAGTGTTTTGCAGGCGTTAAAAAAATGTAAACTCTCGGCATGGCTATTGACAAGCCCTGCCTGTGAGAGTATAATGAACGTGGTTAGCAATAACAAATAAATCGAAAGGAAAAAACAGAATATGTCTACTGTTATCATGTCTGCAGTCTTTACATACTTCTTTATGAGCTTGAGCTACTTTTATGGCTTCGAGTTTTTTTGGCGTGTGAAGAAAGCGACGAGATCAGAATAGGCGTATAGAGAAGTTTCTGTTTTTATATATGCGTTTATTATAAGCCGTGGCTTTCTTGTAAAAGAATGTCACGGCTGTTTTTATTGCCTATACAAATTTGATTTTCGGAGGAAAGTAACATGATCATCGTATTGAAAAACAATTCACAGGAAAAACAGGTAGAAGAGCTTTTGAACTGGCTCGACCAGTTCCACGTATCGACGAATCTGGTAGAGGGCGTTCATTCAAATGTAATCGGTCTTATTGGCGACACAACTCAGATCGATATAGAAGCAGTTCAGGCTAAGGAATGTGTTGAAAATGTACAGCGTGTTCAGGAGCCTTACAAGAATGCTAACAGAAAGTTCCACCCTGATAATACTGTTATCGACGTCGCAGGCAGAAAGATAGGCGGAGGAAAACTTCAGGTCATTGCAGGCCCTTGCTCTGTTGAAACTGAGGAGCAGATAATCACAACTGCTATCGCTGTAAAGGAAGCAGGTGCAACAATGCTCAGAGGTGGCGCATTCAAGCCAAGAACTTCACCATATTCATTCCAGGGTCTTGGCAAGGAGGGCATCGACCTTCTTATTCAGGCTAGAAAGATAACAGGTCTGCCTATCGTTACTGAGATCATGGATCTTTCTGATCTTGACTGCTTTGCTGACGTTGACGTTGTTCAGGTAGGAGCAAGAAATATGCAGAATTTCACACTTCTAAAGGCTCTCGGCAGAAGCGACAAGCCAGTTCTTCTCAAGAGAGGACTTTCATCAACACTTCAGGAGCTTCTCATGTCCGCTGAGTACATAATGTCTGAGGGCAATCAGAACGTTATCCTTTGCGAAAGAGGTATCCGTACATTCGAGCCTGCCACAAGAAATACTCTCGATCTTTCAGCCGTACCTCTGCTTCAGCAGAAAACACACCTTCCTATCACTGTCGACCCTAGCCACGCTACAGGTATCGCTTCACTTGTTGAGCCAATGGCACTTTGTGCTGTAACAGCAGGCTGTGACGCACTTGAGATAGAGGTACACAATGACCCTAAGAACGCATGGAGCGATGGTGCGCAGTCACTTACTCCTGCACAGTTCGCTGAAACAATGAAGAAAGTTAAGGCACTTTCCGAGTTCATGGGCAAGCCTCTTGATGTAAACGAATAAACAAGACATTGAAAAAGAGGTGTTTTCGCACCTCTTTTTCTTTACAAATATTCAGTTATGTGGTATAATGTTTTAGAACTGTAAATGGATAAAGTACAAAGGAGGACGAACGATGAAACTTGTGCTTAAACAAAGGCTTTTTTCATGGTTTGACAGCTATGATGTGTGCGACGAATACGGCAACGCAGTTTTCAGCGTAAAAGGCAGACTCGCATGGGGTCACTTGCTGGAGATATACGACAACATGGGAAACAAGGTCGGCGTGCTGAAAGAAAAGGTGCTGAAATTATTCCCTACCTTTGAGATATACATAGGCGGAGAGTATATGGGCTGTATAAAGAAAGAGTTCACCTTTTTCAAGCCAAAGTTCCATATAGATTTCTGCGGCTGGAGAGTGGACGGTGATATTTTCGGCTGGGACTATTCCGTTTATAGCGGTGCTGAACAGATAATGTATGTGTCAAAGGAGCTTTTGCACCTTACTGATACCTATGTCATAGACGTTTATGACGACAGCAATGCTTTGGCAGGATTGCTCATTGCACTTGCGATAGACGCCGAGAAATGCTCAGACGGCAATTAGGCTTTTATGATAGCTGTGTAAAAAATTGTACTGAAAGGTTTTGATATTAATGAAATTCAACTGCGAGCTTAAAAGGGTCGTGGACGATTCTTATGATATAGAAATAGGCAGAAAATTGCAGGATACGCTGGTCAGCGACTTTAAAGGCGGTCTAGTGGGGAAGACAAAGAAATTTGCCATTGTGACGGATTCTATCGTTGTGGATCTCTATGGCAGAGATATTTACGACAGGCTCAACGCCGCAGGTCTGAAAGCCGAGCTTTTTGTAATACCTGAGGGAGAAAAGTCCAAAACCAGGCAGATGAAAGAGTTTGTTGAGGACTCTATGCTTGAAAAAGGCTTTCGCCGTGACTGCTGTGTGGTAGCCGTTGGCGGCGGAGTTGTCACAGACCTGGCAGGCTTTGTTGCAGGAACATTCGGCAGAGGAGTGCCTTTTGTGAATTATGCCACAACGCTCCTTGCGGCGGCTGACGCTTCTGTGGGCGGAAAAACTGCCGTTGATACGCCACTTGCTACAAATCTTATAGGTCTGTTCAATCAGCCCAAGAAAGTTTATCTCGACATAGACACATGGAAAACTCTGCCTGAAAAACAGCTTTCAAGCGGCCTTTCGGAAACTATAAAGCACGGCTGTCTTGGTGATAAGGAGCTGTTTGAGTATCTTGAAAAAAACGTGGAAAAGGTGCTTGAATGTGACGGTGAAGCCTGCGAGTATATCGCAAAGAAAAACTGCGAAGTCAAGTACAAAGTGGTAATGAAAGACGAGAGAGAGTCGGGTCTGAGAGAGGTGCTTAATCTCGGCCACACTGTTGGCAGAGCTATCGAAACTGTGTCTGATTATAGACTATATCATGGCGAAGCTGTAGCTATCGGTATGGTGGCACAGTCAAGATTGGGCGAGAAGCTTGGCTTTATATCCCATGAAAATGAACAGCGTGTGGAAAAGCTTCTTGAAAGGGCAAAGCTTCCTACAAAAATACCTGACTATATTGACAGAAAGGCTCTTGTGAAAAAGCTTTATACAGATAAAAAGGTCCGTGACGGAAAGCTGAGATTTGTTTTCCAAAAAGAAATAGGCGAGATGATGTGCTTCGGTGAAAATCAGTACGGCAAAGAGATATCCGAGGAGCAGATAGCTGAAATAATCACAGAGATGTAACGGAGGATAGCGATGAACATAACTGTATTTCCGAAAAAACTCAGCGGACAGGTGACAGTTCCGCCCTCAAAAAGCGTTGCACACAGAATGGTGATAGCGGCGGCGCTGTCAAACGGCGTTTCTGAGATAACAAATCTTTATCCCTCGGTGGATATCCTTGCGACTATGGATTGCATGAGGGCGCTTGGGGCGAAAATAGATTTTGACGGCGATAAGGCTGTGATAGAGGGCATAAAGGATATTCCTGAGAGTGCAGTTTTGGATTGCTGTGAGAGCGGCTCAACGCTGAGATTTCTCATACCTGTTGCTTGTGCGCTTGGGGTGGATACTCAGTTCATCGGCAGGGGCAGGCTTCCGCAAAGACCTATCACACCATATCTTGATGAGTTTCCGAAACATGGCGTAAGCTTTGAATACAACAACACTATGCCTTTTTCCACTAATGGAAAGCTCACAGGGGGCAAGTTCTATGTTGATGGTGGAATATCCTCACAGTTTATCACAGGGCTTCTGTTTGCTCTGCCGCTTCTTGAGGAGGACAGCGAGATAATACTCACTTCTCATTTGGAGTCAAAGCCATATGTTGACATAACTCTCGGCACTTTGAGAGAGCATGGCTGTCAGGTGGAGGAAACAGAGAACGGATATTTTGTAAAGGGCGGTCAGCGTTATATGCCTTTCAGCGGCAGAGTTGAGGGGGATTATTCTCAGGCGGCTTTCTTCAAGGTGGCAAATTCTTTGGGCAGTGATATTGATATCGAAGGGCTTTCTGAAAAATCTTTTCAGGGAGATAAAAAAATTGTTGAAATATGCGAGAAAATAGTGTATAATAAAAATGGTGGCTTGCGGCCTTTTGACCTCGACTGTTCGGATATACCCGACCTTGTGCCTGTTCTTACAGTACTTGGAGGCTTCTGCGAGGGAAAAAGCTATATACGAAATGCCGCACGTCTTAGGATAAAGGAGTGCGACAGGCTTTCGGCTATCTCACAGTGCCTTAACGCAATTGGCGGAAAGGTAACTGAGCTTGAGGACGGATTGGAGATAGAGGGCGTTGGCTCACTGAATGGCGGAGAGGTTGACAGCTTCAACGACCACAGGATCGCAATGTCAATGGCGGTGGCTGCCACAAGATGTACTTCACCACTGAAGATAAACGGTGCGGAGTGCGTCAGCAAGTCATATCCCGATTTCTTTGAGGTATATGAGAGCATCGGAGGAGAGATAAGCCGTGAGCCTTAACGTGGGCTAGTACAAAAATTTGTACTGATCTGGCGGGTATCTGCCGTTATTTATACAGGCTTTATAAGCTGACAGGAGGAAGTAAAATGTCATCAACATGGAACAACAATATAGGCTTTACCGTTTTCGGTGAGAGCCACGGCCCTGCAATAGGTGTTGTTATGGATAATGTACCGCCGGGGGAGAGCATCGACCTTGACAAGATATATCAATTTATGGCAAGAAGAGCGCCTAAGCAGAACAAGACCTCTACACAGAGAAAAGAAAAGGATATGCCGCAGATAATGTCTGGCTATTTTAACGGCAAGACTACGGGTACTCCTCTTTGTGCGCTTATAGCAAATACAGACCAGCATTCACAGGATTATTCAAATCTTTCAAGGCTTGCAAGACCAGGTCACGCTGATTATACAGGTGCATTGAGATACAGAGGCTTCAATGATGTTAGAGGCGGCGGACATTTTTCAGGCAGACTTACTGCGCCCCTATGCTTTGCAGGAGCAGTGGCAGGTCAGATACTTGAAAAAAGAGGTATCTATGTAGGTGCTCATATCGCAGAGATCCATGGCATAAAGGATAAGGCTTTTGACCCTATAAATACCACTAAGGATATGATAAGGGAAGTTCGTGAGAAAGAGTTCCCGACTATTATCGACGTTCAGGGCAACGAAATGATAAAGGAGATAGACAAGGCAAGAAAGGATAAGGACAGCGTTGGCGGAATTATAGAATGTATCGCTATCAATGTTCCAGCCGGTATCGGCTCCCCC
>ENA-OPBF01001468-OPBF01001468.1-human-gut-metagenome-genome-assembly--contig:-NODE-1468-length-15378-cov-2.332115_pt1 | contig 15378 bp, 13 predicted proteins | sample MGYA00241067_ERZ501450 | MGnify/ENA primary metagenome ERZ501450 (study PRJEB25962, sample SAMEA2042516) | human gut metagenome | biome: human gut; feature: human-associated habitat; material: faeces... | reverse complement strand
AAATAATGCTTCTGGAGGAGAGCTAACAGTAAATTCAGATGCACCAAACATTGCCACGGCAACTCTTGAAAAAAACACAGTAACAGTAAAACCACGGTATAACAGCAGGAAAGGCAAATATTATAGTAAAAAGTTCTGCAAATGGAGAATATGCAGAAAACAAAGTAATACATGTAGCAACAGTTGAAAATGGCACAATTAGTTTATCAGCAACACCATATGAAGGAACTTATGATGGACAAACACATCAGAATTTACAGTTACAGTAAAAGCAAGCAAAGCAGGATATAAAACGCAAACAACAACGGAAACTGTAAAAGTAAATAAAGCGTCTGGAAATTTAACACTATCGGCAACTAGTGGAACAATAGCATATCCCAATAGCACAAGCTTAACAGTAAGTAATAATACAGGAAGTTTAAGTGTTTCTTCAAGTAATTCAAACATTGCATCTGCAAGTATAAGTGGAAACACAGTAACAATAAAATCTGGAACAACAGCAGGAAAGGCAACAATAACAGTAACAAGTGCAGAGGCAAGTAATTATAATGCAAAATCTGCAACATATGAAGCAACAGTAAATAATGGAACAATAAGCCTAAGTGCAACACCTTACATAGGAACATATGATGGAAAGGCACACAATGCATTAACAAATGTAAGTGTAAATCCAAGTGATGCAAAGAAAGAGTATTCAATAAATGGGGGCGCGTATAGTACGACAATGCCAACAATAACCAATAGTTCATCATTTACAGTAACAGTAAGAGCAAGTAAGGTAGGTTATAAAACACAAAGTACAACACAAACAGTGAAAGTAAATAAAGCAAATGGAAACCTAAGCTTATCATCTTATAGTGGTACAATAAATTATCCAAATAGTACTTCATTTACAGCAAGTGGTACTGGAAGTATAAGTGCATGGTCATCAAATACAGGAGTAGCTACGGTCAGTGTAAGTGGTAATACAGTAACAGTAAAATCAGTTGGAGCAGGAAGTGCAAATATAACTGTAAAGAGTGCATCTAACACAAACTATAATGAAAAAACAGTAACGTATTCTGTAACGGTAAAATATCAAACATTTACAGAAAATTCAGGAGTTGGTTATTATGCAGATACAGATGAAAATGGAACGGTAGATGGAATAATATTTGCAGACTTTAAAAACGGTGGAAGTGGCTACTGGGGAGTGTCTAGTGATCCTTACACGATACCTACTAAAACGGGGCTAAAAGAATATTATGTAAGTAAAACAAATTATAATGGTCCATTTGGAACAAAAGATGTATTATCTGCAAGAGGAAGTGGAAATGCAAGATTTAATGTAATGGCATTAAGTGATTACAATAATGGAACTAAATATTATTTTAAAGATGCGAAAAATATAAAATCAGGAGAATGGAGCATGCCTACTATAAATACATGGATAACATTTGCAGGACAATTAAATATAAGGAAAACAAATCAATACCGTGAATATGGACTAAAAGATACTTATTGGTCGTCAAGTGGAGAATATATAGGACTTTATAACGGTTTTACATATTCTTATAGCCCCTATGAAAAGTTCCCTGTGCGTCTATCTAGGACTTTCTAATTTTGTTGAAAATTATTCAAGAAAAAATATAGGATAAATATTATAAATACAAAAAACATGCATATTCCCGACCACTTTTGATACACTAGTATTAAAAAGTGGTCGGGAAGCTTGAGTTTTTATGAATAGTGTAATAATATTATGTACTAAAGTGCTCCTCCGTCGCAATGGAACTAATAAAGAAATAATATTAAAAAAATAAATAACCTCCTGTATAGTATAATTATGTAACCTAAGGTTGCAAATATATTAAACAGGAGGTCTTTTAGATGACGAATAATCAAATACTCAAAAAGTTGAGTCAAGACATGATAAACATAGTAGTTTTATTAATATTAGCAGGAGTGAGTATTAGTATACTAGTAGGAGAAAATGGTGTTGCAAACAATGCAAAAAAATAAAAAATGATACATATTATCAAATTGCAAGTGAAGAAGTAAATCAATTAGTATTAGAGCATAAGTTAAGAAAAGAAGATGAAACATTAGAAAAATTTTGAGTTTTTTATACAAGAAATAGGCTAGAAATTTTTAATTTTATATTGTATAATATCTTTGAAAAGGATGTGACTATGATGAAGTTATATGACAACATAGGAAGCTTAAGACTAATGAATATAAAAGTAATAAAGGACAACAAAGATACCTTGTATGAAGGAATGATTGAAAATGCACCTGATGATATAAAAAAGTTAAGGTATGCTAAAATAGAAATTGACAGTGGAACAACAATATTGCATGTATTTAGCCAAGAAAATTTAAATGATAACTAACAGCAAAAAGAGTTTAGATAAAATTTAACTGATATGATGAAAGTATAACAATAAATTGAAAAGCTAGTGTTTTTTTACGAATTCATTAGGAAAGGATATAAATTTATTATAACTAATAAAAGGGGATTAAAAATGAAAAAGTTTACAAATCAAAATGTATTAAAAGAAACTAAGAATAATGACAAAATTATTATAATTGGAATAATTATTTTATTGTTTGGAATTGCATTAGGACTATGGGGAGGTTATGAAATTGATAAAACTAGTGAAAATGCAAAATCTTTTAGCGAATTATTACTAAGCGATGAAGAAAAAGAAAATCAAAATGCGAAACTTGATGTAACTCATGTTCCATACCAATTTGCGGTACAAGATGGAAATGACAATAGTTATTACATTGTAATGGATGAAGATTATATGTATGTTGCATATATGCCAACTTCAACTTTCAACTCTTTAAACAGAGAAGATATTTCAGAGAATCCAGGAAAAATTGAGGGAATGACAAAGCTTGCAACAAGAGAAATAAAGGAACTCGCAGTAGAAGCTTATAATGATGCAATAGAAGATGAAAATTATAAGATAACAGTTGCAGACTATGATAATTACTTTGGAAGTGTTTATTTAGATGCGTCAGAAGATGCACTTTCAGATGTAGGCTCATTACAAATTACTGGCTGTATGATATGTTTGATAATAGGTCTTGCATCATTGCTAACTGGAATAATAAAAAAAGTTCATTTTAATATTAGCGTAAAGAAAATGGATGAAGATTTAATAGAAAAATTAGATAATGAAATGAATGATGCTGATGCTTTCTATTATGAGAAAACTCACCTATACCTAACAAAAAATTACATAATAAATTTTCAAGGAAGATTTAAGGTAATAGAATATAGAGATGTAATTTGGATGTATGCAATGAATTACAGAACAAATGGAATTAAAACAAGTCAATCAATAAATATAATGGACGTAAAAGGAAGGGTTACTTCAATTGCAACAATAAACATTGTAACAAAAGAGAAAAAAGAAATATATGATGAAATTTGGAACACAATTGCTTCAAAGAATACAAATATTTTATTAGGCTATACAAAAGAAAATGCAGAAACAGCAAAAACAATGAAAGAAAATTAGAATGAAAAGGACTAATTCATGTATGAAATATGAACTAGTCTTTTTATATGTTCAAAGTCTTAAAGTACTGGAAACCTTGGACGTCCTCCGCCAATTAATTCTCTTAGTATTAAAATTCTAATTAAATCATTCAAGAATGGATTTTTACGTGGCTTTCTTGGTGGTCTATTTGGCATTTGTCTATCTTCAGAACTTTCTCTGTTGGTAGTTTCAACTGTAAGGCTAACACTAATTTTTGTATTTGAAACTGCTTTATCATAAATATCACTAACCATTCTTTCTATGGTATCTTCTGTGATTGGCATTGTAACATTTCTACAAGATGCAACAACCATTGGATATATAACTTTATATGAATCTGGGTATAGATTTTCTAGATTGCAGGACTGATTTTGCCACATAGAATTTGCCATGTTTGTATATGGATTTTGGCACATACCAGTACATCCCATGTTAGCACAACCACCATAAGGCATACCCATAGATTGATTCATGCCAGAAAATCCTAATGTATTTCTCATATAATCATCGTAATTTTGATAATTCACAAAATTCACCTCCATGCTAATAGTATATGCTGGGATATCGATTTCCGTACGTAATTATTTGAAACTTATCAGAGAAATGTAATGAAATGTAAAAAAATGTATAAAATATAATCAGATTTCACTTGCATAATGGAAATATATGTGCTAGTATAGTATTACCTAATAGGTAACTAATGTAAAAATATTAAATGTAAAAGGAGTGTTAGATTATCATGGCGGAAAAAATGAATGGATTATCCCTTGATTTTATTATTCATCCTGGAGAAACTCTAAAAGAGGTTCTTGAAGAAAAACAAATGAGCCAAGAAGAACTTGCTATTAGAACAGGTTTTTCTCCAAAACATGTTAGTGAAGTTGTAAATGGTAAAAAAGGAATATCACCATCATTTGCAAGAAGCCTAGAGTATGTCTTTGGAATTCCAACAAGTTTTTGGATAAATCTTCAAGGAATTTATGATAAAGAAATGCTTGAGTATAAAGAACAAGAAGAGATAGATGAAAATGAAGTTGAAATAGTAAAAAAATTAAAAAAAGTTATAGAATATGCTGAAGAACAAAATGTGATGAATAAAACAAAAGATGTATTTGCACGAATAATAGAGCTAAGAAATATATGCAATGTAAAGAATTTGACATATATTAATAACTTGGTTACTAGTCAAGTTGCTTTTAGAAAATCGCAAACTCTAGAAACGAATGTTTATGTGTTATATGTATGGCTTAGAATATGTGACATAATAGCAGAGAAAAATACAATAAATGAAGAATATGATGAACAAAAATTAATGAATAATATAGAGAAAATTAAGGACTGTATGTTTTTAGAAATAAATGAAGCAATAAAAAAATTAAAAGAATTATTTGCAGAATGTGGAGTTGTATTTCAAGTTGTGAAAAACTTTGCTGGAGCTCCAGTACAAGGTTTTATAAGAAAAAATGATAACAAAATAATACTTTCAATGACAATTAGAAGAGCATTTGCTGATGAATTCTGGTTTACATTATTTCATGAGATTGGGCATTTATTAAATGGGGATATTGCGGGAAATCAGTTTATAGATTATGCCGACTCAAAGTCGAACATGGAAGAAAAAGCTGATGAGTTCGCAAGTAATGCATTAATAAATGAAGAAGAATATAGAAAATTTGTGGAAAGTGAAAATTTGACAGAAGAAAAGATAAGGAAATTTTCTAAGGAACAGAATGTAAAACCTTTTATTGTTGTTGGAAGAATTCAAAGAGAGCAAAAAGATTATAAGCTTTTTTATAATTTGAAAACAAGATATAAATGGGAATAGAGAAAAGAGGTAAATATGTTAAAGTTAGAGAATATTAATAAAGATTATATATCTGGAGATACAACGGTTCATGCACTGAAAAACATAAATATTGAATTTAGAGAGAGCGAGTTTGTATCTATTTTAGGGCAAAGTGGTGGAGGTAAGACCACACTTTTAAATATAATTGGAGGTTTAGACAGATATACTAGTGGAGATTTGATTATTAATAATAAGTCTACCAAGAATTTTAAGGATAGAGATTGGGATGCTTACAGAAATTATTCTGTTGGTTTTGTTTTTCAAAATTACAATTTAATTCCACACCAAACAGTGCTTGCAAATGTTGAATTGGCGCTAACTTTATCTGGTGTAAGTAAAAAAGAACGTAAACAAAAGGCTATTAAAGCATTAGAAGATGTGGGATTGAAGGAGCAAATACATAAAAAGCCAAACCAATTGTCAGGAGGGCAAATGCAAAGAGTTGCTATTGCTAGAGCATTGGTAAATAATCCTGATATAATTTTGGCTGATGAACCAACTGGTGCTTTGGATACTCAGACTTCTGTACAGGTAATGGAAATATTGAAGAGAATATCGAAGGATAAGCTTATAATAATGGTTACACATAATCCGGAACTTGCCGAGAAATACTCTACAAGAATTGTTAGAATACTTGATGGAACTATTATGAACGATTCTAATCCATATACGAGTGAAAAGAAGGAAGCTGAAAAATCAAAGGAAAAACGCAGAACTTCTATGAAATTTTTCACTGCCTTAAATTTAAGTTTGAACAATTTAATGACTAAAAAAGGCAGAACTATTTTAACTTCGTTTGCTGGAAGCATTGGAATAATAGGGATTGCGTTAATTTTAGCTTTGTCTAATGGAATACAAAATTACATTGACAAGGTAGAAGAAGATACTCTATCATCATACCCAATAACAATTGAGGAGTCTACAATAGATACGTCTGCAATGATAGAAAAAATGATGGACGAAAACAATAATGAAGAAGATAGACCACAAGACAAGATATATTCAAAAAATATAATGTCTGAGATGATTTCGACTCTATCTAATAAAATGGAAAATAATAATTTAACAGAGCTTAAACATTACTTAGAGCAAGAAGATAACGAGATTGCTAAAAACAGTAATGCTATTCAATATGGATACAATTTAAATCTAAATTTATATAAAGAAGATACATCTAATGGCGTAGTGCAAGTAAATCCAAGTACTGTAATGGACAGTATGGGAATGGGAAGCATGAGAGAGGCACAGGAAAGTTCGCCAATGGCAATGGTGTCTAGCTCATTTAGCACTATGAACAATGATGCTTGGACAGAAATGCTAGACAACGAAGAATTGCTTCATTCTCAATATGATTTAATTGCAGGAAGTTGGCCAAAGAGCTATAACGAAGTTGTTTTAATAGTAAATGAAGACAATGAATTAAACGATTATGTGCTATATACTTTAGGACTAAAAGACCAAGAGGAATTATCAAAACAGTGGGAAAAGGCTAAAAAAGGAGAAAATGTAGACAAAGAAGAAGAGACTACATATTCATATGATGAATTATTAAAATTATCATTTAAACTAATATTAAACTCTGATTATTATGAAAAACAAGGAAATTTGTGGATAGACCAGAGTGAAGATAATGACTTTATGAAAGAAAAAATAGCAAATGCCGAGAATATAAATGTTGTTGGAATTATTAAGCAAAACGAGCAAAGCACTGCAACAGCTATGAATGGCGGAATAGGATATTTAAAAGACTTAAAAGAATACGTTATAAATAAGACAAACGAAGCTGACATCGTAAAAGAGCAGAAAGTAAATCCAGAAACTAATGTATTTACAGGACTAGAGTTTCCAAAATCAGGAGAAAAGTCAGAATTCAATTTCAATAATCTAAGCAACGAGCAAAAAATGGCAATAAGCCAAATGTCAACAGAAGAAATTGCAAAAGTAATGGACACATACACAAAAAATCAGAATGCAAGTTATGAAAACAATCTAAAAACATTAGGAGCAATTGACTTAGATAAGCCATCATCAATATCGATATATCCAAAGACTTTTGAAAGCAAAGAGTTAATAGCAAAAGCGATAGAAGACTACAACAAAAAACAAAGAGACGACGGAAAAGAAGAAAATACAATAACGTACACAGACTTAGTTGGAGCAATGATGAGTTCAATAACAAACATAATAGACGCCGTAAGCTATGCACTAATCGCATTCGTAAGCATATCGCTTGTAGTATCATCAATAATGATAGGAATAATCACATACATTTCAGTATTAGAAAGAACAAAAGAAATAGGAATACTAAGAGCAATTGGAGCATCGAAAAAAGACATTTCGAGAGTATTCAATGCAGAAACATTCATAATAGGTTTAATATCTGGAATGATAGGTGTTGGAATAACATTACTCTTAACACTGCCAATAAACAGCATAATATATGCACTATCTGGAGTAGCAGTACATGCAACAGTTTCAGTAACGCAAGCAACAGTGCTAGTATTAATAAGCTTAGGATTAACAATACTTGCAGGACTAATACCAGCCAAAATGGCAAGCAAAAAAGACCCAGTAGAAGCATTAAGGAGTGAGTAAAATGAATATAGAAAATGAAGATTCAAAAGAAAAATTTTATTCAGAAAGTAATATAAAAGCAATAAAAGAATCAATAAAACAATTAGAAGAGGGGAAAGTCGTAAAAAAATCTCTTAAAAAGTTAGAACAAATGTCAGATAAATAATATAATGACTAATAAAGGCATCACAATTGTGTGATGCCTTTACCATTGTTAGAACTTAATTTGAATTACATAAAATACGGTCAAACTATTGACTGTACTGTGATTATGTAGTATAATCCTATTTGTTTGGTAGGAAAACCAAATATTATTTTTGTAAACGGAAAAGATATATAGTAGATTGCTAAAAAAATAGTAAAACTACTTGAAAATAAAAGACCAATTATTAGAAAGGACTTATAATGGAAAATTTATTAGATATACAAGATTTGCACGCTGTAGCAGGAGAAAAGGAAATCCTAAAAGGATTGAATTTGAAGATTAATAAAGGAGAAACTCATGTAATAATGGGACCAAATGGAGCCGGAAAATCTACAACTGCAAATGTTATTTTGAATAATCCAGAATATAAAAAAGTAAGTGGAAAAGTTGTGTTTGAAGGAGAAGATATTAGCAATTTATCAACAGATAAAATCGCAAAAAAAGGTGTATTCATGTCTTTTCAATCACCTGTTGAAATACCAGGAATATCTACTACAAATTTCTTGAAATATGCTAAAAATAAAATAACAGACAAGCCAGTGAAAATTTTTGAGTTAAGAGATCAAATTCAGAAATATATGGAAGAATTAAATATGAATCCAAAGTTAATTGAAAGGAATTTGAATGTTGGGTTCTCTGGTGGAGAAAAAAAGAAAAACGAAATTTTGCAAATGCTTGTATTAGAACCAAAACTTGTAATATTAGATGAAACAGATTCTGGACTTGATGTTGATGCTGTTAGAACAGTTTCTAAGGGGATAGAAATGTACAAGAATGAAGAGAATGCAGTTTTAATAATTACACACAATACTAGAATATTAGAAAATTTGAAAGTTGACTATGTTCATATATTAGTTGATGGAAAGATTGTAAAAACTGGAGATGCAAGTTTGGCACAAGAGATTGAAGTTAATGGATATTCACAATATAGATAGAAGGTTGAGAAATAATTACAATTTTGGCTACGTCAAATTTCATTTAAAACGCGGTTACATACACCACGTATGCGCCATTGCCTTTTAAATTCATTTTCCTTGCCAAAATTTAATTCTTTTTCAACAAAAAAATACGTACAAGAAAGGAAAGATTATGTCAAAAACTCAAGTAGACGATATAGATAGAAATATATATGATATAAAAAATAAAGATGACTATGAGTTTAAAATGAAGAAAGGTCTTAACAGAGAAATTGTTGAAGAGATTTCAGCAAAGAAAAATGACCCAGACTGGATGAGAGAGATTCGTCTGAAGGCTTTAGAAACTTACGAAAAACTAGAACTTCCAACATGGGGACCAGATTTGTCTGAACTTAAAATGGATGAGATTGCAACATATGTTAAGCCAAAATCTAAATTGAACTCAAGCTGGGACGATGTTCCAGAAGATATAAAAAAGACTTTCGATAATTTGGGAATTCCAGAGGCAGAGAAGAAATCTCTAGCTGGTGTTGGCGCTCAATATGACTCAGAGGTTGTATATCATAGCATAAAAGAAGATTTGCTAAAGCAAGGAGTAATCTATACAGACATGGAGACTGCTGTTAGAGAATATCCGGATTTAGTAAGAGAGCATTTTATGAAATGTGTTCCAATAAATGACCACAAATTCGTGGCACTTCATGCTGCTGTTTGGTCTGGAGGATCTTTTGTATATGTTCCAAAGGGAGTAAAGGTTGATATTCCTTTGCAATCTTATTTTAGATTAAACTCACCAGAGTCTGGACAATTCGAGCATACCCTTATAATAGTAGATGAGGGAGCAAGCCTTCACTTTATAGAAGGATGTTCAGCACCAAAATATAATAAGGTAAATCTTCATGCTGGCTGTGTTGAATTATATGTAAAAGACAATGCTTATTTAAGATATTCAACAATAGAAAACTGGTCAAAAAACATGATGAACTTGAATACTAAAAAAGCAATAGTAGGCAAAAATGCACAAATTGACTGGGTTACGGGTTCATTTGGATCTAAAGTTTCAATGCTTTATCCAATGAGCATATTAAATGGCGAAGGTGCAAAAACAGAATACACAGGAATTACATTTGCAGGACACGGACAAGACCTAGACACAGGTTTCAAGGTAGTTCACAATGCACCAAACACATCATCAGTTGTAAACTCAAAATCAATTTCAAAAGATGGAGGAGCCTGCACATATAGAGCTTTAGTAAGAATTACAGAAAACGCTAAAAATTCAAAATGTAGCGTAAGCTGTGAATCACTAATGTTAGATGACATATCACGTTCAGACACAATTCCCGTAAACGACATAAGAACTGATGAAGTAGAATTTTCACACGAAGCTAAAATAGGAAAAATAAGTGACAAAGAAATATTCTACTTAATGAGCAGAGGATTGTCAGAAGAAGATGCAAAAGCCATGATAGTAAGAGGATTTGCATATCCAATTTCAAAAGAATTACCAGTGGAATATGCGGTAGAAATGAATAACCTAATAAACTTAGAATTGCAAGGTGCAATAGGATAATCGCACCAAAAGGGGCGTCCCTATTGGGCGAAAGAAAGGATTGAGGTAATGCTAAAATTAAATGAAACGCCTATTAGAACGGCAAATAATTTTAGAATAAATAATATAGAAATAGATGCACAAATTCCAAAAATAATTCCAGAGTTTGAAAATGTTCAAATTATAAAGGAAAACAGTGAAATAGATGAAGCAGTTTCAAATAGAGAATTAGTTTTTGGAAATAATAAAGAGCTAGAAAATATAGTTTTTTCTAAGGCTAATAGCAAAATTAGAATTTTAAATAATCAGAAAGCCGAGAATGTTAAAATTACATATACTTTTGATGAAGATAGCCAAGTTCTTTTAAATCAAATTGATATTGTTGCTAGTAAAAATATAAATGTTGTTATTGAGTACAAGTCAGAGACTGAAAAGGAATGTTTTCATGCGGGAATTATAAGAACATTTGCTAGCAATGGCGCTAATATAAATGTAACTGTTGTAAATTTGTTAAATGATGTGTCTACTAACATCGAGAGTTATGAGAATGATATCGAAGCAGACTCAAAAGTATATCATAAGTTAATTGATATAGGCGCAAAGGAAAGTATTTCTAATTATTTTTCTAATGCTATTGGAAATAAAGCGGATAATGATTTGAAAACTATTTACTTAGGACAAGGTTCACAAGTGAAAGATTTAAATTACATTGTACATTTACGTGGAGAAAAAACAAATGTCGATATAGATGTACAAGGAGCTTTGAAAGATAGCAGTAAGAAAAATTTCAAAGGAACAATCGATTTCAAAAAAGGTTGCAAAAAAGCGAAAGGAAACGAGAATGAGTATTGTATGTTATTATCAGACAAGGCAAAATCAATAGCACTTCCAATGCTTTTATGCACAGAATCAGATGTAGAAGGAAATCACTCAACGGCTTCTGGAAAGGTAGACGAATCTGCAGTATTTTATATAATGAGCAGAGGATTAAGTTACAAAGAAGCGGTAAGACTACTTGTAAAGGCAAACTTCAACAAAATTATAGAAGGAATACAAGATGAAAAAGTAAAAACAGAAATATTGCAAGAAATTGATAAAAGACTATAATTTTAATAAGTGATAGAAATTTAATAAATTTAAAAGAATATACTTGGTATGTTTTTGAAAAAAATTAAATGCGCAGCACCGCCGTCGCAAATTGGTTTAGCTCTTATTAGCCATGATAATGGATAATATAGAGATAAGCCAATTTAAGCCAAGGTCAAGTTCATTTAATTTTTAGAAAACACATACCAAGCATATTCTAAAATTATAAATGGTAAAGCTTATTAAAGAAAGGATTTATAAATGGATTATAAAAAGGATTTTCCGATTTTTAATAATAGAAACATTACATATTTAGATAGTGGTGCTACAACTCAAAAGCCACAATATGTTATTGATGCAATCGATGAGTTTTATGAGCATAACAATGCAAACCCACACAGAGGTGCGTATTCTCTTAGCATAGATGCAACAAATGTGTATGAGGGTACTAGAGAGAAGATTGCAAAGTTTATAAATGCTAGAAAAGCAAATGAGATAATATTTTCTAAAAATGCGAGTGAAAGCTTGAATTTAATTGCATACTCATATGGCTTAGAAAATCTAAAGGAAGATGACGAAGTCGTACTTTCAATAATGGAACATCATTCTAACTTAGTACCATGGCAATATGTTACTAAAAAGACTGGTGCAAGTCTGAAATACATGTATATAAATGACGAATTTGAATTGTCGAAAGAAGAAATCGAAAGCAAGATAACAGATAAGACAAAAATAGTTGGAATTACACATGTATCAAACGTGCTAGGAACAATAAATAATGTAAAAGAAATAATAAAATATGCACATAAAAAGGGTGCAGTAGTAATTGTAGATGCTTCTCAAAGCATACCTCACATGAAAATTGATGTACAGGATTTAGATGCAGACTTTGTAGTATTCTCAGGACATAAAATGTTTGCTCCACTTGGAATAGGTGTATTATATGGAAAAGAAAAATTATTAAACAACATGAATCCATTCTTAATGGGTGGAGACATGATAGAATATGTTTACGAACAAGACACAACATTTGCTCCACTTCCAAACAAATTCGAGGCTGGAACACAAAATGTAGAAGGCGTTGTAGGGCTTGGAGCAGCAATAGACTATATAAACAAAGTTGGATATGACAATATAGAAAAAATAGAAAAAGAAGTAGTAAGCTATGCAAGACAGGAATTATCAAAATTAGATTACCTAGACTTATACATGAGTCCGAATGAAGAAAATCATTCATCAGTAATATCATTCAACATAAAAGGCGTACACCCACACGATGTTGCAAGCATGCTAGATTTTAAAGGAGTTTGTGTAAGGTCTGGAAACCATTGCGCACAGCCATTATTAAGATATATGGGAATAGACTCAACATGTAGAGCAAGCTTTAGCATATACAACACCAAGGAAGATGTAGATAGACTAGTAGACGCAATAAAATTTGCTTACTCAAAATTTGAAAAATTTATAAAACGTTAAATTTTCGCCAAATAGGGACGCCCTTTTTTGGGCGAAAAAATATATTCGCTATAAAATTACATTTGATGAAGAAAGGACAAAAAATGGACGATTTACAAGATGTATATAATGATTTAATAATGGAACATAGCATGAATTCATACAATAAGAAAAAACTAGAAACTTGTGATTTGTGTGAAATGGGACATAATCCAAACTGTGGTGATGAGATAGAATTGCAGGTAAAGCTAAATGGTGATGTTATAGAAGATATGGCTTTTTCTGGACATGGATGTGCTATTTCTCAAGCTTCTACATCAATAATGATAGATACTCTAAAAGGTAAAACAGTTGAAGAAGCAAAGCAAATTATAGATACTTTTATTGGAATGATAAAAAGAGAAATAACTGACGAAGCAGAATTAAAAAAACTTGACGAAGCAATAGCTTTAAAAAATGTATCAAATATGCCAGCAAGAGTAAAATGTGCACTGCTAGCATGGCATACTTTAGAAGATATGATAGAAAAGAAGCAATAATGTAAGAAAACAAAAAATAATAAAACATAAAAGAAAATTTAATAGAAAAAATATTTGGTGTTAAATAAAAAAATGATATATAAAATTTCCTTAAGTAATGTACTTAAGGAAATTTATTTTATATATAAGATATCATTCGAATGCAATTATATCAAGTGGTTAGAAACAAAAAAAGAAAATGATATAATTTTGAAATTTAACTGTAATAATTTTGCAATAAAACGGTAAACATGTTATAGGTATAGCTATTTTTAAATTTCTTTATCTATCCTTAAGTACATTACTTTGGGATAAATAAAGAAAGGATAAAAGATATGAAAACGAAAGAAATGAAAGGAATAACGTTAATAGCATTAGTAATAACCATAGTAGTATTGATGATATTAGCAGGAGTAAGTATCAATACCGTATTAGGTGATGATGGAATAATACAAAAGGCAAAAGAGGCGGCAGAAGCAACAAAACGAGCAAGTGCGGAAGAAGAGATGAACAGATTGGTATTAGAATATCAATTAGCAAAAAGTGATGAAACATTGGAAAGTTTCTTGCAAGAAAAAGTAACAGAAGGAAGAATAGACGGAGTAACAGATAATGGAGATGGAACAATAACAATAACAAAAAAAGTAGAAGGAAAAGATTATACAATAACAGTAAAAAAGCCAGTAGCACCAACGCCAAGTGTAAAGGTAGGTGCAATAAGAGTAGTATCAGATAGTACGGGAGCAGGCTCAAGTCTAGGAGAAGCAAGTACAAGAAAAGGTACAACATTATACATAATGATTGAAAGTACAATATCTGGAGGAACAACAACAGTAAGTCCACAAGTGCCATATGCAGTAACAGAAAATGGAACATATAAATTTACAGTAACAGGAACAGTAAATGGAACAACATATACAAAAGAAGTGAGTGTAACAGTAAATCAATTTAAAAATTCAATATTAGAAAATATAAATATTAAAATAGGAGATAGCGTAAATTATACATATGATCCAGCTGGGAGTTATTCTCTTTCATCAACATATAGTGGCAGCAGTGATCAAACAATAGCTCAAACAACAGGGTTAACATGGAAAGTATTAAATGTAGATAAAGAAAATGATACGGTAGATATAATAAGTACAAACCCAACAAGTAGTACTGTATATTTTAAAAATATATTAGGCTATAATAATGGACCATATTTAATGAATGAAATATGCAAAGCTCAATATAGTAATAAAACATTAGGAGTAGAGGCAAGAAGCATAAACTTGTTAGATATGGAAAAGCACTTAACACCAACAGGAATAACAAATAGAAATGCATATACAGATACAGATGCAGTAAAATATGGAACAACAAAAACATATACAAGTAGTACAAAATACCCAAGTCTGTATGCAAACCAAAAAGGAGCAGGACCAAATATAACAGCAGCAAATGCAAGTACAATATCTCAACCCAATATATCCAAAGATAATTTTATACCAGACCCATATGAAGAAAGTAAGCCAATAGTACCAAAAGATACAACAGAGCCAACTACATCTAGTACATACGGAACAGGAAGCCCATTAACAGTAACGCAGACAGCTTATATGATAGCTATAGATAATACTAATTATGGAACTGCATACAGTATACTAGCAAGTAGTACATGGTTCTGGGTGGCTGCGCGTCATGTCCATG
>ENA-OPBF01001460-OPBF01001460.1-human-gut-metagenome-genome-assembly--contig:-NODE-1460-length-15458-cov-1.877362_pt1 | contig 15458 bp, 9 predicted proteins | sample MGYA00241067_ERZ501450 | MGnify/ENA primary metagenome ERZ501450 (study PRJEB25962, sample SAMEA2042516) | human gut metagenome | biome: human gut; feature: human-associated habitat; material: faeces... | reverse complement strand
ACGTCTTCTTGGACGTATGAAATTCCGTACCAGCTATGGTCAGAATGCATTAAAACATTCCATCGAAGTAGCACAGTTAAGTGGACTGCTTGCAGCAGAAATCGGTGTGGATGTCAGAATCGCGAAACGTGCAGGACTTTTGCATGATATCGGTAAATCTGTTGACCATGAGATGGAAGGTTCCCACATCCAGTTAGGTGTTGAGCTTTGCAGAAAGTTCAAAGAGTCTGCAACCGTGATCAATGCTGTAGAAGCGCATCATGGCGATGTTGAGCCGGAAAGCTTGATCGCATGTCTGGTGCAGGCCGCTGATACGATTTCAGCAGCAAGACCGGGTGCACGTAGAGAGACACTGGAAACATATTCAAACAGATTAAAGAAACTGGAAGATATTACAAACAGTTTCAAGGGAGTAGACAAATCTTTTGCAGTTCAGGCGGGCAGAGAAGTTCGTATTATGGTTGTACCTGAGCAGATCAGTGATGCAGATATGGTACTTTTGGCCAGAGATGTTTCAAAACAGATTGAAGCTGAATTGGAATATCCGGGTCAGATCAAGGTAAATGTTATCCGTGAAAGTCGTGTAACAGATTACGCAAAATAAGTATCACAAACCATAATCAACAGTTCGTATGATGAAAATGAATGTTAAAGACCTGTAAGTCTTCGAAAGAAGATTTACAGGTCTTTTTGTGTGGATATAAAAAGAAGTATGAGTTAAAAAATAGTTAACGTGCAAGTCCGGCAGCATCTAACTGTTTGCGGATCTGTGGTGCAATCAGCAGAGCAAGAATCATTTTGATAAAATCACCTGGCAGGAAAGGAATAACACCAGCCATAAGTGCTGCCTGAAAACCCATGTGCGCCTGAATGGCGAGCCATGTGGTTCCAAGTGCATAGCATACAGCAGTTCCAAGGATCATGCCAAGGAAGCTGAGCGCTTTTTTATGACGAAAATGGTTGATAAAGTAACCTGCGATCAGTGCCAGAGGGATAAAACCGATCAGATAACCACCGGTTGGGCCAAAGAGCTTGCCGGGACCGCTGGTAAAGCCGGAAAATACCGGGATTCCAACCAGACCGATCAGAAGATAGATCAGATAGCTGATCGTTCCTTTTTTCGTTCCCAGAATGAACAGGGAAAAATAAATCACAAGGTTGGTAAGTGAAATCGGAACCGGACCAATTGGAACGGAAAGCGGTGCCAATACACAAGTTACGGCGGTCATAACTGCAATCATGGCAATCTGTTGAATCGTAAATTTTGAAGTTGTTTTTGTTGCTGTGTTGTTCATAAGTCATTCTCCATTTTCTATGTTTTGATTTTATATCTGGAAGCCCATATCGGTAAGCATTTCCTGATCCTGTCTGGTATTATTTCCGACCGTAGTAAGCATGTCACCTGTGATGGTGGCATTGACACCTGCTTCAAACAATCGACGTCCACCGTCTTTGAAGTAGCTGCCATACGGATATATGCATCCGGATTCAGGTAGCGGAACATGGCAACTGTGCGGATGATCTCATCTTCGGTCAGTGGCGGAAGCTCTGCAAACGGAGTTCCGGCAACCGGAATCAGCGCATTGATCGGGATAGATACAATGCCAAGCTCAGATAAAGATACTGCCATATCCAACCGGTCAGCAAATGTTTCGCCCATACCGATAATGCCACCGGAACAGACAGAAAGTCCTGCGGCCTGTGCCAGTTTGATCTCACGGATTTTGTCATCATATGTATGGGTGGTACAGATATTTGGAAAGTTGCGACGGGATGTCTCGATATTAGCATGATACATGGTAACCCCGGCATCTTTCAGACGGAAAAATGCTTCCGGTGCCAGTAATCCATGAGAAGCACACAGACGCAGCTTACTGTTTTTGCGTAATTCCTCATAGGTGTGGATCAGTTTTTCCAGATCTTCGCCTTCCACCGTTCTTCCTGCTGTGACGATGGAGTATGCATGCACGCCGGCAGCTTCTCTGGCACGGCAGTCTGCAAGAACGACATCAGTGTCCAGCATGTCATACGTTTCACAGGAAGTATGGTGAAAAGATGACTGTGCACAAAATTTACAGTTTTCCGAGCATTTTCCGGCACGGCCGTTGATGATCGTGCATAAATCTACAGAATTTCCACATAATGCCTGTCGGATTTCATTTGCGCCGGCAGCCAGTTCTGTCAGATCTGCAGTTTCAAAAAACGACAGATCGTCATCCCGGGTCAGGCGCCGTCCGTTTATAATTTCTTTCGTAAGTTCAGTGAGATTCATAATTCATTCTCCATTTCAATTTGATGTACGCTTCCTACTCTTACGGAGTCGGTTCTGGAGCTAAGTATAAGCACAAAAAAACGAAATGTCAACCTATAAAATATTTTAAGGTTGACATTTGGAAAAATAATAGAAAAATGGATTAACAATTGGAAGAACGATATTCTTTTGGTGTCATTCCTTCCTGTTTCTTAAAAGCAGTACAAAAGCCACTTTCATCAGAAAACCCGGAACGAATTGCAATTTCTTTTACAGACATCAGACTTGTTTTCAGCAAAAATTTTGCATTTGCCATGCGGGTGCTGATGAGATACTTATGAGGAGTCATGCCGGTTTCTCTGGCAAATATCCGGGAAAAATAATATGGACTCAATGCGGCAATGTCTGCGAGCTCCTGGAGCGTAATGGACTTGTAAAAATATTTGTTGATGTGTGAAATGGCTTCAGATATACCAATCTGCGTTTTGCCGGAAACTTGTTGCGCTTTTTCTGAGGATAACAAATCAGACAGAATATTTGTGATCGTGCCGGAAATCTGGTCTTCTGCAATTGGTGCATGGCTGCGGAAAGTATCGTAGATATGATAGAGGGATCTGTGGATGGCATCCGGGTGAGCTGGATAGAGCAAAGATCCTTTTTCGGACACAATTGTTTCGTAAAAGATACGCGCCATCGGTCCATCAAAATGTATCCAGAGAGCTTCGAAACCGGAATCTGTACCGTAGGCATGTGGCGCATAGCAATCCAGAAAAATAAGTTGACCTGTCATCGCCTGCATTGTATGGCTGCCAACCGTTACAAAACAAGTTCCTTTTAAAATGTACATTATCAGAAAACTGTCGTAAGAATCGCGTGCCAGACGGTAACCGCTTTCATAACGAAAAGATCCGATACAGATGGGGTAGAAAAACAGTTTTTTTGCCAGGGTGCTTGGAGTATATACGTAGTAATCAGAATTTGGCAGAATGTGTGTTTCATAAGATATCATAGAACCCTCCAGAATTTGGTGAATGTTGTATAAGAATGCTGAGAGCATTCTTGAATTAGAAATATTGTTGATAATATCATAAAAGCGAAAACACGGCAAATTTCTGCCTTGAGAAAAAAAGTTGTATATGCTACGCTATAAATAACAAAAAGCATTTTAGAAGCACAAAAGTATGAGGGAGGGGAGGCCGTGAAACGAAAATACAAACAAGTGTATGCCATCCTGGTGGCGTTTGTGATCGTTGCAGCAGCGTACACTTGCCGGATGCTTGCCATGTATGATATCGGAGGGAAGTATCCGAGTAATATCCGTGCAGTGTTATATTTGTTATTATTTGCTCTGTGGGGGTATTCCATCGACCGGCGGATTTTGCAAAAGCAGGCATTGCATTGTCTGCGTCTGATAGCAGCACTTATGCTTTTCTGGCTTATATTGCGCACATTAAAATACGAAGTGGTGACAGATCTGACGGTTGCTCGTTATTTATGGTATTTGTATTATCTGCCGATGTTGTTTATTCCATTGCTGGGGATGTATACCGCATTGTGTCTGGGACAGCCGGAGGACTATCGCATGAATCTGAAGAAACGAATGCTTGCAGTGATTCCGATTGTGCTGTTTGCGTGTGTGATCACCAATGATCTGCATCAGCACGTATTTGCTTTTTCCAGTGGTGTCCCCGGTGTGCCGGACAATTATTCCTACTCTCATTGCCTGCTGTATTTTGTGAGCATTTTGTGGATGGTCGGCTGCATCCTGTGTTCTCTCATTTGTTTTTGGAAAAAAAGCCGTATACCGGGCAGCAATAAGAGGCGGCTCATGCCATTTGGCATCGCCTGTCTTATGATTTTGTATGCTGTGTTGTATCTGGCAGATGTATCGGGTGTCCGCTGGCTGTTCGGAGATATGAATGTGATGTTTTGTCTGTTGTACGCAGCAATCTATGAAAGCTGTATCTACTGTCGGATGATACAGTCCAATACAGGATATGCAGAGTTATTTGAGGCAACTACGCTGGCAGCCTGTATCACAGACCGTGAAGGGCATATTGTGCTGCGTTCCCAGGCTGCTAAAGCAGATGTGATCTGTCCGCAGCAGGTCGGCAGCATCCTTTACAAAGATGAAATGCGGATTTCATCTGCGCCGATCAGCGGTGGTTATGTCGTGTGGCAGGATAATATACGTCAGCTTTCGCAATTACAGGTTCGTTTGTCCAAAAACAGGATGGTATTACACGAGAATAAGAAAAAATTGCAGGAAGCTTATCTGGTTCAGAAAAAGCTATACGAATTAACAGAAAAGAACCGCATCTATGATGAATTGGAGACACGTTATGCGGAACAGACCTCCCACATCCGTCAGCTGGTTGCTCAGTGTAAGAATGCCGATTCCACTGAGCAGAAGCGTCTGATGAAACGCATTCTGTTGCTCGGTACATATATCAAAAGAAGTGTAAATCTGCGTTTTCTGTGCCGTGAATATGAATTGCTCCCGCAACAGGAAATCCGTTTGACCGTAGATGAAGCAGTGCGTGCCATGACAGCCTGCGGTACAGAATGTGGTGTGGTCTATCGCACAACCGGACCGATGCGTGCCACCGAGGTATTGCGTTTGTTTGATCTGTTAAAAGATGTCGCAGAACATGCAATTGATGAGTTACAGTCACTGTTTATTTCTGTATCGGACAGTGAGATGGATCTGTCAGTGGAATGTGCGGTAGATTTGTCCGTGCTTGCCACCAGGAAGGTTACTGTCTGCAATGAGGACGGTTTGTGGCTGATCCGCACACAGATAGGAGGGTGAGAGGATGCGCTTAAAACGGAGACATTTCGGATTTAATGTCATTAAAGAAAGCTTCGATCAATTACCGACAGCCACATGCTTTTTTGACAGCACAGGAGGCGTCGTATTATGTAATCGCCGCATGTATGAATTGAGTCAGTATCTGCTTCACAGTTCGATTCAATATCTGGCGGAGGCAGAGCAGGCACTCGCATCCCCGCCGGATGGGGTTGTGCCCATTGCCCATGCGGAGAATACGTATCAGTTTCCGGATCAGACGATATGGAAATTTGAAAAAAGGATCGTCACGGATCGTTACAAAGAAACTTATACACAGCTTACGGCTGCGGATGTCACTCAATTGCATCAGGCGTTGACACAGTTTGCCATTGATAATCATAAATTGGCGCAGGATGCAGAAAAGCTGAAGGAGCTTTCCAAAACGGTGGAAGCAGTTGCACGGGAGAAAGAAGCACTTGCAGCAAAATCTGCCATGCATGACAGCCTTGCCTCCTGCATTACCGTGACGAAGCAATTTCTTGCCGGGGATCTGGATCGTATCTCTGCGGAAGTAGTGCTCCGTGAATGGGAGAAAAGCATTGCGTTCCGTGATTCGGTTCTGGAGCCTGCGAAGGACAGCTTGTACCATGCAGCAAAAAGCAGTGGTGTAACGATTCGGATCACCGGAAAGATACCAGACGGAGATATGTCAGAGCTTATTTATACGGCGATGCAGGTCTGCCTGACCAATGCCGTGCAATATGCAAAGGCCACAGAACTTGCAGCCTGTATCTCGGAAAACGATGACAACGTCACCGTAATGATCCGGAATAATGGCAAACAGCCGGAGCAGCCGGTCCGGGAGGGCGGTGGACTGACAAATTTACGCCGCCGGATTGAGGCAGTAGGCGGGACAATGCGTATACAAAGTTTACCGGAATTTATTCTTTGTATTGAGATACCAAAAAGGAAACATGAGTAAGGGAGTTAAAAGAGCGTTATGAGAAAAATACTGATTGTGGAGGATCAGGCACTGGCGCGCATGTATCTGTGCTCCTGTGTGGAAAAATGCACAGATTGTGAAGTGGCAGGGACATTGACCCGGGCGGATGCGGCATTGCAGCGATGCAGCGAGGGGCATATCGACCTGATCCTTATGGATATCTGTACAGAAAATGATTCAGACGGTCTGACAGCAGCGGAATCGATCAAAAAGTTTTATCCGCGGATCAAAATTGTGATGGTGACTTCTATGCTGGAAGGACGTTTCCTGGATCGGGCAAGAAAAATCGGTGCCGAGAGTTTCTGGTACAAAGATTCCCCTTCCGGTGATCTCGTGGATGTGATCGAAGGGACACTGGAAGGCAGGCAGTTCTGGCCGGACAGTACACCGGCCGTGCAGCTGGGCAAAGCATTGTCCTGTGAATTATCAGACCAGGAATTGCAAACGCTGCGTCTGCTGTGTGAAGGAAAAACCAATGCGGAGATCGCTGCTAAACTGAACGTGGCAGAATCCTCTGTGCGTACTTATATTAACCGTATGCTGGAGAAAACCGGTTATCCAAACCGGAATCGTCTCATGGTCGCGGCGGTCGGAAAACGTCTCGTTGTGCCGGGAAGCCAGCTGGATTTGTAACAAGATGCAAAAAAATATGGAAAAAGGCTCATTTGTCCACAGTTATGTGGACAGACAGAGCCTTTTTTCTTTGCTAAAATTCAGATAAAGAAAGAGGAAACAAATAATTGAGGCATTTTGTAACGCAAAGGAAAGGAGGGGATGGTTGATGCAAAAAATTGTGGTCGACATGCAGAATTATCTGTTTGCTGATTCTGTAGCGGCTGCCTTCAAAAATTCAGACTACGACATTGATGTAGTTCGTGCAGAATCCCCAATGAACACAGTCGAACTATGTCGATTGTACAAACCGTTTGTTCTGATTATGGAAGTGACAGGCTATACCCCCTGGCTGCTCTGCGAGAGGCTGAAGCTTCGTGACAAGGTAAAGACGGTGTGTCCCGAGTGCAAGATTGCCCTTATCGTTGATTCCAATTCGGAAAAGCAGGCAGCCAGGGACATCCGTGATGCCAAGAAAAATGGTCTGATCGACCAGTTTTTCTATGGATCGATGACCGCAGAGTATCTGATGGATCAGATCTATGCGATGTAGCAGGAAGAAAGGATCCTGCAAAAAGAGAGGAGGAAGAGAGATGAGAGGCAAAAAGCGCAGCAAGATGCTCAGTTTGCTGCTGGCGATCGTGCTGGCAGTCGGTATGGTGCCGCTTTCGGCACTGCCGGTAAATGCGAAAGACATGGCACTTGCAACAGATGATTACAGTCAATGGATGAACATCGGAAATCATACGGCGCCGGATGGTACCAAATATGGTGCAACCTCGGAAACCTGGTACAAAAACATGGTGAAAGCTCTGGAAAGTACAGGCAGCAATACAAAGATCCGCCTGCAGAGCGATATCAGTGTTGAATTTAATTCTCACAACACAAGAGACTGGATCGGTGATGTTAATGTAAAGGGAAATAATGTCATTGACCTGAATGGTAAAACGCTTTATATGAAACCATATAACTATCTTCGAGGTGGCAGACCATATCATTTTACTATATTTCAGATCAAGGATGGTGCCAAACTGACGATCGTGGACAGTAAAGGCGGCGGCAAGATCGCATGTGATACGTGGATTTGCGATGCAAACGATACTTTTGCAGATACAGCCTGCGTGGATATGTTCCACGTATCGGATGGTGGCGAGTTAGAGATCAACGCTTCCGGAGCGACTTTTGAATGTGGGCGTTCGAAAAAGCAATGGATGTATGCAGCCTGCTGTAACGGTCCGGAAGATGAATATTGCTATGATGGATATGCCCGCAACCAGGCAAACGGTTCTGTGATCGTAGCAGGAACGAACAGTAAAGTCTCTATATATGGCGGAGCACTTCTGGCAAGAGGATATTCCTATACGCCGTATACGGGATGGAATCCTCGTCCGGATACCGGCAAAGTAAAAAAATGTGCAGTTTTTCAGATGAAACGAGGTGCCAGTATCAACATTACGGATGGATACTTCAAAGGCTGTGGCGGTGCCGATGTATTTCAGACATACTATCAGAACGATGTCAATGTGCAGATCAAAGCCGGAACATTTGATACGCATAAGGTAGATAAAGTAGTTATCGAGGGATACGTTCCAGAATCGCCTGACGCCGGTGATTTATTTAAAGGATTTACCCATCATAACTATATGCCCGGCCGATACGGAGAGGTCAACATTCTCCAAAAATGGGTAAATATGGAAGAGGCAGATCTGATCTACGGTGGTGAAGAGCTTGCAGAGAAAGACGGTGACGTCACAGGAAGTAAGAAGACGATCATCCGGCCAAAGTCAGACTATGGTTCTCGGGTGAAGATAAATGACCGCGATACAGGCGAAACGAATGCTTACAATCCAAACGAGGATAAACCATATGTGTTTGATGCCTCGTATGAACCATATTTTACACCGGAGGAAGAGGAAAAACTCGCGTTCGATTATCAGGACAGAACAGATCGCACCATCACCTGGAGGTTCTGGGTGCAGGATGGTTTTTCCATCATTTCGGAAAAGATGGAATCTACGGCACCTGTTTGTGATGTGAATCAATTACGGACCACAAAAGGCAAAAAAATTGATTACAAGCCAGGCAAAAGGTACAAGCTGGTCATGCAGGTAGAAGAAAAGTGGGTAGGTCATAATACGCATACGCGTACATTTGATGATTATTATATCTTCTTCATTTCAGATGCACCGGTTGCTCAGGTGTCGGAAGTCATGCATTTTAATGTGGATACTACGATTGGTGTAAAAGGGGATCCGCAGAACTTTGTCGTGTATCCGGACAATGCAACCTTGGATCGGCTGGAACAGCTGGGACTTACTGATAAGACAGAGACATCATACAAATACATATATTATTATATCAATAAATATGGAAAACAGAAAAAATCTGAATCACAATCCATCGGCAGTGGCAGAAATCTCAAAGCACATTGGTGCTTTACCCCGCTGCAGCCGGGACCACTGGAATTGACCCTCCAACTGTTTATACAGGGAAGTGACGAGAATGATGTCTGTGCAGTGGAGGAAGTACAGAAGATTTTTGCAATGCCGTCAATCAGTGTGCGCAGAGACGGTTCTTCCCAGACAGACTTTGTTGTCCCGGATATCAATGAAGTAGTCACAGCGGTAACCGGCAAAACAGTCACTCTGGATCCCGGTTTTGAATTTTTAAAGGAATTTGATTTTAAAGATCCGATGACGCAGAAAAAACTGAGCATCGAAGATGTGAAGTGGGAATTCAGAGAGCTTGGCGGTTCTGGTTATCAGGATCTTACCGGAGTAACGGTAGATAAAAACGGCCGTTGTTCGGTAGATCAAAATGGAACCTATCGTGCAAAATTTGATTATAACGGAAAGACCTGGTATAGTCCGAATCCGGTCCTAGTTTCCGGAAAAGACTATGACAGTACGAGAATGCCGTATATTACCGGTAAATCAAGCCACAGAAACTGGACGGATCCGCATTATCTGCAGATTAATCTGAATAAGGATGCTAATTGGTATACCGTCACAGAATATTGGATAAAACTTCAGTCAAGACCGAAGGGAGCTCCGACAAAAAGCAGTCAGATCAAATGTGACAGCGACGGTAAACTGGATATGAACCGGTTTTTCTATACCAATAATTTTGTGCCGGGAGATTACACCTTCGTGGCATATGTCTATGGAAAAGATAAATATGGCAATTCTTACAGAGAGCGATCAGAGCCGTTTTATGTAAAAATGGAAAAAGAGTCCAGCGGTAATTATCTCACGGTAAATGGTGAGATGCTCAGTGATCCGTCCAGAGAAAATTCCAACTTCCCGTACATGGTACCGGCAGGTGTGACGAAACTCAATTTTGAACATAAGATTTATCCGAGCGACTCTACCATTGACAGTTATTGGAATTATACCTATAAATGGTTTTCCAGTGATCCGCAAATCATAAATATCGACAGTGACACCGGTCAGGCAGAGGCATTGCGTCCGGGTTCCGCAACAGTCGGATACAGGATCTATAATTCATCCGGTGCTGTGTGTCAAGAAAATTCCGTGCGTGTGGATGTACCGATTGCAGGATTCGAGGTAGAACCGATCGATTATACCGACTATATAGGACAGTCTTATACGAGCATAAAGCCGGTAGTAAAATCTGTCTGGTCTGCAAGTGGATTAAAGATAACCGAAGAGACAGACAAATATCTGGACTTTGATATCTGGAATTTTACAAGCAGCGGCATGTCCAGTGCAGAAATGTCAAAGGTCGCGTATAACGATTATGTGAGATTTACTTACCGTGTACATGCAAAAGAAGGGTATTTTATGGTGATGAAGAAAGATTATAAATCCAGTAGTACCCAGTATTACAGCGTAGATACGGCCGAGCTTGAGACAAATGGTTTTTCCGGGGACACAGTGATCCGGAAAGCAGTGGATCTGGGTGCAGATCCGGCATATGTGGGAGGCAGTGAGAACTACTACAGAATCACAACATTTGACAAAAATACAAATGCTTACTCCTTTGAGGAGGGCGGCTCTACCTGGTCAAAAGCAGTCTTCCCGGTGACGGTATTTGTACGTAATCCGGATGTGCAATATCTGAAAACGATTAATTTCTCCACACGCGAACCGGTAAAAAATGATTATCGATACGAGGGAGATGACTGGGCAAAAGGATATTACACCCAGTTTATGAAATTAAATATTACCAATCTGAAAGGAATCAAGACAGTATACGGTCGTGACATGTGGAGTTATTCCAGTCGTGTTTCGAAATTAGACGGTGATCCGAAAGGCAGTGGAAATCCATATGAAGATGCAGATGCTGAGTCAAGTATTGAATGGTATGACGTGATCCGGGATGTTTTCGATGCAAAGCAGAAACCTACCGCACGGTACGATGACGGCATATATGTCAATGCATTGGATGTGCAACTCTCAAGCGATGAGACAGCAGCAGGGCAGAAATTCTCAATCGCACCGGATGTAAAGGTGTTCTTAAATGGTCATGAGATTGATTTCGCAGGGGTTTACTATAACTTTGGAGGAGAACCGAGAGTAATCTTCAAGTATTATTTCGATGTCGGAAATGTGGAATCTTTTACACAGGCAACGGTAAAAGGCATTCGTGCTCCACGGGCCGGCGAGAAGATGACAAGTGCGGAAGATACTTATGTAGAAGAGTCCGGTGATCTGTATGTATCGAATCTGACCTGGTTTGTGGACAAAAATGGCAACCATTCCTATGATGTAGGCGAGGAATGCCGTGTCCGTGCCGACAGTTCCGGAAATTACGATCCGGATAAGAGTGAACTGGCAGAAGATGGAACCTTCCGTGTAGACAGAAAGTATAGCGTATTTGTGGAAGTTTCTTCTGAAAAAGGCCGTATTGCAAACGGCGGTATATTCCAGCTTTATATGACGCAGGAAAATGGAGCAGATGCATTGCTTTCAGTGGACAATGCACCGAATGGAACGTATGCATTCCCAAAAACGTTTGTCAGCAGATTCGATGCGACATTGCGGGAAGGTGAGCCACATGAGTCATACCGCTTCAATGAGATCCCTTCCGGAGCAACCCATGGTTTCAGCGTAGACTCCTATTGGGTCAAAGATGAAGAGACCGGTGAGTCTATGGTATCTAAGGAATTGCAGTCAGGCAGAAAGTATCGTTTTGGAATTACCTACAAGGCCGCACCGAACAACAGTTTCGCAGATGATTTTAAGGTATTTGTGGAAGGAAAAGAGCTTACGGATGGCGTAACGGTTTCCAAGGAGAAGGATAACGTGCATATCGAGGTTGTCTTTACAATGACAGCCACCGGCGTGGAAGTTTCCGGTTCCGCGGTAAGCTTCCAGTCCGAAACAGAACCGGTCACACTTCAGCTCATCGAACAGGGAAAAACGGATGTGTTCAAAGAAACAACAGTTTCCGGTGGAACAAAGAGCGGTAATAAATATACGGTTGACTATGCATTTACGGAAGTTCCGGCAGGAACCTATACTTTGAACGTGATGAAGAAGAATCACGTTACCAGAGAGTATACGGTTACCGTAGGTACAGATCCGGTAAAACAGGATGTAGTCATTCAGCTGCTGGGTGATGTCAACGGTGACGGAAAAGTAAATATGAAAGATTGGAATAATGTTTATGCACATGTGAACAAAACAACCGAATTGAAAGATTATGCGTTGAAATGTGCGGAAGTCAGCGGAGATAAAAAGATTAATATGAAAGACTGGAATCGGATTTATGCACATGTGAACAAAACGAAATTACTCTGGTAAATGAGACAGAAGTATAACAAGTAGTTTTAAACATTCTATGTTGTCTTCATATGCCACATGGGGCAGCATAGAATGTTAAGTAATAAACAGAAGAGACATCTTCTTCCCCACCTGACCGTAACTAAGCGAGGCTGCGGCAGCGTGTGTATCAAAATGCCCCGCAAATAAATAGAAAAGGAGCTTGGTCATGAACAAGCGAATAACATCCCTATTGCTTAGTTTTGTCATGGTTTTTGTAATGCTGGTAACTGCAGTGCCGGCATTTGCGGTAACAGGCAAGTCCAGTTATTATAAAATGACACCTGACAAAACGACAGCATCCCCAGGTGATACGATCACCTATTCTGTAAAACTTGGTCCGATTGATAGTGTATGCTGTATGAGATTTGAAATTATCATTCCGGACGGTTTGACTTATGTGGAGGGTTCCGGTAAAGCAGTCGAAGGATTAGCAGCAAAATTGAAAGCACCGATTGCAGAATTTACGGAATCCACAAAAATGTTTGTTGCCGGATCAGGAAATTACACCAGCACAGACGAAACAGAATTGATGACATTTCAGTGTAAAGTAAATGCTGATGCGAGTGGAGAACAGGTTGTAAAACTTTATGTGGAAGACCCGGATGATCTTTTTGATCAGGATGAAGATAACATTGCTGTTGATGAGTATACGTTATCTACCATCACCGTAAAAGCAGCGCCGAAGCCGGCGACAGCACTTACTTTGAATAAGACGGAAATGTCTCTGACCACCGGACAGGATGACACGAGTCTGGTAGCAACTGTTACACCGGCTGACTCTACGGATACCGTTGTATGGTCCACAAATGCACCGGAAGTAGCAAATGTAGATGCTGCTACAGGTAAAGTAACTGCAGTAGCTCCGGGTGAAGCAGTTATTACAGCAAAAGCAGGAGAGCAGTCTGCAACCTGCACAGTTAGAGTAACTTGTGCACATGCACTGACAACAGTAGCTGCGAAGGATTCTAACTGTACAGAAAAAGGATGGGACGCTTATCAGAAGTGTTCACTCTGCGAAAACTTATTCGACATGAGTGGAAATCCGATTTCTGCGATTCCTTACAGAGCAACCAATGATGACCATGACTTTAATACTTCTGACTGGGGTTACAAAGAGGCTGATGGTCATGCACATATCTGCAATCGTAATGCAGATCACCATGATACGGTAATTGCTCATACACCGGGAGCTGCTGCCACTGAGACAACAGCCCAGACTTGTACAGAATGCGGATACATCATCCAGCCTGCAACCGGACATATACATGCAAAACACCTTACAAAAGTGGATGCTGTAAATGTTACCTGTACGACAGATGGAAATAAGGAATACTACAAATGTGATTGTGGTAAGTTCTTTGAGGATGATGTAGCAAATGTTGAGATCGAAGACCACAGCAGTGTGGTATTAAAAGCAACCGGTCACAGCTATACCGTGAAAAAGACAGATGAAGCACACAGAAGATCTACAGCAGCAGACTGTCGTGAGTATGATACTTATTGGTATACCTGTGCAAACGATGCGGCACACAGTGCAAAGGATGATGCGGAAGCAACAGATAAGTTCTACAACGGTAGAAGAGGTGCTCATGTATATGGCACAGACTGGGTAAATTGTGGAACAGCAGGACACGCACATAAGTGTAAATTTGACGATACTTATGATGCCGTGAAAGCGCATCGCCCGGGTCCGGCAGCAACTGAGACAGAGGATCAGGTTTGTCTTGATTGTGGTGCAGTTCTTGCAGAACGCACAGGCCATATTCATGCAAATCATCTGACTCCTGTGAAAGGTAAAGCGGCAACCTGTACCGCAGACGGCAACAAAGCATACTATAAATGCTCATGCGGTGCTTTCTTTGAAGATGCAGCTGCAAAGACTGAGATCAAAGATAAGAACAGTGTGGTATTAAAAGCAACGGGTCACAGCTATACCGTAAAGAAGACAGACGAAGCACACAGAAGATCTACAGCAGCAGACTGTCGTGAGTACGATACCTACTGGTATACTTGTGCAAATGATGCAACACACAGTGCAAAAGATGATGCAGCAGCAACAGATAAGTTCTACAATGGAGCACAGGGTGCCCACGTATATGGTACAGACTGGGTAGATCTTGGTGAGAGCGGACATGCACATAAATGTCTGTATGATGATACCTATGATGCTGCACAGCCGCATACACCGGATCATGAAGGCGGAGCAACCTTTGATTATGCTGTAAAATGTACCGAATGTCAGCATGTGATTGAGGAACAGTTAGAAGAAGGAACCATCCGTGTAGAAGTTCCATTCAAACTTATCGTGAAAAAGACAGGCGAGATGGATCCTGCCAAAGAATCCTTCCAGTTTATGATCGAGCCGTTTGGTACTACGGTAAAAACCACAATCGTGAAAGATACGATCACAACGGACGGTGAAAAAACTTATGAGGGAAGTTTTGTATTTACATGCAAAGAGCGTGATGCAAGACTGATTGCAGAAGGCTTTATCCTCAGTCAGATCAAAGGAACTGCTGAAGGATGGAAGTATGATGAAGCAAAATTCTATGTAATGCCGATGTTTGTTGATAATTATGACAGTATTGACGGATGGAGATTCTTCCAGGTATCTGACAAAGAAAACTTAGACACAAATAATCCATTGGAAGAGATCATCTTTACGAACAGTTACAACATGAAGAAGCAGTCTGAGGTCGTAACACCGCCTGAGACAACCAAACCAACGGAGACACCAACACCGTCTGAGCCGCCAAAGCCAACGGAGACGATCAAACCGGCTATTCCAACTACAACAACTGAGACACCTGCACCGGTTGATACGAAAAAACCTGCAGCTTCCAACGAAAAGAAGGCTCCTAAGACAGACGATAATGGTATGATGGCACTTTGGTTTACCTTATTCCTGGCCGGCAGTGCAGTAGCTGGCACAACAATTATCAGCAAAAAGAGAAAAACAAACGTAAGATAACCACATTCTTTCTATGCTGAACCAAGCATTCGATTGGTGCG
>ENA-OPBF01001444-OPBF01001444.1-human-gut-metagenome-genome-assembly--contig:-NODE-1444-length-15580-cov-13.676973_pt1 | contig 15580 bp, 22 predicted proteins | sample MGYA00241067_ERZ501450 | MGnify/ENA primary metagenome ERZ501450 (study PRJEB25962, sample SAMEA2042516) | human gut metagenome | biome: human gut; feature: human-associated habitat; material: faeces... | reverse complement strand
GGGTAAAGCCGTGACGGCTGTTTTGGAGATCAGCGGCGTCCCATTTCGTTTTTGCGGTCAGGTGCTGTTTATCTGCGGCGTTTCTTTTTGCGCATCACGAAAACGCCAGCCAGCGCCACACCGCCGACAATCGGCAACGCAACCCACCATACAGGGAGCTTTGTTGCGGGGGCAGTTGGCGCGGGGGTCGGGCTGCTGTCCGGTTTTGCGGTAGCAGTGGGCGCGAGAGCTGGGCTGCTCTCCGGCTTTGCGGTAGCAACAGGCGCAGGGGTTGGGCTGCTGTTTGGTTTTGCGGCGGCAGCAGGCGCAGGGGGCGTGCTGCTATCCGGTTTTGCGGCAGCAGCAGGCGCAGGGGGCGTGCTGCTGTTCGGTTTTGCGGTGGCAGCAGGCGCGGGCGTCGGGCTGCCGTTCGGTTTTGCGGTGGCAGCAGGCGCAGGGGGCGTGCTGCTCTCCGGTTTTGGGGTAGCCGTGGGCGCGGGAGTCACAGGCGCTGCGTCCTTTTCAAAAATCGCCTTGATTTCCACATCGCCGTCCGGCATGATGAACTTGTCGTTCTCGATAGTCACACCGCCGCTGACGACCTGCCACTCCTTAAAATGATAGCCCGTATTCGGTGTGGCGTTCAGGGAAATGTTCGTACCTGCCGCAGCGGCGGCGAGGTCTGCAGAAGCAGTGCCGTTGCCGTCCGTCGTCACGGTGACAGCATACGTTTCCGCTTGCCGCGCTACCAAGGCAAGCTGCCGTGCAGAGAGGTTCCCGGCGCTGTCCTGCGCACGGATATACAGGGCATCGCCGTCTTGCCGTTCTTCCAGAGTTCCTTGGATAGCAAAGCTGCCGTCCCCTGCGGCATAAACGCTTTCGTTATTTTCCCCGCAAAGGATTTTGCTGCCGGCATCCGCCGTGCCGGTGATTTGATAACTACCTGCCGCCCTGTCCGCGTAGAAAACCGGGGCGGAAAGGGTCAGCACAGGGGCGGTGGTGTCCCTGCTTACCAGCAGGAACACGCCGGTCACGTCCTTGCCCTTCACGCCGTTTACGCGGAGCATCAGAGTGCCTGTAAAATCGGGGATGGCAAAGGTGTTTGCCCCGTCCGATGTAAGGGGCGCATCGGTATCCATGCGTGTGACCGTAATGCTGTCGGCTTCCGCGCAGGTCACGGTAAGGGTGTTGCTGCCGCCGCCCACATAGGCATGGTACAAGCCGTTTTCGTCCGGCGTGCAGTCCTTACCGTTCACGGAAAGGGCAAGGTTCAGCGGCGTGTACTCCGGCAGGAAAACGCCGGAGGATTCGGTTTCTGCGCTGTAATACTTTGCGCCGTCCTCTGTCTGCGTGTAGGCGCTTACACTGACCTTGTAGGTTTGGTTTGCCGTCAGGTTTTTGGATTCCTCTGTTTCCTCGCCGCCCACGGTCAGCGCCATGTCGATGGAAGTGGTTTTATTGTCAAGGTCGTAACCAAAGCCGGTATCGACCCAGCCACCGTTCTGTTGCTGATAAATCGTCACGCGGTAGCCGTCGGCGTTATCCACCTGCTGCCATCCGGCGCGCATGACCTCGTTGCCGGCAGCCTCCAAATGAACGGTCGCAGGAGATTCCGGTTGTTTGGTGTTCGTATACGAGATTTTGCTGTTGAATTGGTTGCTGTCGATAGCAGCAAGCGCTTTTTCCATCTCGCCGTCACCATCAAGATCTGTCTCCTTTTCTGTCATCAGGAAGGAGGTTACATAGTATTCGCCCGTAGGTGCCAGTGTGCCGCTTTCAGGAATGTTGACAGCAATATTTTCGGGATCCGCCACTATCTGCTCCTCGACCAGATAGTCCGCGCCGCCCTCGGCATTGGCAAGATACGTGCGCAGCACATACTCTGTACCCGTTTCGGCGTATTTGATTTCGCCCGACAGCTGATAATCATTCAAATTCAAGACAAGACTTTCGAACGGGGTGATGGCAACGCCGCAGGATTTGTCCGTCACAAGCGTAAGCGAGTTTGTGTTGACCTCGTAGGTGCCGCCCTCCGACAGCCGCAGCATCGCCATACGATATTCCTGTTCGTCATTCTTGTTCTTGAGGATGTCGGTGTCGGCGTTGATGGCAGAGTTTGGATCCCTTTGGCCGCCATCGTCCACCCAGTTGATTGCAATATCTTGGTTATTCTTTTTAATTGTTAAAGCATCCTTGATCTGCTGCTCGGTTACGGTGTTCTCAAATGCCAACAGGATATACGGTGTCTCGCCCGGGTTAGCGTTCACCTCAATGATTTGCGTGTTTGTACCACCGTTTTCCGCAGCATATGGATCTGCCGCAAGCAGCATGGGAACTGCCTCGCCGCTGTCTTCTGCAGCCACGGCCTGCACCACCGGCTCAACGCCCTTTGTTGACCAGTCCCATTCGGGCAGCTTGCCGAGCCACTTGGTTTCAATGTCCCAGCCGCCGCCTTTGCGGAAATCGGTTTGCACAATTTGCGGCACAAGCACCCACACGCGCGCGTCGAAGACTCCTGCATTCACACCTGTCATCGCGCCGAGGTAGACATCGACATTCTTAAACGCCTGCTTCATGCCCTCGCTGACGTTTGTGTTTGTGACGGGGAAGGTCGTCTGCCCGCCCACGATCAGATTGATGTCTGTGCTGGGAAGGCTAAGACCGCTGAGGAACGGGATGCCAAGGCTGCTCGGAATCTGCAGTCTGCCCTTGACAATACCGTTGGCGCCGATGCCGAGATACACGGTGTCCTTGTTTTGGTTTGCACCGCCGAACGCGCCCAGCTTGATTGCGGTGTTTATCTGACACAAGCCGCCGTCAATGTTGACGCGGGAAGCGACGAACGCCGCGCGGCACTTGCGCCACTTTTTTGATTTGTAAAACGCTTTCGCAAATGCCTGTGCCACAGTTCACCGTTGGTGTTCCAGTAGAACACGAAGCAATCCGCCGGGGATTGTGTAGTAATAGAATAGTTACTGCTGTGTGATGTGTAGCGGAATCGAACCGCCGCGCTGTGCGCCATACCTTGCACACCATATAATCCCGGATTGCCCGCCGGGCCGGGTGTCGCCATAGAATAGGAGGAAGAAAGGCCGTCAGTGTTCCCAACTGACAATTCCACTATAGCACACTCGAAATCGCTTATCTGGCCAACATTATGAACAAACTGTAAACTTTAGCGCTTAGGGCTTGCATCTGGAATAAGGCCAGCTTCAAGGGCTAGTGTGTAGCAGTATTCGCGCTTGTAGCGGCGGAAAGTCTTTTCGCTGATATTCAAGTCGAACTGCCGCAGCAGAGTTGCGACGCTGGGTCTGCGCGGGTGCTTGACGTTCACCTTGATGGCAGCGGCCAGACGGTGCGCTTCGTCCTGCTGGCCCGCCGGGTATTTGTCGAAGATCATCTGTTCCGCAGTGCACAGGGCTGAAAGATACGGTTCCGTTTTGGCCCCCTGTACCAGCCCTGCGCAGACCTTGACGATACCGGGCGGCAGGGTGTAGCGGTTCATGGTTCACGCTCCTTGCACTCGTCATAATCTTCATCATCTGGAATTTCGTCGGGCAATTCCCAGAGTTCACATATTCCGTCCCCACGCTGGAACATCGGGTAATTATACATCCGGCTTTCCTGATTGGTGCATCCGGCTTTCCAGTATTTGCATCTTCCACAGCGCGGATAGTCGTTTATCAGCATGGTCACACCCCCAACTTAGCACCGCAATCAGCGCAGTAGTTCAGACGAAACGCCGACGCTCTAAATTCGGTGTCATTCATCATCGTTTACCTCTTTTTGTGGCGCAGGCAGTGGCCGCCAACGGGTGACATTCTGCAAAAGGCAATAATCACCCGTCCGCCATTCTTTCCTAATTGCATCGTAAAACCCAACTGTAACACCATATGGATCACAGCACACCTCTACACGCCTGTTGTGCGGTGGCTGTTCGGTGGCGGCTCTCCATGGTGGTTCTTTTATGATTGGCTCTCTTATGGCTATGGTGCGGGCGTGGGAGATTTCTTCAAGGATGTTCGCAGCATGGCAGGAATAGCATCTGTCAGGGCTGTCTTTGTATGTACAATAATAGCAGATTTTCCCTTTGATAGCTCTTTCAAGTTTATTTGCGTCGATCAGCCGTATCATTATTTTTCACCCTCTCGAAATAGAATTTGATGCTCTTTTCGTTCGGCAGGACATTCCCATAAACAACGCCGATTTTGAAGATATAGTTTTCTTGCAATTTTAGCGGAATTTCCGCAATATACCGTCGGAACGTTTCAAGGTCGTGGGCGCGTTTGTAATGGTTGCACATACGGCAGGACGGCATAAGGTTTTCAATGTCGTCCGTGCCGGAATCCTCTGGGTTCCACGCCCTCTGTGGCTTGAAGTGGTCTACCTGCATATCGTTGTAGGCGATGTGGCGGCCACAGTAAGCGCAATGACCGTCAAATTTCTTGTACACCGCAACGCGGGTCTTTTTGCTGATTGACACGGCTACACATCCCTTCTATCTTCGCAAAATTCTTTTGCTGGGCAAAAATGGCACTCTTCGACATGTTCAAGACAAGTAAAGCCAAAATATTTAACCATGTTTATTCTGTCCTGCGGGTCGCACCAGTCCATTTCGGTTTTTCCGGGTGTGTAGAATTGGTCAGCGCCGGGCTGACGGTGTACTTCAACATCCAGAAAGTCACTGCCCCAGAAATTTTCTGTTGCAAGTGCTGTCGTTTTGGCTTTTCCCGCTGTTTCCGCAAATACGATAGCGGTGGCATCGCCGTATTTTTGATGTACGTTCCATGCTTTCATTCTATGCCCTCCGTACCCGCCGGGGATTGTGTGACAGGCTCTTTCTTCTGCCAGTAACAGCAGCCATCATCGCCGTCCGTGAAGTCGGCACAATAGGGGCTTGCGCCGCAAAAGCATACGCCGTTGAAATCTTCCCAATACAGGCAGGTTTCACAGCGCAGGCGTTCAGATGGGGTTCTACTCATTTTTGTGTTCACCTCCGAAAATTACAACCATGCTTGGAAACGGGGCCGCGTTTTGACAACTGCCAAATTTCAAGCGACCTTTGATAAACCTGACTTCCGTTTTGCCATAGATGTAATCGTGAAACCAGCGTGTATCAGTGCGGGCAGGCAGTAGCATAACGACAAATCCCCCCCCCGAAGCAGTGTCGTGGGCCTTTTTGACCCACTGGCCAACGTTCCGCCCGTATGGTGGATTACACCACACTCGGCCTGTCCAAGGCTGGTCAAGGCCGTCTTGCTCTGGGGTGTAGTAGGCCTCGCACTTTGCATTTTCCTTGACTGCGCAGGCATCCAGCGTAAAATGAAATTCGGCGTCAAGGGCGTCGAAGAAATCCTGCGGCGTTGCCCACATATCGGTTTTGCTGGAGTAAAAGACGGCGCTGTTCATGTCGGCTTCTCCATTTTCTCAATCTCGTGTTTCAACTTGTTCAGATTAAAGTCCATTTCACCGACAAAGCGCAGGCACAGATCGTGGTTGATACCGTTGCCCAGATTAGTATAGATATATTCCATGCCGTCACGGGTAAAGTCTGTGTGGCAGAACTGGTTTATGCCGTTCAGATGGTATTTCACACTTGCCGGACTGTAGGACTTACAGGCTTCGCGGCTGCACCATTCAATAATTCTTGCGTTAAGTTCTTCTATCGTGTCAGCACCGTACAGCGGCACGGTGGTGTTACGGGCCGGGTAAGCGATCAGCTCCAGACGCAAATTTAAAAGCGCTTTCGGGAACGCATTTTGCAGGTCGTACCGAACTGCCCGATCTAATAAGATGCCCTTTGCGTAGACAGGCGACGGGGTCACGGTGGGTTCTGCTTTGATAAGCGCCCGGAAACTTTCAACGGCGAAATTGCGGGTCATAACGTGGTCGCTGTCGTTGCTGTGGGCGGGCAGTTTGCTTTCAAGGCTATCGGCATCTATCATTCGCATTTTTCATTCCTCCAGTCGTGCGCAATGTTCGACGATGATATTTTCCTTGCCCGCCGGGGTGTTTCGGGTATATTTTTCACACCGATAGGCGGGGCAGTCATCATGCAGGCACGGCATAAAATATTCATTCCTGAATATTGCATCTGGAATTGTGGCAGATGGCGTGGTTACGCCGTGAACACGGAACGGGCACACCATGCGGCTTTTTTCTTCTTCCTTGTGCATCATGGGTTTACGCCTCCGCATCGCCAATCAGCGTACCGCCTATGCCGGTGCCGTAACGGTCACGCAGCAATTTTGCAAACAGCCACGCCCGCGCAATGGTTCTGAATGTGTAAAAACATGGTTCCGGGTCAGCGCTGGCTCTGTTGTAAATCAGAGCCAATGCGCGGAAACAAACATCGGCGTTGCTTGGATTTCCGACAATACATTTTTTTACCATATCAAACGTATCGCTTGCCGCGCGCTTGTCGCCGTGACCGGTGACGGACATAATGGTTTTGATAGCTTTCTTTCGGGTCATAATTTCATTCTTCCTTCCAATAATTCAGCCGCGTACAATGCGGCGCAGTTCTGTTTCTATCAAGAGGTTTTCACACTGCTTTTTTGCGAAAAAATGCGCAAGTAGCAGTATGGCATTAAAGCATCGTGGTGCTCTTACCTCTGTGTCCGTTCACAATTCCTGTGCAACTGCTTTCTTTTGCGAATCCTCGTATACCGGCAAATACGGATGCACCACGATCTGACAGCCGCACATAGGGCAATCGAAGGCATCATGCAGGCCGTCAACAATGGCTGTGTCGCTGATTATGGTTCCTTCATTGTAGTAATGAAATCTGCCGTAGTTGTGCTTTCCAACTGCAATGTAGCGGCTGCTATTATACGGGATGAATTTAAAGCCGCATACCTCGCACTGTATATCATGTGGCAGATTGCCATCCTTCGGTTTCTCTGGCGGCAGGGGTGCGCAGTATGGTTTTGCATTGAGAGGTTTTTTCAGCTTTTTGCGCGAAAAAAGCTTCTTGCAAATGAAACCTCTGTTACCTTCAAAGCCAGCAAGGCCAAGAAAGACTTCAACGACGACCAGAGCAGCAACCGCAATCGCCAAAACTACGAAAACAACTTCTTTCATTGTCAAACCTCCCATGTGAACGGCAGACCAATTTTGCATCCTTCGCGCCGTTCGTCGAAGAAATAGCATCCTTTGCAACACTCACCGCTGCCGTGGGCTTCACAGTAGTTGCTAAGATCGCGGGCCGCGTCAATCACGTCATCGCTGGCGGTAGGTTCCGCGCAGTCTGCGGCGGGCGATTCTTCCTGCACGATGGGCGCGGGGGTGATCTCCGAAGATTCGGACGCGGCATCCGCCGGGGGCGCTGGTGTTTGGGTTTCGGTGTCGGGGGTCTGCTTGGGGGTGCAGTGCGTGCAGGCCGTGGGGCAATCTGCCCTGTCGATGCACCACAGGCAGCACCCGGCACAGCGGCTTATTTCGCCATTTTTGACATGCGACATGATGCCGTTCACATTGTCGCACTTTCCGTCTGTCGTGCCTGGGCAGTTTGTACGGACGAACGTTCCGTACTTTTCCGAACGGGGCGCGAGCGTCTTTTTCGGCTCTGCGGTTGCTTTCTTCGGCATCGGTTCGGGGGTGATGCCTGCACCCGCACAAGCTTTTACGAACTGCGCCCATGTATACTGTACGTGCTGACCGTCCAAGTAGAAGCGGATGCCCTTTGCGCTGGTATCAGTGATGCCGCCGCAGAGGTTCGTTCCGCCTGTCGGGTCTTTGGCGAGGGCTTGCAGCATAGCGGCACTGAAATATTCCAGCTTGCGTACCCATTTTCGATTTATAAATTCCTTTGCCATGGGAAGCGCCCAGTCGGGAAAAGTTTCGGGAACAGATTCTTTCTTCTTGCGCACTGCTTCCATTGTAGGCACAGGATAGGTTGCGGCGATTTCTTCCTGCTGACGGTTTGGCAGGCTGCTAAGTTCATAGGCAACCTGCGTGCCGATGGTGCCAGCTTTGTAGCGCTGCATCAATGTGGGGCACAGGTGCTTGTAGATGGCCTGATACTTGCCCGCCTGCGCCGAAGAAATGCCAAGTGCCGCCGCAACGGCAGTGCGGGTCTTGCCCTCTACCTTGCCGCCGTTGGCCTTGAACTCTTTTGCGATTTCGGCGGTCTTGACGGTTTCCATCATGTTTTCATATTCGGTTTCTTTGCGGGTGGTGCGGTTCATAAGGATAAGCCGTGCTTGGTCGGCCAGCGCGCCCATACTTGATGTGATCTTCACGTCAACTTCGGCCCAGCGTTCCGGGTCTTTGGCGTAGAGGGTCAGCAGGGCCAGACGGCGGCGGTGTCCGCCGGTCAGACGGTATTTACCCGGTTCATCCGCCGGGCGGACAACTAATCTTGCCCGCAATCTCTTTGCTAAGCACGGGCCAGCCCAATTCTTCTATGACTTTGGTTTTCGGTTTCAGAGGTTTCAAGAAATACATGCGGGGTACGGGCGGGCAGGCATCGTGCAGGGCCTGTTCCTGCGCTCTGGTATCTGGGTCTGTGATGGTGTCGATCTCATCCTGCGGCAGGGCCATGTGCGCGCCCAGCCATTCCCGCGCCGAGTAGGTGTTTTCCATTTCGGCGGCAATCTGCTTGTGTACAGCCTGCACGCCTTTCTGTTCTAGGGAAGAACAACTGACACAGGGAACATGTACGCCGCACGCTTCAAGGAAGTAATGCAAGGTGATGGAATCCAAACCACCAACTGATATGTGACAGTTCAGGCCCATTTCGCTGCATTTGTCCTGATAACTGCGGGCGACATTTTCCGCATGGCGAATTTTCTGTTTGTAGGTGTAGTTTTCCTGCATATAGCGGAAATTGCGAATGTTGGCTTCTGCGCCGGTTTCCTGCATGATCTGCTGTACTGTTTTCATGGCTGGTATTGCGGTTTGTACCGCCCCTCCAAGTAGTCCGTGATGACTGCGGCGGCAGCTTCCCAGCCCTTGCAGACTTCCACGGCATAACCGGCATCACGCAAGCGGGCAATCCACTGTTTCTGTGTGGCCGATACTGTACCACCGCGCAGGCGCTTCAATTCGATGTACAAGCCGTGGTACTTGATTTTGATAACGTCAAACTTCCCAGAGCCGACGAAGTTGAACGTTTGAACGGCAAACGGCAGGAAGATGTCCGGCACACCGGATTTCACACCCATTGCGCGGAAACGGCCCGCTTCGGCTTTCCCACGCTTGCCGCCGTTGGGAATATGGTACATAAGTGAAAGTTCGGGATATTTGCCGCTTTGGGCATCGGCCCAGCGGAACAGGCACATTTGCTCTGTGTCCTCGGTGGGCGGCGGCATGGTATATTTAATATCCGCCATTGAACGCACGTCCTTTCTTTGTGGCAGGCGGCAGCGCGGCGTAGTGATCGCGCGGGGCACTGTCTGCCGGGGTTGTAATCAGTTGGTCGAACATAGGCCCGAAAAGCTGTGCAGGCGGTGGGAACGGTGCATCATTGTCTGCGGCCATACCGATGACGGCTTTCACGTCCTTTTCTGTGTAGCCACGGTCAAACAAGCTGTACACCTGTTTTCTTGTCTGCTTATCGCCCTGCATATTGATACCAGTAAATGCTTGCAGCAAGGCCATAATACGGGTACAGCTTTCACGCCTGTTTTCAACAGACTTTTCAACAGCCGATTTCTGGGGAAGATTATGTTGGGGGTTTATTTCATTTTGTCTAATATAATCTTCTGTGCAGAAACTCGGTTTCTGTTGTTTGTTATTTGGGTTTTTGTATGCGGTTTCTCCGTTTTTGTGTACGAAAACTAAACCGGCGCGGGGTGTAACCTCTAAAAGCCAGTATTCAACAATAATCGGTATTTCGCCTGTACGCCGTGCGATGCCGTCCAGATAGCGGCTTTGTATCGCCCGAGAAGTTAATATGCCGTCCGTTGTAAATAAGGCTTTGTCGAAAAGTCCTAAAGACACGCACAGATCAACGATTGCCCGAACTTGGGTTGACTTCAACCCGCCGCCCAGCTTGCGCGCTGTCGATGCGGCGTTGTCATATCCCCAGCGGTAGAAATAACCATCGGTGGCGTAGGCTTTTTGGCACAGGGCAAAGTAGACATAAAAGCCCGCCGTGCCTTGTGCATCAATCAAGTTGTCAATAGAGGTGTCGTTTTCGAGAACGTCCACATCCCACGTCGAATAGTTCAGATTCCGCTTCGGCGGTCTGCCCATTCGTAATACCTCCGTGGGTGGATGTTACCCGCAAAACGCGCCGTCAGCGTCATACAGCGCAGGATTCGCGCGGCGGTCACTCCATCCGTACTTGATGCCAGCTTCAACAGCAGCGGCCTGCGCGGGCGTGGCCGTGCCGTAACACTGATTCATGGTGCGGCATACCGTGCGACGAATTGCCAGTAGTGCGGCATCCTCTGCATCCACTGCGCAGAGCGGCGCACCTTTCACGCAATAGTAGGTATTGTCACCGGGGTAGACCTTGGCGGGCCGTCCGCAGTCGTATGGGTTGGGAACATAGGCGAACATCGGCATTCCGGGAAACACACTGGGGAACATATCGCCGATGCAGGCTTTCGGGGTTTTGGTGGTGGTGTCCATCTTTCAATCCTCCTGTTTGGTTTTTCTTCCTGCCTTTGCTTCATGCGGCGTTTGGCAGTTCATATAATGCCGGTCTTTCCCGGCTGTCAGCTAAGGAAAAGTATGGAGAGAAAAAGGGGCAGCGGGCTGTCAGAATCGAACTGACCGATGCTGTGAAATCTGCGCCAGCACCCGCACATGTACCCGGCAGGCGCGAACAGGTTTGCCCGCCGGGGGATGTGGTAAAATCCCACTTAGGTGTCCGGCACCTCTGCGCGGCAGATCAGCGGCCCGCGCAGTGCCCGTTCAGTCGTTCGCACCCCTTTCTGCAAGATGCGTTCGACTGCTGGTAGCGGTCAGTTCTGCGCCGATACCGCCAAACGCGCATAGTGTTGTTATTGATGACACATTTCCAAATCCTTATAATCTTCGCTGTACCGCATGGCATTTGCGCTTTCGACAGCCTGCAAAAGAATTTCGATGCGGCTACATCCAGAAACGTGCTTGCGGATTGACGAAAAGCCGTTTTTGAAGTGCAGCACTATCCAACTTCCATCACCCGCCGCGTTATCACTTCCGGGCAGGATGCACCATTCCATCTTTTCAAATCCCGGCAAACTGATACGCAGCATTTCCGAAATACTGCGCATGAAGTTTGTAGTCGGTGGGCATCCGTGGCACATAGCGTAGACAGCTTCAACAGCTGACGGCGGCATGATCTTTGCGGCGTGGTCTGCCTGTTCGGCTATGCTGGTGAACAAATCGGCAAGGGCCTGCGCCTTGGCGGTAAGCTGTTCTAATTTTTCGTTGGCTTCGTCAGTGTTCAGCGTGACGGCAATTTCGACTTCTTTATTCATTCTGTCCCTTTCTTTGTATCCGCCGGGGAACGGCCACGGCGCTTGATGTTCTGATCGACTGTCTGCTGTGCCTTGACGGCGCTGTAGACTTTACGCCCGCCGGGGAACCGTTCGTCGGTATATCCGCGCGGCAGTTCTCGGTAGATGGTCGCCAGCGAAACGCCGACGACGGATGCAATGTCAGACGGCGCAATGCCGCGCGCATATAGCTTTTCAATAAGTAGGCGGTCATCGTGGGTGAGATACCTATATTCGCGCACTACTGCACCTCGCTTTCGGTAAAAAAATAATGCGAAAAAGGTTTAAAACCTCTTTCGCATTTAATACTAATATTTTCATTTGAGGTAATACTATGAAAAAAATCTTGTCTTTCCTTTTGGCTTTATTGCTTTCTGCTTTTCTTTCGGGATGCACTACTCCAAGTGAACAGAATACAAGCATAGGTGAGACAACTAATTCCATGCAGCAAGAGCCAATTTCTTCCGATATATCTTCCAATACATCTGATTCCGATCCTCAGCATAGTTCTTTGCCTGAGATTGTTCCTCTACAAAAACAGGATGGATATGTCTGGGGCGGATACGGGAAAGATGGTTTCTATTACATTCGCTCTTCTGGAAGATCCGACGGCTCTTGTAATATTATGTATGCAGACTATTCAAGTGGGAAAGTTCTTTATTTATGCTCACAAGCAAACTGCGCACATAACAATTCCTCCTGCACCAGCTATATTATTCCCAGCTCCGGCGGTGTTTCTCCCATGGTAGTTGGTGAAAAGCTAATCCTTGTTTCGCAAAAGTCCCCCTATATTGAATCTGACGATGATAAATCTTCTTACATAATGACCGCAGACTTAGATGGAAGCAATCGAACTGTACTCACACAATTTAAGCCAAATCAATTTCTCGAAAAGCCCATGCTAAGTGACGGCAATTATCTGTACCTGCGTTTAACCACACAAGTAGATGCCGATACAGAAAAAGCCGATTTAATCCGAATAGACTGTATTTCCGGCGAAACCGAATTTCTTCGAAGCATGAAGTTAAATGAGCGAATTTGGGGTGCTTTCGGAGATAAAATACTGGTTTATCAATATATTGACGATAATACTATTGGCCTCGTATCCTGGGATCTCAACGACACATCAAATGATGAGGTACTTTTCACGTGGAAAATGAATGACACCTATCCCATTTTGGGCGATGGTGTTCTTTCCTACGTTGGTGACGACGGATATTTTCATTTGATGGATTTGCAAAGCAAAGAGGATATTCCTCTATCACAGTACAGCATTCCTACATCCGACATCAGCAACATTTCCGTAACACCACTGTTTGCTGATAATGGTCATCTTCTAATTCGAGAATTGAATGGTTCCGAATGTACTTACTTTGCATTAGATACGAGTGGTGATATACAGACGTTTGATCTTTTGTATGATGTTGACGGTGATTCCGAAATCTTTTATCCGATTACATCTGTAGATGAAGATCACTACTTGGTTTGCGCTGGCTTTGCTGTCCAAAATGAGGTATCAGCTTTAGACGATGGTTCTTCCACTGTCTTACCTGCGCCAGATTTTCTCTATGCAATTATTAATAAAGATGACTACTGGCACAGCATTACAAATTATCAATCTTTTGAATAGCACTCTTTCTTTCTAACTAATGCTCGGCGATCTTGCCGTTCTCCACGCGCCACAGGTCATAGTAGCTGGTGGGCGTACCGCCAAAGGTGCCTTCGCTGACGGCAAGGACGAAATTGCCCTGCGCCAGAACCATGTGAACATCATCGTACACTATGGAAATACCCTGCTCCGCCAGAGCACCCAGCGCGGCATTCAGACCGGACACGCCATCGGCAATACCGCTGTTGTGCTGGATATAATTGTCACCGTCAAAATAGTCCGGAGTCTTGTCCAGATTGTTGCCCTGCATGACATCATAGAGGAAATTCTTGACCAGCTCGTGGTTTTCCTCGGTCTTGTCCAGATCCGTGATTTCCATCATGCCATCCGTCTGGGTGTGACCGGAGGGATTCGGCTCAGCCAGTGCTGCCAGATTGTCCCAATGCTCGGCGATCTTGCCGTTTTCGTCAAAGCGGAAGATGTCAAAGGCAACCTGCTCACCGACCCCGGCGAAATTGTAAATTGTCTGCAAGAATACCTTGTCACCGTCCTCGAAGGCGCGGATGTTGTTCACCGTGGTTTTCAAATCGGCAGATGCGAGATATTCCACGGAACCGATGAAGGCATCCGCACCGGTGCCGTATGCCAGATTGTGCTGGATGTAGCCATCCGCCAACAGGCTGCGGGCAGTGTCCGTATCGCCGGTGGCAAAGGTGTTGATGAGCGCCAGCGCCTTTTCGGTTTGGCTCTGCTCCTGCCGGGTGTTTTCAGCGGGCGTTTTGGTAGCAGCGTCCTTGGAGCCGCAGCCGGTGAGAGCCGTGCCGAGCATGGTAAGAGCCATCGTGAGAGAAAGAATTTTTTTCATTTTGAGTGACCTCCTTGGTGATTGGGCTTGCTTTCGTTCGCCTCTGGCATTATAATAATACCGTAGCTCCAATTCGTAAAGTAAGCACAATATTATGCCGTAGTTACCAAATAGAAACTAATGGGTAGTTACCAGAAAGAAACAATTGCGCCGTTGTCAGGTTTTTCGGCAATTTGACGCTTCCCAATTTTTTTCGGAGGGATTGAAATGATCGAAGCAAAAGCAAAAGCCGAGCTTCCCGCCTGCCCCGTGGAGACCACGCTGACCCTCATCGGGGACAAGTGGAAGGTGCTGATCCTGCGTGACCTGATGCCGGGAACGAAGCGGTTCGGCGAGCTGAAAAAGTCCGTAGGCAATGTGTCCCAAAAGGTCTTGACCGCCCAGCTCCGGGCAATGGAGGAAAGCGGACTGGTAAACCGCAAGGTCTACGTCGAAGTCCCGCCGAGAGTGGAATATTCTCTGACGGAACTCGGCAAAAGTCTGAAACCCATTCTGGATTCCATGCGGGCATGGGGCGAAGCATATAAAGCTAAGCAGTAAAAAAACCGAAGCAGTACCTTTTGAACCGCATCCCGTCAAGCGTACAATGAAATAAAATAAGATTTTGCTGCCAAGAGCGTACTGCCCTTGGCAGATTTTTTTCGCCGCAAATGCCATCTGGTACTTTTCCATTGGCGTAACAACACCAAGATTGCGCTGTACCCGCTGGGTGTTGTAATAGTAAATGTAATCCCGAATCATCCGAACAAACTCCTGCTTGGAAGTAAAACGGCTGCCATAATATTTCTCGCGCTTCAAGATGCCCCAGAATCCCTCCATTGGGCCATTGTCAATGCAGTGAGCCACGCGAGACATACTCTGCGTCATACCGGCTTCCTCCAACATATGGTGAAAGGTTTGGTTGGTGTACTGAAAACCACGGTCACTGTGGAACAGTTGATGTGCATCAGGATGGGCTTTAACTGTAGCCTTGAATGTGTCAAACACAATCGGGTTGTCGTTGTGGTCACTAATAACATACGAAACGATACGTCTGTCGTACAGGTCAAGGATGGCACTCAGATAGATTTTGTGAACTCCTCGTACCATTTGAACTCTATAACATCGGTGAGCCACTTCATATTCGGTCTTGGCGCATGGAAATTACGACCGAGTACATTCTCTGCCACATACTGCGGATTGGCTGCATTATTCGCACCGTATTGGGTAAATTCACATTCAATCAGCTTATCATGATTCGCTTCAGATAAATTTCTTCTGCCGCAAAGCCCTTGACTTTTTGCCGATGTGCAGTATACTTTTATATAGTTAGGTACGCATAACCGCTCAAAAACTTTATGATGCGGGAGCCTCTCTCAGAATCTCCGAAAGCACCGAAACTTCTTGACAGAGTTAGCAGCAGGGCGTATTATTTGGGCAGACTAGCCGCTGAGCAGCGGCTTTTTGCAGCGCCATAAGTTAGCTTTATCTAACTCTTAGCGTTGTCCTGCCCGAAGAAATGTGTTTTTTCTTACAGGCAGAAACTAAAAGCAGAAGGAGCGTATCACGATGAAGATTTACCCATTTGGTGCAAAGGATGCTCCGGTGCTGTTGCTGCTGCCAGGCACCTGTTGCCATTGGAAAAGCAATTTCGGTGTGGTGATCCCGCTTCTGGCTGACAGCTTCCGGGTGCTGTGCGTCAGCTACGATGGC
>ENA-OPBF01001434-OPBF01001434.1-human-gut-metagenome-genome-assembly--contig:-NODE-1434-length-15689-cov-4.394333_pt1 | contig 15689 bp, 9 predicted proteins | sample MGYA00241067_ERZ501450 | MGnify/ENA primary metagenome ERZ501450 (study PRJEB25962, sample SAMEA2042516) | human gut metagenome | biome: human gut; feature: human-associated habitat; material: faeces... | reverse complement strand
GTCGACTGCTTCGACGGGATGGTGGTCTCCTGGACCTTGTCGCGTTCCCCGAACGCCTGGCCGCCTACCTGACCCACTACAATGAGACCAGGATCAAGAAGTCACTGGACTGGATGAGCCCCGTGCAATACCGCAAACACCTTGGACTGGCCGCCTGACCGTCCAAAAAACATCCGCACCCCCCTACCTGTAAGCACACAAGAATGGTGAATAGATGACTAAACGAATTCAATACTTTGATATCGCGCGTGGAATAGGTATCATATGTGTGGTGCTGAGCCACACCCTACTTGATTCTCAGCGTATCGATGGGTTATCATTTGGTGTGGCGGCAACTTGGATATTCCGCATATGTTTTTCTTTCCATATGCCTCTATTCTTTATATTATCTGGTTATTTTATGAGACCAAATCGGAAATTCCGATGGCGCAAGGAATCCGACGAGCTGCTTGCAACTTATGCATTATCCTCGGTTGCGGTGATCATATTGAACGCTATTCGAGAAGGTATCAATCATCGCAGTGTCCTTGATGGTATAAGAAAGTGGGTTGTTGCTGCTTTTTATGGCAGTGGGGCCGGGTTTTCGAATGGTACATGGGGGGTGAAGTATCCCATTGGGGCAACATGGTTTCTTTTAGCATTGTTTTGGGCTCATCTGATTATTAGCCTTGCGGATAAAACACCCATGCCTTGGATGATTATCCTTATTTCTTTTCTAGTTGGGTATACATTGGGACAGCATATATGGCTTCCATTCAGCCTACTGTCAGGAATGTCAGCATCTTTATTCGTTTATATAGGGCGAATGATTAGACAGGCGGACAGCGTAACGAAACTGCAATCTAAATCCATCTCCTCCTTAATCATGTGGATTCTGCTGATTCTGGTTTGGTTCATCGCTATTATCAGATTCGACGAATTTGGTTTAGCGACGAATCGTCTAGGTGGTCATCCTGCGTGGTCGATTGCAGGGGCTATCGCTGGAACTATGACAGTAGTCGGAATATCAATACTCATTGATTATGTGCCGAAGGTTAGCGAAGTGCTATCTCTTATCGGTAGAGGATCATTGGCATTATTGTGCATACACATGGTGGAGATGAATGTGTTCCCATGGGCGAGAATGATTACTGCTTTGGATGTGATGTTCGGACATCGAATGTTGTGGATGATGTTTTTTGCGATCAGATTAATAATGGATTTGATATTAGTTATATGCCTTTATCATATCCCCGTCGTGAATGCGATATTCTTCCCCTCATTGCAGAAGGAACTCAACGAACCATCGAGGAGTAAATAATAGATTCGATGTCAATTCGAGTTTGGCCATGATGCTCTAAGGAATTTGTGGATAATGTGATGCCACCTCTTTGAACGCAGATAACACCATATTAATCCAGTAGGGGTGAAGTGCTAGTTGTCATGGGTGCCATTGAGAACTACGGTACCCATGACAACTAGTCTTCGGCATATCATCTGTTACGTTTGCTCACGTGAACTTTGGCTTGTGCCTTAGCGATGATTGACGACGGAGAAAGGGTCTTAATAACACCAATTATTTTTTCTCCAACTTTCAGACGTACAGAATTCTTCAGATCTCTGATTTCTCGATCCCTGGCGAAAATGCCCTCCTCATCGCGTAGAGCTCTTTCTTCGAGCCACAGATTGAGATTGCCACTCAGTGTGATTTTCTGGAAATCGTTGAACGCATCGACGTCGTAGAAATATAGAGCTTTACGGTGCTTAATATCAAGAAGATTCTCTACGTTTTTTTGATTGACCTTCAGATACTTATCAATGGCTTCCGGAGTGTATTGGAAGTAAATATCATTGACGAACGTTGTAATAACTGAATTAAGGTACCCTTGCTCATATGTTTTGTATATGCCCTGTTCCTTCAGATAATCCCCGAATTCAAGGACCGAGGGAAGCGAGTCGGGAAGTCCGCTGGAATATGGGATATTTTTGACGAGCGCCAGCCAGAAAGCAGATCCAACTTGCTGTCGCTGAATGTTCCTAATAACCCAGTCCTCCTTTAAATCAAGATACGCAATTCGTCCAGCTTGTAATAGTGCTTTTCCGGACAAGTTATAAAGGGTGGAAGGAACATCATTAGAACCTGCAGTAATATTGTTCTTCTGAAGGAATTCTGTCCGGTAGAGCTTCAACCAATTGAGATCGCGATTAATGGCGAATAGGACTTGTGGTATGTCTGAAGCAGTAAAAGGTCCGTAAATTGGGCCTCGAGTTGCCGTAATATCCCTAGTACTCTCAGACGGAGGCTGAAGTCCTTTGTCTCGCATGATCTTAAGGAGATAGTCACTGTGAACATTACCGTTATCTAGTATTGCTACATCAACGTCTGTTTTCTTGGCTGCGGCGACGCTGGCATACAATAATTTCTCTCCGACGGTGAAATTAGACGGGACAAAAATCGTGTATCTACCGTGTGCGTTTGCAATTGCAAGACTAATACGATTGGCAAACGTAGTCTCATTTTCACCCGCAGGTTGCTGTGAATTGGCCAACTGATTATTGACAATGAAACGTTTATCGCTGTGTGCAAATTTATCAGCGACATTTAGAGTACTATCTTTTGACTCGTCATCGATTACAATAAATTCGCATGAGAGATGGTTGAATGATGCATAGGATTCCAGTGTTTCAATAATCCACGAGCGTGCATTCTTTGCAAGAATCACTATGGATAAATCTGGGTTAGTAGCATCATCATGTTCCTTGACGATGTACGAATCCCCCATGAAACCCATATAATAATCAAGAAATTCCGGGCGAAGTCCCCTCATTAAGAACACTTCTTCCCGATCCATGGATTCAAAAACCTCTCGAATCAGTTTCCGTACTTCAGGGTTCTTGTCGTCGTACCCAAATTCTCCAATAACCGAAGTCACGTAATCAAACTCGCGCGAATAGAAGGCATGAAGAATATTCCGTGATACGTGTTGCGAATCGAGGAATTGACGCATATCCCGTAGACGATCAAACGGAAGACGGAAATCTCTGAGGAATGTGGACGCTCCCGGATTGGTCTGACGGTAGAAGTAGTACTGTCCAGGTGCCCATACAATACGGTTCGCCAATACTAGTGTTTCGGCGAAGAATGGATTATCTGTCCATCCGGCACCCGGGATTGGCATAAAACGAATTTTGTGCGATGACTTGTTGTCTCCATTGAGGAAATCACGACGATAAATGGCTGACCAGATGGAAGGATGATGATAGAAAGGCTCTGTGAACTCTTCTAGGGAAAACTCAGTAAGACGTCTTGGCATGAAACGGGCTAGGTTCGGAGTTCCCAATGCATCTGTATAAGGTTCTTGCGCATCGTAGTACAGCCAATACGAGCCCTTAACGATGTCGACTTGCCCTTTACCGGATTCCTTAGCGCTGAGCAAGTTCTCATACATATGTGGATCGATGAAATCATCAGGCTCAATGATGCTGATCCACTCGCCAACAGCTTGATCTAGTCCTCGGTTGCAGGTAGCACCGTAACCTTCATTCTGCTTCTCGATAACTTTGAAACGGTTATCGCTGGAAGCGAATCGTTTCATGATGTCGATGGAACTGTCCTTGCTCCCATCCGAGAATAGTAAACATTCCCAATCCTTGAAGGTCTGCTGTTGAATGGATGCAAGACATTGGTCAAGAAAATCCTCGACATTGTAGATAGGTACGATAATCGATAGTTTAGGCATACTAGAATAGTACAGCGTCGGCTGAATACTGAGTACCCCGGGTTCTAGGTAGAAGTGCAACGCCTGTCTATGGTTGGAAGTGTTCAAGTCCACAACCGAAGAGAAAGCGTTGCACTCGATATGAAAGCCTATTCCCACCTGTCGGCACAGGAACGCATCCGGATCGACGAGCTGAGGAACCGTGACGGGCTCGGCGTGTGCCAGATCGCGTTGAGGATGGGCCGCGGCAAGTCCACCGTCAGCCGCGAGCCGGGACGCGGCCCGTGGTTCGCGTCCGACGAGAACGGGTCCTACCGCCCCTACCGGCCGAAACGGCTGAAGGCGGGCGCGTGGACGTCCCGTCCGTTCTACTCGGCCATGACCGCGCAGCACAAGGCCGAACAACGCGCCCGACAGCCGCGCAAGCCCATGCGCATGGCGTACGACCCGCTGCTCGAATGGGTCATGGACGCGCTGCGCAAGGGATGGACACCCGAACTCATCGAGGGACGGCTGAAGGTCGAATGGCCGGCCGACCCGCATATGAGGATCAGCCACGAATGCCTCCACCAGTGGATCCGCGCCAAGCCGCGCAGGGCATTGGACCGGTACCTGCCCAAGAGAACCAGCTTCGACGACCTGACGGACGAGGACCTGCAGGCCATCGTCCAGGAGATCAACGACACCCCCATGAAGGTCCTGGACTGGGAAACGCCCAACGAGGTTTGGTACCGCGAGCTCGGCAAGGTGATGTCAAAAACAAGCCACCCAAAGACGAGCGTTGCACTTACAAATTGAATCCGGGGTACCCGACTCATCCACGTCTTCCTCTAAGATTTTATCAATCTTTATAAACTTTGGAGGTACTGCATGGACTTGATGAGCAAACTGAAACAAGTACTGCCAGTATCTAGCCGTTCCTTCCACTCCGATATCAATCAGTTGAAGTCTGATGTTGACGAAATGCAGGGCCAACTGACACATATTCAATCGGTGTTAGAAACTGTACACCACGATGTTGTGCATGAGAGTGCCTATTATCTTTTCGCAGAACCGGGATATCCGAACTATGGGGATGAACTTATCGCGCGTGAGTGGATCAAATATCTGGCGGAACGATGCCCTACCGTGCCAGTATATCTTGACTGTGCAAGGCCTGGTCCCGCAGCCGCTATTTTAGAGGGATTGCACCCTCATCTGGTTGTAACGGATACTGTTGCTCGATTGTCACACGAGAATACCGCCGCGGAGAATGACGAGACCACTTGCAGCATTGCCTCACATGTATATGATGCGATTGACGACGAAAGTCAATCAGCTCGATATGCTGCTGGAATTCGACTGATTCGAAATAAAACACGTGGTGCGCATATTTTGGGTGGAGGTTGGCTGAATAGCCAATGGAAAGAGAACTTAGCGCGGCTAGCAGCGGTGGATTGGTTCCGAGATAACGGCATTCCTGCCATCGGTACCGGGCTTGGTCTGGTACCGCTTGACGAGCAAGATCGAGATTACGTGTCCAAAGTACTATCGAAAATGAATGCGCTGTCTTGCCGAGATACTTCAAGTCGTCAATTGCTTCCTGCCGATGACAATCGTTTTACTCTTAGCGTCGATGATTGTTTCGTCAATGGTCTCGATGGTGTGTATACGTCCAAGACTGAGCTTCCTCAAGTCATGATTTGTGTGCAATCTGATTTTGTGCAAGATCGTGATGTTCTTATGAAACATGTTGAAGCGATTCTCCAACATTGGCAGATTCCGGAGAATGAAGAGATTGGAATCGTGGAGTACATGCCGTACGGGGACAATCCGATTTTCTATTATCTTCGAGATATAGGGCGTAAGGTCACGTTATTCTCTACGCAAAGTCTTCTTGATGAGGGATTCCCTGCGGTTCCCGGCCAACTGTGGATATCGACTCGGTACCACCCCCATCTGCTTGCAGCTGCACGCGGATGTTCAGGCGTGTTCATATCTCCCGATACGGCATATTACGGCGTGAAACATCAAGCAGTGCTGGATATGGGTTCGCACTGGGTTAATGCCGCAATCGGGAATCCTATTCCCCAAGCTGGGAACGGCTTTGAGCACCCCAGATGCTATGGTCAGACAGTATCGTGATGCAGTGCGTGCGTCTGCATCTGCACTATATGGACTCAGTCGTTGAGCCGAGCCGTTTCATACCTCGTTGTTAGGATAGATGATTGTGCAAGAGTTAGTAAGTAAGCTGAGAGTCCGCTACGATTACGCATGGGTCGTGCTTAAGGGACTCGTCAAAACGGATTTCAGGCTTCGGTACCAAGGTTCGTTCCTTGGCATCGCGTGGTCAGTGCTCAAACCATTGATGATGTTCTGCGTTATGTATGTGGTATTTGGCAAGTTTTTACGAATGTCAGATGGCACTCCTACCTATCCTGTAGTGCTTCTACTGGGAATCAGCTCATGGCAGTTTGTCACGGAATCCACGAACGTTGGACTTCGCTCGGTAGTCGATCGTGGTGACTTGCTCCGAAAAATCCACTTCCCTAATTACATAGTTGTGGTATCTGCAACTATGGGAGCATTTATCAGTTATGTCATTAACTTGGGCGTAGTATTGGTATTTGCTTTATTTGCTCGTGTCCACTTCACATGGCGAGTGGTGTTGTTGCCTATCAACATTATTGAGCTGTATGCCGTCACGCTTGGGCTGACCTTGGTTATGGCAACTATGTATGTGTATTTCCGCGATATCGCACACATTTGGGAAGTGTTCCAACAGCTTGTCTTCTACGGCATGCCTATCATCTATCCGTTGAGCTACGTGACTGATAGAGGTGGATGGTACGCCACTGTGGCCCGTTTGGAGCTACTAAACCCCATTGCTCAATCGATTCAAGACATCCGGCATAATTTCATAGCCCCGGATACACAGCCAACAGTCTGGAACCAGTTCAATAATACGGCGGTTAAGATGGTGCCGCTAATTATCATGTTGCTACTTTTGTGGCTAGGCATCTATCTATTCCGACGCAACAGTCGTAAATTTGCGGAGGTCATGTGATGATAGCAGCACGCCAAGATTTTATGAAGAACCCTGTGGTACTCTCGGCAGAGCATGTTTCCAAGTCCTTCAAATTACCCACAGAGCAGGCCACTGGACTAAAACAGGCTTGTATTAACTGGTTTAAGGGTATCAGGGGATACAAGCAGCAGCAGGTGCTCAAGGATATTAATTTCGAAGTCCATCAAGGAGAGTTCTTCGGTATTGTTGGCCGAAACGGTGGGGGAAAGTCCACGCTCCTGAAATTGATTTCCCAGATTTATTATCCAGAGACTGGATCTATCAGAGTCTCGGGCAAGTTGGTGCCATTCATTGAGCTTGGTGTTGGTTTCAATCCAGAATTAACTGGGCGAGAAAATGTGTATCTTAATGGGGCGCTCCTTGGTTTTACACATGAGGAAGTTGACGCGATGTATGACGATATCGTCGAATTCGCTGAACTTGAGGACTTCATGGATCAGAAACTCAAGAACTACTCCTCGGGTATGCAAGTCCGTCTTGCATTCTCTGTAGCTATTAAAGCGCAGGGAGATATTCTGGTTCTTGATGAGGTATTGGCCGTTGGCGATGAAGCTTTCCAGCGTAAGTGCAATGACTTCTTTACCGAGATTAAGAAAGATCCTAAGAAAACAGTTATCCTAGTTACTCATGATATGAGTGCTGTTAAGCGATACTGCACACGAGCCATGTTGATTCGCGATGGTGAGGTTGCGGCGATTGGGGATAAGCAGTCTGTTGCCGATGCGTATACCATGGCAAACCTCGAAGCGGAACAAAAAGAGGAGAAAGCGCGTATAGAGCGGGATAAGGCTCAGGGTGTCTATCCCGAAGGGCTCAATGCGAAGTGCCCTATCCTCAGAACTTATCCTGTATCTTCTCCGATGCTAACAAATACCGATACGTTCCGTTTCGCGGTCGAATATCAGTATGATGAGCCCGGAGACTTTTATCTGGCTATCGCCCTTCATGACACTCGCAGAGGTGGTATCACATTCGATACAGGCTCTAAGACCTTCAGGGTAAAAGAGCACGGACATCATATAGTTCAGTTTGAGATGCCATTGACGCTATTCAATAATGGTGAGTTCAAGCTATTCACCTCATTGAGAGTGCCGAGTCCCACTGACAACACAATCACCGATATGGTGGCTGTTGCGACGGGTGACAATGCATGCTCACTCGTTATACGAGGGTCGAAGACATTCTCGGATTATGCTTTACTAAATAGTGACTCGATGAGTATCAATCCCATTCCGGGTAAGTCCGATATTGAGGTTATGGACCCTGCTCAATGGAGCAATTCTGAGCAATAGTGTCAATCATTGACACGGTTTCGTACTCTCTAGTTACCAGCAGAAAGGATTGGCACATGTCGTCAATACGCTTTGCGAATGTGCTTTTGGAGACAAATCAGCGTTCGCTTGAGTGCCCATCTATGTACTGCCGAGCAAATCGCCCAGTGTTTTACCGGCAAGAAGAGCAGGCATGGTCGTTGTATGGACGCGGCATATTTGACTTCTCGACTTACTTTAATGCTCTTCCCGTGTATAAGCTGAAAAAATATACTAGGGCTAAAGCATTTCGACTTCATCTGGAACTACTGGGGGCTTCTTGCTCAATTGCACAAACTATCGGGCATGTACATTCGGTCCGTCCTGAGCCTTTAAGGGATAACGTAGTCAAGGTCTCTGAATCTGAGCAATGGCAGAATGTTGATCTTGATATCAGTTGTGATGACAAAACCGTTGTATCTGGTTTCGTCATCACAACTGATGGACAGGTATTGCTGCGTTCCGGATACTATGAGGTGGAATATGATGGCGAGCCTACTCGGGTGGAGCTTGCTATTGCTACAACTACCTTTAAAAAGGAAGAATACGTCAAGAGCAACATTGAATTAATTAAGCAATCAATCTTTGAATCTGATGAGCCCATCGCCGATCATCTTCAACTATTGGTCATTGACAATGGTCGCACCTTAGATAGTAATTCGCTCAATGACAAGCACGTGACAATCTGCCCTAACGACAATGTGGGTGGTTCAGGCGGTTTTGCGCGTGGTATGATTGAGGCTTTGGAACAATCCGTTCCAGCGACGCATGTGTTGTTGATGGATGACGATGTTGCGGTATCACCGGAAAGCATTAAACGTACTTATGCATTATTGCAAATCGTCAGATCTGATTATGCTGACGCGTTTATCAGCGGAGCCATGCTTAATTATGATGTGCCAGATGAGCAGAATGAAGACGTTGGCTTTATGACCCGTGATGGTCATTTTTCGCCAGTTAAAGAACCGATGAGGCTAACGCAATTCGAGAATATCGTTAATAATGAATTATTTGATTCTTCTCGAGCCTTGAGTGCCGAAGATCTAGAAGATCAGATGTATGCCGGATGGTGGTTCTGCTGCATACCGGCTTCGCAAATTCGTAAACATGGCATGCCTTTACCGCTATTTGTGCGTACTGATGATGCGGAATATGCATTGCGCTGCCAGCCAGAGTTCATAACTATGAATGGCTTGTGCGTATGGCATGTTGCTTTCCATACGAAATATAATGCCGCGGTTGAACGCTATCAAACAACTCGTAATACGTTGGTTGCTCAGTGTACAACTGGATTCGCTCCTAAGTCGGATTTCTTGGCTAATATTCATGACGAAATTCGTTTGGAATTGAAAAAATTCGGTTATGCTAATGCGGAGCTATGCCTTGATGCTCTCGAGGATTTCTTTAAAGGGCCAGAGTTTCTCAGTAAACCAGTTGGAGAGCGATGCTTCATGCGAGCGAATCATGCTAAGGAGCAGCTCGTTCCATTAGGAGAGCTTGAGAGAGAAGCCGTCAAGACGATTCCGGGTTTTGATGCCTCACTTCTCAGCCCGCAGTTCCTGGGGACGGACATACCGCGTAGCCGTATGCAACGAATCGAAGATTATGTGACAGACAATCATCAACGGTATATCAAAGATTCCGGCAAAGGATATGCGGTGATACCAGCCGAGGGATGGGTGTACCCAGCAGGGATGATTCGAGATAAGAATGTATTGGTAGTCGTAGACTACTATAGCCAAACAGGTACGATTCGTGTTAAAGATGTTAAGCGATACGAGCGTATCCAAAAACGGTACCATCGTGATATGGCGTTTTACCGCAAGAACATTAATCGTCTGCGTAACGAATATAGGGCAGCGGCAGTTAAATGGACATCTATTCCATTTTGGAAACGTTATTTGAACATGTAATGGTGCGCCCACGCTTCCTTGATAATTGTTGAGTCATTTGTTCGTCATTAACCGTAAGGTGTTCTTATGTCAACAGCACAGCGAGAAACGATTTGGCGTGTGGTGTTCCCCTCGAACAGCGTTGGCCTAGATGAGGAGTTTCGTATTGCCGCGGCTCCTATATACGGCAGCGGACATGATGCTTCCGGAGCTGCCTTGGGCAATGCTGAACTGCACAAGGAGATTACCGGTCGTACGTCGTTAGAGGTTCCCTCAGAGCACACGTATTCCACTGCAAGCTACTACAACGCGTTTCCGGCCGCTTACTGGGCTCAATGGACTAATGTACAGCAAGTCGTGCTCAATCTCACTGTTGTCGGCGAGGGCTCGGTCACGGTGCATCGATCGGATGCGGATGCCAACGATTATATTGTGGCTAAGAAATCGGTGAACGCTACTGCTACAAGCCCTCAAGTTGTGCAGATTCCAGTGCCGATTGATGATATGGCTAAGGGCGGCTGGCTGTGGTTTGACATCGAGGCATCTGCTGATGCTTCCGTGACGTTGTCCGATGCGAGTTGGCAGACTGAAGTTCCGGCAAAGCGCAATCTGACTGCATCTCTCGCCATCACCACGATGAACAAGCCGGAGTGGTGCATACGCCAGTTCAATCTTCTGGCGGATATGGCGGATATGAATCTTATCGACGCAGTATATGTGGTTGATCAAGGTTCAAATTTAGTGGAGGAACACGAAGGATTCGCGGCGGCGAAGGCCAAACTTGGAGACAAGCTGCGAATCATTCAGCAGGGCAATATTGGTGGATCAGGTGGCTTTGCTCGAGGCATGTACGAGGTTGAGCATCACGGGGAAAGTGGATACGCCTTGCTGCTCGATGACGACACTGTTCTGGAACCGGAATCCGTATCTCGTGCCGTTGCTTTTGCCAACCATTGCGAGAAACCTACACTGGTAGGTGGCAATATGTTGTTCCTGAGTGAGCCAACCAGAATTTGCGCATTGGCTGAGGTCTTCGATCCTCAGACCATTAGTTGGGGCACTGCAGTGAAAGAGTCTCGGTATGATGATTTGGCTTCAACGTCTTTCTTGGATAAGCAGTACCTGCATCGGCGCGTGGATGCCGACTATAACGCTTGGTGGATGTGCCTGATCCCCACTGAGGTGATTCGCAAGATTGGCCTCTCGTATCCGTTCTTCATCAAGAACGATGATGTGGAATACGGTGTGCGTGCTCAGCGAGCTGGATACCGCACGGTTACTGTGCCAGGTGTGTGCCTATGGCATCAGTCCTTTGTGGATAAGGATGACCAACTGGATTGGCAGGCATACTACCACATTCGCAACCGAACTATCATGGGACTTCTCTACGCGAACCAGCAGTATAAGCGCAACATATTGAAAGAGATGGTGCGCTTCACCTTATCCGCCACCGCCAAGATGCGGTATTCGGCAGTGGCTCTTCATCAGGCAGCAATGAAAGATGTTGTGGCCGGGCCTGAACATGTGGGAGACATCTTGGAAACAAGGCTCCCCGAGATTCGGGGGATTCGTAGCAAATTTGCCGATTCAAATATGGTGCCTGTAGAGGATCTGCCGGATACATTACGTGGGCAGGACGAAAAATTTACTCATCTGCATGGCCTATCGCGTGCAGAGGTCATTCTCGGCATCGGTTTGCACCAGATTATGCCACCTCGAGCAAATCGAAGTGCTGTAATCGATGGATACATGGAACCCACCAAGGTGCATTGTCTTATTGACAACGGCCATGGTACTCATACTGTGCCTGCAGACCAGTTGGATTCATTGGTGCTGGTTGCAGACGACGCTTCCGATCATTGGCGCGCGCTGGGGCTTATGGACTCCGCTGTATTCGTGGATCCCGATCGCCGCAAGGGAATCCTGCTTACACGGCAGCCCGTGCGTGCTATCACTGGATTCATCCGTGCCTGTGGATTGTATGTCAAGGTCATCGTGAATTGGCGCACATACCAACGTCAGTACCGCAAGGCATTCGCCACTATGGTGTCTCCCGAATGGTGGCAACGATACTTCACTAAGTGATGTATGTAGATAATGGTTGTTTATGGGGTGCATACGCATTCAGTGTATGCACCCCATAAACAACCAGTTAAGTCGTGAAGTTCCCGGTGTTGCTTAACTGTGGCTAGGCGTCCCGGAAGATATGCTCCCATGTCTCCATGGATGCAATGCCGTATTCGCGATACTCACGGGACAACCGTTTCCAGTTTTTCATGAGCTTGCAGGTCAGGCGGAAACACTGCAGCATATTGCGCCGATACAACTTGCTGTCTCGCCGGAACCAGGACACCGAATCGCCGTCAGGCGTGGTGACAATCGCTGAATTCACACCGAGGAAAGCCGGCCAGATGGAGAACCTTGCCGGAATGGAAACTTGGGGAGACTTGTCGCTTTTTCCAGTCCCACGAGAGCGTAGCGCTTTCAGTACTGCCTGCATACCCATCTTGGTGACGGTGCTTATGGGGCGTGGCGCCCAATTGCGTTGGAAATGATCGGCAGGTTCGGGAAGTTCCAATGGGTCGGCATAGGTAGTGCTGTCATCGTAGCCTTCGCGAGCCTTCCGGACTTCGTTGAGCTTGGTAGGAAGCGAGTCAATGAGGTGGCTTGGGCCAAGCAGTACATCAGAGAGGGCCATATGATTAAGCTTCATGCCTGAATACAGCAAGCGCATGCCTAGATGCGCATCTTCGTACAGCATGCGGAAAGCACTGTGTTTCGCGGCGTTGGGGAAATGCAGTAAAGCACAAATCCAACGATTACGTTGCATGAAATACTCTTCCCAGCCGCGCGCAGGGTCTTTATCGTGCCAGCCCATGTGCCATACGGCCACACCAGGCAGGCTGATTGTTGGAACACCATGCTCCTTGGCGCGCAAACCATATTCGATATCATCGAACTTAATGAACACCGGCAAGCCGAGTCCAATAGTACGAATGGTCTCTGTGGGGATAAGGCAGAACCACCATCCATTGAAATCCGAGAATTGCATGCCGTGCAGCGATGGGCTATCCGCTAATGGTTCGGAACGGAAGTCATGGTTGAATTCCGCGCCACGAGATGGGTACATCCACATTGAAGATGCGTCGAAGCGTTCTCCCTGCACGTGCAGAACAGTACGATGATCGATATGGAACATACCTCCACCAACAAGGGCGGGGCGCACAGTGTAATCGGCGAAATGCACAGCGCGAAGAATCGATTCCGGCTCGCTGATCGCATCGTCATCCAGCAAGAGCGTGTAGTCGCTTGTCCCGGCCTTGACAGTTTCAAACATGCCTCGTGAGAAGCCTCCGGAACCACCTAGATTTGCTTGGTGCAAGTAGGTGAGCTGGCTGCCCAACTGATTCGAAACTTCGCTATAGCCCGCTTGGTCGCGCACAAGATCTGTGCCTTGATCGGTGCAGTAGACGGTGTCGAGCTGTTCGCGCAGTTCCGGCTCGTTGGCGATGGTCCGGAGCTGATCCAAGCAATATGAAGGGCGGTTAAATGTGGTAATGGCGATGGACACACGTCCGGCGTGCTTGGTGCGTCGGTCGGTGGTTGGCACTTGCCATTGGGCATTGGAAACAGTAAGCGCCGCATCTTTGGCAGCACGGGCATCAAACCAGTAATAGCCACCATCCAGCATCCCCTTTAGCGTGAGCGTGGCTTCAATGCGTTCCGCTGTCTTGGAATCAATGCTGCCGATAGTGAAGGTTTGCACTGGAGAAGATAATCCACGTGCAGTGGAACGGAATAGGGTTAGAGTGCCCTTGCCTGTAGCTTCCGCAAGAAAGCGCAGCTGCTTAACGCAGGTCCAGTGCCGCCAATATCCCGCGGGAAAAGCGTTAAAGTACGTGCATAACGAGATATGCGTATCTGGTTCCAAAGTGATGGAGCTTCGCGTATCGACGGTAAAACCATGCGGATCATCGGGTAATGATCTGTTTCCACGAGCTACGAGATTGCTGAAATCAGAACGGCTAATGGCATTCAGGTTGACGCTCGTCATGCTGTCACGTTCATCGAACACACTGGCATCAAAATGTGAGGGATTCCAGTTCACTGCATACAGGGGCAATGTCAAATCAGCGTCTTTAACGGGGTAAACGACCCTGTTCACTGTTTCCCATTGAACCTTGTGATCAATTGCAGTCTGTGCCATATATGTCAGTATACAAACGAGACGCCAATAAGAATGGCCACCTGTACAATGCGCGGCAGATGGCCATTCTTGTTTGGCATTACTTCACTGTGAAGAAGTTGGTGTCGTTCAGATATCCCTTGCCAGCAGTCATGTCGTACTGGATGAGCTTATAGTCGTGCAAGGTGTCCTTGGCCTGCTTGGACAGTGCCTTGCGCTTGATTGCGTTGCCGTTCTGATCCAGATACGTTGTGGATGTGTCTGTATCGAAGCCGCCTGCGCCAATCACCAGACGTTCTAGTGCAGGGATATCGGTTCGTGTCTGAGTAAGGAATGCGAGATATGGCGAGACCTTGGCGTCATGCGTTCGGCTGCCATCTCCATGAAGTAATTGGGAGACGTGTATGCTGTGTTCTCGGCGTCGAGCTTCGCGCCGGCCGATGCTGATGCCTGATTCGACCAGATGAAGTAATCGGTTTGATGCAATACCAGCGTATTGTCTTTGTTCGCCGCAGCAGTCTGATAAGCACTAGGCAGATGATCGCCATAGAAAACAACGGTTACAGGCCTGTCTATAGTATTCAGCTGGTTCAGGAAGTCAATTGTTGCCTGATCGGTGATGCTCACACCCTTGGCATAGGTGTTGATTTGTCCGCGTTCGTAATCGTTCAGGTTTTTTGTAGTGTCGGCCCAGTCGAACTGATTATTGGAGTACCAGTTGTCGTAAGTCATGTGATTCTGCATGGTGACGAGCTGCAGGAACTGAGGGTGTTCCTCTTTGTTCAGTTGGTCGATGATGTTCTGGTAGGAAGCCGCATCGCTGACGTACGGCGAATTGTCGATTCGGTCTTGGTTCGTGATTGCCGGCTTGCTGTCCAGCGTGTAGAACTTGCCGAATCCGAACTTCTTGTAGTTGGAGTCGCGCAAATACATGTTCTTGTAATACGGATGGAATGCTACGGAACCGGATTTACCATATTCCGTGTTCCAGATTTGGTTCCATGCGAAGGGATTCTGGGGCCTGGATACCTCTTACCTGTTCACCACCGCCCTGCAGTTGCAGTCTCCTTGGAAGGTCGAGTCCGTGGATTTCAGGGATGCGGGGGACGGCAGGCAGGAGCTGCGCATCGCGATCGGTTTCGAGGCGGGCTCGCGCTTCTGTTGTCCCGAGCCGGGGTGCGACGAGACCGTCTGCCCGGTGCATGACACCCGTGAGCGCACGTGGCGGCATCCGGACTTCTTCCGGTACAAGGCGTTCATCCACGCCGGTGTGCCGCGGGTCTCCTGTCCCGTGCATGGGGTGAGGACGGTTCCCGTCCCGTGGGCGAGGCCGGGTGGCGGGTTCACGCTCCTGTTCGAGGCGTGGGCCGTGGAGATGGCCCGCCACCTGCCCGCCGGCACGCTCGCCGAGCAATTGGACGAGACCGACACCCGTTTGTGGCGGTTCATCGCCCATTACGTCGACGAGGCGAGGAGGCTGGAGGACTACATGGGTGTGGAGGCCATCGGCATCGACGAGACCAGCCGCAGGGGCCG
>ENA-OPBF01001428-OPBF01001428.1-human-gut-metagenome-genome-assembly--contig:-NODE-1428-length-15749-cov-2.019243_pt1 | contig 15749 bp, 11 predicted proteins | sample MGYA00241067_ERZ501450 | MGnify/ENA primary metagenome ERZ501450 (study PRJEB25962, sample SAMEA2042516) | human gut metagenome | biome: human gut; feature: human-associated habitat; material: faeces... | reverse complement strand
TAAGCACTTGCACCTGCCACAATAAGCTTTGGCTTAGCCTCAAGTGCTATTCTTCTTACTTCGTCGTAATCTATAAATCCATTCTCATCTACGCCGTATGATACTACGTCAAAATATGTTCCTGACATATTTACAGGTGAACCATGGGTAAGGTGTCCGCCGGCATCAAGACTCATACCCATAACCCTTTCTCCCGGTTTTACCAATGCGAAAAATACAGCCATATTTGCCTGTGCACCTGAATGAGGCTGAACATTGGCGTATGTACATCCAAATAATTTCTTAGCTCTTTCTCTTGCCAATTCTTCCACTACATCAACGTATTCACATCCGCCGTAATATCTCTTTCCCGGATATCCTTCTGCATATTTGTTTGTAAGGTGGCTTCCCATAGCTGCCATTACACCTTTGCTTACAAGATTTTCAGAAGCAATAAGTTCAAGATGTGAACGCTGTCTTCCAAGTTCATCTTCCATTGCTTTAGCAACTTCTGCATCTGCATTTTTAATTTCATCAAATGAAAACATAATAAAACCTCCATATATTTATAATCAAACGACACTTAAGCCGATTTTTTCCCTTATTACTTTACCATAACCTTCTATATTTTTAAACTAATTTTTTAATTTTGTTCTATTTTAACCCGAAAAATAATATTTATTAAGGTAAAACTAAAGGAGGATACTATGTACAAAATTCTTGCATTTGACAACGGTCAGCCGGCTATACTTTACCACAACGGACATAACGTATATATGTATACGGCAATTAGAGGACATATCCACCCTGAGGGGATTATTTTTAATGACGTAAAAGATGACTTTAGAATTTATGATGGTAATAAAAAATACGCCTTCTATATATCCACCGACAATAAAATAAAAACTGCAACCTTGTCGGGGAATCGTTTTATGGAGTTTTTATCCATTCCTTTAGAAGACAGCAAAAACGGGCGTACTATTGTAAATGTTTCACCTATAATGTGCGAAAATGAACTTTACATATTTTATTGTACTCACAATAACCATAGCAATTTCTGTGATGTTTATTATCTGCTTTGCTCTGCACCAAACCATACATGTCTCATTAAGCGTAACATTAAAAATTATAATGACTTCGATGTGGTAAGCTCTAACAGGAAAACCTATATCATTTTGCAAAATGACTGCTACTACTTAAGTAAAAACGGAACCATTACAACAATTACAAAAAACGGACCTGACAATGTGAATTTAGCTGCTAACGAAACCATTGAACAATTAAAAGATTCATTATCAGAAAAAAGCAGTGAACTAATTAAATGTCAAAAGAAGATTTATGAAAAAAACATGGAAATATCTAATCTTAAATTTACAAAAAAACAGCTTTCCAGACAGTGTGAACAACTAAGCAATTATGTTGGAAAGCTTCAGGATGAATTAAGGAGAATAAAATTTATGTAAATCTCACAAAAAACTTTAGGTATTTGTGTTTTAACATTGCAACTTTTACAAAACTTTTTTATAATCATATTACTGTGTTGTATAATGTGATGTTTTTTTCATTACACAGCAGTATTTTATTATTATATTTTATGAGGGGGTTTTATGCAATGAAGTCAACATTCAAAGCACTATTTCTCGCGCTTACAATGGCATTGTTTGTCCTGCCTGCAGTAAGCACAAACGCTGCGGATATTAACAATATCCCGGCACCGGATTACACACTGAAATATACAGTTGATAAATCCGACACATTTATTTACTCCTATAACGTAAAGGATTTTGGTGCAGTAAGCGACGGCGTTACTGATAACACTAATATTTTCCAGAAATTGCTTAATAAACTTGGCGATTTAGGCGGAGGTACCTTATATGTACCAACCGGAAAGTACGTTATAAAGGGAAATCTTACTATTCCAAAGGGTGTAAACTTTACTATGTATTACCATTTCTATGTTCTGCAAAAAAAGCATACACCGCCCCGGAATATACAAATTCCAACACAATGTATGCTTTTATAATTTATTATATATATATTTATTTTTTAATAATTGCAATGTCCAGTTCTTCTAACTGTTTGTCGTCAACTTTCCCCGGTGCGGCAGTCATAAGACATGATGCATCCTTTACCTTAGGGAATGCAATTACCTCACGGATATTATCCTCACCTGACATATGCATAACCAATCTGTCAAGTCCGTATGCAAGTCCTGCGTGTGGAGGAACGCCATACTTGAAAGCATCTAATAAGAAACCAAACTGTTCATGAGCAGCCTCAGGTGTGAAACCTAATGCTTCAAACATCTTTTCCTGAATGTCAGCCTGATGTATTCTCACACTTCCGCCACCTATTTCTGAACCATTTAATACAATATCATATGCTTTAGCACGGACTTTTCCTAATTCGTTGCTGTCAATATACTTAATATCTTCTTCCATAGGCATTGTAAACGGATGATGCATTGCTAAAAATCTGTTTTGCTCATCAGACCACTCAAACTGTGGGAATTCAACAACCCATAAGAAGTTAAATTTGTTCTTATCTATAAGTTCTAACTGTTCACCTAACTCTAATCTAAGTGCTCCTAAAACATTCCATACAACCTTATTTTTATCAGCGGCAAATAACAGCAGATCACCTCTTTCACCATCCATGGCTTTAACAAGATTGTCTAACTCTTCTTCTGTCATAAACTTTGCAAAGGATGACTTATAAGTGCCATCTTCATTAATGCAAAGATATGCCAAACCTTTAGCACCATTTCCTTTTGCCATATCAACAAGCTTGTCTATTTTCTTTCTAGGCATTGCTCCCTGACCTTTAACATTTAAACCTCTAACCGTACCACCGTTTTCTATAGCTCCGGTAAATACTCCAAAACCACAATCTTTTACTACGTCAGTAACGTTTACGATTTCCATTCCAAAACGTGTATCAGGTTTATCTGAACCATATCTGTCCATTGCCTCCTGCCATGTCATTCTTGGAATAGGAAGCTGAACGTCAACGTCAAGTATTTCCTTAAACAAAGCCTGCAACAATCTTTCGTTTACATCAATAACATCGTCAATATCCACAAATGAAAGTTCCATGTCAACCTGTGTAAACTCCGGCTGTCTGTCTGCTCTTAAATCCTCATCTCTGTAGCATCTTGCAATCTGAATATATCTGTCAAATCCTGAACACATTAAAAGCTGTTTATACAGCTGTGGAGACTGTGGCAATGCATAAAATGCTCCGGGATGAATACGGCTTGGGACAAGATAATCTCTTGCGCCTTCCGGTGTACTCTTACATAATGTAGGTGTCTCAATTTCAATAAAGCCTTCATTTGCCATAAATTTTCTTATACATGTAGTTACATCACTTCTTAGCTTAAGATTTCTCTGTAAATGAGGCTTTCTTAAATCCAAATATCTGTATTTAAGTCTTAATTCCTCTCTTGTATTTGAATCCTCTTCTACCGGGAATGGAGGTGTATCTGCCTCAGATAAAATACGCAATGTGTCAACTGTAACTTCAATGTCACCTGTAGCCATTGTCTGATTTATTGCGCCATCACGCTTTCTAACTGTGCCTTCTGCCGCAATAACATATTCACTTCTTAGTTCTTTTGCCTTTTCAAAAACTTCACCGTCATTTTCGTTAAAAACTAACTGTAACAAACCTGAGCGGTCTCTTAAATCTATAAATATAAGACTGCCTAAATTTCTTCTCTTCTGAACCCAGCCCATAACTGTAACTGTTTCACCAATATTTTTGTTTGATACTTCTGTACATCTGTGACTTCTATGAAGTCCCTGCATTGATTCTGCCATGACTCTCCTCCTATTTTTCTTTATGCTAAAGGATTTTTATAAAATTCTTTAAATTCATTATATCCCTGAGCCATAAGCTGCTCTTTCTGGAACTTTTTATTCTTGTTCATTCTTGTTACGAGAACCTGCTTACCACTCTTTCTTTCTTCCTGGGCATTAGCAATAACATCACAAAGTGCATCGCCGCTTACGCCTTTTTCTATAAGATAAACAACCTTATCATAGTCTTCCGGAATCTTAAATCCCTGTTCCATAAGTAATAAAACAATTCTTTCAAACCCAATTGAAAAACCGCATGCCGGAACATCGTGACCTGTAAATTTACCAACCATCTTGTCATAGCGTCCGCCACCTCCACAGCTTCCTCCAAACTCGGGAATAGCAATTTCAAAAATTGTTCCTGTATAATAAGACATTCCACGTACCAAAGTAGGATCAAACACAATCTCAAAATCAGAAGACTTTGTTGCTCTTACACTTTCAATAATTTCATTCATCCATTCTTTTACTTCATCTCCCATATAATCTCCCAGTTTTTCTGCAAGATAAGCTATAGGGTCTTTTTGTCCTTCGAGTTCCTTAAATAAATCTATATATTTTTCTACAGCCTCCGGTGAAAATTCATATTTAATTAATTCTTCTTTTACACCTTCAAGACCGATTTTGTCCATTTTATCAAGAATAATGAATACGCTGTCATAAGATTCCTCCGGGAAACCACTATACGCAGCCATAGCCTTTAATATTCTTCTTTCATTTATTCTGATTTGGAAATTTTTAAATCCCAACTTTCCAAGAGTTGTTGTTGTTGCAAGAATAAGTTCTATTTCAGCCAGATTGCTTGGATCACCTAATATATCAATATCGCACTGCATAAACTGACGATATCTTCCCCTTTGAGGTCTGTCTGCTCTCCAGACATTTCCCATTTGAAGTGCCTTAAAGGGTGATGGCAAATCATTAGCATTTTTTGAATAATATCTTACAAGAGGTACTGTTAAATCATATCTTAATCCATTATCAACTAAATCCATCTCTTCCTTAGCTGTTTCAAGATTTAATTTTTCTCCTCTTTTTAAAATCTTAAATATAAGTTTCTCGTTTTCACCACCCTGCTTGCTTGTGAGATTTGAAATATTCTCAACACAAGGTGTTTCAATTTGTGTAAAACCAAAAGCTTTATATGTATCCTTAATTACATTCTGTACATAATTTCTAATTTTCATTTCTTCAGGAAGAATATCTTTCATTCCTGTAACGGGTTTCTTACTTAAAGCCATTTTACCACTCCTTTTAATGTTTTTTCCAACCATACAATTTTACTATTATTAATCCAATTTAACAACCTTTTTTCTTTCAATCATTTCATCAATTCTATCTATATATAAATCTACATTTTTCAATGTATCAATTCTTTTTCCTTCTTTTCTGTCTTTAGACAGCAATTTAGTTACCGCTCCTGCACCGGCAGCCCACACATTCTGATAATCACCCATCATTAAAATGTTATAAATTCCTTCCTTTCCAACCTTAGAATAACCTACATTTTCCTGATTACCAACCATATTTTTCTGTCTGTACATATAATATGGAACCATTTCCATTTTTCCGGCATATTCTTCCGTTATTTTCATTAACCTGCTACTGTTTTCCATGGTCATGTCGGAATATCTGTCCTTTTCCACATTAAGTCTTGAAGCCCTTTTTAAAGCAAGAGAATGAACTGTAATTCCGTCAGGATTTAGTTTAAGAGCTTCTTCCATGGAGTATTTTACCATTTGGGCGTTTTCTCCCGGCAGTCCCACAATAAAATCCATATTGATGTTATCCATACCGCATTTTCTTGCAATGGCAAATGCTTCTTTTACCTGAGAAACAGTATGCTTTCTACCTATAATTTCCAATGTTTTCTCATTCATGGTTTGAGGGTTTATGGATATTCTGTTTACTCCATGCTTTTTTAGAACCATTATCTTATCTTCAGTTATACTGTCAGGTCTTCCTGCCTCCACTGTAAATTCAACTACCGTGGAAAAATCAAAATTATCCTTCAAGGCATTTATAAGCCTGTCTAACTGATTTGGTTCAAGGGTAGTGGGAGTTCCTCCACCGATATATACCGTATTTAGTTCCCTGTTTTTTAGCTTTATTCCAAGATATTTAATTTCCTTTATAACTGCATCTAAGTATAAATCAACTTTTTTTCTGTATTTTTCTATTGGAAATGAGGTAAATGAGCAATACAAACAGGTTGTAGGACAAAAGGGTATCCCTACATACAAACTAAATCCATGTTTATAATTTATTTTTGACAAAATCTGTCGCTCTCTGTCAGCTATATCTATTGCCAGATTTAACTTCTCATCAGATATCAAATATGTTTCTTTCATATAAGACATAATTTCTTTCCGGCTAATGTCTTCTTCCAGCATCATCTCCGGAATCTTAGATGGCCTTATCCCTGTAAGTGTTCCCCAGGGAAGTTTCTCTTTCGTATCTGCACTTAACAGCTTATATAACAATTTCTTTAATATATTCTTAGTTTCTATTCTGTCTGAAAAATCACAAAACATTTCACCTTCTACAGGCTCTTTTTCCTTACTCCACACCGAAATACATATCTTGTTTTTTTCATATTTTACAGATATTTTCCGGTATGAATTTTCAACCCTGTCATTAATTTTAAAGGGATGACCGGTATAAAATGCCTGTACAAGTGATTGTACGTCATATTCAAACTGTGCCGGTTCTATTTGTATATCAATCATTAATAGTACACCTTTTCGCTGTCAATATTTGTTATGTTCATATGTCCCGGATATACCTCTGTCTCTCCCGGTAAAACCAGAAGTTTGTTTTTAATGGACTTAATTATATCAGATTCACTTCCTCCCGGGAAATCCGTTCTTCCTCTGCTTGCCTGAAACAAGGTATCTCCGCTAAATAAAACCTGCTCCTCTTCAATATAAAAGCATCCGCTTCCCGGAGTATGCCCAGGAGTAAGAATATATTGTATATCAAATCCCGCTACCTGAAAGTTTTCACCATCTTCTAAAAACTTATCTCCATTAACTTTTACAGGTTCTCCAAACATAGACGACAGATTCATTCTGCTGTCTGTAAGGACTTTTTCCTCTTTTGCCCCTACAATCACAGGAATATTATATCTTTCCTTCAGCTGATTTACGGCTCCGATATGATCAAAGTGTCCATGGGTAAGCAATATTGCCTTTGGAATCATTTCCAGTCTGCTTACATTAACTGATATTTTCAGTTCGTCATCTCCCGGATCCACAATAAATCCCTCTTTTGTATCCTTATTCATACAAATATAGCAATTTGTGTAGCACTCGCTTACAGTAACACTTCTAATCATTATCTTAGCCATATCAAATCTCCTAATCTTTTATTAACTGCTTGTTCTTTCAATGTCAATTATACTGTCAATGGTTCTTATTTTTGCAATAAGACTATTTAATTCATCTGTACCCTGAATGGCAAAAGTCATTGAAATAGTGGCAATGTCGGACTTACTTGTTCTACTGTTAATACTGTTTACGTCAATATTTCTCTCTGTAAATATCTTTGACAGGTCAGTAAGTATTCCCACACGGTTATGGGCATATATAACGATTTCCGTCATATACTTTCCATCCTGCTCTGATTCGTCAGCAGCCCAGCTTGCCTCTATAAGCCTTCCTCGCTCAATATCCGGAAGATTTATAATATTTACACAATCGGTTCTGTGTATAGAAACACCTCTTCCTCTGGTGACAAATCCCACAATTTCATCTCCCGGAACCGGACTACAGCATTTTGAAAATCTTACAGCCACATCATTCATTCCCTCAACAATAATGCCGCTTTTTGATGAATTATGTTTCGTTCCCTGCTTGTTTCCATTAGCTTCATTTAAAACATCTTCATCTGTAATTTCAATTTTATGGTCTTTATTGTATTCGTCTAAAAGCTTGTTTACAATCTGACCTTCCTTTAATCCTCCATGACCTATAGATGCCACTAGTGAATCCCACTCCTTGTAGCTATACTTAAGCCTTACCTTATCCATATATTCAGGCTTAAATATTTCTGACATTACTATGCCTTTAGACTTACAATACTTTTCTATAAGTTCACGACCTTTAACAATATTTTCCTCTTTATTTTGCTGTTTAAACCACTGGTTTATTTTGTTCTTTGCCTGAGTGCTTTTAACAATTTTTAACCAGTCCATACTAGGGCCCGTGGAATTATTAGAGGTTACAACTTCTACACGGTCACCGTTTTGTATTTTATAATCAATGTTTACCATTTTTCCGTTAACACGGGCACCTACCATCTTGTTTCCTACGGCACTATGAATACTGTAGGCAAAATCAATTGGCGTAGAGCCGTTTGGAAGATTTTTAACATCTCCATTAGGTGTAAAACAGTAAACTCTCTCTGAGAACATATTAAGGTCATCTTTAAGTAAATTTAAAAATTCCTTGTTATCTGACAAATCTCTCTGCCATTCAAGAATCTGCCTTAACCAGCTAATCTTCTGTTCCTCATTATCTCCCTCACCTGTGATATTTTCTTTATATTTCCAGTGAGCAGCGATACCATATTCAGCGGTTTTATGCATTTCGTATGTTCTAATCTGAATTTCAAAAGGCTGTCCGTTAGGTCCGATAAGGGTAGTATGTAAGGACTGATACATATTCTGCTTTGGCATGGCAATATAGTCCTTAAATCTTCCCGGAACCGGTGTATATTTCTCATGAATAATACCTAATGCACCATAACATTCCATAACGCTGTCTACAATAATTCTAACAGCAAATACATCGTATATCTGGTCTAATGTTTTATGCTGCATTGTCATTTTCTTGTAAATACTGAAATAATGCTTAACACGTCCGTCAATAGTAGCCTTAATTCCTGCTTTTTCTATATATCCTGCAACTTCAGCAATGAGATTACTCATAAATTCTTCTCTATGCTCAAGTCTTTCATGGACACCTTCAACTAATTCCTTATATTTTTCAGGTTCAAGATATCTTAAGGCAAGGTCATCTAATTCTATTTTAATTTTAGAAATACCAAGTCTATCTGCGATTGGAGCATAAATATCCATTGTCTCCCTTGATTTTTCTTTTTGCTTTTCCGGTGTCATATATTGCAAGGTACGCATATTGTGAAGCCGATCAGCTAATTTTATTAAAATAACTCTGATATCCTTTGCCATGGCAAGAAACATTTTCCTTAAGTTTTCAGCCTGTTCCTCTACCTTGTCAGTATCATAATCCAATCTGGTAAGTTTGGTTACTCCATCTACTAAATCTGTTACTTCCTCACCAAATTCCTTTATCATTATTTCCCTTGTGGCAGATGTATCTTCCATAACATCATGTAAAAGACCTGCCATTATGGATTCCTTGTCCAATTCCAGGTCTGCCAAAATAAGGGCAGTATGAAGAGGATGTATGATATAAGGCTCTCCGGATTTACGTTTCTGGTCACCGTGGAAATTTTTGGCAAAATTATACGCCTTCTCTATCATATGCAACTCATCTGCCGACGGATGATAATGTTTAATTTTGTCTATAAGTCTCCCGTATAATTCCTCAGGGGTTGCCTGTTCTTCTTCTTTTGGAATTACACCGTGATTTTCGATTTTTACATTGTTCATATTATTTCCCTTCATATGCTACAACTGAATCTACTCTATATCCTTCTAATTTCTCTCTACCTTTTAATCCTGCTAATTCCATAAGGAATACGCAACCAACTACAACTCCACCAAGTCTTTCTACTAAATCAATAGCTGCTTTTACTGTTCCGCCTGTGGCAATCAAATCATCAGTTATAACAACTCTCTGTCCCGGTTTAATGGCATCTACGTGAATTTCAATTTCAGCTGTACCATATTCCAAATCATATTCTTCTGAAATAGTTTCACAAGGCAGTTTACCTTTCTTTCTAACCAAAACAAAGCCTTTATTTAAAGCATACGCAATAGGTGTACCCAAAGCAAAGCCTCTGGCCTCTAAACCTACAACCACATCAAAATCCAGGTCTTTTACCTTATCTATCATGGAATCAATAGCTATCTTAAGCCCGTTAGGATCCTTCATTACTGTTGTAACGTCTCTGAAAATAATACCCGGTTCCGGAAAATCAGGTATGCTTCTAATGTACTTTTCTACCTCATGCATTTTATCTTCTCCTTCTTGCTATATAATTATTTATTTTATAGTTGTCATAATTATATATTACCACAACCCTTTTAACAAAATCTATCTATTATTATTTGTAAATTTATCCTTCCATTATACTCATTTATTTCCGGATAGTATGTTGCCATAATTTCCAAATTATTCTTTTGACCCTGAAGGGCCTTATTTACCTCTTCCTCACCGAATTTTTCAGACAAAAATGCCATAAAATCAACGGCACTGTTAAACTTAACTGCAGTCATTCTGTAATGATTTTGATTTTCTACAACCATTTTTATTACATTTCCTGATTTTCCCAGTATTTGCAAACTGATAATCTTTAGATTTTTTTCTGCAAAAACCGGCTTTTCATTGCCTTTTCCATAGGGCTTAATAACCTCTAACTGATTTACGAAATCCATTGTAATATATTCCAAAGGCAGGGCAATGTCAATCCACACCTTTAAATATAAATCTTCTTCCGTTAAATTACAATTTTCATTTAACATTTTTCTAAATAAATCTATATTTTTTTCTTCTAAAGATATTCCCGCTGCCATTTTATGACCACCAAACTTCGTCAGCAAACTTTTTACCTTTGTAAGTTCTGAATACATATCGTATTCCTCAATAGAACGACCTGATCCTTTAACTCCCTGTTCAGCATCTGTTAGGACAAACGTAGGCTTATTATACTTTTCTCTTACCCTTCCTGCAATAATTCCTGCAATGCTTTCATGACAGTCTTTAAGGTATAAAACCAATACTTTGTCATCCATATCCTGTGCCATTTCAATTGCTGTCATGGCTCCTTCATTAGTCATATCCTTACGTTCAGCATTTAATTCCACCAGTTCTTTTGCCAAAACTTCCGCCTTTTGAGTATCTATGCAATCTAATAACTCCGTGGCACGTTTTGCCGTGTCTAATCTTCCACTGGCATTTAGGCAAGGGCCTATAACAAAACCAAACTGATAAGATGAAAGATTATTTTTATCTAACTTACAGGCATTTATTAAAGCATTTATACCAATATCATTACAGTCTTTTAGTTTTTTAATGCCCTGTTTTACTATAATTCTGTTTTCTCCCTTTAAATCCACTACGTCACATACAGTTGCAATAGCAGCGTAAGGAAGTAACTTATATAATTCGTTTTTGCCTATGCCTTCTGTTTCAAACAATGCCGATATAAGCTGATATGCAACCATTGCTCCACACAGCTCTTTAAATGGATAGGGGCAGTCTGCCTGTTTGTGATTTACCACTGCATCTGCATTAGGAACAATATATTCTCTTTTCCCATCAGTTTCTTCAAAAGGTACCTCGTGATGGTCAGTAATAATAATATTCATTCCAAGAGATTTGGCATATTCCACCTGATTATAAGCCGAAATACCGTTATCACATGTTAAAATAGTATCAATACCGCTATCATAGGCATTTTTAATTAGTTTTTCATTTATACCATAGCCATCTTCTATTCTGCGGGGAACTACAAGGTCTATATTTGCCCCTAGCTTTTTTAATGACCTAAGTAAAATATATCCGGAAGTTATTCCATCCACATCATAATCGCATATTATTCTTATTTTACTTTCATGACTGATTTTTATTCTTAGTATATCAACAGCCTTATCCATATCTTTAAAAAGCCATGGAGAACTTATTTTTTCCAAATCGTCATTTAAATAATTATAGATGTCCTCGTCACATATTACATCTCTGTTTCTAATTATCCTTGCAATTACCGGACTGATATGAAATTTTTCAGAAATATGATTAAAATCTGCCCTTTTTGTCTGTAAAAACCATTTCTCTTTCATAATAATTATGCCTTGTTCCTAAATAGTATTGTAAAAAGAAAAACGGCACCACCATTTAGATGGTACCGTTAAATACTTCTTAATTATTTTTCTTTGTCGTACTGTTTACCTTTTAATACATACCATAATGCACCTGTAACAAATACTGATGAATAAGCACCGGCTACGATACCTACCATTAATGGTGTTGTAAACTCTTTAATTGATGAAACACCCATAACGAATATCATAAATACAGCAACAAATGTAGTTAATGATGTGTAGATACTTCTTGTAAGTGTTTCTGTGATACTTCTGTCAATAAGACCAATCATTGTTTCATCACGCTTCATAACAGCCTTATTTTCTCTAATTCTGTCAAAGATAACAATCGTAGCATTTATTGAGTAACCTACTATTGTAAGAAGGCAGGCAATAAATGTTGTTCCAACTGTAAGTCTTGACAATGAATAGAAACCAACAACTATAAGTACATCATGAACTAATGCTATAACAGCTGCTAAAGCAAACTGAATATTCTTAAATCTTAACCAGATGTAAATCAACATACAAATTGTAGCAAGAGCTGTAGCAACAACGGCATCTCTTCTCATTTCAGCACTGATTGTATCTGAAATTTCTGTATCATTAAAGTTCTGCTCGTCATCCTTTGCCTGATACTTGTCAATCAAAAGCTTCTTAAATTCGTCCATTTCATCTGATGACATTTTCTTTGTCTTAATAGAGTATAAGCCCTTTGTACCTGTATCCTTCTGAGCCTGTACATCTGATGTATTTAATGTTTTCTGTATTTCAGGTTTAATTGTATCGTTGAATTCATCGATAGTGTAATCCTTATCAAACTGAACGCTTATAGATGTACCACCCTTAAATTCAATACTATAGTTAAATGCTTCATTTCCTGTTGCCACATTGTAAACAATTGAGCCTAAGCCAATAACAATAACAACTATTGAAATTGTAAACCAAACTTTTCTCTTTTCAACAAACTTGATAACATTCTTTGCTCTTTCCTTGCCATAAAATCCCGGTTTCTGGAATCCCATGTAATATAACATCCATACAATTCCTCTTGAAACAACAAGGGATGTAAATAACTGAATGAAGATACCTATTGCAAGTGTCATGGCAAAGCCCTGAACTGTTCCTGAACCTCTCCAAAGAAGAACTAATGCTGCAATAAGTGTTGTAACGTTACCGTCAACGATAGCTGATGTTGCTTTCTTAAATCCAATAGTGATTGCATTCTTAACTGACTTGCCGGCTGCAATTTCCTCTCTGATACGGGCATAAATAATAACGTTAGCATCAACTGCCATACCGATATTAAGAATAATACCTGCAATACCCGGAAGAGTAAGTGTAAGGTCAAATCCGTTAAGTGCAAGAAGCATTAATTCAACATATGATAATAATGCGAAACCTGCAGCAAGACCAGGCACTCTATATACGAAAAGTAAGAATAATACAATAATAACAAACGCTATCATACCTGCCTGAACACTCTTTGATAAAGCATCTCTACCAAGCTGTGCACTCTGAACACTATGACTTAATTCATCCAATGAAAGATCAAGTGAACCAATCTTAATATTATCTGCAAGTGTCTGTGCTTCCTCTAATGTAAAGTTACCTGTGATTTGAGCCTGTCCACCGGTAATTGACTGATTAATTTTCGGGTCACTAAGAACCTCATTGTCATAAATAATGTATGACTGCTGTCCAACATTCTGAGATGTCATTTCACCAAAAATTTTTGTTCCTGCTGTATTAAACTGTAGGTCTACAGCATTCTCTGCTTTTCCTGTCTTTTCATTAGTTGTTGCCTGACCTTTAGCATCTGAAACACTGTCACCTGTAAGCCATACCTTATAATATCCGTCATACTGTCCACCTGTTGTGTTCTTTAACTGGATATATTCCTTGTTTTTAAGTTGCTCATCTGTAGGTGTTGAATCAGCCTTTGTACAGAAATAAAGTGAACCCGGCTTACCTAATTCTTCAAGAACCTTGTCCGCATCATATGCACCCGGGATTTCAACTGTAATTCTATCATCACCCTGCTTATAAGCTGTAGCTTCTGTACTAAATGTATGAATTCTCTTCTCTAATTTTCCTCTTGTAGCTTCAAGAGAATCACTGTTTAACTTATCACGGTCATCTTTCGATACCTGATATGTAATGCTTACACCGCCTTTAAGATCAAGACCCTGTGTAATATACTTAGCCTGTCCGTGATCCCCTACGCCAAACAGAATCACATAACCGGCAAAAGCCATTACTGCAAGTGAAAGTATAAAAAATACAATCCCTTTAGTTTTGTTCATTTTAATTTTCATCTTTTAACCTCTTTCTTATCAGTCAGCGTCGGCTAACGCTGCTTTTATCATTATTGAGCATTCCACCCTTTTTCTCTGCATTTCACATCCGATATCATAAGCATCATTAATTGTGCCATGAAAATTATATGAGTTTGCAGCACAACCGCCACTGCAGTAAAATCTTGCAAAGCAGTTTTTACATTTTTCTTTTGAATACACATTACAGTCTCCGAACGTGGAAACAATATCTTTACGGACAATTCCATCATTTACATTTCCCATAAGAAAATCTTCGTTTCCAACAAACTGATGGCATGGGTAAAAATCTCCCCATGGTGTAACTGCAAGATATTCAGTTCCTGAACCACATCCTGATAAGCGCTTATACACGCATGGTCCCTGATTTAAATCAATCATAAAGTGGAAGAAATTAAAGCCTCTGCCTTCCTTCTCACGCTTTATGTATTCAAGTGCAAGTTTATCGTACTCTTCCATTATTGTCGGTAAATCCTCTTCCCTAATGGAATACGGATCTTCTTCCGGGCCAACAACAGGCTCAATTGACATCTGTTTAAATCCTAAATCAGCAAAATGTTTTACATCTTCAGAAAAATCAAGATTATCTCTTGTAAATGTACCTCTTATATAATAATTGGTCTGATTACGGCTTTCTGCAAGCTTTTTGAATTTTGGAACAATAAGGTCGTAACTTCCTTTTCCGTTTCTAAATGGTCTCATTCTGTCGTTGACTTCCTTACGACCATCAAGACTAATTACTACATTAGACATTTCCTTATTCAAATACTCCATAATCTCGTCGTTAAGAAGTACACCATTAGTGGTAAGGGTAAATCTGAATTTCTTGTTGTATGGCTTTTCTAACGAACGTCCATATTCAACTAGCTGCTTTACAACCTCCCAGTTCATTAATGGTTCACCACCAAAGAAGTCTACTTCAAGGTTTACTCTATTGCCTGAATTTTTAACAAGAAAATCCAGGGCTTTCTTTCCAACCTCGAAGCTCATAAGTTCTCTTCTTCCATGATACTCACCCTCCTCAGCAAAACAATACTTGCATGCCAGGTTACAATCATGGGCTATATGCAGGCACAAAGCCTTAACCACGGTCTGACGGTTCTCCTTAAACTTTTCAACAAACGGCTGATATATGTCTTCGGTAAACAGTTGTCCATCTTTTTTTAATTCTTCTATTTCGTCAATTGCCTCTAAAATATCGGACTCATTATACTTATCTTTCAGTTTATCAACAATTTCAGAAGAAGAAATATCTTCAAACAACTCTATAGCATCATATGTAACGTCATCAACCACATGCACTGCGCCACTGTTAACGTCCATTACAATGTTATATCCATTGCTTTTATACTGATGAATCACTGTGACTTCCTCCCTTTTTAACGCATTATAACAGAGTCGAAAATTCGGCTCTGTTATAAAATAATGCCATATAAAATTTTATTTGTTTTCGCAAGTCTGGTTTCCTACTGTACAAGAAGTCTTGCAAGCAGACTGACATGATGTCTGACATTCACCGCATCCGCCTTTTTTCATTGTGTCCTTTAATGTTTTTGCATTTAATGT
>ENA-OPBF01001425-OPBF01001425.1-human-gut-metagenome-genome-assembly--contig:-NODE-1425-length-15772-cov-6.413056_pt1 | contig 15772 bp, 10 predicted proteins | sample MGYA00241067_ERZ501450 | MGnify/ENA primary metagenome ERZ501450 (study PRJEB25962, sample SAMEA2042516) | human gut metagenome | biome: human gut; feature: human-associated habitat; material: faeces... | reverse complement strand
GAGAAAGTAGCGATTTACGTAGTAAATCAGCGGATTTCGAATGTTTCAGAATTACAGGAGTAGCGTTAGCTACGGAGTAATTCGTGACATCAAGTAAGGGGCAAAATACCTTTTGACCCTTACATCATTATATGCAGGTAGATTTATCTGTAATTATTTCATCTTATGAGGGGAGAGATAGGATTATGAATGAAAATCTTATTGTAGAAGATAATACGATTTATGAGATAGATCCGGAATGTCTTAAGAGAAAACGAGAGCGGGAGGCAAGAAAAAAGAGTGAAGAAAAATTAAAGAATGATGCAGAATACCGGAAGAATCAGCGATAAAATAAGTAATAGAGAAAGATAAGAAATAGGGATAAAAAATAAGAAATAAAAAAGGCATTCTACCGGCAAAAACAGTGCAGGTACAATGCCTTTTCTGTTAGTTACAGTTTAGTAAATTAGTAAAGAATCAGCAGCCGCAGCCACATCCACAGCCGTTGCCGGAAGTACCGATACCACAGCCATTGCCACAGCAGCAGAGAATGAGAATGAGCCAGATTAAATTATCATTACCACATCCGCAGCCACAGTCGTTGCCGTTATTACAGCATAAAAGGATTAAAAGAAGCCAGAAGCAGTTATTAAAACCACCATCGTTACCACAGCCACATCCACATCCGGAAGAACAGGAATTCTGGCAGTTTGTAGCAGCTAAATCACTCATGGGATTTCCCCCTGTTTTTTGATTACAGTTTATAGTATGCATGATAAAAGGAATGTTGCTTTCCAGTTGGAAAAATTTCCGTAAACAGAAAAAATACAGGAGAATTTTTAGGAAAGGTAAAAGAACAGAAGGATTGGTATGTAAATATTTCATAAAAAATGGAATTAAAAAACGTTTTTCTTGTTTTTTTTGAAAAAAATGAAAAAATGGCTTGTTTTTTATTCAAAAATAGCATACAATTACCACTGGTATAAAAAAGAAGTAAAGAAAAGCAGTTAAAATCTTGTTTTTAATTGCTTTGGAAATATATTAGTGTTTACACTAGATAAATTTTGGGAGGTAAAGAAGTGAAACCATACAGAGAATTAAGCAAAGAAGAATTACTGGCATTACAGGAAGAATTACAGGCAGAATATGATGCAGAAAAAGCGAAAGGTCTGAATCTGGATATTTCAAGAGGTAAACCAGGAAAAGAACAGCTTGATTTATCTATGCCGATGATGGATGTTTTAAACGGAGAGACGGTTCTTAATGCAGAGAATGGAACGGATGTAAGAAATTATGGCGTGTTAGACGGTATTCCGGAAGCAAAAGAACTTATGGCAGGAATGGTAGGAGCGAAACCTTCTCAGATGATCGTACTTGGGAACTCCAGTCTTAACATTATGTATGACTGTGTGGCTCGTGCAGAACTTTTCGGAATTATGGGAAGTACTCCTTGGTCACAGCTTGATAAAGTAAAGTTTTTATGTCCGGTACCAGGATATGACAGACATTTCGGTGTGACAGAGCAGTTTGGTATTGAGATGATCAATGTACCTATGACAGAAGATGGTCCGGAGATGGATGTCGTTGAGGATTATGTGAATAATGATCCTTCTGTGAAGGGAATCTGGTGTGTGCCAATGTTCTCTAATCCGGGTGGCGTTGTTTATTCTGATGAGACAGTAAAAAGATTTGCGAATTTAAAACCAGCCGCAAAGGATTTCCGTATTTTCTGGGATAATGCATATGGTATTCATTATCTGTATGACAGACCAGAAAGTGAGCAGCCACATATTTTGAATATTTTAGAAGAATGTGAGAAGGCTGGCAATCCGGACATGGTATATGAATTCTGCTCAACATCAAAGATTACTTTCCCGGGAGCAGGTGTGGCAGCAATGGCCTCTTCCGAAGCGAATGTCGCTGATATCAAAGCAAAATTACAATGGCAGACAATCGGACCAGATAAGATTAATCAGTTACGTCATGTAAGATATTTTAAAGATATTAACGGAATGAAAGAATATATGAAGAAACATGCCGAGATCATTCGTCCAAAGTTTGAGGCAGTATTAGAGACATTAGAAAAAGAACTTGGTGAGTTAGGAATCGCATCCTGGAGCAAACCGGTTGGCGGATATTTCATTTCCTTTAACGCCCAGAAGGGATGTGCAAAGGCAATCGTAGCTAAATGTAAAGAGGCAGGTCTTGTACTTACAGGTGCGGGTGCAGCATATCCATATGGTAATGATCCGGAAGATTCTAATATCCGAATCGCTCCTACCTTACCTTCTACAGAAGAGTTATCAATCGCGACAGCATTATTTGTAACATGTACAAAGCTTGTAACGGTAGAGAAGCTTCTTGCAGAGATGTAATGTCGGATGAATTCAAGAATACCCCGGTATCCAGTTCTCAGTCTGCTTTTGATTTGCACGACTTGAATTTAGCAGAATGATTATGACAAAATAATAACAGATATATTAAAAAGAGAGAAAATTCACCAGTCGGCATCAAAACTGGGAACTTCCTCTCTTTTTTTGTCATTAAAAAAAGAGAAGATTTTTGTACAAAATGAAAAACATAGCAAAAAAGTTGTACAAAATTGGATACATATATTCTCATAAGCTATTGTTTGTGATATAGTTAACACAATAAATTTAAGGGTAATTATGACTTTAACAAACTAGGGAGGTATCTATGAGAGGAGTAGAAACAAGAATTCAGGAAATCAGACATGCTGTATTTACTGAAGTAGCTAAAATGGCTTATGAAGAGGGACCTGTTGATAAAAAGATTGAGGCGCTGCCTTATAAAATCATACCTGGTGAAACCGGTAATTTCAGAAATGACGTTTTCCTTGAAAGGGCAATCGTAGGAGAACGACTCCGAATGGCAATGGGTCTGCCATACAGAGGAGCAGCAGAACCAGCACCGGTATCTGATGGAATTATGGAGGCAGATAAGCCAGAAGGCTACTATACTCCACCACTTATTAACGTAATTAAGTTCGCATGTAATGCATGTGAGGAAAAGAAAGTACATGTAACAGATGGATGTCAGGGATGTCTGGCACATCCTTGTATGGAAGTATGTCCAAAGAAGGCAATCTCTCTTGATCGCGTAACCGGTAAGTCCATCATCGATCAGGATGCCTGTATCAAATGTGGACGTTGTGCTACTGTATGTTCCTATAATGCGATTATTGTTCAGGAACGCCCATGTGCAAAAGCATGTGGTATGAATGCTATCACATCTGATGAGAACGGAAAAGCAACGATTGATTATGATAAATGTGTATCCTGCGGAATGTGCCTTGTAAACTGTCCATTTGGTGCAATTTCTGATAAGTCCCAGATTTATCAGGTAATCAAGGCAATCCAGTCCGGTGAAAAGGTATATGCTGCAGTAGCACCTGCATTCGTAGGACAGTTTGGACCAAAGGTAACACCGGAAAAGCTTCGTGCAGCCATGAAAGAACTCGGATTTGCCGATGTACTTGAGGTAGCGATCGGAGCGGACTTATGTGCGAAACAGGAAGCAGAAGACTTCTTAAAAGAAGTACCGGAAGAACTTCCATTTATGGCAACATCCTGTTGTCCGGCATGGTCCGTAATGGCTAAGAAGCTCTTCCCAGAGTATGCAAACTGCGTATCCATGGCATTAACACCAATGACATTAACCGCAAGATTAATTAAGAATCACACACCAGATGCCAAAGTTGTATTTATTGGACCTTGTGCAGCGAAGAAGCTTGAAGCGATGAGAAGAACCGTTCGAAGTGAAGTAGACTTCGTACTTACCTTCGAGGAAATGAGTGGAATTTTCGCAGCAAAAGACTTAGATCTTGAAGCAATGCATGAAGACGTAGACGGTGTCAACGATGTATCCGCAGACGGAAGAAACTTTGCCGTATCTGGTGGAGTAGCACAGGCTGTAGTTGATGTAATCAAGAAAGAATATCCAGATAAAGAAATCAAGGTAGCTAACGCAGAAGGTTTAGAGGAATGTCGTAAGCTTATGATGATGGCATCCAAAGGCAAATATAATGGCTATCTGTTAGAAGGTATGGCATGTCCAGGTGGTTGTGTAGCCGGAGCTGGAACAATGCAGCCAATTAAGAAGTCTCAGGGAGCTGTAAAGATTTATGCTACAAAAGCAAATCATAAAGTAGCTACTGAAACAGAATATGTAAAAGAATTAGATAAATTAGTAGATTAAACCTGATTAGTAGATTTCGTGTAGACGAAAAAAGAAAAATACCATATCCCATCTGCTCTGTAGTCGCTGTGTTTAAGATGCTCATCCGCATCTTAAACATGCTCCGAAGCCGCATCTGGGATATGGTATTTTTTCTTTTTTCTGACTATTCTAAATCCACAGTTGGCAAAAATGGAAATTCTACAGGATTTTATCTGAATGAAAATCGTAGACTTTTGGATAATTTTCTCTTTCCCTTAGAATAAAATCCTGATTTTGGCTCAAGCCTAAAAAAGAAGTTATTTTATGGAATATTGTTGCACAATATGTAAATGTCTGGTATTCTATAACTAGCATATTTTGCAGATGGAAGGAGAAAAAAATTATGGAAAGAATCAGACAGATGACAGACACACGAAGATGTGCTCTCCTGTGGGCGGCGACGATATTGCTGACGGCAGCATTGTTGTTTTTGTGTGGGGGAAAAGTACATGCGTGGGAAGGGGATGATGATTGGATGCGTGATACATTCAGTCGTTATACAATGGCGGCGATGCTTAGCGGTCAGGAAGAGAACTATTTTAACGATTCCGAGAAACCAGATGCGCTGACAGTGCTTAATTATACTGCATATAAGATGTATCAGGCTGGCGATACAGGTACAATCTCATTTGATACGTTCTATGAGGACTATGTTTGTGCGAACTTTTCAGCAGTTGTAAACAAAGAGGATTTAAAAAATGCGGCTGAGGCGGCTGAGTTAGATAATAGAAAATCCAAATTTTTTGATTATGATAAGGGCACAGGTAAGATAAGAATACTTGATGTGTTAGCAGGTGGCGATTCTAAACAATGTGTGTATATAGGATGGCAGGATAAGGATAATAATAATGATCAAACAGTTCTTTATGGTATGTGGAAAGACCCGGCTCCAGCAGGGGAATGGAAAGATTATTATGTGATATTAACAATTGATGGATATGGAGACGATGCTAAGATTGTTAGTTATCAAAAAATAGAATCTAATGATGTAAAGTTTTCCAGCGAATTTTTCATTAATAATTATGATGACAACGGTGAGTGGGTTGATGAAACAAACTGTACGAGAGAGCTTAATGGAGAAACAAGGGTTATATTGCCATATAATGAAGATGTCCATTCTCGTGCGACTATGACTTATAAAGGTGAAGAAGTAGAGACTACCGGCCTTGCGGGAGTTAAGGTGACAAGTTCAGATAAGGATATTGTTTCTGTATATGATAATAATGAAAACTATGAGGAAATATCTTCTGTTTCGGGGGATAAAGTAGGAACGGTTAAGCTTACGTGTGAATTCCAGTCTAGGACAGGGGAGATTGTTTACACAGAAATTTTGCCATGTGATGTAGCTAAGTTTGAAGCAGGCAGAGACAATGCCAGATATGATAGCTATGGTATGTGTGTTCTTCATAATACAGATGTAGAGATTTTTGCAAAAACAGAAGGATTAGATGAATATAAGAAACAAAACAAATTTTCTTATGTATGGAAATCTGCTGAAATCCCTGAGATAGATGGAGAAACAACAGAATCTGTTACGTATACAGCTCCAAATGATGAGAAAGAAGCAGAAATTTCTGTTGATATTTATATTGCTGGCAAGAAGATTACAACACAATCTGTTTACTTAAAGGTGAAGAATGGTGTTTTAGATTACAAGGTTTATGAAATGCCGGGTACAGCAATGAAAGAGCAGGATACAACTGCCCCATTACTTCTTAATAAACGCTATTTCATTGATTTAACAGGAGGAGACTTTGGCTGGGATTATGGTAATGATGCAGATCAGTGTTTCTCTTCATGGGAATTTACTATGGATGGTAAGACATTTACTATAACAGATAAAGAAGCCGAAGATTATAATACACCAATTCAACAGCCAGATTTTATGACTTATTACAAAGGTTTCGCTGGTGGGGCAACACCGAATTGTTTGTTTACTGTGAAGAAAGCAGGACAGCTTACTGTAACAGGTACTATCTATCAGAATAATAAAGTATTCAGAACAATATCAAAGACTTTTACTGTAAAAAGTGAGAATACGAATGGAACAACACCAAAACCACAACCACAGCAGCCAGCACAGCCTGCTTCCTTACAGAAAGGAACTAAAGTAACAGATAAGAAATCCAAAGCAGTATATAAAGTAAATGGTAATAAGACAGTTGAATATAATAAAGAGGATAAAAAAGCGAAGAAAGCAACAGTTCCATCAACGATTACTGTAAATGGAGTGAAGTATCAGGTAACATCCATTGCAGCTAAAGCATTTGCCAACAACAAAAAGTTAACAAAGGTTGTCATCCCGGCAAGTGTGAGAAGCATTGGAAAACAGGCATTTAGCGGATGTAAGAATCTTAAGAGTATTACGATTAAGACGACGTATCTTACAAAGAAATCCGTAGGTGCGAAAGCATTTAAAGGAATTCATGCAAAAGCAACGATTAAAGTACCAAAGAAACAGAAGAAAGCATATCAGAAGTTCTTAAAGACAAAAGGAATTGGAAAAGGTGTGAAAATTAAATAAATGATGCAGATTAGTGGAAAGTGTAAGAATGCCCCGGCATTCCTGCTGATCTGCAGGATTTAGAGTACAAAGGAAAACGATATATCCAGGATGCTCCTTCAAAGAGTGTTAAAAATGCAGGTGAGTATTTTTAACACAGAAAGGAAAGAGCAGATGGGATATAGCGTTTTCCTTTTTTCGTTTATACTAATTTTTGTTTATGCTAAAGGGTTATAGCTTAAAATTCATTCTTAATAATTATTAAGTAGCCAGAGAATGTTTTTGTTATGTATAATGAAAATGTGAACATTCTTTTAATTTATGATAATGTTTGATGATTTTTCAAAGTAATTGTGATATCATATAAAAAGTTTCAAGTGACTATCTTAAAGCTTTGCCAGGCTTTTTATAAAGGATGTGTTCTCAGAGTTCTTAGTACATTTGCTTTTATGGATGATTTTTTACTAACGTATGTATTGCGTATACCTCAAAATTTGAGGCAGGTCTGATAAGAATCTTCCCTCAGATCAAGTACAAAAGATTCCGAGAGTATGTAAGAGTATTTAGGAGGTAAGTATGTTTCGGAAGAAGAATGGGCAGGAGTTCATGGATGAGCGGAACGTGGATTCATCTGTGAATGATAAAGAAGAGAAAAAGGGATTTTTTCACAGGAGGAAGAAGAAAGAGATTAATCTATATGAAGATGATATGGGCTATATCGAGGAGGACGGTGATTTTTCAGAAGAAGAATATGATAAAGAATTAGATGAGTTACAGGAAGATGAGAAACCGGAAAAGAGAAAGAGAAGATTTTGGCATCGGAAGAAAGAAGATACATCGGAAGAAGCTCAGACAGAAGATTTAGCAGAGGAACATCATGATGAAGATGGTTTTCTCAGTGATGAGGATGCGATTATTCTGCAGGAGCCGGAAAAGAAGAAGTTTTCTAAGAAGAAGCTGGCACTCATCTGTGGTACGGCAGCAGTCATAGTGATAGCTGTTGTTTTTTTTGTTATTCGGAATATGGGTGGTACAAGCGAAGGAAAGGCGTATGTAGAATCTGTTCGTGAGATTACAGGACTTGGAACGGCTGCCGGGGCGAATAACCGTTATACAGGAACGGTTGATGCGGAAAGTTCATGGAAGATTAATTTACAGTCGGATATGTCTGTAGAGAAGCGTTATGTGAATGTTGGCGATCAGGTGAAAAAGGGAGATAAGCTGTTTAAATATAATACACAGGAGCTGAAGCTTTCAAAAGAAAAGAAAGAGCTGGAACAGGAGACTTTACAGAATGAGATTAATCAGTTGACAAAAGACATCAGTTCCTATCAGTCTGATTTGAAGTCTGCAAGTGCTACGGAGAAGATTCAGCTTCAGACGCAGATTTTAACAGCACAGACTACGATTAAGAAAGATCAGTATACGATTAAGACAAATAAAGAGACGATCAAGACATTAGAGAAGAATATTAAAGATGCTACAGTAAAGAGTAAGATGAATGGTCTTGTAAAGAAGATAAACAGTTCTCTGGAAAGCAGTTCTTCCTCAGGTGATGACAGTTCAGATGATGGTTCAGATTCCGGAGATGGAAGTTCAGATGATTCTACATATATGACAATTCTTGCAGTAGGTAACTACCGTATTAAAGGAAAGGTCAGTGAAACGAATGTTAACAGCCTAAATGAAGGGGATCCGGTTATTGTACGTTCAAGAGTAGATGATTCCCAGACCTGGAAAGGAACGATCAGCAGTATCAAGACAGATGCTACTGCAGATGATTCTACCGAGAGCAGCGATGAGATGGCTTACGATGATTCTTCGGATGGTAGTACAGGAGAGACTGCATCAAAATATAATTTCTATGTGAAGCTCGATGATGATAATGGCTTAATGATGGGACAGCATGTTCTTGTTGAACCGGATAACGGCCAGGATGAGAAGAAGGATGGTATGTGGCTGCCGGCTGCCTATATTAAGAAGAGTAACGGTAAGTATTATGTATGGCTGGATTCTCATAATAAGCTGAAGCTTCAGGAGATTAAAGTTGGTGAGTATGATGAGAATCTTGATGAGTACGAAGTGAAGAGTGGACTCAAGACAACAGATTACATTGCCTGTGATGACAGTACATTAAAAGAAGGTATGCGGGTTACAAGAGTTGCTCCGGAAGATAGTACTTCTGACTATGGAGAAGAACAGACAAGCGATGATGCCGAAACATTTGGAGCGGATGATTATGATTCCTATGAAGAAGATACTTCTGATTATGGAGAAGATACGTATGACAGTGGTTATGATGAAAGTATAGATGACGGCATAGATGCAGGGGATGATAGTTTCGATACAGAAAGTGACAGTTCAGATGCTGTTGATGATGGAACAAGTGACAGTGATATAGCAGACTTTGGAGAATAGAGATTCTCGATCAGAAAGGACATACAGCATATGCTTTTGGAACTAAAACATATTTATAAAAATTATTTGCAGGATAAGATTGTCATACCAGTTCTTAAAGATGTGAATATCTCTATTGATGAGGGAGAATATGTGGCAATCATGGGACCTTCTGGCTCAGGAAAGACAACGTTGATGAATATTATAGGGTGTCTGGATCGTCCGACGAAGGGAGAATTTCTTTTAGAAGGGGAGTCTATTGTAGATTATAATGAAAATCGCCTCTCGGATCTTCGATTAAATACTTTGGGATTTGTATTCCAGAGTTTTAATCTTCTGCCGAAGCAGACCGCTCTTGATAACGTAGCACTTCCTTTAAGTTATGCAGGCATACCGGTGAAGAAAAGAAAAGAGATTGCTTTTCAGGCATTGAAAAGAGTTGGGCTGGCGGATAGAGTACATTTCCGTCCAAGTCAGCTTTCCGGTGGACAGCAGCAGCGTGTGGCGATAGCCAGAGCACTTGTGAATAATCCTAAGATTATTCTTGCCGATGAACCTACCGGAGCTTTAGACAGCCGTTCCGGTATTCAGGTAATGAATCTGTTTCAGCAGTTAAATGAAGAAGGTGTTACGATTATTATGATTACGCATGATGCGAATATTGCCAATCATGCGAAAAAAGTACTTCATATTTTTGATGGAGAGATTGTAGAAGATAAAGCAAGAAAAGAGAAAGAAAAACAACAGTCCGAAGTGCAGAGTGAGGCAGCAGAAAGTGTTTCATCAGAATTAGAAAAAGATTTCGGAGTGAATGCATGGGAAGGAGAGATCTGATTTGAAGGGAAAGAAGAAGATACTGCTTGCTGTAGTTTTAGTTCTCGTTATGGCAGTGGGAATCACTTCCATTGTTGTTATAAGAAAGAGAAATAAAATTGTAGTAAAAGTATTCCCGGTAAGTAGTCTGAACAGTTCTGACTGGTTTGATACAGATACTTCTCTTACGGGAACGCTTACTTCAGATTTTATACAGGAAGTTCATGTTTCCGGTGGACAAAAAGTAAAGAAGATTTATGTCAAAAAAGGTGATAAAGTTAAAAAAGGCGATGTTCTTTTGAAATATAATGTTGCGGAAAAAGAACTGGATTTAAAACTTCAAAAGCTTCAGATTCAATCGTCCAAGTTGGAAATTGCTGAGATGGAGAAGGAATTAAAGAAGCTTAAAAACACAAAGACAGTTGGTTCGATCAATACAGGAAACAGCAGTGTGATGGATGCATCTGTTAATCTTTCCGATATAAAGGGAACAAGTCTTCGCTACCTTATGGCAGAGGCGGAAAGTGATGGAACTACCGCAGTGAGCAATTCGAAAGCTGCGAATGAGGCAGATGGAAACAGTGGTTCCGAAAGTGGTTCAGGAAGTGGAAGCAGCCCCGGCTCCGAGAGTGGTTCCGGAAGTGGAGGCAGCTCCGGCTCCGAGAGTGGTTCTGGAAGTGGAGGCAGCTCCGGCTCCGAGAGTGGTTCCGGAAGTGGAAGCGGCTCCGGCTCCGAAAGTGGTTCAGGAAGTGGAAGTGGCTCCGGCTCCGAAAGTGGTTCAGGAAGTGGAAGCGGCTCCGGCTCCGAAAGCGGTTCTGGAAGTGGAGGCAGCTCCGGCTCCGAAGGTGGTTCTGGAGAGGAATCAGGAAAGGATGATGCGAAACTTTCCTTAAAATCCAGTGTGAATGATATTTCAGATAAAGCATCTGGTAGTGGCACAGAAAAAGATCCGTATATATTTAATTTAACAATGGATGGTAAAGTAAAAGGTTCTTTTATTAAGAAGCTGATTACTGATGGAAGTTATGCGGAATTTCGTGCTTATAAATCAGAGGAAGCAAAAAAAACATCGGCTACTTTTGAACTTGATCCAAGTACGAAAGTGAATGTTTATGCAGAAGATGGCTATACGGTCAATCAGTTAAATGAAGGTGGAGATACAAAAACTCTTCATAATTCTATTGATCTGGTCAGTGAAAAAGATGCATCTAGTGGAAATGGAAGTTCCGCCGGAAATGCCTATATTTATTATTTAAATGTAAATGGATTGGTAAAAGGATCTGTAATTTCTAGTCTTCATAAAGAGAATAAATATGCTACATTTATCGAATTTGATGAGAACGGAAAAGAAAAAGATCGATATGAATATAATCCTTCTAAAGCTTTTAAAGATCTCGATGAAGATGCATATTATACTGTTTCCAAAGGAAAAGAAAAAAGTCTTCATGATCTGAATGAACGGGCGACATACAAAGATTTAAAGGCAGAAAGTCTGGAAGATGGACAGCAGGGTGCAGATGGAAAGTATACATTCTATTTGCCTAAAGATGGGAAAATTAGCGGCGCACTGATTAATGATTTGATCAAGAAGGGGTTAACAGCGGAATTTATAGAATATGCTTCCGAGACAGATTATGATAATGAGAATACAGCAAATGCAAATAAATTAGAGATTACACCTGACAGTAAGTTTACAGTAGAACTTGCAGATGGAACAGGGTATACGATTTCTTATTTAAAGAGTAAAGTAAAGAAAGATGATCCACCGGCTACAACAACCGAGAATAAAGGAAATACTGTTCCAACAACAAATAAGACACCAACGCCGGCGGCAGATAAGGAGATCAAGTTTAAACAGAATCGAAAGAAAGTAAAAGCGGGTAATGGCTATCTCTTTTCTGTAGTGTCTAAAGATGGAAGCTGGGGAAATGGAGAGGATGACCAGAGTAAGGTTACATGGACTTTATCAAATAATATTTCAAAGTATACAAGTATTGAGAAGACGAAGTCTGGTGTCTGGTTATATGTAGATGAAGGAGAACCGTCTTCTTCTATTACACTTACTGCGCAGGTTAAGAATGTAAAAGGTATTTCTAAAACTAAGATATCAAGAACGTTGGTTGTGAAAGAAGCGGACACCAGCGGTGGAGATAATACTGGCGGAGACGGCGGTGATGATGGAGATGGCGGTTCTGGCATTGACGATGGCAGTGGAGATAATGGCGGTGATGATGGCAATAATTATACTGCAGCAGAGTTAAGGGAAGCAATTGCCGAAAAAGAAGATGAAATTTCTGAAGCCAAACAAGATCTTCATGAAGCGCAGATTAACTACAATGAAGCAAAAGCAGAAGTAGATAAAGCGACAGTTAAGGCAAAGATTGCTGGTACGGTTACTACTTCATGCGATAAAGGAACGGTTCCTACAGATGGTTCGGCGGCTATCGTAGTTAAGGCAGCAGATGGAATGTATGTTAAGACTTCGATTAGCGAGATGGAACTTAGCAATATAAAGGTTGGTGGAACGATCAAATGTGTATCTAGTGATACAGGAGATGAGTATACCGCAGAAGTAAAGGAAATTTCGGATTTCCCTACCGGAGACAGTAGTAATGATGGAGGAAGTTCCAATCCAAATAGTTCTTATTATCCGGTCATTGGCTTTATTAAAGATGCAGATGGTTTGAGTCCGGGTGGTTCTGTCGAAGTTTCTTATAGTTCAAAGTCTATGGGAACAGCGAATGATAATGCAATCTACATTCAGAAAGCATATATCCGCACAGAAGACAAAAAGAATTATGTTTATATTCGTGATAAAAAGACAAAGCGTCTGAAGAAGCAGTATGTCAAAGTTGGAAAGACTATGAATGGCCAGTATATGGAAATTATATCTGGACTGACAGATGAAGATAACATTGCCTTCCCTTATGGAAAGAACTTAAGAGAAGGAGTTAAAACGAAGATTTCCGAAGATGACAGCGAAATGATTTATTAAGGAGGAGAACGATGCTTGAAAATATAAGATTATCTTTTCAGGGTGTATGGAGTCATAGACTGCGTTCTTTCCTGACGATGCTGGGCATCATTATCGGTATTGCGGCAATTATTGCCATTGTATCAACAATTAAGGGAACGAATGAACAGATTAAAAAGAATCTGATCGGTTCTGGTACCAATACAACAACAGTACAGTTAACAGAAAGTGGAAACTATCCAGCAGAAATGGAATATGGAATTCCGAAGGGAATTCCTGTTCTTGATGATGCCATGCGTGAACAGTTAGTTGAGCTTTCCCATGTAAAAGATGCTTCCCTTTATATGTCACGTACACAGGTAGATTACATTTACTATAATTCAACAGTGCTTTCCGGTGGGCAGTTGATCGGGGCAGATTCTCATTATCTTGGAACCTGTGGTTATGTAATGAAAAGAGGAAGAGGCTTTACGGAGAGTGATTATGAGAAGTATCGTAAAGTAGCAGTAGTAGACAGTGTAGCAGCCGACTCTCTTTTTGGAAACGAGAATCCGGTAGGAAAGACCATTGATATAAAAGGAGAGCCATTTATTGTTGTTGGTGTCATTGAAGAGTCTACCGCCTTCAGCCCGGTAATTAATTCTGTAGAGGATTATTATACTTATGTATATAACGACGGAAGTGCGAGTGGTATTGTTGTAATTCCTGATGTGGACTGGAATATTGTTCAGCAGTATGATGAGCCACAGAATGCAAAGCTGCTGGCAGATTCTACAGATAATATGACATCTGTTGGAAAAGCCGCACAAACATTATTAAACGAAACGGTAACGAATAAAGATATCAAATATCGTGCGGCAAATATGAATGAGACCGCAGAAGAAAGTCAGCAGGTAAGCGCAACGACAAATAAACAGTTAATATGGATCGCAAGTATTTCATTATTAGTTGGTGGTATCGGTGTTATGAATATCATGCTTGTATCTGTAACAGAGCGTACAAGAGAAATCGGTTTGAAAAAGGCGATCGGTGCGAGAAAAAATCGAATACTGGCACAGTTCTTAACAGAAGCAGCAGTACTGACCAGTCTTGGCGGTATCATTGGTACGATTACCGGTATTGCATTAGCAGAAGTTATCGGAAAGATATCAAATGTTCCAATTGCAATCAGTATACCGGCAGTTATTCTGGCAATTGCATTTTCTACAATAATCGGAGTAGTATTTGGATTGCTTCCGGCAGTAAAAGCAGCTAATTTAGATCCAATCGTTGCATTACGTCATGAATAGTGTTATCATACATAAGTTAAAATATGCAAATGAAACTATGAAAATATGTAGAACGCGCATATCTCAGCAAGAATGCTGGGGCATTCTTGAATCTTGGATATATTAAAAAAATACAGGAATAAGATGTAAAAAGAACAATAAGTAATAGCTGATAGGAGAAGAGAATGGGTAAGTATTTTGGAACAGATGGTTTCCGCGGAGAAGCAAATGTAAATTTAACAGTAGAGCACGCATATCAGGTAGGTCGTTTTCTTGGCTGGTATTATGGTAAAGATAAAGAAGAGAAATGCAAAGTTGTAATTGGTAAAGATACACGTCGTTCAAGCTATATGTTTGAATATTCTTTAGTAGCAGGACTTACAGCTTCAGGGGCAGATGTATATTTACTGCACGTAACAACAACACCTAGCGTTTCTTATGTAGTAAGAACAGAAGATTTTGACTGTGGTATCATGATTTCTGCAAGCCATAATCCATACTATGATAATGGAATTAAACTCATTAATTCTAAAGGCGAGAAGATGGATGAGGAAACGATTCTTAAAGTGGAAGATTATATTGATGGTAAGTTAGAAATTCCGATGGCAGTACGTGATCAGATTGGATGTACAGTTGATTATTCTGCAGGAAGAAATCGTTACATCGGTTATTTGATCTCTCTTGCAACACGTTCCTATAAGAATATGAAGGTAGGATTGGACTGTGCTAATGGAAGTTCCTGGATGATCGCAAGGAGTGTTTTTGACGCATTAGGAGCAAAGACCTATGTAATTAATGCACAGCCAGACGGACTGAATATTAATATGAATGCCGGTTCTACACATATCGAAGTGCTTCAGAAGTTTGTAAAAGAGAATCAGCTTGATGTGGGATTCGCCTTCGATGGGGATGCAGACCGTTGTATCGCTGTTGATGAGAATGGAAGCGTTGTAGATGGAGACCTCATTCTGTATGTTTACGGCAGATATCTTAAAGAAAAAGGTGAACTTCGTAATAATACAGTCGTAACAACAATTATGTCAAACTTTGGATTGTATAAAGCATTTGACGAACTTGGTGTTGATTATGAAAAGACACAGGTTGGAGATAAATATGTTTACGAAAATATGGTACAGAATGGACATCGTATTGGCGGTGAACAGTCAGGACATATTATTTTCAGTAAATATGCAACAACCGGAGACGGAATCCTTACGGCCATTAAGATGATGGAAGTAATGTTAGAGAAGAAGCAGTCTTTAGCAACGTTGACATCACCGGTTCGTATTTATCCGCAGGTACTTAAGAATGTACGTGTAAAGAGTAAACCGGAAGCACAGAATGATGCTGACGTACAGGCAGCAGTAAAGCAGGTTGCAGAAACACTCGGAGCAACAGGAAGAATCCTTGTTCGTGAAAGTGGTACAGAGCCAGTGATACGAGTTATGGTAGAAGCGGAAACAAAGGAAGAATGTGAGAAGTATGTTGATTCGGTAATCGAAGTTATCGAGAAAAAAGGTCATTGTGCATAAAGTTTTTACTTAAATAGCTATTTTGCCAAAAACTAAATTCAAGTCGAGCAGCCGCGAGACTTGGCGC
>ENA-OPBF01001418-OPBF01001418.1-human-gut-metagenome-genome-assembly--contig:-NODE-1418-length-15819-cov-8.899899_pt1 | contig 15819 bp, 6 predicted proteins | sample MGYA00241067_ERZ501450 | MGnify/ENA primary metagenome ERZ501450 (study PRJEB25962, sample SAMEA2042516) | human gut metagenome | biome: human gut; feature: human-associated habitat; material: faeces... | reverse complement strand
CCTCCCTCGCAGAGGGAGGCAAGAAGTATCACAAAAACGCGCAGTACCATTCCAAAACGGGCCCGCCAAACAGCATCGCGATCACGATGCCCGCACACAGAAACGGGCCGAAGGCGAAGTGGTCCTTCTTCCCTGCCTTTTTGGCGGCCAGCAGGTATATGCCGTACATACCGCCAAAAACAATGCCGAAAAACATCGCCAGCAGCGTATGCTGCCAGCCCAGGAACAGCCCGGCGGCTGCCATCAGCTTGATGTCGCCGCCGCCGAACGCACCGTCGATGACAAGGCAGAGCAGAAACATCGGCACACTGACGCAGAGCGCACCGATGATGTGCGGCAGCCAGTCGGCAGGGGAGAGCAGCACGCTCACCGCGCCGCAGACCGCCAGCGCCAGATTCAGCCGGTCCGGGATGGTCTGCGTCTCGGCATCAATGAGTGAAACGCTCAGCAAGATCCCGCAGACCGCCATCGCCAGCAGCGCGGCCCAGCTCATGCCGAACAGCCCGCCCGGCAGGGCGTAGGCAGCGCCGTACCGCCAAGTGCAGCCCAGCGCCAGCACGCCGCCCAGAAGCTCCACCAGCAGGTACCGCGCCGGAATGTGCGCACCGCAGTGGCGGCACCGTCCGCGCAAGAATAACCAGCTGAACACAGGCACTAAGTCCGGCGCACCCAGCGTGTGGCCGCACTGCGGGCATACGCTGCGGCCCTTCAGCGGGTCCATGCCCCGCGGCAGCCGCCATGCGACGACGTTCATAAAGCTGAACAGCGCCGCGCCCAGCAGAAAACGAATGAGTCCCAGCAGAAGCTCAAGCAGCAGCATGGCCCACCCCCGCGCCGTATTGCAGCCGGTCCTCCGCGCGGAAAACGCGGTAACCGCCGTCGGCATCATAGATGGCGTACATGCCGTTCTCCTGATACAGGAGCCGCTGCACGGTGTAGCCGTTCGGGTCGATCTGCAAAAGCGTCACCGTGCCGGGCAGTGAGCCCAGCGTGCGGATTTCCTCGGCGATGCCGTCCGCAAAGCCGTCCGCGCTTGTCTGGTCGGCGAACGTCTGCCCGGCGGAGTAGCACTGGGCAGACACGGCACTGGCCGCCAGCCGCGCAGCCTTGACCTGAGCCAGGGCCTCCCGCGCACGGGCCTGATAGCGCAGCTCCGCCGCGCCGGTCACAATAGTATACAGGACAGCGCCCAGCGCCAGCAGTACGGCGAGCTTTTCCGCAAACGCAGCTTTGGCCCAGCGTTCCCCGGTATGGCGCAGCCATGCGCCCAGTCGTGCTGCCAGCATTGTTACACATCCTCTACCATATAATAACACGCTATTCAGTATACCGTGCCGGGCCTGTATTTGCAAGGAATTTCGCGAAAAAAACGCTGCTTTTTGTTCAAAGCTAACGGAAATTATGGCAAAATCGTGCACAACCTGCCGCTGACCCACTATATTTGGTGTAAATTTGCTGAAATCTCGCGGACTTTGTTGCGAAAACGTCACATTCCGAGTATAATGACAATATATATAATGTGATATTGTGTCTAATTGTAACCTTTCACCGGAGAAACGACGGGAGCATCTATGGTGCAGTACAATAAAAATATAAAAAACAATAAGAAAGGCTTTACGCTGGTGGAGCTGATGGTCGTTCTGGCTATCACGGCCATTCTGGCGGCGCTGGTCGGCGGCGGGCTGATCGCCTACACGCGGTTGGCCCGGTTTGAAAAGAACGAGGCCAACGCCCGCACGCTGTTTCAGACGGCGCAGATCTCCCTGACCCGGATGGAGACGGCGGGTGAGCTGGATGCGTTCCGCCGGCAGGTCATGGAGGAGGGCGACACGGGCGACCACTTCCAGAACGACGTCACCGTGACCGACGCGGACGGCAAACCCCTTGTGAGCCGCACCAAGACCGAACTGAACCAGAACGTGGCCGCGCTCTACTATGACCGCACGGGCGCTGCCGCGGGCAACCATAACGCGCTGGTCAAGGAGCTGCTGGGCGATTACATCTACGACGCCTCGCTGCTGAATGCCTCGATCTGTGTCGAGATCGACGTGCAGAGCGGGCAGGTCTACTCGGTCTTTTACGATACCAAATCCGATAAGCTCCGCTTCAATCAGGACGGTGCTACGAATATTTATGACCGCAGCTATGACCACCGCCGCAATGACAGCCTTGTCGGCTACTACTCTGCCGAGGACCGCGTCAACGTTGTGCAGCTGGTGCAGACGAAGCTGAAGGTCAAGAATCCCCGCCTGACGAACGGCGAGACGCTGACCCTGAGCTGGAGCGGCAACTCCAGCCTCGGCGATCTGGACACCTCCTACACGGCTACGGCCTACGATGCTGCAAAGGAAAAGCAGCTGTTTACTATTACCATTCAACGAGATGTCAACGGTACGGCGGGCGATGACAAACAGGTCATCACCAAGATGCCTGTTACCATTTACCACTACAGCAACACGGGCGAAAAGACGAGCGAGACGAAAGAACTCTATTTCCCGTTAAGCTACAACAAGGGCAGCTTTGTGCTGACGCTGGACGCTATGGCGGACGCCGCGCTGCTGCGCGCGTGTGAGAACAGCGCTGACGTTGCCGCCACGAGCCTGTACAGCATCACCCGCCTGCTGAACGACCCGCAGGACATCTACATTGCCATGCGCGCCGAGCCGCGGGAGAACTACAGCGACGCCTACACAGCCAGCAGCGAGGTGTGGACTCCTACCGATGAAAACACCCTGCTGGCCAAGGGCGGCACGGCGGTCACGGCAGACCTGAAATATTTCCGCCATCTGTACAACCTGCGCTGGTCTGCCGACTGGGACATCACCGACAAGGGCACCTACACACTGACCCCCCAGGCCAGCAACAGCACCGGCCTGAACTGGACGGGCGGCGGCGTTACGGTCTACTGCGCCGCGGGCGCATGGCCTGCGGCCAAGGTGCCGTCCCTCAATGACCCTGTCGCCTGGCCGACGATCCCGGAGCTGGGAGAAAATATCGTACTTACGAGCAAAAAAACGGGTCTTACAACCCAAACGACCCGTGTGCCCATCCTCAATCTGCAATTGAGCAGCAAGTCCGTTGCAAAAACCGGCAAGGCAGAGAAGGACGTGCTGGCCGACCACTATGTCGGCCTGATTGGTGAGAACAAGGGCAAAATTTCTTACATCACACTGCGCGACCCGGACATTCAGGTCAACGTCAAGACCGAGACCGTCGCCGCCGATACGCTGCCGAACGAAAACCAGCTCAAGCTGACCGCAACCAAATTCGTCACGGCGCTGGAGGAGGACGACGAGAACTGGCGCGATGTGCGTGCCGTCGGCGCACTCTGCGGCGTCAACACCGGCACGCTGGAAAACTGCGCCCTGACCCGCGGCACGAACTCCTCGACCAGTGCGCTGGTGGCCGCGGCGCTGACGTTTGACAACAAAACCACCGCAACGCAGCGCATAGAGCAGACGCTGTACGCTGACAGCAAAAACCATACCTATTATAAAGACGAGCCGCGCGGCATTGGCGGTCTCGTCGGCGTTGCCATACCCAAAGCCGATTCCGTCATGCAGGACCTGACCGTTGCGTCGGACGTGACGGTAGCGGGTCTGCTTGTGGACAAGGACACGAAAAACGTGGAAACGACCACAGCGGCAGACCAGCAGGCCGAGAAGGCCCGCTACGCTGCCGCGGCAGCCGAGCCGGGTGAAAAGAACTCTCTCTGGCGCAGCGTCGGCGTTGGCGGCGTGTTCGGCACGGTGGATGCGGCCCAGATGAAAACAGACAGTAAAACGAACATCGTCAACAACGGCTTTGTGACCGGCAACGGCTTTACGGGCGGCATCGTCGGCAACCTGTTTACGACGGACACCAGCGTGTCCCAGAGCCTGACGGGCCTGAGGAACAACGGCACGGTCAGCGCGGGCGCCAACTATAAGGGCGATACCGCGGGCGATGCGCGCAGCCTGGTGCTGGGGCAGTTCTTCGGCGGCATTGCGGGCTACGGCAGGGGCGTGACCCTGCAAGGGTGCGAAAGTGTGACCCGCAGCGACCTGACCGAGACCCAGCTCAAGGAGCAGGTCAAGGCGGGCTTCGACAAAAAAATCGGCACATTGACCGACGCCAGCCCCCTCAAGGGTGATTTCGTCGGCGGCCTTGTCGGCTACGGCAAGGAAATTGTGCTGAACGGCTGCAAGACCGGCAAGGGCTACGTGCTCGGCAGCCGGTTTGTGGGCGGTTTGGCCGGTGGCTTTACCGGCAGCGGCGTACAACAGAACGATACGAACAGCAGTGACGTCTTTGGCAACCGCTACGTCGGCGGCATCGTGTCGGTCAACGGCAGCAACAGCCAAATCAACGGCATGACCAATACGGGTCTGGTCGCGGCCTTTGGAAAGAACGCGGCCTACGTCGGCGGCATCGTCGGCGTCAATGATGCCGACTGGGGCGGCAGTCAAGACCCGAAAGCCACAGCCACCGTGCAGAACTGCGCCAACCGTATGTCCGGCGACAACGCCACCGACACCCGCCGCATCAACCTGTTAAAGAAGCTGAGCATCTCCGCGGGCGGCTACGCCGACTACGTCGGCGGCATCGCGGGCTGCAACGGAAAAAACGGCGTTGTGACGTGGGATACAAGCACCCCGACGCTGGGTGCCATCCTGTACGGCAACAACTACGTGGGCGGCGTGGTCGGTTATAACGATGAAAATGCGAAAATCTCCAATACCTCCACCCAGGACCTGACCATCAGCGGCCAGATCGTGGCGGCGGGCAAGGCTGTCGGCGGTATGATCGGCTTGAACTGCGCCTCCACGCTGCCCTCCGCCACTGTGAAGGTCAGCCGCGTGGCGGGTCAGCAGCTTGTCGGCGGCGTCATCGGCGCCAACCTGCCGGTGGGCCGCTTCACCGTGGCGGACGACGGCGCGTTTATAACCAATGTGGCCTCGGGCCGCGTCGAGGCCGACGCCGTCGCGGGCGGCATCATCGGCTACAACCGTCTGCTGGCGGCCAAGCCCACAGGCGGCACGCTGGAGGCGCTGCTGCCGACGATTAACGAGAGCACCGGCGTGCTGACCGACAGCACCGACGTGAAAACGGCGGACGGCACAATCATCCTGACCGGTTTCCAGAACATGCTCAACCTGCAGGCCGACATCTACGTCGGCGGCATCGTCGGCGCAAACGACGCCAATACGAAGCTGACGATTCAAAATGCAACTAACGGCGCAACGCAGAATGCCCTGTCCGTCGGCGGCCTGAACCCGTCCAACAACGGCGCGTTTAAAGGCGGCGTATCGCTGAACGCGCTGGCCGGTGGCCGCTATGATTTCGACGACGTGCACGGCGCACTGGCGGGCGGTATTATCGGCTATGCCACACCCAACACGGTGCTGGAAAGCTGCACAAACTACGGCACAGTGGCTCACAAGTGCGCCGCGGGCGGCTTTGCGGGCTGGAACGAGGGCACGATCACCGGCGGCAGCATGGCGGCGTCCCTCGGCAACCGTGAAACCGGGTATACCTATCTGGGCGGCGTTGCGGGCGTCAACGGCGGTCTTATTCAGTCTGCCTACCCGGCTAAAGACTGCGCCGTGCGCGGCGACAGCTATGTCGGCGGCATTGCGGGCGTCAACCTGGGCGGTGACGCTGCGGCAAGCACCCGCAAGGGCCTCATCATCTGCACAGAGAACAACAGCACTGGCACGGTGGAGGCCAACCAGTACGCGGGCGGCGTGACCGGTGCCAATGTCGGCAGCATTTCGCTGTCCGGCCAGCTGCAAAGCAGTGTCACCGCCACCCGCTATGCGGGCGGCGTGGCCGGTATCAATACGACGTATAACGCCTATAAGGGCAGCATTTACGGCGCTGACAACGCCACCGGCGCGGTCAGTGGCAGCGTCACTGCCGCCAACTACGCGGGCGGTGTGGCCGGTACGAACCGTGCCGAAATCACCCGTGTGGATAACCACGCCTCGGTGCGCGCCAGCACACAATATGCGGGCGGTATTGCGGGCGAGAACGCCGCGGGCGGCAAAATCAGCGCCTGCGTCCATGCCCAGAATCAGGTCTACGCCACCAACGGCGAGGCGGGCGGCATCGCGGGCAATAATAATAAAGACGCGCTGATTGAGAATGTGCAGGTCCGCGCCGACGTCACCGCGGCCAACGGCACGGCGGGCGGCGTCACGGCTACGAACTTCGGCACCATCGGCCAAGACAGCGGACTGGAAAACAACAGCAGCGTAAGCAACTGCACGATCACCGGCACGTCGGAGAGCATCGGCGCTGTTGCGGCGTACAACAGCGCGGACGCGACCATCCGCAACGTCAGGCTGGCGGCAAACGCCAACGTGCGGTTCAGCACCCCGGCGGTCACCATCGGCGGCCTTGCGGGCATGAACGAGGGCAGCGTCACCGGTTGTCAGGTCGGAAACGGCGCGCTGGCGCTGGACAACGGCCTGCGCGCGGGCACCAACACCGTCACGCTGGGCGGTGCGGTGGGCCGTACCACGGCGGACGGCAAGGTCAGCGAAACCAACGTTCTGCTGGACCTTACACAAAATCTTGATAAATATACAAATTTGGGCGGCGTCGCAGGCCAGAACGACGGTACCCTGAAGCAGTGTACCTATTCCGGCACGATGGGCGGCGAGGCTCGCACGGACGGCCTTGTCTCCGTCGGTGCACGCAGCACCGGCAGCACGGTGGGCGGCATTGCCGGTCTGAACAACAGCACAATCACCGGCTGTGAGGTCAAATACATCAAACTGCAGGTCAGCGGTATCAGCAACATCACCACGACCCAGACCGCAGACGAAAAGCTCGCCAGTGCCAGCCATGTGGGCGGCATTGCGGGCCGCAACAATGCCGAAATCGTCAACAGCTATGTTGCCACCGAGCGCAGCAACGGCGCGGGCAGCATCATCACGGCGCGTTACGGCTTTGTGGGCGGCGTTGCGGGCTCCAACAACGGCACTATCACGGGCAGCGGCAGCAAAAAGGCGCTGGTCAGCGGCGACACAACAAAACTCGCCCTTGTTGCACAGGTTGATAATTGGCTGGATGCGGCAGATGCCAATGCCGGCATCAACAGCATGGCGGCAGAGCTGACCACAGGCACGACCTACGCGGGCCTCAAGGGCGTTGACACTGTGACGGACAAGGGCTACACGAACGTTTACAACAACACAGGTCTTGCCGCCAATGATCTGCTTGTCGCCCTGCGCGGCAGCAACAACAGCGAGACCGTCCGTGCCGCCGGTTATCTGGGCGGCCTGGCAGGCTTTAACTCTCTCCGCGGTACAATTGGCACTTCCGCCACCGGCCAGTGGTTTGTCTATTCTGACAATGCGACAACGGCATCCACCGTCGGCGGTATTGTCGGCCAGAACGAATCCAACGTCACAGACAAAAGCGTGCTGGACACTGTGGTAAACTGTGCCGCTGTGCGCCGGTTTACGCGCGTGTTTGATGGGGCTAAGAACAAGGATGATACAGACGATGACAACATTTACAAGGACGGCAGCCGTGTAGTTGTCCATGTGGGCGGTGTCATTGGCCAGCAGCAGAACCGCAGCGATGACCGGTGGTCTGTCAGCAAGGTAGTCAACTGCGGCAGTGTGTTCAACAGCCGCTCGGCCAATGTGGGCGGCGTGATCGCCTATTGGCTGGACTACGGCGGAACCGTGCAGAGATGCTTCAATTTTGGCAAAATCACAACAAACACGAACGACAAAAACAGCGGTTACGGTGCAGTCGGCGGTATTGTCGGCTTTATTGACCAGCCTATTTCCGGCGGCACTACAAATGTGCTTTCCTGCCGTAACTACGGTCAGATTTGGTATAAATCAAACGGCGCAAATGACTGCGCGGGCATTATCGGTAAAATCGAGATGAAGAAGCCCACCGATATTATGACGCTGAACATCATCGACTGCGTCAATAGCGGCGCAATCAAGGCAGCGTCGCAGGCAGTCGGCATTCTGGCATGGATCGGCCCGTACGACAAGGGAAATATTGATTATGTTACAGTAAATATTGACCGCTGCCGAAACCTTAATACAGACTTTACGTGTAGCAGAAAAATCGGCATTGTTGGCAGCCGCGGTAATGGCTCTGGGTCGAATAAAGCAACCAATGTCACAAACTGCTTTGCGACGGTTGGTACAGATTGGTTCCCGATTGCCTATTTGCGCCTGAGTGGCGAGAATGTCACCGGCCACGGCAACTATTATATTGAAAATTCCTACGATGCAGGCAAGAGCTTCTTTAAGAATGATTCCCGTAAACTGACCACAGAAAAACCGAACAGTACAACAGGTAACTGGGAGAAAGCGGATAAGCAAGGAAGTGACAAGGCCTACAACGAGACAGATTGGAACTCGTCCTCGAAAAAAGTAAAAGCACACCGTCTGTACATAGGCTATAACGTCGATGACAAAACCTATCCTTATATTGCGTTCCTGCCCACTTTGGCAGACGATGGGAACGGCGCAGCGTACAGTCTGTGGTGGATTAGCGGTCGTACATCTGCGGGCTCGCCTGCCAAACCAAACTCTGCCTATATCAAGACCGACGGTAAGAAAGCCTACATTTTCGATGATACCGGCGCGGGCAATGATACCAATCCCGGCAACCAGAGAGCGACTGTGATGCTGCAATTCGGCGAAGCCGCGAACAGTACGAAATCGGACGTTGATATTACCGACATCACCGACGAGGTCATCCAGAACTACTATAAGTACGTGCTGGACAGCACCAAGCCAGCCAAGCCGGGAAAAATCGACGTCAAGGCCAGCCAGGTGCAGGACGCGGACAACAACGTCTATGGCCGTTATGAAGTGACGTGGGCCGAGCCGAGCGACAGCGACAAGAATGCCAGCCCCGCCGCTTACTACCGTGTTGAAATTCTGCCCTGCGATGCTGCGGGTAAAGTCGCATCGGATGCAGTTCCCTATCTGAAAGCGGACGTCTACCAGCGCAGCTATACCTTTGTGGCTGATAAAGCGTGGACGGGTAACTTCGTCGTGCGTGTAACGCCCTACAATACCAACAACGACTCGAGTCTGGCTGATAACTTCAACACCAGCGGCGTGCAGACCTTTATGCACGCCCTGCCGACACCGGAGATTGAGTTCCGGCTGGTAAAGCGGAATAACGGCGGCTTTGACTGGAATCAGTGCCAGACGCCGGATGAAAAATCGAGAGAATTCAAGTATGAGGTTGTCGCGGTGCTGAAAAACTACACCGAATACCCGACAGACGAGGCATGGACCGTTAAGCTGACCGATGGAACGTATAATTATTATTTTGCACAGAATGGCAAGCAGTACATCCGCCTGACCCAAAATTTGGAACGCACTTTGACGCTTACGGCGCTGGCAACCCCGGACAACAGCAGCAGTACAAAGTATCTGCGCTCGGCCCAGTACAAGTCAGAGACCTATCTCCCGTCCCAGTGGCGAGACAATCCGGGCTCTGCCAAGGACGAGGACGGTCTGCCGCTGGGCACGCTGAAACAGGACGGCGACACGGACTATGTGACTTACACCGGCCAGACAGCGGAGAGCTTTGAAGCAACCGTGAAGTTCAGCTTTACCCCGGGGGTCAAGAGCAACAGCAGCGAGCACGGCAGCCCGACCTACCGCGTCATGCTGCTGGCAAAATATCTGGGCAATGACGAAGTCAACGGCGTATCTTTGAACGGCCAGTACATCACGCTGGCCGCGCGGGAAAGCATTGTGACAGCGTCTCCCGTCACCTTCAACCTGAACAGCCTGCCGTCGGATGCTATGACGAACTACACAGACTTCCTCGTTGTCGCGGTGCCCGTCACCAGCGGCAAGGGCGATATGAAGTATCGCTGGGATGCCACGCCAGACGAAGTGTCCGCAGCCATCGCCAGCCACGCGAGCGAGACAAACGACAAAAACAAAGAAATCTGGTGGAAGAACGGCTATGAGATCGTCCGCACGGGCGAGCACAGCTATACCTATGCCCATCTGACGCCGCTCTGCTTCTCCGACGTGAACCGCACCGATGACCCGAGTTGGGCTACACAGGCCACGGTAACGACCCCGCAGATCATCTTCAAGCAGCTGAACCTGAATGTTCTGAAAGCCCCGACGCTGGACAAAAACACAGAAGGAAAAGTTGACGAGAAAACCAACGAGTTGACCTATACGTTCAACTGGACGCAAGAGGACATGGACGCGAAAACGCCGACCTACAGCATCAAGCTCTACGGCCTGTTGACGGACAAGGACGGCAATGTGACCGGTCAGGAGCAAATTGCGCTGAAGGACGGCGTAAATCTGGCCGATAAGGTTCAGAACAGCGGCAACAACAGCTTTACCCTGCCTGTCAACGTGGATACCATGCTGGCCAACGGCAGCGACAGCTGGCGCTATGACAAGGTCCGGCTCGAGGTCACCCGTGTGGCGGCAGCCGGCACCGATGAAATCGGCGCGTCCGCTGTGGCGGATTACAGCGTTAAGCAGCGCCTGCCCGGCATCAGCGCGCCGAGCTCCATCACCCGCGTCAACGGCGAGACCGACAACGCGGATGCCCTGCTCTACACGGTCAGCTGGTCGCCGTCCGACGACGCGCGCATTGACCACTATGACCTGTGCGTCGTCGATGCCGATGACAAAACTGTGCTGACGCTGCCCACCACGGGCAACGTCGGCAGCCTGACGCTGGATCTGGAGCAGTATCAGGGAAAGGCATTGCGCTTCCGCGTTATTGCCCGCCGCAAGGACGATAGCTGCTTTGACGGCCCGGACGGCGCGTTGAGCCAGTCCGAGACCATCGTCCGCCGCGCCAAAGCACCTGTGGTTGAAAACGTCGCTTTTGACAACAACAGCCCGAATCAGGAGACGTTCCTGAACGACCTCAAGCTCAACATGACGCTGGAGGAAGCCGCACAGGGCAATGTCTACTTTACCGGCTATATCTTCAGCGATGTGGCCAACTATACAAAAATTGCCAAACTGGCCGAGGCTTGGCAGGACGAAGGCACCGGACAGGCCAAGTATGAGGCCCAGCAGGAACTGACCAAAGCACTGGACGAGATGCTGGCCAACGGCGACGCCGAGCTGGTCATCCCGAAGGACAGCCGCACGGTGGGCGGGAGCGCCAGCGTCAACGACAAAACCGCCAGCTATACCTTTGTGCCCGACGGCAACGGCTTTACGCTGACGCCCGACCATGCAAAACAATACCTGCTGCCCGCGGTGCGCGTTATGCCCACCGACGGCACGACAGCGTCGAACTGGTTCTACTACATCCTGCAGGATGCCGCAGCGGCACAGCTGCCGGCCATTACGCTGGACGCCCCCGTGGACGAACCGGAACGCGCACTTGGCAATGCCGTTTACCCGCAGGAAGTCAACCTGTACAGCGACCCCGAGTGTAAGAGCAATCGCGGTAAGGCCATGCTGGAGCTGCGCCGCTTTACGGTGGAGTGGACCGCGGTGAACAAGTACACCCAGGCCGACGGCACGGTGCGCAACCTGACCGACAGCTATACCTTTACCGTCACGCCGCTGGATAGTAAGACGAAACAGCCTTACAGCATTACGGTGACGACCTACGACAGGGACGTGACGGACGCAGACGGCAATGTCACGCATAAGCGCGGAGAAATCAAAACCGTTACCAAGACCTATGACGGCAAAACGACGGCGCTTGACAAGCAGACCACCGTTGTGGACGCGGAGACCAAAGAGACCCGCATCTGGTACGACCTGAGCGTTGAGCCTGTGACCGACGAGAACGGCAACGTGACATGGGAACCGAAACCCTATGACGTCACCGGCACGGTGGAAAAGGACGGCGGTACGCTGTACTACAAGGCACAGACGGTTCCCATGCTGGAGCTGGTGCAGGAGGACGGCGCCGAGCCTGTTTACCGCATCACCCTGCCCGAGCTGCAGGAAAAGGTGCAGGACGACTCGCTCGCTCTGCAAAAGTTCACCGCAAGTGTGACGCTGCAGACGCTGGCGCACTCGGATGACAAGGGTAAGACCGTCGAATCCGGCATGGTCAAGGTCCCCGTCAACGAGGCGAACACCGCCGATGCGGCGGAGGATGCCCAGAGTATGGACTCCGCGGAGAGCGTCGCGCCCGCCGAGACTGCAGAAAGCACGGCGGCGGAAAGCGCCCCCGCAAGCGTGCCCCCGGTCCTGATGCGGGCCCGTGCGGCACTGCCCATGGCGACCCCGGAGACCGCCGCTGCCCCGGATGAGACGGACGCGGCGGAAACCGCGCCCCCGGAACGGACAGAAACAAGCGACGCATCGTAATTTTATTTCAGGAAAGAAGGTGGCATTATGCACCGCAGGGCACGCAGCATTCTGCGCGGGGAGCAGGGACTTTCGATGATATTGGTCCTCTGCATCGGCGCGCTGTTTGTGGCGCTGTCGGCAGCGCTGGTCTATGCGGCCTCCGTGCTGACGGCCAATGCCAACCGCCAGCTGCTGGAACAGGAAGCCTACCAGCTGGCAACCAGCTTTTCCGACGTGCTGGAAGGGGAGCTGAACAATAAGGACAGCAGCTTTGCCAAGTTCGTCAATGAGCAGTTCATGTTCTCCCAAAGCTACGGCAAGGACATCTATGATTTGGAATCCCAGCCCAAGGAGTTTGCCTGGAAACCGAACGGCAGCCAGCCTGATGGCGGGGCCGAGGCCATCACGGTAACACTGCGCCGCCGCCCGGGCGACGGTGCCGACAAGCTGAACCAAACGGCGAACAGCACCAGTGCCACAGACCTGCGCAACCTGCTCGACACACTGGAGGGCGAAGACCGCAAGGGCATGGCAATCGTCGATTTACAGCTGGACATTACGGTGACAGTCACGAAAAACGGTGAGAGCTTTGCCTTTACGCGGACGTATGACCGCACAGTGAAGTACAACAGCGACGGCAGCCAGGCAAAAAGCTATATATTCCCCAAGGTGTATTACACAATAAACGACGGTATAACAAAGTATTACCGCATTAACGAACTGACGTTCTACGCCCCCAGCCTTCCCGAAGTGACCATTGATGATAACAACATCGACAGCAACCGCCTGACGTTCCACTGCGACACCAGCCAGCAGCCCGATTCCATCACCTACACCCGCGGTGCCAAACAGAGCACCGGCACAACACAGGAGTGACCCGCTATGAAACATACTTTACAAAGTCAGCGCGGCGAGACCATTGTGGAAGTGCTTGTGTCGTTCCTGCTGCTGATGATTTTTACGTCGATGTTCGTCGTTTCGCTGCGGTACGCCCGCGCCATGTCCCAAAAGGCCGAAACGCTGCGGGAGACAGCCTATGCCTTCTGCGCCGGGCTGTACCCGGCCAATAACGCGGCCCCCGACTGGAAGAAGGAGCAGGAGGGGCTGGAGTTCTCCTTTGGCGATTACGGTGAATTTACGGTGAACGGCGTCGAGCTGGACAGCGTGGAGACAAGCGCGGAAGTTACGGAAAACGGCCAAAAAACGACGGAACAGCACAAGTTTTACCGCTACAGCAAGAGCACGGCAGAAGGGACGACCAACCCATGAAGCAGCGTTTGAAAAACCAGAGCGGCACAACGCTGGTGGAGCTGATCGTCTGCATGGTGCTGCTGGCGATCTTTACGCTGGCGGCGGTCACGCTGATACAGCCCAGTGCGCAGGCGTACATGGACATCCAGCAGCAGACGCGCGCGCAAAATCTGGCCGACGCGCTCATTGAGACGATCCGCGGCGAGGTGCTCGAGGCGAACGGCTATATCCGCTTCACCGACGGCGCGACGGACCTTAATAATTTGGACAGCGTTTTTGCGTCCAAGGGTAACGACTACAGCAAAGGCACGGCATTGGAATTCAGCGTCTACCCCAACCACATTGAGCTGATCGACAAGGACTGTGTGCCGCCGCTGACAAAGACAGACGGCACAGAACTGCTGACACCGGAACAGGCCAATGCGCTGAACGGCTACCTGCACATGCGCTTTTACCGCGATGAACTGAATAACGCCGGGCACTACGGCAACCCGCAGCACACAAAAAAGGACAAGGCCGAGGACGGTACTGAGACGGTCACACGGCCCTACGTTGCCTACGGCTACACAACGGCCTATCCCCGGGATGCCTATATGGGGCTGTTCATCAGCGAACTGCATTTCTACGCCCGCAGCTGGACGCAGGACGGCGACGAAACCAAGACCCCGCGCATTACGGCTATGACGGTGGTGCTGACTGTGGCCAAGCGGGACGCCAACAACCAGATCGTGCCGCTGTGCACCCAAAAAGCCATTGTGCAGCTGCCCGGTGAGCCGGTCATCCTGTATGAACCCGGCACTTGGGACGGCAAGGCATCGTCGGAGTCGTGAGCGGTGTCCCTTGGGACGATTTTTGAAAAGTTTATTACAATCCCGGCGGATGTACTGGACAAATTCAAATGGGCTCGTTATACTTTAAAACATGAATACCTGTGTGCCGGACAAAAATGCAGGAACGTCATGGGCAGCAGAGCAGAGAGGATGACTAGGATGGCAACAATTGAAATCAAAATGCTGGGCGGCTTTGAGATCCGTATGAACGGCAAGCCCGTGCTGGCACAGCTGGCGCAGTCCCGCAAGGCAACGGCGCTGGTGCAGTATCTCGTTTTGCGGCGCGGGGAGCGCGTCTCCCACAAGGTACTGACCGATACCCTGTGGGCAGGGGAGCGGTCCACCAACCCGGACATGGCCCTGCGCGCCATCTTGCATCGCTTCCGCCTTATGATCGACGCGGAGGGTCTGGAGGAGATGAAGGACTGCATCGTGACCAGCCGCGGCTACTACCAGTGGAACCCCCATCTGGACTGCAGCGTGGATGTGTTTGAGGTCAACGACCTGTCGGAGCTGGCCCGCAAGGAGAGCGACGCCGAGAAGCGCAGCCGCATTTATGAACAGATCGTCAACCTGTATGACGGGCGCCTGCTGCCGCAGTCTGCGTCCGAGCCGTGGGTCGAAAGCGTCAGCGTGCGCCTGCACGGGCAGTACCGCACAGCCATTTTAAACCTGCTGGAGCTCTGCAAAAAATGGGGCGAGAGCACCCGCATCGTTACGCTGTGTACCCGCGCGCTGGAGCTGGACCCCTACGAGGAGCGCCTTTATTTGGAAAAGATCGTCGCGCTGGAGACGCTGGGCCGCCACGAGGAGGCGGAGGATCTGGCACGCCGCGGCAGCGCCATGGGCTGCCTGCATCATGCCATTGAGCCGGGCCGCGCAGGCTCTGCCTACCGCCAGATGCGCCAGGCAGACCGCAATATGGAGAGCGAGGTCTCCAAGCTGATCTCTGCTCTGCCGGATACCGAGGACACGGGGGCCTGTATCTGCGACTTTGAGACGTTCAAGGAAATTTACCGCGTACAGCGCGGCGTGCAGGTCCGCTACGGTCTGCAGGTATTCCTGGCGATCCTGACCGTGGCTCCCAGCCAGAACACCGATGCTGCCGAGACCGTTCTGATGGTGGAGCAGCTGGGCGATCTGATCCACACGAATCTGCGCCAGTGCGATGTGGCCGCCCGCTACACCGATATGCAGTATGTTGTTATGCTGAGCGGCAGCACCGCCGAGAGCGGCACCGGCCCGCTGGAGCGCATCAAGGCCGCGTTCTACCGCATCCCTGCCCATGGCCGCTACCTGTTGAGCTATAGCCTCTATGTTCCCGAGGCCAAGGCCGACAGCGGGCGCGTCCGCCGCCGCAAAAAGACGACGAAGAAGGAAAAATAAGCGAGCCGTTAAGCCGTACAGTGAAAGCTGTGCGGCTTTTTCATTACCCTGGCCCCCTCTGCGAGGGGGCT
>ENA-OPBF01001415-OPBF01001415.1-human-gut-metagenome-genome-assembly--contig:-NODE-1415-length-15848-cov-3.197619_pt1 | contig 15848 bp, 15 predicted proteins | sample MGYA00241067_ERZ501450 | MGnify/ENA primary metagenome ERZ501450 (study PRJEB25962, sample SAMEA2042516) | human gut metagenome | biome: human gut; feature: human-associated habitat; material: faeces... | reverse complement strand
TTAATATTATATATAAATTTTAATAGATAATAATTGAAAAAATCAAAATTTTATTAAGAAGATTAAATATGGTAAAAAATAAGTTTTATTAAATAGCTCTAACAATTTAAATTATGAAAACCTCTAAATTTTCTTTACTTTTATAGAGTTTTGCTATATAATATACAAAAACAAAATAGGATGTAATAGTTTAAAAGAATTTAATCTTTTATAACTGTTTTTGTGACTTTGAACTAAGTAAGAAAGGAATGAATTGTATAATGCAAGAAAATAATCAAGAACAAGAATTAGATTTTAATCATTTAATGCAAATAAGAAGAGAAAAATTATCAGAATTACAAGAACAAGGGAAAGACCCATATGAAATAACAAAATTTGTTAGAACAAATACAGCAGGAGAGGTAAAAGCAAATTATGAAAAATTTGAACAAAAAGATGTAACAGTAGCAGGAAGAATAATAGCTAAAAGAATAATGGGAAAAGCATCATTTTGTACAATACAAGATTGTGATGAAAAAATACAAAGTTATGTAAGTATAAATGATTTAGGAGAAGAAAGCTATAAAGCGTTTAAAACATGGGATATAGGAGATATAATCGGTATAACAGGTTTTGTATTTAAAACAAGAACAGAAGAAATATCAGTACATGCAAAAGAGGTAACATTACTTTCAAAATCTTTAAGACCATTACCAGAGAAATTCCATGGATTAAAAGATCCAGATTTAAGATATAGACAAAGATATACTGATTTAATAGTAAATCCAGAGGTAAAACAAACATTTTTAATTAGAAGCAAAATAATTAGCAATATAAGAAATATTTTAAATGAAAAAGGATTCTTAGAGGTTGAAACACCAATACTAAATACTATTTCAGGAGGAGCTACTGCAAGACCATTTATAACACATCATAATTCATTAGATATAAATATGTATTTAAGAATAGCATTAGAATTGAACTTAAAAAGATTAATAGTAGGTGGATTTGATAAAGTATATGAATTAGGAAGAGTATTTAGAAATGAAGGAATGGATATTAGACATAATCCAGAGTTTACAATGCTTGAATTATATGCAGCATACCAAGATTATAATGATATGATGGATATAACAGAAGAATTATTTTCAAGAACAGCAAAAGACGTTTTAGGAACAACAAAAATAACATATCAAGGACAAGAAATAGACTTGACACCAGGTTGGAAAAGAATAACAATGATAGATTCAATAAAAGAAGTAACAGGAATAGACTTTAATGAGATAAATACAGATGAAGAAGCTGTTAGTCTAGCAAAGGAAAAAGGAATAGAAATACCAGATAAAACAAAAGAAACAAGAGGAGATGTTATAAGCTTATTCTTTGATGAATATGTAGAAAAAACATTAATACAACCAACATTCATATATGATTATCCAGTTGAAATATCACCATTAGCAAAAAAATCTGTAAAAGATAAAAGATTAACAGAAAGATTTGAGGTATTCATAGGTGGAAGAGAATATGGAAATGCATTCTCAGAATTAAATGACCCAATAGACCAATACGAAAGATTCAAAAAACAAGTAGAAGCAAGAGATGCAGGAGATGAAGAAGCTGGAATGATGGATGAAGATTATATTCAAGCATTAGAAATAGGATTACCACCAACAGGAGGATTAGGAATAGGAATAGATAGATTTGTAATGCTATTAACAGATGCTGCTTCAATAAGAGATGTATTATTATTCCCAACAATGAAACCCCTTAACTAGGAATAACTAAAAATAAATCAAATAATATTAAAAAATTAATATTAGAAAGAGGAATCTATGAAAGAAGAATTAAGTGATTTTTTAAAAATAGCTTATAAATATAATAGAGTTAAAGAATTAAAAGAGGCGTTTGAAGAATATCCAGTTGAAGAAGAATGGCATAAAGGAAAAGTTTTTATAGTACTTAAAAATAAATGACAATAATCATTAATAAAATTTAATCAACTAAAATTAGATTTTAATGGTAAATGAAACAAAAAAGTGCAACATTACAAAAATATGCAAATGTTGCATTTTAAATTATGAAAAAAGAAAAGGGATGTACAATAATTTTATTTTCGTGAGAAACGAAAGACTAACAAAATATCAACATTTAAAAACTGAAAAATGTTGTAGAAGGAGAGAAATAAAAATGTTCAACTTTTCATTTGATAAAAGAATTATATATATCATATTAGGAATAATGGTACTATCTATGGTAGTACAATATGTTTCAAATCCAGGAATGCTAATATCATTATTAGTTAGTGTACCAGGAGTTTTAATAGCGATAACTTTTCATGAATTTGCACATGCATTTGTTGCTGACAAATTAGGAGATGATACAGCAAGAAGAGAGGGGAGACTAAGTTTAAATCCGTTTGACCATTTAGACCCAATAGGAACTTTATTATTACTATTTGCAGGATTTGGTTGGGGAAAACCTGTACATGTTAATCCTACAAATTATACAAGAAAAATGTCTATGGAAAAAGGTGAGGCATTAGTATCAATTGCAGGACCTGTAATGAACTTTATATTAGCAATTGTTTTTTCATTAGCTTATTGTTTAATATATAAATTTGCTGGTGTATCTTTCCTATCATCATCAATAGGAGAAGTAGTAATGCTATTAATATCAACAACAATATCAATTAATATAGGATTGGGAGTATTTAATTTAATACCATTACCACCATTAGATGGCTCAAAAATAATAATGCCACTTTTACCATATAATGCAAAGCAATGGTTTATAAATAATGAAAAAATATTCTATATTATATTTGTAGTAATTTGGATTACAGGATTAGCAGGAACAATTATTTCGCCAGTTATTAATCTAGTAAGTACTGGAATTCTTAACTTTGCTAGATTTATAACAGGAATTGGTTAAAAATATAATATGAAATCTTATATAAAAATAGATTTGAATTTTTAAAAATTAAATAATAAATAGTTAAATATAAAAATAATATACAACTAAAAATTAAGTATTAAATAAAAAGTAAAAAGGAAAAATTATATTGAATCCGAAGAAGGGAATAAAGATGAAAGATATAATAACACTAGGAATTGAATCAAGTTGTGATGAAACTTCTGCTTCAATAGTAAAAAATGGAAGAGAAATATTATCAAATATAATAGATACTCAAATTCCAATACATGAAAAGTATGGTGGAGTAGTTCCAGAAATAGCTTCTAGAAATCATATAGAAGCTATTTCTAGAGTTACAAAAAAAGCATTATTGGAAGCTGATATTACATTTAAAGATATAACAGCAATTACACCAACATATGGACCAGGGCTAGTTGGAGCCTTATTAGTAGGGCTTTCTTATGCAAAAGCTTTAAGCTATGCTAATGATATTCCTTTAATTGGTGTTAATCATATAGAAGGACATATAGCTGCAAATTATATAACATATAAAGAATTACAGCCACCTTTCATATGTGTAATGATGTCAGGAGGAAATACACAAGTAATATATGTTAAAGGATATACAGATTTTGAGGTATTGGGAAAAACAAGAGATGATGCTATTGGGGAAGCTTTTGATAAAGTAGCAAGAGTGGTAGGTCTTGGTTATCCAGGAGGACCAAAAGTTGATAAACTTGCACAAAATGGAACACCAAATATAGAATTACCAAAGACACATTTTGATAATTTAGATTTTAGTTTCAGCGGAATAAAAACATCAGTGATAAATCTTCATCATAAAAATCCTAATATAAATAAAGCCGATTTATGTGCTAGTTTTCAAAAGACAGTATCAGAAATCTTAATTGAAAATGTAAAAAAAGCAATTAAAATGACGGGAGTAAACACAGTAGTTTTAGCAGGAGGAGTTTCATCTAATAGTTATATAAGGAATGAATTTAAAAAGTTAGAAGAGGAAAAATATATAAATTTATATATGCCAGACTTAAAATTATGTACAGATAACGCTGCAATGATAGCTTCGGCAGGTTACTATAATTATATAGCTGGAAAAAGAGATGAGATGAATTTAAATGCAATACCAAATTTGAAATTGTAAAAAATCTACAACCTGATAATACATTAAGAACAAATTAGAAATTTATAATTTTGGATAAACTTTTGAAGATAAAATGCAAAAGAAAAGATAATTAATGTAAGAACAAATTAATTAAACATATATAAATATGAATAGGAGAAAAAAATGTCAATATATACAATAGCAGATCTTCATTTATCATTTAATGAAGATAAGCCAATGAATGTATTTGGAGAAATTTGGAATGATTATGAAGAGAAAATAAAAGAGGACTGGAATAAAAAAGTAAAAGAAAATGATTTGGTAGTTTTGCCAGGAGACTTTTCATGGTCAATGTATTTAAAAGATACATATAAAGATTTTGAATATTTGAATAAACTTACAGGAAAGAAACTATTATTAAAAGGAAATCATGATTATTGGTGGACTACGGTTACAAGTATGAGAAATTATATAAAAGAAAATGACTTTAAAGATATAGACTTTTTATATAATAATTCATATAAATTTGGAAATACCATAATAGTAGGAACAAGAGGATGGATTTTATCAGAAGAATCTGAAGCAAAAAGAATGATAAACAGAGAATCAGCTAGGTTAGAATTATCAATAGAAGATGCACTAAAAGTAAAAGAAGATGATGATGAAATTATAGCATTTATGCATTATCCACCAATTTTAAAATCAAATGTTCAAAAAAATGAAATGAATGAATTTATAAAAATTTTAAAGAAATATGATATAAAGAAATGTTATTATGGACATTTGCATAGTTCTTCAATAAAAGATGCAATAGAAGGAAACTACTTTGGTATAGAATTTAAGCTAGTAAGTGCAGATGGGTTGGACTTTAAACTTGAGAAAGTATGCTAATTTTATTGACAAAGAAAATGTAAATTGATAATATTAGTATATAATATAGAAAAATGTTGAATAATGTCTAAAAATATATTCATAAAACAAGTATTAAAGTTGTAAGAAGAGAAAATACTTGCTATATACTAAAAATTGTATATATGCTTAAATAAAGTTGATTTTTCTTATATAATTAAAAAGATAAGGAAGGAAGAAATCAAAAATGAAAATATATCCAAAAGCGTATTTTGGCAAAGTAGAAGAAATAACTATTGAATTTTTGAAGAAAAACAAGTTAAAAGCCTTGATTTTAGATGTAGATAATACATTAATAGATAAAGAAAGAAATATTACAGAAGCAGTAATTGAATGGGTAAGAAACTTAAAAGGACAAGGCGTAAAATTATATATATTATCAAATAGTAACAATAGTGAAAAAATAGAAGAAATATCTCAAAAACTTAAACTACCATATCATAAATTTGCTATGAAGCCATTAAAAAGAGGATTTAAAAAAGCTTTAAAAGAACTAAATGAAAAAGCAGAAAGTACGGCAATAGTTGGAGATCAAATATTTACAGATATTATAGGAGGAAATAGATGCAATATTTATACAATTTTAGTAGATCCTATAAAAGAAAAGGAATTTTGGTATACAGCTTGGAAGAGACCGATAGAAAATAAAATAAAAGGCAAATTAGATAAAAAAAGTAAATAGAAAGAGAAAAATAAAGTATAAATAATAAAATTACAAATAAATACTAAATTTGTAAAAATTACAGTTTATATATTAAAAAATAAATTAGACTTATTTTCAAAGGAAAATAAAAAAGGAGAAAAGAATGTATTTTAACGATGTACATATTGGTTATTATTTAGTAGCAGCAATCTTAGGTCTATTTGTAGGACAATTGGTAGATTGGGCAAATAATAGATTACCAGAATATAAAAAGTTTTTATCGAAAGATATATTTAAAGAATATAAAGAAAATTTTAAACCTAATTATATATTAATGTTATTAACTTCGGCAATATTTGTAACTTTAATTTATAATTATGGTATTAAAGATACTTTAATAGCAAATTTAGATTTAATAAAATTTATGATATTAACACCATTATTATTATCAGCATTTGTAATAGATTATAGATTGCAAATAATTCCTAACAGATTGAACCTTACAATATTTGAAGTAGGATTAGTGTTTGCATTTATATATGGACTTTCTGATGTAGCAATAACTATAAATATGTTATTAGGAATGGTAGCAGGTGCTGGAATATTTTTATTAATCACATTAATAGGAGGACTTTTTTATGGAAAAGAGGCCATGGGATTTGGTGATGTAAAATTAATGGGAGCATTAGGATTATATTTTGGATTATCAAATATAATAATAGTAACATTAATATCATTTTTAATTGGAGCAATTTTGAGTATAATATTATTAGTAAGTAAAATAAAAAAATCAGATGAATATATACCGTTTGGACCATTTATAGTAATAGCAACATTTATAAGTATATATATACCATTTGAAACAATAAAAATGTTTTTAATGAAAATTTTTACATTAGGAATGTATCAATAAATATAGCAAAAAGGGAAATACTATATTAACAAGATGATAAAAAAATAATTTGAAATATTTTATAATATAGTTAGAAAAGAAGATATAGAATTTACAGGAGATGATTTTTTATGAATCCTAAATTACAATGGTTAAGAAATAAAATGGCAAGTTTGGATTTGCAAGGGCTAATTGTTTCAAATCCAATAAACATAAGATATTTAACAAATATAGAAGCAGAAGGAATATTATTATTAACTAGAAAAGAAAACATTTATATAACAGATTCAAGATATATAGAACATGTACATACTACTTTAACATTATTTGATGAAATAATAGTATATGATGCAAAAGATGTTTCAAGAGATGACTATGAGAACTTTTTTATGTTTTGTGAAAATGTAGGATTTGAAGAAAATTATGTTACATATGCAAAATATAAAGAATATATTAGAAAATATAAAATCAATAATTTAGTAGAAACAGAATATATAATAGAAAAACAAAGAATGATAAAAGATGAAGAAGAAATAAAAAATATTCAAAAAGCATGTGAAATAACAGATAATTGTTTTTCATATTTACTAGAATATATAAAACCTGGAATGACAGAAAAACAAATTGCAAGAGAAATAGAAGAATATTATAGAGATAGAACAGATGGATTATCTTTTGAAACAATAGTTGCATCAGGAGAAAATACATCAAAACCTCATGCAGTACCAACAGATAGAAAAATTCAAGAAAAAGACATAATAACAATAGACATGGGGTGCAAAGTTAATGGATATTGTTCAGATATGACAAGAACAATATTTGTAGGAGAAATACCAGAAGAAATAAAACCAATATATAATTTAGTATTGAAAAATCAAACTCAAACAACAAATGACTTTAAAGATGGTGCAAGTACACGATTACTTACAAAAATGGTTGAAAATGACTTTAAATTAAATGGATATGATTTAATTCATAGTTTAGGTCATGGTGTAGGAATGGAAATACATGAAGCCCCATATATAAGTTATAGGTCAGATGCGCAATTAAGAGAAAACATGGTAGTAACTAATGAACCTGGAATATATATACCAGGAAAATACGGAGTAAGAATAGAAGATACTATTCAAATAACAAAATTTGGTTGTATAAATTTGACTAAATCTGAGAAAAATTATATTGTAATATAGCCAAAAACTTGATTTTTTCAGCCATTTGTAGTAAAATAATAAAAGTCGATAAAATATATGAAAATTGAAAGGAGAATTATTATGGCATCAGTTTATTCAGCAGGAGATTTTAGAAATGGAACAACATTCGAAATGGAAGGAAACGTTTATAGAGTAGTAGAATTTCAACACGTAAAACCAGGGAAAGGGTCTGCATTTGTAAGAACAAAATTAAAAAATGTTATTTCAGGAGCTACATTAGAAAAAACATTTAACCCATCAGATAAATTCCCAGCAGCACAAATAGAAAAGAAAACAATGCAATATTTATACAATGATGGAGGTCTATACTATTTCATGGATAATGAAACATATGACCAAATGCCATTAAATGAAGACCAAATAGGTGATTGTTTAAAATACTTAAAAGAAAATATGGAAGTATCAATGTTATCATATAAAGGAAATGTTTTCACAGTAGAACCACCAATATTTGTTGAATTAGAAGTTACATATACAGAACCTGGATTTAGTGGAAACACAACAACAACATCTGGAAAACCAGCAAAATTAGAAACAGGTTTAGAAATTCAAGTTCCACTATTTGTTAATATAGGAGATATATTAAGAATAGATACAAGAACTGGAGAATATATGGAAAGAGTATAATAGAAAGGTGTGACATTACTATGACAGGACTAAAAGAAGAGTATACAAAATTTTTAGCAGATTTAGAGAAAAATATAAAAAATGAAGAAGACTTAAATTATATTAAGCAAAGATTTGCTTCATTTGTTGATGTTATTATTGACCAAATGGAAAAAATAATATCATATAAAGAGGTAAAAATGCAACAATTAGAAGATACTCAAAAAGAATTACAAGATAAACTAAATAAAATGGAAAATATAATTAATAATATCGAAAAAGATATTTATTCAGAAGATGGATTTGACTTTGAAATTGTTTGTCCATATTGTAATTATCAATTTATAATCGATGTAGATGAAGATAAAACAGAAATGGAATGTCCAGAATGTCACAATATTATAGAACTAGACTGGACAGGAGATGTTTCAGATGATACTACTGAATTTGAAGGATGTAGTGGAAGCTGTTCAACATGTTCAGGATGTGATTCTAATAATGATTATATCGAAGAAAATGAAGACGAAGATAATAATCAAAAACAAGAAAATGACGATGATATGTAGTGATTTTGGTGATTTTGGGGTCGGAGACAAAAATCATGATAGTTAAATATATTAAAAAACAAAAAGAGGAAATTAGAAAAGTTATTAAAAATTAAACTTTTTTAACTTTCTCTTTTTCTTTTTCTTTGTTTGAACTAATATAAGCTAATATATAAGAAAAGTTATGAAAATTTTCAGTTTGATAATATAAAATAAAGATAATTTAGGATATTGGAAAGTTTGTGTAGACTTTAAATTTTTTATGATAGTTTTTAGAAATTAAAATTTTATAACAAAATAGCCACTAATAAATTCTTAAAAATAATTCAAAGGATTCTGATAAATACCATCTAATCTTATTCCAAGGTGTAGATGAGGTCCCGTAGTTGCCCCATTAGTAGGATTACCATCAGAATCTTTATATTGATTTCCGGGAACACCATAAACATTTTTAGGTCCAACATGACCAATAACTTGACCTTTCTTCACAAAATCACCAACATTTACAATAAAATTAGGGTCACAATGACAATATGTAACTCGTAAATTATCAAAAGAAAGAGTAATGGTATATCCACCAGCACCGAGAAAATTTGTGAATGTAATTTCACCGTCATTAACAGCAATAAATTTGCTACCAACGGGAGCAGGAATATCAATACCAGAATGAGAAGAAGAGGCACCAGATGTAGGAGAAGGTCGTTTACCAAAATATGAGCTTATTTTAGTATAACCAGGTAAAGGCCAAACAAAACCATTAGGATTAAAATCTAAAATTTCGGAATTATCAGGAGATATACCGGAGATAGAATTTGAATTTATAATTGGAATAAAAAATATTGAAATAAAAAGTATAAAAAAAATAAGAAAAATTAAAAAATTTTTGAATAATTTATAAATAAAATCACCACCTAAGTTTTATTGTAAATAAAATATTAGCACATTTATTAATAATTGTCTATACCTGTGTAAATTTATTTTTAAGTTTATCATAAAAATTTAAGAAATTATTTCAATGTTTGCTTGTTTTTTTTATTTAAAATATTGTATATTAAAAATCATAGGAAATGAACAAAAAGCAGATGTGTGTTGCCACTTTACTACATAGTTTTTAACTATGAGAAAGTGAGGTGGTGTTTATGGTAGAATTTTTACTATTCCTAATTATAGTATTTATGATTTCAATAACTATAAACTTAGCCTTATTGACAGTTGTATACATAATGTGGACGAATAAGGAATAAATAAAAACACTACATTTTGCTTTGGACGGCAATGTAGTGTTTATCAAATATATTGGTAACACACATTTCTGTATGTTCATTTCCTATTTTTATTATATATAATTATTTTACCATTGTCAAATAATTATATTAAATTTTTCTAAAAGTTAATCAGAATTAAAACTGATAATAACTAGAATTACTAAAAATTAAGTTCATATAAAATTTTAATCGTTTTTACTAAAAAATTCCCTAACTATGAAACCACCATTAAAACAAATAAGGTTCATATTAGGGAAATATGGCAGGGGTAGTAGGATTCGAACCCACACAGGCGGTTTTGGAGACCGATGTGCTACCATTAACACTATACCCCTATATGTGACAATTAATATATTAGCACATATATAAAAAATTATCAAGATTTTTTTGAAAAATTATTGACTTTTTTTTATAAAGATAATAAAATATACTAAATTAAATAAAAAATATTACAATGAAAAAGAAAAAATACTGTAAAATTTATTTAAAGAGAGTTGGTGCTGGTGAGATACCAATAATAAATAAGTATGGGGAGCTTTGGAGTAATATATAAATTAAGGTGCTTAAAACTTTTAAAAAAGTTTTAAGAATTAGGGTGGAAACGCGGAAATGTAGACTTTCGTCCCTAGCTATTTATAGGCTAGGTTCGAGAGTTTTTTGTTTTATTTATAAAAAATGTAAGTTAAATAAATATCAAAATAGTGGTTAAAATTATAATAAATATAAAATAAAAGCAAAAACTAAAATTAAGAACCTTGCTAGTTTATTAAATAAAGGAGGAATTTTTATGGTAGAGTCTATGGAAAAAATTGTTGCATTATGCAAAAGTAGAGGATATATATATCCTGGGTCAGAAATTTATGGAGGTTTATCTAATACTTGGGATTATGGTCCATTAGGAGTAGAATTAAAAAATAATATAAAAAATGCGTGGAGAAAAAAATTTATTCAAGAATGCAAATATAATGTAGGATTAGATGCAGCGATATTAATGAATCCAGAAACTTGGGTAGCCTCAGGTCATATTGGAGGATTTTCAGATCCATTAATAGACTGTAAAGAATGTAAAACTAGACATAGAGCCGATAAATTAATAGAAGAATGGGCTCATGAAAATGGTAAAGATATGATAGCAGATGGAATGACAGACAAAGAATTAATAGATTTCATAAATGAAAATAAAATTCCTTGTCCAAAATGTGGAAAAACTAATTTTACTGATATAAGAAAATTTAATTTAATGTTCAAAACTTTCCAAGGAGTAACAGAAGATACAACATCTCAAATATATTTAAGACCAGAGACTGCTCAAGGTATTTTTGTAAACTTTAAAAATGCAATGAGAACAACAAGAAAAAAATTACCTATGGGAATAGCTCAAATAGGAAAAGCATTTAGAAATGAAATAACACCAGGAAACTTTATATTCAGAACAAGAGAATTTGAACAAATGGAATTAGAATTTTTCTGTAAACCAGGAACTGATTTAGAATGGTTTGAATATTGGAGAAGCTTCTGTAAAAATTGGTTGCTTAACTTAGGAATTGATGAAAAAAATATTAGATTAAGAGATCACAGTAAAGAAGAATTAGTATTTTATAGTAAAGCTACTACTGATATAGAATTTGCATTCCCATTTGGATGGGGAGAATTATGGGGAGTAGCTGATAGAACAGACTATGATTTATCAAAACATATGGAACATTCTAAACAAGATTTAACATATTTAGATCCTGAAACAAATGAAAGATATGTACCATATTGTATAGAGCCATCACTTGGAGCAGATAGAGCTGCATTAGCATTTTTATGTAATAGTTATGAAGAAGAAGAAATTGCAGAAGGAGATACAAGAATTGTTCTTCACCTACACCCTGCAATAGCACCATTTAAATTAGCAGTATTACCATTATCTAAAAAATTATCAGAAAAAGCTGAAGAGGTATATGAAAAATTATCTAAGAAATATATGTGTGATTATGATGTTACAGGAAGCATAGGAAAAAGATATAGAAGACAAGACGAAATAGGAACACCATATTGTGTAACTGTTGATTTTGATACATTAGAAGATGAAACAGTTACAGTAAGAGATAGAGATACTATGGAACAAGTAAGACTAAAAATAGACGAATTAGATAAATGGATTGAAGAAAAGTTGGAATTTTAGTAGAAATTTACTCAGAGATATGATATAATTATGAACAATAAATTTTAGGAGGGTACGCATATGACACAAAAATTTTATACCTTTGAAATGGAGCAATGTGAAGGCAACTTTATAAGAGTACGGAAGATTTTAAATGGACGGTGCTTTTGTGAAGGAAAGTGTGAGTGGCTATCTGTCGAGGAGCAGAAAAAAACTAGAAACCTATTAATGAGAGAAGCTTTTTATTTAAATTATCAGAAAGAAGGATTTCCGAAAATATTTAATATAAATGGGTTCGAAATTATAAAAGAAGAAGAATTTGTAATTAAATACATTACAGCAGGAATTAAGGTTGCTCAGTCTTCTTATGATTTGAAATTAATCGATGAAGAAAAAGAAAAAAAGATAGTGAATATACTTTCAAATTTATGCTTAAATAATTTAGAAAGCGAAAATCAAGGGCATTCATTGATTTTTATGATTAATGAGGTAGAAAGAATTATTTACGGTTATTAAGTGTACTAAAACTCAGAGGATAAAAATTCCTCTGAGTTTTCATATATTATAATAGAAAAATAAAATTGTATTTTTGTAAATTTATGTAGAAACATTATTTGATTAGTATAACAAATAAAAATATTAATAAAAAATTAATAAAAAATCTATATTTTATTTATAAATCTGTGATATCTTATATCAAGGATAGGAGAGATGAAAAATGTATAACATTTTAGTTGTAGATGATGATAGAGAAATAGTAAAAGCAATAGAAATCTATTTATCAAAAGAAGGATACAATATATTAAAAGCATATGATGGAGAAGAAGCTTTAAAAGTAATGAAAGAAAACGAAATTCACTTAGTAATATTAGACATAATGATGCCAAATAAAGATGGGATAGAAACATTAGAAGAAATACGAAGAACAGAAACGATACCTGTGATTATGTTATCAGCAAAATCCGAAGATTATGATAAAATAGAAGGATTAAATACAGGTGCTGATGATTATGTTACAAAGCCATTTAATCCATTAGAACTTATAGCAAGAGTTAATTCATGTATAAGAAGATATGTCAATTTTGGAAATTTGAATAAAGAGATTCCAGATAAAGCTTTAAAAACAGGTGGGTTAGAGTTATATGATGAAACAAAGCAAGTTATAGCAGATGGAAAAGAAATAAAATTGACAGCAACAGAATATAACATTTTAAAATTCTTATTAGAAAATAAAGGTAAAGTATATTCAATATCACAAATATATGAAAATGTATGGAATGAAGAGAGTTATGGTGCTGAAAATATTATAGCAGTACATATAAGACACATAAGAGAAAAAATAGAAATAAATCCAAAAGAACCTAAATACTTAAAGGTAATATGGGGAATTGGATATAAAATTGAAAATATATAGAAAAAATAAGATAGTTCAATTTAAATAATAATATAAATTTATAACTAATATTATCTAAAAATAAGAGATAAAGTAAATAAGAGATTATTATATGAATATTACAGATATCAAAATGAAAAGGAGGAATTTTAGTATGCAAAAATTAAGGCAATCAACATTAATGAAAATTTTATGTTATTTATTAATACCAGTAATTGCAGGAATTTTAATACTTAGTATAGCTGACTTAGTAATTGTATCAGAATATGGACAATTAGATGATAAAAATCAATACTTGGAAAAAGCTAATTTTGGAGAGAATTATCTTTATTCTATAATTTCAAAAGCTAGATATATAACAAAAGTAAAACCAGACATGTATGAGTATGGTGACTATACTAAAATAGAAGACAATAATTATAAGGCATCTATATATTATAATGACTATAATTATGACAATTCATCAATTAATAGTTATATAAATTATATAATAGTAGACGAAAAGACAGAAAACTTATATACAAATATAAAATCATCAGACTATACAAAAGAAATTCAAGAAATAAAGAATAAAAAGAATTTTTGGAACTATGAAGATGGAGAAATAACAACCAATATTGATTCTATAAATCAAGACAATGCAAAATATATATTGGCAACATATAGTAAGAATTATTTAGAGGGAGTAAGAGTATATTCATACTTTGATGAAGAAGCATATGGATATTCAAATTCTTATTATATTCAAAATGTAGTATATGAAGCATTTAAAGATAAGCAAAATTCACCAGTGTACTTAATACCAATAACATCAGTTCTTTTACTAGCAATGATAATATATTTAGCATGGTCAACTGGACATGAAAAGGGAAAAAATGAGATACAATTAAATGGAATTGACAAAGTACCATATGAAATATTAATAACAATAGTAATTTTAGCATTAGGAATGTTTATAAGTATTGGAATAGCAACAGTAGAAACTAGAATTCCACAAAAAATGTTGATACCATTAATAGTTATTAGTTATTTGGGAAGCTATGGAAGCTTAGCAGTTGGAATTGCAACTACAATAAAAAGATTAAAAGCAAAAAGTTTTTGGCATTCATTTTTAATGTACAAAATATATGTATGGGTAAAAGAAAAAGCCAAAGGAATTTTCAAACTAGTTTCAGATAAAAATAGTTCAAAAAGAAAAATTACTATATTTTATTGGGGATTTATAATAGTAAGTAGTTTACTGTTTTTAATGACAGCCTCAGGAATAGGAGTTATATTATTACTAATATTTTGGGGTTGGATATATATACTTATGATAAAATATATAGAAAAGGTAGATAAAATAAACCAAGCCTTAAAAGAAATATATGAAGGTAATCCAAATGTACATTTAGAAAAAGAAGAATTAACAGGGGTTTTGAAACAAATGTCTGAATATATAAATGATATAGCAGGTGGATTTACGAATGCAATAGAACAGAGTCTAAAATCAGAAAGATTAAAAACAGAATTAATAACAAATGTATCACATGATATAAAAACACCATTAACCTCAATAATTAATTATGTAGATTTATTAAAACAAGAAGATATAAAAGACGAGAAAATAAAACAATATATTGATATATTAAATCAAAAATCATTAAGATTAAAGAAACTAATAGAAGATTTAGTTGAAGCTTCAAAAGTATCATCAGGAAATGTAAAATTAAATATAGAAGTAATTGACTTAAAAGAACTTTTAGCTCAAACAATAGGTGAATTTGAAGATAGATTTGAAAGTAAAAATTTAAACATAGATATAGAAATTCCAAATGAAGAAGTAAAAATAAAAGCAGACAATAGATATATGTATAGAGTAATTGAAAATTTATTTAGTAATATAACTAAATATTCAATTGACAATTCAAGAGTATATATAAGCTTAACTAAACAGAATGATAGAATTAAGTTGGAAATAAAAAATATTTCGAAAGATAAATTAAATATAACGCCAGATGAATTAATGCAAAGATTTGTAAGAGGTGATAAATCAAGATATACAGAAGGTAGTGGTTTAGGATTATCTATTGCAAAAAGCTTAACAGAAATGCAAGGTGGAAAATTTGATATAAATATAGATGGAGATTTATTTAAAGTAATAATTGAATATTAGAAAGGTGCTAGTCCTGGAATATAAAAAATATTTCTGGGGCTAGCCTTTTTAATTATATTCCATAG
>ENA-OPBF01001406-OPBF01001406.1-human-gut-metagenome-genome-assembly--contig:-NODE-1406-length-15897-cov-3.502525_pt1 | contig 15897 bp, 13 predicted proteins | sample MGYA00241067_ERZ501450 | MGnify/ENA primary metagenome ERZ501450 (study PRJEB25962, sample SAMEA2042516) | human gut metagenome | biome: human gut; feature: human-associated habitat; material: faeces... | reverse complement strand
AGGAGAAGCAGCATTTATAGATGCAGAACATGCCTTAGACCCAGTATATGCTAAAAAATTAGGAGTAGATATTGATAACTTAATAGTATCACAACCAGACACAGGAGAACAAGCATTAGAAATTACAGAAAGTTTAGTAAGAAGTGGAGCATTAGATGTAATAGTTGTAGACTCAGTTGCAGCATTAGTTCCAAAAGCTGAAATAGATGGAGATATGGGAGATTCTCATATGGGATTACAAGCAAGATTAATGTCACAAGCATTAAGAAAACTTGCAGGAGCAATCAATAAATCAAAAACAGTTCTAATATTTATAAACCAATTAAGAGAAAAAATTGGAGTAATGTTTGGAAATCCAGAAACAACAACAGGAGGTAGAGCATTAAAATTTTATGCATCTGTTAGAATGGATATAAGAAAAATAGAAAATATAAAACAAGATGGTGAAGTAAAAGGAAATAGAGTAAGAGTAAAAGTTATAAAAAATAAAGTAGCACCACCATTTAGAGAAGCTGAATTTGATATAGTATATGGTCAAGGTATTTCAAAAGAAGGAAACATACTAGATATGGCTGTAAATTTAGATATAGTAGAAAAAGCAGGTTCATGGTTTAGCTACGATGGAAACAGAATTGGTCAAGGAAGAGAAAATGTTAAAAAATATTTAAGAGAAAATCCAAAAATGTTAGAAGAAATAGAAGCAAAAGTAAGAGAAGATTTTGCAAAAGTATTTGAAGAAAGTTTAGGAGAAGAACTTCCAGAAATAGAAGATGATGAAGAAGATTAATAATATTTACTAAAAATCGCCAAAACCCTTGCATTTTTAGTAAAAAATGGGTATAATATATAAAGAATACAAGATGAGCAAGAGAGTGGGAACAAATCCCACTCTTAAATTTTGAAAAAAGGAGGAAACTTTTTTGGCAAGTATTGAAGAAAAAGTAGAAAACTTACTAAAAGATAAAATAGAAAAAGTAGGATACGACTTATATGATGTAGAATATGCAAAAGAAGGAAAAAACTATTTTTTAAGAATATTTATAGATAAACCAGAAGGAATAGACTTATCAGATTGTGAGAAAGTAAATGATGAAATAAATGATTTGCTAGATGAAGCAAATTATATAAAAGACCAATATTTTTTAGAGGTATCTTCACCAGGAATTGAAAGAATATTAAGAAAAGAAAAACATTTAGAACAAAATAAAGGAAAAGAAATACATATAAAATTATTCAAAAAAGACAATAATGGAAATAAAGAATATCAAGGAATACTAAAAGATTTTGATGATGAAAATATATATTTAGACGAAGAAAAAATTGAAAGAAAAAATATAGCACAAATAAAAACAGTATATGATTGGAATTAAAAAGTAAAGGGAGGAATATGAAATGAAAAATCAAGCAATAGACAATAAAGAATTGATATTGGCTTTGGAAGAACTAGAAAAGGAGAAAGGAATAAAAAAAGAATATTTATTAGAATCTATCGAAACAGCATTACTTACAGCATATAAAAGAAATTTTGATGCATTAGATAATGTAAGAGTTGCAATGGACCCACAAACAGGAGCGACACATGTTTTTTCAATAAAAGAAATAATGGAAGATGCAAAAGATCCAGTCTTAGAGATTAGTTTAGAAGATGCTAGAAAAATAAACAAAGAAGCAAAATTAGGAGAAACAGTAGAAGTAGAAATAGTACCTAGAGATTTTGGAAGAATAGCAGCACAAACAGCAAAACAAGTAATAATTCAAAAATTAAGAGAAGCAGAAAGAGAAATAATTTTTACAGAATTTAATGATAGAAAAGGAGAAATTGTTTCAGGAATTATACAAAAAGCTGATAAAAATATAGTTGTAATGGATTTAGGAAGACTAGAAGGAATAATGCCATCAAAAGAACAAATACCAACAGAAAAATATAGAGTAAATGATAAAATAAAAGGATATGTAATGGATGTAGAAAAAGGTGCAAAAGGAGTACCACAAGTAATTGTATCAAGAAGCCATCCAGACTTTGTAAGAAAATTATTAGAACTTGAAATACCAGAAATATATGAAGGTGTAATTGAAATAAAAAGTGTATCTAGAGATGCAGGATATAGAAGCAAAGTAGCAGTATATTCTCCGGATCCTAATATAGACCCTGTTGGATCATGTGTAGGACAAAGAGGAGTAAGAATTCAAAATGTTATTAATGAATTGAATGGAGAAAAAATTGATGTTATAGAATGGAATGAAGATCCATCAATATATATTTCTTCTGCATTATTACCAGCAAAAATTTTAGCAGTAGATGTAAAAGAAGAAGAAAAATTTGCACAAGTAATAGTTCCAGATGACCAATTATCTTTGGCAATAGGTAAATCAGGACAAAATGCAAGATTAGCAGCAAAATTAACAAATTGGAAAATAGATATAAAATCTGAATCACAATTTAGAGAAATGTTAATGGCTAATCAAGAAAATGAAGAAAGCGAAGAAAGTGGAGCAGAAGAATAATAAAATTTTTAGGACATACAATAAAAGGGGGAAAATATATGAAAAATATACCACAAAGAACTTGTATGGGATGTAATGAAAAAAAAGAGAAAAATGAATTAATAAGAATTGTTAAAAATAAAGAAAATGAAATCAGTATAGATAAGCTTGGAAAAAAAGAAGGAAGAGGAGCATATATTTGCGATGACATCAAATGCTTAGAAAAAGTTATAAAAACTAAGAGATTAGAAAGAATTTTTGATATGAAAATATCAGAAGAAATATATGAAAGTTTAAGAGGTGTAATTCTTGATAAATAAAAAAATATTAGGATTGTTAGGATTAGCCGCAAGAGCAAGAAAGATTGCTTTTGGAGCAGATAGTGTTGAAAATGAATTAAAGGCGAGAAAAATAAAAGTAATTATAGTTGCAGAAGATTCATCTAAAAGAACTAAGGAAAAGTTTACAAAATTAAGTGAAGAGTACAATATTCCAGTTATAATAAAAGGAAATATTGATGAGTTAAGTAAAACAATAGGAAAAAATAATAAAGCAATAATAGGAATAAAAGATATAAATCTATCTAATGAAATTATAAAAATTAATGATGGGGGTGATGTTATTGGGTAAGATTAAAATTCATGAAATAGCAAAAAAGCTAAACTTAACCAGTAAAGAAGTATTAGAAGTAGCTAAAAAACTAAATATTGAAGCGAAAAGTCATTTAAGTGGAGTAGATGAAGACCAAGCGACAAAAATTGAAAAAGAATTATTAAAAAATACAGATAAAGTACAAACTCCAAAAGAAAATACAAAAAAAGCTAAAAAGGAAGAAAAAAAGGAAACTCCTGTTATAATAAGAAGAGAAGTAATAATAGAAGAAGAACAAGAAAAAAAGGAAAAAGAAAAAGCACAAAAACAACAAAAAAGAAATAACAATGTTGGGTTTGTTGAAAGAAAACAAAATAAAGACTATAACATAGTGTATAGAAATAAACCTAATAAACCAATGACAGTAAGTGAATTGTTTGGCTTGAAGAAAGAAGAACCAAAAAAACAAGAAGAAATAAAAGAAATTATAAAAGAAGAGCCAATAAAAGATGTAGAAGAGGAAAAAGAAACTGCAAAAGAAGAGATAAAAGAAGAAATAAAACAAGATAAATCAAAAATGGAGGACATTAACACTAATAATACAGCAATTAAAACTGAGGATAGAGTGGTTGAAAATAATAAAGGTATGAATAATAATATGCAAAAAGAAAATAAAGATAATAGAAGAAACGATAATAATTTCCATAAAAATAATAGTTATCAAAATAGAAATGAAAATAATAAATCAAATAACTATCAAAATAGGGATAATCAAAATAATAATTCAAACAATTACCAAAATAGAAATGGTCAAAATAATAGAAATAATTTTAATAAGAACAATAATAGAAATAATAACAATTACAATAACAAAAATAATAACTATAATAAAAATGGAAACAATAATAATAGATTTAATAATAATAGAAACAACAATGACAAATTTGGTAAAAAGCCATTAGATGAAAGAGGAATAGAAAAAAATATTAAAAATATTATGGCAGCAGATGTTGTTGAAAAAGAAACAGTTAGAGAATACAACAATAAAAATATTGATAAACAAAAACAAAATAATAAATTTGAAGAAAATAAAAATAAAAAAGCTAAAACAAGAAAGAATAATGGAAATAATAGTTTTGATGAAGGTAAATTAAAATCTTTAAAACAAGCTAATAGATTATCTAGTATGTTTGATGAACAAGATGGTGGAATGTTAGATTATTATGATTTAACAACAGAAAGAGGAAGAAGAGGAAAGAAAAAGAAAAATATTAATCAAGAAGAAAGAACAAAACAAAAAATCTTTAAATTGACAAATATAGAAATTCCTGAAACTGTTACAGTAAAAGATTTAGCAGCAGAGATGAAAAAGACAACAGCAGAAGTAATAAAAAAATTATTAGGTTTTGGAGTTATGGCAACAATTAATAATGAAATAGACTTTGATACTGCATATTTAATAGCCCAAGAATTTGGAATAACAGCTAAAAAGAAAGAAACTGTAACAGAAGAAGATATCTTATTTGACGAATCAGAAGATAGAGAAGAAGATTTACAAACAAGACCACCAGTAGTTGTTGTTATGGGACACGTAGACCATGGTAAAACTTCATTATTAGATGCAATAAGAAAAACAAATGTAATTGAAGGTGAAGCAGGAGGAATTACACAAGCAATTGGTGCATATATGGTAAAAATAAATAACAGAGAAATAACTTTCTTAGACACGCCAGGACACGAAGCATTTACATCAATGCGTGCCAGAGGTGCACAAATAACAGATATAGCAATACTTGTAGTAGCTGCAAATGATGGAGTTATGCCTCAAACAGTAGAAGCTATAAACCATGCTAAGTCAGCAGGAATACCAATTATTGTTGCAATAAATAAAATAGATTTACCAGATAGCAACATAGATAAAGTAAAACAAGAATTAATGGCATATGAGTTAGTACCAGAAGAATGGGGTGGAGATACTATTTATGTTCCTATATCAGCAAAGAAAAATCAAAATATAGACCAATTATTAGAAATGATATTATTAGAAGCTGATATGTTAGAATTAAAAGCAAATCCTAATAAACAAGCAAAAGGAGTAGTAATCGAAGCTAGATTAGATAAAGCAAAAGGTGCAATAGCTTCAATGCTTGTGCAAAGAGGTACATTAGATGTAGGAGATACTATTGTTGTAGGGTCTTCAATAGGAAGAATAAGAGCTATGACAAACGATAAAGGAAGAAAAGTAAAATCAGTAGGTCCATCAAGCCCTGTTGAAATAATGGGATTAACAGATGTTCCAGAAGCCGGAGATATTTTCTACGAAGTAAAAAATGAAAAAATGGCAAAACACTTAATTGAAAAAAGAAAGCGCCAAGCTAGAGAACAAGCAATAAATGCAACTACAAGAGTTACTTTGGATAACTTATTTAGCCAAATGGAAGAAGGAAAACTAAAAGTATTGAATTTAATTGTAAAAGCAGATGTTCAAGGCTCTGTTGAAGCAGTAAAACAAGCACTAGAAAAACTAGAAAACGAAGAAGTTAGAGTAAAAGTAATTCATAGTACAGTAGGAGCTGTTAATCAATCAGATGTTACACTTGCTAAGGTTTCAAATGCTATAATAATTGCATTTAATGTTAGACCAGACAATATGGCAAAAGAATTAGCTGAAAAAGAAGAGGTAGAAATAAAACAATATTCTATTATATATCAAGCAATAGAAGATGTGGAAGCAGCTATGAAAGGTATGTTAGATCCTAAATACGAAGAGAAAATAATAGGAAATGCAGAAGTAAGACAAACATTTAAAATTTCAAATGTAGGAACTATTGCCGGAGCATATGTACTAAATGGAAAAGTCGAAAGAAATGCAGGAGTAAGGGTAATTAGAGATAACATAGTAATACATGAAGGACATTTAGCTACATTAAAAAGATTTAAAGATGAAGCTAAGGAAGTATCAAAAGGTTTTGAATGTGGTATGCAAATTGAAAACTATAATGATATTAAAGAAGGAGATATCATAGAAGTATTTATAATGGAAGAAGTAAAAAGATAATTAATTTACTAAAAATTAGCAAGAAAAGTAGTTTGGCTATCTTTTCTTCTTGCTAATTTGAGTTTGAAAATGCAAAAGCATAAAAGTTTCAAAAGAAATATTTATATATCAATAATTTAATACGGGCTAAGAGATATCATTTAAAAATAAGTAATATTAATTAGCTCGTTATTTTAAGTTATAGAATAAAAAGGAGGTAACAATATGCCAAGTAATAATAATAGATTAGGAAGAATTGATGAAGAATACAGAAAAGAACTTAGCCAAATTATAGGTTATGAATTAAAAAATCCAAATGTAACAGGATTAATTAGTGTTACAAAAGTAAAAGTAACAAATGACTTAAAATTTGCAAAAGTATATGTTAGTATTTTAAATTCTAAAAATATAAAAGACACATTAGCAGGATTAAAAAAATCAGCAGGTTTTATAAGAACAGAATTAGCCAAAAGAGTTAATTTAAGAAATACTCCTGAACTAATATTTGAATTAGATGATTCAATAGAATATGGTGCAAAAATAGATACAATATTAAAAGAAATATTACCAAAAAAAGAAGATTAATCAACATAAATTGAAAAGTTGATTAATACTATATGATATATAAAATAATACGAAGGAATAGCACTAAGGTTATAAATCATTTGCTATGATTTATGATTTTAAAGGAAGGAATGAGGGGAAATGACAATAGACAATATTTTTGAAGAAATAGAAAAAGCAGATAAAATAGTATTACTAACACATGAAACACCAGATGGAGATGCAATGGGTAGTATACTTGCTATGAAATTAATATTGGAAAAATTGGGAAAATCTGCTGATGCAATAATTACTGAAATACCATCAACTTTTAAATTTTTACCAGGAACAGAACAAGTAAAATCAAAAAGTGATGTTGAACAATATGATTTAGCAATTACATTAGATTGTGCTGTTTTAAAAAGAGCAGATGGAAAAGAATATTTTGAAAAAGCTAAAAAAACAATAGTTATAGACCATCATGGAAGTAATACTATGTATGGCGATATAAACTATGTAAATCCAGTAGCACCAGCATGTTGTGAGGTTTTAGCAGGAATGTTAGAGTATAAGGAAATAGATATTGATGTAAATATTGGTACTTGTATTTTAGCAGGTATAATAACTGACACAGGAGGATTCAAATATTCTAGTGTAACAGCTGAAACATTTGAATTTACAGCAGAATTAATAAGCAAAGGTGTAAATGTATCAGAAATTTATACAAAAGTATTAGAAACAAAAACAAGAGCAAACTTTGAGTTATCAAAAAGAGCAACTAACAGATTAGAATTTTTACAAGATGGAAAAGTTGCGTTTACATATTTAACAGCAGATGATATGAACGATGTAAATGCACAAATGGGAGACCATGAGGGAATTGTAGAAATAGGAAGAGGAGTAGAAGGAGTAGAGGTTTCTATATTTATAAGAGAAAACGACGAAAGAAATGCTTATAAAGTATCATTAAGAGCGAATACAAATTCTAAGGTTAATGTTTCTGATGTTTGCTATATGTTTGGTGGTGGAGGTCATCAAAAAGCAGCAGGAGCATTGATACCAGGAAATAGAGAAGAAGTTAAAGAAAAAATCATTAAAGAAGTAGTAAAACATCTAAACAAAAATAATAAAAAATAAATTTCAAAGATAATATCAATTATAGATTTTTATTGAATAGAAAATTTAAATTTTTTCTATTCAATAAAAAATTTTTGATGAAAATAGAAAAGGAAAATTATGAACGGAATATTAATAGTAAATAAGCCATTAAATTATACATCACACGATATTGTTTACAAAGTAAAAAAAATAACAGGAATGAAAGTGGGGCATACAGGAACTTTGGACCCAATGGCAACAGGAGTATTACCACTACTTATAGGAAAAGGAACATTATGTTCAAAATACTTAATCAATCATGACAAAATCTATAATGTAAAACTACAACTAGGAATTAAAACAGATACAGCAGATAGTGAAGGAAATATAATAGAACAAAAAGAAATAAAAGAAGAAATACTATCTCAAAATGCAATTGAAAAAGTATTGAATGAATTTATAGGAAAACAAGAACAAATTCCACCAATGTATTCAGCAATAAAAGTAAATGGAAAAAAATTATATGAATATGCTAGAAAAGGTGAAAAAGTAGAAATAAAACCAAGACAAATAGAAATATATGATATAAAATTGCTAAGAATAAATGAAGAAAGCAAACAAATTGAATTTTGTGTAAAATGTTCAAAAGGCACATATATTAGAAGCTTATGTGAAGATATTTCAGCAAAACTAAATACAGTAGGATATATGATAGGACTAAATAGAATACAAGTGGGAGAATTTAATATAAAACAAGCTATATCAATAGAAGAATTAGAAAATAATAAGGAAATAATAAAAGATAAAATTATTACAATAGAAGAATTATTTAAAAACTTAAATAAAATTGAACTTGAAAAAAGAAAATTAGAGCTATTTTTAAATGGAGTACGATTATCTGATTCTAATATAGATGGAATTTATAGAATTTATAGTGAAAGAAATTTTATTGGTATTGGGATTGTTAAAAATAAGTTATTAAAGAGAGATATAATAATTTAAAAGTTTGAAACATTTTAGAATATAAAAATATTTTGATGTGAAATAAAAGATTAGAAAAAAATCAAAAAAAATATAAATAGGTATTGAAGTATTAATATAAAATGTGTATAATGAATATAATAGTAGTAGATATATAATATCTACTATAATAAAAATGTGAGTCGCAACCCTATTTGCGTCAAATAAATGGATAGGTGAAAAAATGTGAACCGCAACCCTGCTTGCGAGATATAAATATGCAGGTGAAAAAATGTTAATTATAGTGAAATATGGGGTCTATAAAATTAATTTAGACTCCATATTTTCATAAAAAAGGAGCAAAGTAGTAATGGTAATAGAAGATGGAAAATTTTATTTTATAAAAGATGAATTTTTCAATATATTTAAAGATTATAAATTAATGGAAAATAAAGAAAAAGGAACTAAAAGACCCTGTTATTTTTGTTTTAGAGATAGAAGAGACAAAGAAATAATATGGTTTGTTCCAATATCAACTAAATATGATAAATATAAAAAAATTTATGATAATAAGAAACTGAAAGTTGGAAATCGACCAGTGTATAATTTTGTATTTGGAAATGTTTTAGGAAAAAAAGCGGTATTTTTAATACAAAATATTTTTCCAACAACAGAAAAATACATAGAAGAAAAATATACAAATTCAAATATAGATGTAGAAATTCCAATGATAGTTAGAAATGAAATTATAACTATTGCATTAAGAGTAGTAAAACTTGCAGAAGAGGGAATAAATATTCCATTTAATAATATAATTGAAATGAAAAAAGTTTTATTAAAAAATCAAATTAAGAATTAAAAAATAAAACGAATAAAACAAAATCACCAACATATATTTAATTAAGATATATGAGGTGATTTTTATGTATTATATAGAAGAATCTGACAAGCCAAGTAAAATAGAAGAATGGTTTAACATCGTAAAATTAAAAAACAATAGAATTATTTTACCAAACAAAAAAGAAGAAAATATAAAAACAGATGAAATATTAGCAAAAAAAACAAAAAATATTTTAGATAAAACAGCATCTAAAAAAATAATTTTAAGTAAAAATGTACATAAAAAGGAAGGATATATAAATTATTTATATTCATATAATTATGATATAGTAGACGGAAAATGGCTTTTTAAAATATTAATGTATGATATCCTAGAATATATAATTAAGAAAGAAAATTTAGATAAAGAAGAAACACAAATAAGTATAATGATAAACGATATTGCAGAAAAAGAATTATATAACATAAAAAAGATAATAACAAACTTTAAAAAAGTCAATATAATAACAAATCATTTAGAAAAATTTAAAAAACTTGAAGAAAAATATAAGGATATAGGAATAATGATAAATGTAGGAAATAATAAACGAAAAGGAGTTTTAAAATCTAAAATAATATTAAATTTAGATTTTCCGTCTGAATTAGTGAATAAATATAATATTTGTGATGAAGCAATAATTGTTAATTTCCAAAATAATGTAAAAATTAAGAAAAAACGATATAATGGGATTTGTATTAATGATTATGAAATTAATGTCGAAAATTGTAGTGATTTTAATTTTTTTGATTTTGAAAATTATTTCAAGAAAGAGCTATATGAAGGGAATTTATATAAAAATCAACCAATAGAAGAAACTTTGAAAAAGCTGAAAATAGATAGGGTGGTAGTAGAAAAACTAATAGGGACAAATAATTTTATTTAATCTTACAAATTTTTCTATAAATGCTTTTCTTTTTTTTAAAAGTATAATATAATGTAAACATCAATATTTTGGCAAGGAGGGTGTAAAATGCCAACAGATAGTAGTAATAAGAAGAATAACAGAGAAAATAAAAGTGGACCTTATAAAGTACAAAGCTCAAAAAATAACAAAAAAAGAAAAGTTAATAATACAAAAAATAAGGCTACAAGTAAAAATGAAAAAAGCAAAAAGAAAAGCAAAAAAAATAAAGAAGGAAAATTTTCAAGTAGACATCCTAAGTTAATGATGTTTATAAGAATTATGATATTAATAATTTTACTTCTATGCGTAATAGGAGCAGGAGTGGTTGCCGGAGTTTTCTTTGGACTTTTTGGAGATGACTTTGAAATTACAAAAGATGAACTAAAAATAGGTGTTGCAAATACAGTAATAGTAGATAAAAATGGAGGAATTGTTGCTCAACTAAGTGGAGATGAAAAAAGAAAAGTAATATCACTTCAAGATATGACAGAATATTTGCCAAAAGCTTATGTTGCTATGGAAGACGAAAGATTTTATAAACATCATGGTGTTGATATTAAAAGAACGGCAGGAGCAATTATAAAGACTTTATTAGGAGATAGTTCTTATGGAGGAAGTACAATTACTCAACAATTAGTAAAAAATATAACAAAAGATGATGAAAGAAGCGGTTTGGCAGGGATTATGAGAAAGGTAAAGGAATGGGCCAAAGCTTGTCAAGTTGAACGAATGATTTCAAAAGACCAAATTTTAGAGTTATATTTAAACATTTTATATGTAGGAGGAGAAGGAAATTTACATGGAGTTGAATTAGGTGCGGAATATTATTTTAATAAGAGTGCAAAAGATTTAAGTTTAGCTCAATGTGCATATATGGCAGGAATAAACAGTTCTCCTAATAGATATAATCCATTTGACACAACAAAAGATAATACAGAGTTAATAAAGAAACAAACAAAAGTAGCATTAAACAAAATGAATGAATTAGGATATATAAAGACACAAGAAGAATATCAAGCAGCAATCGCAGAAGTAGATGCAGGATTAGGATTTAGTAAAGGAAATATTGCTACAAGTTCATCTTATTCATATCATACAGAAGCAGTAATAGACCAAGTAGTTAAACAAGTTATGGAAGAAAAGGGAATATCACAACAATTAGCAGAAAACTATGTTTATAGTAGTGGCTTAACAATACATTCAACAGTAGATATGAATGTACAAACACAAATGGAGCAAGAATTTGCAAATAAAAAATATGTTGTAAATGGAATTGCAAAAGATAAAGATGGAAATAAATTAAACGAACATTCTCAATCAGCAATGGTTGTAATAGATTATAAAACAGGAAATGTAGTAGGAACAGTTGGAGGATTAGGTGAAAAGAAAGAAGCCAGAGGACTAAATAGAGCTACACAAAGTGTTAGACAGACAGGGTCATCTATTAAACCATTAGCAGTAGTTGCACCAGGATTACAAGAAAAAGTAATAACAGCAGCAACAGCATATATGGATGAAGAAACAAATTTTGGAGGAAACTATACTCCTAAAAATCAAAATGGTAAATTTAGTAATGAACCAGTAAATATAAGATATTTTATAGCTAGATCTTTAAATATACCAGCTGTAAAAATAATGAGACAACTTTCACCTGAAAAATCAATTGAATATCTAAATAAAATGGGAATACATTCAATAAAACCAGAAGAGGATAAAGATATAACATTAGCATTAGGAGGAACAAGAAATGGTGCAACACCATTAGAAATGGCAGGAGCATATGCAAGTATAGCAAATGATGGAGTATATATAACACCAACATTCTATACAAAAGTAGAAGATTCAAATGGAAATACAGTTTTAACACCAAAACAAGAACAAACTAGAGTTATATCAGAGCAAAATGCATATATAACAAAATCTATAATGCAAGAGCCAGTAAAATCAGGAGGAACAGCAACATATTGTGCAATTCCAGGAATAGATGTTGCAGCAAAAACAGGAACAACAGATGAGGACTTTGATAGATGGCTTTGTGGATTTACACCATATTATGCAGCAGCATGTTGGTATGGATATGATAGAAATGAAACAGTTAGATATGCTAATGGAACAATGAACCCAGCAGGAGCAATTTGGGATGCAGTAATGACAAATATTCATAAAGGACTAGAAAAAGCATCATTTGTAAAACCAGCCGGAATAGTTGAACAAACAATATGTAAAACAACAGGATGTTTAGCAACAACAGGCTGCACAAGTACTTATAAAGAAATGTTTACACAAGATAATATTCCAGAAAAATGCCAAGGACATGGAAGCCAAACTTTATGTACAGAATCTGGAAAGGTAGCAACACAATACTGTGAACAATATTGTGCAACAAAAGTAAATTATTATGGAGCAGTATTACCAAAAGAACAATTGAATTTGTGGAAACCAGTTAATCCAAAAAATTCTTCAAAAGGAAAAATAAATGAGGTTTGTACTATTCATACAAAACCAAAAGAAGAAGCAAAACCACAAGAAAATAAACCGGACAAAAATACAACAAAGCCACCAGCAACAAATAAAACAAATACAACAAACAAAACGAATACAAGTAATAGCACAAACACAAATACCTCAACTGGAAATAGTACAAATACATCTGGGAATACAACATCAAAAGATAATACAGTTAAACCATAAGGATGAAAGATTAAGAGGAAGTCATAAAAAGGCTACCTCTTAATTTAAAACATAAAAGAAGGAGGAAGATTATGGACATATATTTATATAATACTTTAACAAGAGAAAAAGAAAAATTCGTTCCAATAGATGAAGAGAAAGTAAAAATTTATTCATGTGGACCAACAGTGTATAAAGATGCAACAATAGGAAATATGAGAACAAATATATTTCAAGATGTTTTAAGAAGAGTATTAAAATATAATGGGTATAAAATTAAGCATGTGATGAATATAACAGATGTTGGACATTTAGTTTCTGACGGAGATGAAGGCGAAGATAAAATGCTTAAATCAGCAAGAGAAGAAAAGAAAACACCTTTGGAAATAGCAGAACATTATACTAAATTATTCTTTGATGATTTAAAATCTTTAAATATAGAAACACCAGAGATTATATGTAAAGCAACAGACCATATTCAAGAAATGTTAGAATATGTGAAAAAATTATTAGAAAATGGCTATGCATACGAAACATCAACAGCAATATATTTTGATGTTTCAAAATTAGATAAATATCCTGTATTATCAAATCATAATGTAGAAGAACAAAAAGCAGGAGCAAGAGTAGATGTCGACACAGAAAAAAGAAATCCATATGACTTTGCATTATGGATAAAAGCACCAGAAAATCATTTGATGAAATGGGAAAGCCCTTGGGGACCAAGTTATCCAGGTTGGCATATTGAATGTTCAGCAATGGGGAGAAAATATTTAGGAGAACAATTTGATATCCATACAGGTGGGATAGATTTAATACCAACTCATCATGAAAATGAAATAGCTCAAAGTAAAGGAGCTTGTGGCAAAATACCAGCAAATTATTGGCTACATGGAGAATATCTATTAATTAATGGTGGAAAAATGTCAAAAAGTTTAGGAAATGTTTATTTAATAAAAGACATAAAAGAAAAAGGATATGACCCAATTGTATATAAACTATTTTGTTATTCAGCAAGTTATAGAAATAAAATAAACTTTACTTGGGAAGCTATGGAATCGACTGCAAAATCTTTAGAAAGAATAAGAAAAGGTTATCAAATACATAAAGAGGGTAAAGATGAGTTGAATGAAGAAGATATTAAAAACTTATCAAGTATAGAAAATGGATTTCATGAAGCAATTAATGATGACATGAATATTCCATTAGCAATGAGTTTTGTATGGTCAGCTATAAGATACGAGAAAAAATCAGCAAAAATAGCAGAATTATTACTAAAATTTGATACAGTATTAGGATTAGAAATCAAAAAAGAAGATAAAGATGAAATTCAAATTCCAGAAGAAATATTGAAATTAGTTGAAGAAAGAAATATTGCAAGAAAAGAGAAAAATTGGGAAGAATCAGATAGAATTAGAGATTTATTACAAGAAAAAGGATATGTAGTAAAAGACACAAAAGATGGAACTAAAATAAGCAAAAGTTAATAAAAAATAAGAATTTGCACAGTAAGAGAAAATAGTAAAAATAAAAAGTACAATATCTTTAAATATATATATAATTTTTGTAAATACTAAAAGTATTAAGGAGGAATGAATTATGGCAATATTGTTACCAGGAGGAGCCGGATTTATAGGAAGTCATACTGCAATAGAATTATTAAATGAGGGAAAAGAAATTATAATATTAGATAATTTTTCTAATAGCAAACCAGAAGTATTAGATGCAATAAAAAAAATCACAGGAAAAGATTTTAAATTTTATGAAATGGATTATTTAGATAGAGAAAAACTAGAAAAAGTTTTTGAAGAAAATAAAATTGATGCAGTATTAAATTTTGCAGGTTACAAAGCAGTTGGAGAATCAGTACAAAAACCAATAGAATATTACCAAAATAATATATCAGGTGCATTAGTATTATTAGACACTATGAGAAAATATGGATGTAAGAAATTTATTTTCAGTTCTTCAGCAACAGTATATGGAGAACCAGAAAGAATACCATTAACAGAAGATTGTAAAACAGGTGGAACAACTAATCCATATGGTACAACTAAATTATTTATTGAACAAATATTAAAAGATATATATGCTTCTGATAATACATGGGATATATGTATATTAAGATATTTCAATCCAGTTGGAGCACATGAAAGTGGACTAATTGGAGAAGAGCCACAAGGAATACCAAATAACTTAATGCCATATATTGTTAGAGTTGCCTCAGGTCAATTAAAAGAATTATCAGTATTTGGAGATGACTATAATACACCAGATGGAACAGGTGTTAGAGATTATATACATGTGGTTGATTTAGCAAAAGGGCATGTAAAAGCATTAGAAAAATTAGATAAAGAACAAGAAGGATTGTATATATATAATTTAGGAACAGGAACAGGATATAGTGTTTTAGATATGGTAAAAGCTTTTGAAAAAGCAACTGGAAAAAATGTACCATATAAAATAGCTCCAAGAAGAGCAGGAGATATAGCAACTTGTTATGCTGAACCAACAAAAGCAAAAGAAGAATTGAATTGGCAAGCTGAAAAGACATTAGAAGAAATGTGCAAGGATTCTTGGAATTATATAAATAAATGTGAAAAATAAATTAAAGTTTGAGAACTAGCTTACACCACTGGGACGGGATACATATATTTTTTCCGGTGGGGGCTAGTCTTTTTATATTATATGGAATAGATTAGAAATTGTTAAGCTCCTAAAAAGGATAAT
>ENA-OPBF01001389-OPBF01001389.1-human-gut-metagenome-genome-assembly--contig:-NODE-1389-length-16044-cov-2.005191_pt1 | contig 16044 bp, 12 predicted proteins | sample MGYA00241067_ERZ501450 | MGnify/ENA primary metagenome ERZ501450 (study PRJEB25962, sample SAMEA2042516) | human gut metagenome | biome: human gut; feature: human-associated habitat; material: faeces... | reverse complement strand
AGCCCATTGGCTTTAGACAATGGGTAGTTCACTTGCACTATGACAGGTAGAGGAAAGGACTCGGACTATTTTGTCCCGGCCAGCGATTATTAGTGGTCAGGACAAAACGGAAGAGTTCTTTTTCGTTGCCTGACGAAGTGTAGATGTGCAGTGATTCTGAGAAGAATATGTCAGCTTTCGCTGAGCAGAATCACGCACCAAGTCGGAGATTCAACTCAGACTGAAGTAAAATATCACAAGGGGGAGTAAAATTATATGGGGAAACTAACATTAAACTGGGCAAAACTAAAACCGGAAGTCAAACAAGTCTGGCAGTTAAGTCTGCCCGCAATTTTAACACAAATCACAACCATTGCCATGCAGTACATCGACTCTGCCATGGTTGGCGCTCTGGGTGCTGCTGCCTCTGCCGCCATCGGTCTGGTCGTTGCCATGACCTGGCTGTATAATGGAGTCCTGTCCGCAGTTTCTGCTGGTTTTTCCGTGCAGGTGGCACATCACATCGGTGCCGGTCAGGATTCTGATGCCAGGAACGTCATCCGGCACGGTCTGATCAGTGCCCTGATCATTTCCGGCCTTTTATGTTTGAGCGGTCTCCTGCTCAGTCATCCGTTGCCAATCGTGCTGGGCGGTGATCCTGCAATCTGCCCGGATGCAACTGCATACTTTTTTGTATATTCACTGATGATCCCATTTTCACAGTTGAATTCCCTGACATCGGCATTTTTGCAATGCAGCGGTGATATGGTGACACCAAGTATTTTAAATGCTGTCATGTGTGTACTGGATATTCTTTTTAATTCATTACTGATTCCACGCTTCGGTGTCCTTGGTGCCGGTATGGTAACAGCACTCGCCTGTGCCATCATCAGTCTGATCATGGCATGGCGTTGCTGCATCTGCAACAAGCAGCTGCACCTCAGACGTACTGACAAACATCATTTTGACCGTAACATTCTGCGCAAAGCATTTCAAATTGGCATGCCAGTAGCCGTACAGGAAATCGCCATGAACGGTGCTATGGTCGTATCCACCCGGATCATTGCCCCACTGGGAGCCGCTGCCATCGCTGCAAATTCTTTCGCCGTTACCGCAGAAAGTCTGTGCTACATGCCAGGCTATGGTCTTGGTATGGCTGCAACCACACTGGTTGGACGCAACATCGGTGCCAGAGAATTTAAAACAGCAAAACGTTTCGGTAACATCAGTACCGCCATGGGTGCCATTTTCATGGGCTGCACCGGTGCCATTATGATGTTCGCCTGCCCGCTGGTCTTCCGGCTTCTGACACCGGATGTCACTGTGCAGGCAATGTCCGTTCATATCCTGCGCATTGAGCTGCTTGCGGAACCGCTCTTTGGCGTGTCCATCGTTGCCGCCGGTGCACTGCGTGGCACCGGAGACACCTTCGTACCGAGTCTGATGAACCTTGGCAGTATCTGGATCGTGCGCATCGGCCTGGCACTGATTCTTGTCAGCCGCCTTGGTCTCACCGGCATGTGGATTGCAATGCCGATTGAACTGTGTGTCCGCGGACTGCTCATGCTGTACCGCCAGCACACTACAAAGTATTACCGTTCGCATACTTAATGTAAGGAACAAAATGAAAACATCCAAGACAGACGATGTTATATCATTCCGTGATTTCATAACTGAAATGGCAAAATCGGAGAAAATTATCTCAGTGAGCGATTAAGTAAACGACTGAGTTTCACAAGTTTTTGCGCGAGTGGGAACGACCTCTTTTTCAGGCGTGGGAACGAGCGCGATGAAAACGCAGTGAAACGAAGGTAGTGCACGTCTAGCGAACGAGATAATTTTCTCCGATTTTGCTTTCATATATTAAATTTTAAGCATTGTTTTTATTCCGCGAACTGGCTGTTATACAGATCCGCATAAAATCCACCCTGTTCCAGCAGTTCCTCATGGGATCCCTGCTCGATGATATCTCCATCTTTCATAACGAGAATAATATCCGCATTTTTGATCGTGGACAGTCGATGTGCGATCACGAAACTGGTCCGTCCTTTCATCAGGTTATCCATGGCACTCTGGATCAGTTCTTCCGTTCTGGTATCCACAGAAGATGTCGCCTCATCCAGAATCAGAATGCGGTTATCTGCCAGAATTGCTCTTGCGATCGTCAGCAACTGCTTTTGTCCCTGCGAAATATTGCTGGCATCTTCATTCAATTCCATCTCATAGCCACCAGGCAGTGTCCGGATAAAATGATCCGCATGAGCTGCTTTTGCGGCTGCTACAACTTCTTCATCCGTAGCATCCAAACGTCCATAACGGATATTTTCCATGATACTTCCTTTAAAAAGCCAGGTATCCTGCAATACCATTCCAAATGCATCTCTCAGTTCCCGGCGATTGAACTCCCGGATATCGTGTCCGTCAATACAGATAGATCCGCTGTTAACATCATAGAAACGCATCAGCAGTTTCACCATGGTAGTCTTGCCGGCTCCCGTCGGACCAACAATGGCAATCTTCTGTCCGGCAGCCACCTGTGCACTGAAATCATGCACAATGAGCTGGTTCGGATTATAACCAAAACTTACATGATCAAACGCTACATTTCCAATCACTTTTGTCACATCTGCCGGATGCTCCACTACCTGATCTTCTTCCTCTTCCTCCAGGAATTCAAACACACGCTCTGCTGCCGCTGCCATAGATTGCACCTGATTTGTTACCTGTGCGATCTGCTGGATCGGCTGCGTAAAACTCTTCACATACTGGATAAATGCCTGGATATCACCGATGGTGATCACGCCCCGAATGGCCAGCATACCACCACTGAGTGCCACTGCCGCATACCCCAGATTTCCGACAAACTGCATGATTGGCATCATGATTCCGGAAAGGAACTGGGATTTCCATGCAGAAGTATATAATACATCATTTGTCCGGTTAAACCGGGCAATCATTTCATCTTCTTTGTTGTAAGCTTTGATGACCAGATGACCACCATAGCTTTCTTCTACCTGTCCATTGATATGTCCCAGGTACTCCTGCTGTGTAATGAAATGTTTCTGGGATTTTTTCACCACCAGAGAAACACACAACCCCGAAACCGGCAGTACCACCAGCGCGATCAGTGTCATCAGCGGAGAAATACTGAGCATCATCACCAGCACACCGATGATGGTGGCCGTAGATGTAATGATCTGGGTCACACTCTGGTTTAACCCCATCCCCAGCGTATCCACATCATTCGTAATTCTGGATAACACTTCACCGTAAGTACGGCTCTCAAAATATTTCATCGGCATGCGGTTTATTTTTTCTGTAATTTCTTTTCGCATCCGGTAACAGATTTTCTGTGTGATACCGGTCATGATCCATCCCTGCATAAAACTCAGGACAGAGCTGACCAGATATAAACCAAGTACAAACAGCAGCACTTTTCCTATATAGGAAAAATCAATGCCGCCGGTTCCGGCTACTTTTGCCATCAGACCTTCTGCCAGGCCTGTCGTCGCCTTACCAAGTACCTTCGGACCAAGCACACTGAATACTGTGGAACATGCCGCGATGATCATGACAAACACAACGGCGATCTTATATTTTCCCATATAGCGGAGAATTTTTCCAAGGGCACCTTTCAGATCTTTTGCCTTTTCACCCGGGACCATCCCTCTGCCCGGTCCCATTCTGCGTCTCGGTCGGGAAGCAGAATGTATATTTCTTTCATTACTCATGGTACTCACCCTCCTCTCCGTCTGTCAGGCCAAGTTCTTTTGCGGACATCTGAGATTTTGCAATCTCTTGATATACAGTACAGTGTTTCATCAATTCCTCATGGGTTCCTTTTCCAACAATCTCCCCTTCATCCAGCACAAGGATCTGATCTGCATGCAAAATTGTACTGATACGCTGTGCCACGATGATCACCGTGCTTTCCTGAACGGTATCTGAGAGTGCTTTCCTCAGTTTTGCATCTGTCTTCAGATCCAATGCGGAAAAGCTGTCATCAAACACAAAGATTCTCGGATGTTTTGCGATGGCACGGGCAATGGCAAGACGCTGCTTCTGTCCTCCGGACACGTTCGTTCCGCCCTGAGCGATCGGAGATTCATATTTCTCCGGTTTTTCTTCGATAAATTCTTCCGCCTGGGCAATCTGTGCTGCCTGAACTACCTGGGCATCCGTTGCTTCGGCGTTTCCAAAACGCAGGTTGGACGCAATCGTTCCGGAAAACAACACACCTTTTTGCGGTACAAATCCAATCTGCTGACGCAGGTCTTTCATAGAAAGTTCCCGGATATCAATACCGTCCAGTGTTATGCTTCCCTTCGTCACATCATACAGACGCGGAATCAGATTCACGATCGTAGATTTTCCACAACCGGTACTTCCGATGATCGCCGTAGTCTGCCCCGGATAAGCAGTGAAGTCAATGTCGTGAATCGCCGGCTCCCTGCTGCCCGGATATGTGAAATCCACATGGTCAAATTTCAACACACCCTCTGATGTTTCGATATGTTTCGGTTCTGTTGCTTCCCGGATTGTAAAATCTGTATGCAATACTTCATCAATACGGTCTGCTGCCACACCGGCACGCGGAAGCATAACAGACATCATTGTCAGCATCAGGAATGCCATAACGATCAGCATCGCATACGTGATAAATGCAGTCATGGAACCAACCTGCATCACTCCAAGATCAATTTTTTTAGCTGCCACCCAGACGATGGCTACAGTCAGGGCATACATGATCAGCATCATACCGGGCATCATCAACGTCATGACACGGTTTGTGAAAAGCATGGTCTTTGTCAGTTCACGGTTCACACCGTCAAACCGTTCTTCCTCTTTATCCTCACGACGGAATGCACGGATAACTGGAAGACCGGTAAGAATCTCTCTGGAAACCAGATTGACACCATCCACTTTTTCCTGCATTTGCTTGAACTTCGGCAGTGCCACACTCATCAGGATCATGACAAATGCAAAGATCACGATGACCGCCGCTACGATCAGCCAGCCCATGCCGGATCTTGTCTGTATTACTTTGATGATACCGCCGATACCAAGGATCGGTGCGTAGGCAAGCATCCGCAGAAAGATTGCTGTCACCATCTGGATCTGCTGTACATCATTGGTACTTCGAGTGATCAGAGATGCTGTGGAGAAATGCTCCATCTCCGCATTGGAAAAATGCATGACTTTCTCATACAGGCGACCGCGCAGAGAACGTCCCACACCGGCTCCCACTTTGGATGCCAGATAGGATACAAAAATAGCGCAGGCCATCATAATTGCAGCCAGACCAGCCATCTGCAATCCTTTTTTCCACAGATAGGATGTCTGGATCTGTGCCAGGTTCAGACCGGCTGCTTCATCGCAGGATGCCGCATAGGCTGCTTTGCTGGCCGTGATCATGGAATCTCCCATGGCATCCACCATTTTCTGCATGGAATCCCGCATGGAAAGCACTGCATCCTCATCCATCTGCCCGCTCTTGATCATTGCTTCAAACATCGGACGGATATCCACACAGGTTACCGTCTGTGTACTTCCATCCTCCTGTTCCACTTCTTTTTCTGATACTTTCAACTCTGTTCCCATCATCTGGCCAATCTGCTCCAGACTCATCTGTTCATATACCGATACGTCCCCGCCGGTCTGCTCTGCAAGCAGTTTTTTGAACTGTGCTTCTTCCATCCGGGACATCTGATAATTCAGGATCAGCGGTATGGCAAATTCGGAATCCAGCTCACCCAGCGTCTCTTTGTCTGTCACTGAACGCTCATATGTCTCATGCTGTGTCGCTTCATAGCTGGATGCCCACAGCGTTTTTTCTTCTTTTGTCATAAAAAGCTGTGCATCTTCATATTCCTCCGCTGTTATCTCCTCTGGAAGACTGTACTCGATACCCTTGTTCTGAATTCCCACATCGATGATATCTGCAGTATAAGTCGGCAATGCCAGATCACAGTATGCCTGGAGCACAAGCACTGCCACGATCACAAGAATCGTCTTCCAGTACGGAATCATGTTCTTAAAAATCTTCTTCATTTCCGTGATTTCCTTTCTGTTTACTACTACTACGCTAAGCGTTTCCAAATTCAGCTGTCTGTAAAGCGGACATTCGCACTATGATTTGCACCGGTATGCTTATCAGCTGCTTTCTTCTGGCTCTGCCGGATTTTTTCCAGTTCTTCTTTGGCCAGATCATATTGCTGGTGAATATAACTCACCAGCCGCGCCATTTCTTCTTTATCCGTTTTTTCAAATACCCGGCGGATAAATTCATTCGTAATCTTATTGGATTCATCCAGAACCTCCTGCCCGGATTTTGTAATCTCCACCAGTGTATTTCTTCGGTCTTTCTGATCCACAAAACGTCTGACATATCCTTTTTCTTCCAATGCTTTGATACTGCGTGACACTGCCGGAGGCAGCGCATGCGTATATTCCGCCAGATCAGACATCTTTACACCATGCTCGGAACTGATTTTCTTCTGCACATGGTAAATGCCGTTCATCAATACAAACTCGCCTTTGTTCAGGTGTGGAAGAATACTTCCGATATTCAGTTTTCGGAACATATGCAGTGCCTCCCACACGTTCTGCCCCATATCTTCCATCGAGTCTATGGCCTTTATCCGTTCCATATATCCGGCACAGCTGCATCTCATCTCACGCGCTGCAGAAGTATCCGCATTCTTTGTCTGTTCCTCTTTCTTATCCTTTGCATTTTCCATAACTCCCGGATAGTCCTCCTTTCCTTATGCTCCAAAACACCCCACTGCTCTTATCATTCCATATGCTCTGCAGTGAGAACGCTTTTCTCGTCCCAATATTTAACAGTGTTAATAATTAACTGTCGCTAAATATTAACACCGTTAATCATTATTGTCAACAAAAAGAGGAAGCAGCAATTCTAAAATAAATATAAAATCAGCTGATTCCTCTTTCGAATCTCATTATTCTGTTTTTCAGAACTTCTCCACCAGCATACCACTTCGATACGCCTGCAGCAGTTCTTCCAGTTCCGCAATATTCTCCCGCAATACCTTTCCGGTATCGGTATCGTTTACGGTTTTCCGTTTCACCACATTCTGTTCCATGACGATATGGGAATGGATGCAAGTCTCATTCAGCACCGTATCTTCCATAGAAGTAAATGGCTCATGTGCTGCCAATACCAGACCGTAGGAGTTGTAGATCAGCGTGTAGCCGGCGATGCCGGTCTTCGGCTGATATGCCTTGGAAAATCCACCGTCAATGACCAACAGCTTGCCGCCGCATTTTACCGGTGATTCACCTTTTTTCACAATGACCGGAATATGACCGTTAATGATATGTGCCCCCTGCACCGGAAGTCCGAATTCCTTCAGAATCTTATCTACAATCTCTTCCTTCTCAAAGAGACGGTAGTAAGCATTTTTTGGCTCTTCGTGCGTTTCCGTGGCATCAATAAAGTAACGCTCAAACGTCGCCATACGTTCTTTTCCAAACACCGGTGAATGTTTGTTTTTCCAGATAAACCACAGGATATCCTCACCTCGTTGCTTCTCCTGCGGATCAATGGAATAATATCCTTTTCTGGCATAATGCTCCAGAATATCGTACAACGCCTTTCCACTGTAAGTTTTGTCAAAAATCCTGACTTTCATAAAACTGCCATCCTCATTCAACGGCACGCATCCATGATACAGCAGGTTTCCATTATATACTTTATAGAGGCTTCCTTTTGTATACAGGAAACGGATATGACGTTGCAGACGCTCACTGCCGAGAAAGCTGTTTTTCAGTCGTTCCACTACGTCTTCCTCTTCATGCGTCAGTTTATATGGATCCTTTGGATCAATGGTCGGAAAATAGGTGTCATTCAACGGATATTCTTTGCCGCCCAGTTTGATGGTTCCCTGCTTATAATCAATCTTGTCCAGCAGCAGACGTTCCTTCATATTCCACTCCGGATGCTTCTTGATCAGCTGCCCTTCCACCTTGAACTGAATGATGGTGATGGCTTTGTGCATCATGGCATCCATCTCTGCATAATCCCTGTCGTATTCCTTATCATCATCCCGCACATGAACATTGAATGTCTTACTTGTATGTCCCTGATAGCAATCAATGGCAAGCCGCATCAGTGGGATCATATTGATTCCGTACGCATCCTCAAGAATCGCCAGGTTGCCGTAACGGGCGGAAATACGCAGCATATTGCACATACATGGTACGGAACCGGCCGCTGCTCCCATCCACAGGATATCGTGGTTTCCCCATTGGATGTCCACAGAATGATGAGTCATCAGATCATCCATGATCAGATGCGGGTATGGACCTCGGTCAAAAATATCGCCTACCACATGCAGATGATCTACGGTAAATCTACGCACCAGATAGCAGAAATCAATGATCAGCTGTGCGGCTCTGCCGGTGTGGATGACAGAGTTGATGATTTCATTATAATATGCTTCCTGATCTGCCACATCCGGTCTTCCTGTCATCAGTTCCTCAATAATATATGCAAAATCTTTTGGCAATGATTTCCGCACTTTGGAACGGGTATACTTGGATGATGCATTTTTACATACGCGGATCAGACGGAAGATTGTCACTTTATACCAGTCTTCCAGATTTTCCCGCTGTGTCAGTTTTCCCTCAATCTGTTTGATCTTCAATTCCGGATAATAGATCAGTGTCGCCAGGGTACGTTTCTCCGGAATTCCAAGAGAACTTCCGAATTCGTCTTCAATCTTGCGCTGTACGGCTCCGGAACCGTTGCACATAACATGCCGAAACTGTTCATATTCCCCGTGAACGTCTGTAATAAAATGCTCTGTGGCTTTCGGCAGACTTAAGATTGCCTTCAGATTGACGATTTCTGTCGCTGCTGCTGCAATGTTTGGATATTGTGTTGCCAGTACCTTCAAATACTTGATATCTGCATTTTCCATGCCTGGTTATCCCCCTTATTAAATCGTTCGTGTTTTAGGATGCGCTCTTGATCACATCTGCCATTCCGTAAAATCCGGCCGGTTTTCCTGCCAGATATTTTGCTGCCTCAATGGCTCCCTTGCCAAAGATGGCTTTGGAATATGCAGTATGTTTGAATGTGATCACTTCATCCGTTCCTGCAAAGATTACTTCATGTTCACCGACGATATTACCGCCGCGGACCGCCTGAATGCCGATCTCATATTTATCACGTTTCTTACGTTCCTGAGAACGGTCATATTTGTAGGAATATGCCTCATCCAGTGCTTCATTCATGGAATCAGCCAGCGCAATGGCAGTTCCGCTCGGAGCATCCAGCTTCTGATTGTGATGTTTCTCCACGATCTCCATGTCAAATCCTGCCGGAGCCAGCACCTTTGCAGCCGTCTGAAGCAATTCCATCAAAGTATTCACACCCAGAGACATATTTGCTGATTTCAATACAGCGACTTTCTCGCTGGATGTTTTTAACAGAGCGTCCTGCTCACCGGAAAGACCTGTGGTACATACAACCACCGGAATCTGACGGGATACGCAATATGCCATAAGAGCATCAATACAGCTGACATGTGAAAAATCAATAATGGCATCAGCTGCCACATCGCAGTCTCCAATATTTGCAAATACCGGATAGCCGTAATGCTGCTCCGTGTTGATGTCAATACCTGCCACGATCTCAATCTCAGGATCTTTTTCACACAGATCACTGATCACATGACCCATATGTCCGTTGCATCCATTCATAATTACTTTTGTCATAATTTATCTTCCTCCGTAATCTTTCTATTTAATAATACCCCCGCACATCATGCGGGGGCAAGACAATTTATTGTATTTATTTTAATAAACCGTATCTGATCATTTCCTGACGGAGCATCTCCTTGTGTGCATCTTCCATCTCACACAGTGGTGCTCTCAGCGGACCTGCTTCCCAGCCAAGCATGTTCATGGCTGTTTTTACCGGAATCGGGTTTACTTCACAGAATAATGCGTTGATCAGTGGAATTGCATCCAGCTGTAATTTTGCTGCTTTCTTATAATCTCCCTCCAGAAACTCCATCACGATATCATGTGTCTGGCGCGGTGCGATATTGGATAATACAGAAATCACACCCAGACCGCCCAGTGATAACAGCGGAACTACCTGATCATCATTTCCGGAATACAGTTCCAGTTTTCCGTCACACAGGTTCATGGTTTTTGCTGCGTGAGACAGATCTCCGGTGGCATCTTTCAGACCTACGATATTATCTACATTTTTTACCAGATGTGCGATGGTCTCCGGATTCAGTCCACAGCCTGTTCTGGACGGAACATTGTACATGATCACCGGCACTTTGATAGAATTTGCAACGCTGGTATAATGTGCAATAAGACCTTTCTGTGTTGCTTTGTTATAGTAAGGTGTTACGATCAGAACAGCATCTGCACCGTCTTTGTCAGCTTCCTGAGAAAGCTCGATGGCTGTCTGCGTACTGTTAGAACCGGTTCCTGCAATGACCGGAACACGGTGTTTTGTAAACTCAATGGCTGCTTTTACAACTTTTTTATGTTCTTCTTCGGATAAAGTTGCACTCTCACCGGTTGTACCGGCAATAATAATGGCATCTGTACCGTTATCAATCTGATAATTGATGTTTCTCTCCAGCAGTTCATAGTTAACTTCTAAATTCTCTTTCATCGGTGTAACAATTGCAACACCTGCTCCTTTGAAAATTGGCATTTCAAACTCCTCCTACCTATATACTTTCAACAAACGAAACGAATTACTGCTTTTTCTGAATAGATTGACAAAAAAATGAACCAGCTCACGCGCTGGTTCCTGAAACTGATTCATGTCTTAAATACACAAACGAATTAAACGTCCTATTTCAGTGATAGCGCACCATCGTTTCCGATGACAGTTACAATGTTCTTCACATTGCCCCCAAGCAATATACAGCCGTTCCCATATATTCTTTCGGCGTGTCTTCCTTTCCTCTGCCCTCATCTGTGAATCGGAACATACGGCAGATTACTCTTAATCCACGCAACCTCTATCTGTTAATGTTTTGTTGGTGCTCAATATAACACTTTGAAACAGAATTGTCAACCTTCGGTTTGTATTTTTATACAGACTTTTCACATATTTATTATAGTTCACAGAAGGATTTCTTCTATCCTTCCTTTTTGATGCAGATTTCATACACCTCATCTGCATGAGTAATGATACCGTCGCTGATGATCTGTCCGGTCATGATCAGATCCATATCATCGGATTTCAGTTCCATCAACTGAACAATCTCCTCTTCTGACACAATCTGCTCATTCAGGAGTCCTAGTACCTCATCCAGGATCAGAATATTGCACTCCCCTGTCTGCAGTACCTTTCTGGCATAATTGATGCCGTTTTTCATATTCATCTGCTCTTCTAACTGTCCTTCATCCGGCAGTTCATTGTAATATTTCTCTGATTTCTGAAAACGAAACAGACGGATCTCCGGTTCGAGACGTCCGAGAAAGCTGATCTCATCTTCATCTTTCCGTTTTAAAAACTGAATTACAATGACGGATTCTCCCTTGCTTGCCTCATGAATGGCATATCCTAATGCCGCCGATGTCTTTCCCCTGCCGGCACCATAATATACCTGTATTTTTCCTGTACTCATAGTCTCCTCCTTTGAAGTCACATATGCTTCTTTGCAGCCTGCATATTCTGTATCGGATGCTTTATTTCTACATTTGCAGCATCAGAACGATCCTCAAACCGGATTTAAGATAGCACATTTATCCAAAAAATGCAAATATTTCTATTCGTCTTCCAACAGATCCACCTTACTCACAGATACTTCGTATGCCACCCGGTGCTCCACTTCTTCCTCACTGATCCGTTTGACATATTCCCGGCTCTGCACCCTGCCAACGATCTGAATGTGGCATCCCACTGTGAACCCGGAGGCAAACCGTGCATTTCTGCCCCAGCAGATGCATGGTATGTAATCTGACTTTCCATAAGACCGGTTCACTGCCAGCAGCACATCGGCAATCTCCCTTCCCAGAGGCGTTTTTCGGTAAATCGGTTCTTTGCAGATATAGCCATCCAGAAAGATCTGGTTTGTTTTCTCATTTTCATCTATCTCATCCAAAAACTCCAGTTCTCTGACAAACACCGACAGCACAAGACGATTTTTCTTTTCTTCATGGCGGTTATAAGACCGGAACTGTCCGCTGATCCGGATGAACTGCCCGGTGTAATCCTGTTCAGTATCGATCAGGCGTTCTGAAACCATCAGCGGGATATAATCGGAATAATTACTCAGACGGCTCACCGCCAGTTCCACCATGTAAAAACCTTCTCCAAATACTTCATGACTGAATTGAAACGCTGAAACAATCTCACCCATCATTGTCACCTGGTTGTTTTCAAACAATTTATCTGTCATAATTGTGCTCCCTTCTTCACATGTATCTTTCTACATGTACTTCCTTGTGTTTTTAATTTATTCTTTTTTTTCGCGTTTAGAACCTGAACTTCAGCAGAAACGCTCCCCTCTGTGGTCTGGGTTTTCTGCAGCAGCTTTTGTCTTCCGGCTCCCATAATGTATCATTCAGTGAATGAATATTATAGTTATTTTTGTCGATAACATTTTTTATTCTTCCTCTTGTCAAATTCTCATTTTGTGATAAAATAAATTGGTTGCACTGATATAAAGACTACATTTTCTATCATTTCGATAGACGAAACTATAAACAACTGATTTATTCAGAAGGAAGGATACATGTAATGAAAACAAAAAGAGAGGACATTCGTAATATTGCTATCATCGCTCACGTAGACCACGGCAAAACAACACTGGTAGACGAGCTGCTGAAACAATCCGGCGTCTTCCGTCAGAATCAGGAAGTGCAGGAACGTGTCATGGATTCCAATGACATCGAGCGTGAACGAGGAATCACGATTCTGTCTAAAAATACTGCAGTATTTTACAAAGATACAAAAATCAACATCATTGATACTCCGGGTCATGCTGATTTCGGAGGAGAGGTAGAGCGTGTCCTGAAAATGGTAAATGGCGTTATCCTTGTGGTTGACGCATTTGAGGGTGCTATGCCTCAGACAAAATTCGTTCTGATGAAAGCACTGGAACTGAATCTTCCGGTTATCGTCTGCATTAACAAAATCGATCGTCCTGAGGCAAGACCGGATGAAGTCATCGACGAAGTTCTGGAACTGTTCATGGATCTGGATGCTTCCGATGAGCAGCTTGACTGCCCATTCGTTTACGCATCTGCAAAGAACGGTTATGCAACCCTGAGTCTTGACGACGAGCCGAAAGATATGATGCCGCTGTTTGAGACAATCTTAAACTACATTCCGGCTCCGGAAGGTGATCCGGATGCAAACACACAGGTTCTGATCAGTACCATCGACTACAATGAGTACGTTGGACGTATCGGTGTCGGCAAAGTCGACAACGGCTGCCTGCGTGTGAACCAGGATGCCATCATGCTGAACGCACACGATCCGGAAAAACAGAAAAAAGTCCGCATCAGCAAACTGTATGAGTTTGACGGATTAAATAAAGTAGAAGTAAAAGAAGCAAAGATCGGATCCATCGTAGCGATCTCCGGTATTGCAGATATCCATATCGGTGATACGATCTGTGATCCGGAAAATCCGGTAGCGATCCCGTTCCAGAAGATTTCCGAGCCGACCATCTCCATGAATTTCATCGTAAATGACAGCCCGCTGGCAGGTCAGGAAGGAAAATACATTACTTCCCGTCATATCCGTGACCGTCTCTTCAAAGAGCTGAACACAGATGTTTCCCTCCGTGTAGAGGAAACTGACAGTGCCGACAGCTTCAAAGTGTCCGGTCGTGGCGAGCTGCATCTGTCTGTTCTGATCGAGAACATGCGTCGTGAAGGTTATGAATTTGCAGTAAGTAAAGCAGAAGTTCTGTACCATACAGATGAGAATGGCAAAAAAACAGAGCCAATGGAACAGGCTTACATCGATGTACCGGATGAGTTCACCGGTGTTGTTATCGAGAAACTGAGCCAGCGTAAAGGTGAGCTGCAGAATATGGGAAGCATCAGCGGCGGTTATACCCGTCTGGAATTCAAGATTCCGTCCCGTGGTCTCATCGGTTACCGTGGTGACTTTATGACAGACACAAAAGGTAACGGCATCATCAATACCATTTTCTGTGGCTATGAACCATACCGTGGAGATATCCAGTATCGTAAACTTGGTTCCCTGATTGCTTTCGAGTCCGGTGAGTCCGTAGCATACGGTCTGTTCTCCGCACAGGAGCGTGGTTCCCTGTTTATCGGACCTGGTGAAAAAGTATACTCCGGCATGGTCATCGGACAGTGTTCCCGTGGTGAGGATATTGAATTAAATGTCTGCAAAAAGAAACATCTGACCAATACACGTTCCTCTTCTGCTGACGAGGCACTGACATTGACACCGCCGAGAATTCTGAGTCTGGAGCAGGCACTTGACTTCATTGATACCGATGAGCTTCTGGAAGTAACTCCGGAAAGCCTGAGAATCCGTAAGAAGATCCTTGATCCGACTTTAAGAAAACGTGCATCTTTCAAGAAATAAATGCAAGAAAACACAAGAGACAGACTAAGACGTCTTTTCTCTTGTGTTTTCTTTTGCCACGCATTAAAATGCGCATGTTCAAACCACTATTTACAATGAAAGCAAATAGATTTTCTTAATTTTAAAAAACCGTCGCACCGAAATGCGACAGTTTTTTATCATAATTTCCTATAACGCTTTGATACGCTCCAGAGCAGCAAGTGTATTCTCATACGTTCCAAATGCTGTCAGTCTGAAGTATCCCTCTCCACTCGGTCCGAATCCGGATCCCGGTGTACCTACAACGTTTGCCTTTTCAAGCAGGTAATCGAAAAACTCCCAGGATGTCATCTGATCCGGTGTCTTTAACCAGATATATGGTGCGTTCACACCGCCAAACACCTCGAAGCCTGCGTTCTGCAGTCCGCCTTTGATGGCTGCTGCATTTTTCATATAATATGCAACCTGTTCTTTTAACTGTGCTTTGCCTGCCTCGCTGTATACAGCCTCACCGGCACGCTGTACGATGTACGGAGCTCCGTTGAATTTGGTTCCGTGACGTCTTGCCCACATCTGATGCAAGGATACCTCGCCGCATTTCAAGTCTTTCGGAACAACGGCATATCCGAGACGGACACCTGTAAATCCGGCATTTTTTGAAAAACTCTTCAGCTCGATGGCACAGGTTCTTGCGCCTTCGCACTCATAGATCGTATGAGCTACATTATCCTCGGAAATGTATGCTTCGTATGCACCGTCATAAATGATCACTGCACCGATCCGGTTGGCATAGTCAACCCACTCCTGCAGCTGGTCTTTTGTGATGGTAGTACCTGTCGGATTATTTGGCAGACACAGATAAATGATGTCCGGATCTTCCTTCGGGAACTCCGGAACGAAATTGTTCTCTTTTGTGCATGGCATGTAGATGACATTGCTCCACATCTCAGTCTTCGGATCGTAAGTACCGGTTCTGCCTGCCATAACATTGGAATCCACATAAACCGGGTAAACCGGATCACATACAGCGATGCGGTTATCTACGGAAAAAATCTCCTGGATATTTCCGGAATCACTCTTTGCTCCGTCGGATACAAAAATCTCATCTGCGCTGATGTCACATCCTCTTGCTTTATAGTCATTGTCCGCAATGGCAGTGCGCAGGAACTCATATCCGAGATCCGGTGCATAACCGTGGAAGGTCTCTGCATTTCCCATTTCTGTAACTGCACCATGCATTGCATCGATAATTGCAGGTGCCAGTGGCTGGGTAACATCACCTATTCCAAGACGAATCAATGTTTTCTCCGGATTTGCAGCCTGGTATGCACTTACTTTTTTTGCAATCGTGCTGAACAGATAGCTGCCCGGAAGTTTCTGATAGTTGTCATTCACTTTAAACATCTTCTCAACTCCTCACTAAACAATCTCTTTAAATTTTCTTAGTTACATATCTTTTACTTCTTTTATATTTTAAACAATACACTTATCTTATTAACAAATCATAT
>ENA-OPBF01001383-OPBF01001383.1-human-gut-metagenome-genome-assembly--contig:-NODE-1383-length-16102-cov-1.979498_pt1 | contig 16102 bp, 14 predicted proteins | sample MGYA00241067_ERZ501450 | MGnify/ENA primary metagenome ERZ501450 (study PRJEB25962, sample SAMEA2042516) | human gut metagenome | biome: human gut; feature: human-associated habitat; material: faeces... | reverse complement strand
TAGAACTTCAAAAAGAAGAACCTGATCTTTTTACTCCCGATAAAATAGAGGTTTATAGAAATATGATGAAACGTGGTGTCGAGGAAGAAATTGCATGGGGACAATATGTGCTTGGTGATCGTATTGAAGGTTTAACAATGAAGATGGTCAGTGATTATATTCACTATCTTGGAAACTTCCGTGCTCAAGCTTTAAACTTTGAACCGCTATTTGATGGTTACATGCAAGAACCTGAATCTATGAAATGGGTTAGCATTTATAGTAATGCCAATGATATTAAAACAGATTTCTTTGAAGCACGTTCAAGTGCTTATGCGAAATCAAGTGCTTTAGAAGATGATTTATAAAAGAAAAAGAATAGTCAATCTCTTTATAGAGAAAGACTATTCTCATTTTGTTTACTTTAAATATTTCTTTTTCAAAATGATAATAACACATCCACTCAATATAGTTATTCCTAAATATATGAATAAAGAAGTTTCATCACTTGTCTGAATTATATTTCCATATTTATCAACTCTATTTCCAAACTCATCATAGATAATTCCATTTTCAGTTCTGTTTATATGAAAATTAATATTTTTATGAGAGGTATTCATATTATTAGGATTATTTACTATATCCTGCGGTTTATTGTTTGTTGGGATTTCTGGATTTTGGGGTACATCAATATTTGGTGTTTCAGGAGTCTGAGGTTCATCTATTGGTTTGGCAGTGATTGTTAAGATATGTTCAACAATCTTTCCTCTATATGTAATGATTTGTTTAGAAGTAGATAATGTTATTTTATCTACATTAAATGTAAAATCACTCTTTGTTGTATCATTGTATTTGATATCTATTGTTTTTCCATCATCATATTTGATACTTATGACTAATCCTGTTGGGTCATATTTTTCGCCATCAGTATATGTTGATTTTGGTAGAGTCTTCATTGAAATAGAGTGAAGAGGAATTCTATTGATATTTGTTTCTTTTTCTAGTGTTCCAAATTTTATCTTAACTTTGAGATTGGTTGCTGTTTCATCACTTCCAATATAAAGTTTTCCGTTCTCTACTTTTGTATCATGACTTGTTGGTGTTCCAACAATAGAATATGTTGGATCTGGAATTAAATATTGTTCAGGAATAATAATATCATCTCCAGTGTATTCAGTCGTTCCTGTTTTATCTTGGTATATTTTGGTGATATGTTTATATTCAAAGATATCTGTTAAATAAAATTCAGATTCTTCATATGTATATGATTTTATTTCTGATTGTTTGACGTTTATTTCTGGTTTGACAATACCTCTATACCAATTAAGAGAACGATTTGATTGCGTATCAATTTTATCTAATTCCAAATGAGTTATATCTGGATGTTCTGGATCATCACTTATAATAAGAACGTTGTTTAATTGATTTTGGGTTTCAAAAGGAGCACTATATCCAAATGCACCATTTCCTATACTCGTTATTCCTTCAGGAATTGTTATACTTTTTAGACCACTGCTTTTAAATGCATCGTTTCCAATGTTTGTAACCCCTTTTGGAAGAACTATATTTTTTAATGCTGTACAATTAGAAAATGCGTCCTTTCCAATGCTTGTGACTCCATCAGGAATCGTTATACTTTCAAGTCCACTGCAATACGAAAAAGTTCCATCAGCTATACTGGTTATATGTTTGGGAATGTTGATGTTTTTGAGAACTGGGCAATGATAAAATGCATTGACTCCAATATCAGTGACGTTTTCTGGAATTATTATATTCTCAAGAACATCACATCCATAAAACATTTCATCAGATATTTTCGTAAGACTTTTTGGCAGGGTTACATTTTTGAGTGATTTGCATTGCTTAAAGATTTCTTCACCTGTTTCTTTAACACCTTCTGGTATAGTTATACTTTGCAAGGATTCACAGTTTCTGAATGCATATGTTCCTATATTTATTACACTTTTTGGGATTGTTATATTTTCAAGTTTAGTGCAACCATTAAAAACACTATCTTGTATATTTAATAGTCCTTCAGGCAAGGTTACATTCTCAAGAAAAATGCAATCATCAAATGCATAGATCTGAATACTTGTGACACCATTTGGTATAATAACGCTAACAGTATCTTTATGCGCAAAAACTGATGAGCCTATTGAAGTGACTTGAATTCCATTAATGGTTGCTGGTATATTGACATTTGTTGAAGAACCAGTATATTTTGTGATTGTTCCACCGCTATCAATAACAAAATCACTCTCTGGTGTGAGTGCATAAGATTTTATGCTTGTTTCTGTGGCAGAAACAGGAATTTTCGTTATTCCTAGTGTCATTGTGAAACACATACATAGTATTCCTAAAATTCTTAGTTTTCTTTTTATCATCTTTTTTCCTCATTTCATTATAATTTAAACCCTTTCAATATATAAGGTATCTTTAAAAGAAAAAAGTGTCATAATTCAATAAAAAATTTAATATTTTATATTTTGTTAATCACTTGTTGTTGTGAGATATGTATAATTACCTGCTTTATCAGCGACATTGATGCGATAAAGGTATTGACTATCCATAGGGAGTTCAAGAGTTTGAGTCTCTTCATTAAAAGTATAATTATATATTTTTTGTTCATTTGCAAAGATTTCAATAGAGTTCTTATTTATCATTGATAAATTATCTTTAAAGACAATTGTATATATATCTCCATCTTTTGTAATAGATTTCTTATCAGGACTTGATGTATCAATTGTATGAATGGTTAATTCTTTAGAATCAATAACTTGATTATTTTTGATTAATGAAACTGTATAGATTCCATTACTATGAATTGTTGTTGTATTTTTGTTGTTAATAGTTATGTAATCATAGTTTTGATTGGTTGTTTTGACTTCTAAAGAAATTGGCTGATTGGTATACTCTTGAGGATAGTGAAAATCAACAATTTTGCTTGGTTCTTCTTGCATTTCTTGAAGAGGGGGAGTTTTTGGTTCTTCATCTGATAAATTATAAATGATTGCTCCTCCAGTAATCGCAAGAGTTGTGACAAGTGTTGCGATTGTGAGTGAAGTTGTAGAAACAGTTGCTCCTGCTGTGAATGAGACTTCGTTTGTAATCGCAGCTGCAATAGATTTGCTTGTTGTAAGTGATAAAGTATGCAAGTTTTGACATGTTACAAAAAGTAATAATAAAGCATTTGGATCTAATGCTGATGAAATGACACCAGGTGTTATGCCTTTCAATTCTAATTCATCTTTGATATAATTCTTTGCTCTTCTGATTCTTAATTTAACTGCATTTTCTGAAACATCTAAGATTTCAGCTATTTCCTTTACACTTAATTGTTCATAAAATCTAAGGAGGCAAACAGAGCGTAATGATGTAGGCATTGCTTGGATAATGTCTAAGATATATTCACTGACTTCTTTATGAATCACTTCATGAGTGATATTCATTTGTTCATCTTCATACTCTTCCATTGAAGAATTATAATCATCTTCATGAGTTCTTTTTTGTGATGCTGTTTGTAAACAGATATGATAGGCTAATCGATAAGACCAGACATGAAAGGCTTCAGGATGTTTTAAATCTTTGATGTCTTGAAGGATTTTTATGAATATATCTTGTACTGCATCTTTTGCATCGTCTTCATTTTTTAAAAAATTGTATGCCATAAAATAAAAACGATCTTTGTAAGCTTCATAGATTTTATCAAATGCTTTTTCTTGCCCAGCTTGTAGTTTTATAATTGTACTTTTATGAATCCTTTTTTGTTTTGCCATTGTGTTTCTCCTTTTTTGTTTGCTTATTATTATCTTGTCATAAAAGAAATTGATTTACAAGACTTGACATATTTATAGAAAAAGTGTTATTAAGAGTGAATTATAGTGAATACGACATATTTCCGCATAGATAAATATTGATTACGTATAGAAAATAGACAAATTTAGGAATTAATTAAGAAGATTTAAAGATAAAAATAATAATCAATTCTTAAATGTTGTAGTTATTATGTGACAAGAGAAGAATATGTTCCTTTGTATATTCTCATTTATTTCAAAAACTTCTGAGTATACAAAAATACATGGTAAAGTAGGATGGAAAGAAGTTTATAAAAGTTGATCAGTGGAGCGTAATTACAGAAATGTCATATATGTAGATATATGACAACAATTATAAAAAGAACCTAAAAAGTGTATGATTATTCATACACTTTTAAGAAAATCAATACATCTTTACTCTCTTGATTCATTTTAATTATTTTTTTCATATCTTCCAGCGATTGACCGCTAAATAACATATCCAGTATTTTTTCATAGACCTCATAAATGAGTCCTTCTAAAAATGAGCTTTCTTCCTGTGGGAATGAACACTGAAAAAACTTAAGAACATTATGATATAAATTTTCCTGACGTTCTTCTTCAATTCCTTCATGATGTCTCTTTTCATACATATCTCTATTCTCTGAAAGTCTCACTTTGCGATTAAGATTGCGCCGATATGCCATATCTGGGCACCATAAACCTGAAATCTTTGATAGAGATACTGACTGAAATGAGAATTCTGCATTTCGATATTAATGTCTCCATTTTCAGCAGTTCTCACTTTGATGTCTAGAATCATATCTTTATCATCAAGAGAATGAGGATTTAAATCAGGATTGCTGACAGTAATCTTGGAACAGTTGACATGAATAATGTTTTCAATGAGTATGTAAGCAGATAGAGACAGTCAAGATCATCAAAAAGCATATTATTTTTAAAATCAGAAATATAATTTTTCTTAGTCATATAAAAACCCTGCTTACTGGTTTGTCCAGTAATGAGGGTACATATCACTACAAGTTTGAAGGGTCATTTTTCTTATTTATTTGAAAATAATTCATTTTTTCACTAAATTTAGAATTTCAATGCAATATACTAAAACTATGAGAGAACAAACAAGTCACATAATTATCATATGAATTTATTTTAAAAAGATGAAATAATATGATTCAATCATTGAGTGTTTCAATTGTTTGAATTATAGAAAAGAAATTTATATTTTTCATATGAATAATCGCTATAAATTACAAGAAAGGCATAGTATATCTTATATGCATATAAGTTTTTTGAGTTTCTGGATTTTTGATTATACAAAGAAATATGCAGTTTGAGCAAAAAGGAAACAAACAAGTAAACCAATAAGAGTTGGCACAACGAAAGAAACGATAGACCATTTCCAACTACCAGTTTCTTTTTTGATTGTCATTAAGGTTGTTGAGCAAGGCCAATGCATTAATGAAAATAACATTGTGCTAATTGCAGTTATCCATGTCCAACCATTTTGAACAAGTAAAGCCTTTAGTTCAACAAGATTGCTCATATCAAGAATAGTTCCTTGAGCAAGATAGGCCATGATGATAATAGGAACGACAATTTCATTGGCAGGTAAACCGAGAATAAATGCAATTAAGATAACACCATCTAATCCTAATAATTTTGCAAAAGGATCAAGAAATTGAGCACAGTGATTGAGTAAACTCATGTCACCAATCATAATGTTAGCCATCAACCAGATGATAAGACCAGCTGGGATAGCAACACATACAGCTCTTCCTAAAACAAATAATGTACGATCAAAAAGTGAACGAATAATAATTTTTCCAATCTGGGGTTTACGATAAGGTGGTAATTCTAAAGTAAAGGAAGAAGGAACACCTTTTAATAAGGTTTTAGATAAACACTTTGTAACCATAAATGTCATAATGATGCCAAGTAAAATAAGACCAGTGAGAAAGAGGGCAGATAAAACTGATGAAAAGATGCCAGCACTCCCTACAAAGAACATTGTAATAATTGCAATCAGCGTAGGGAAACGACCATTACAAGGAACAAAGTTATTTGTAATAATAGCAAGTAATCGTTCACGTGGTGAGTCAATAATACGGCAGCCAATGACTCCAGCAGCATTACACCCAAATCCCATACACATTGTTAATGCTTGTTTTCCACAAGCACAACAGCATTTAAAAGGTTTATCAAGATTATAGGCGATACGGGGAAGATATCCAACATCTTCTAGTAATGTAAAGAGTGGGAAGAAAATAGCCATTGGTGGTAACATGACAGAGACAACCCAAGCTAAAACACGATAAATACCTAGAACCAAAACACCATGTAACCATGCAGGAGCATGAAAGTACATAAATAAATCGGTTAATCTATCTTGGATATAAAAGAGGATATCTGATAAAACTTGTGATGGATAATTGGCACCAGTCATGGTTAACCAGAATATAATAGCTAAGAGGGCTAACATGATTGGATAGCCAGTCCAACGACTTGTCAGAATATGGTCGATTTTGCGGTCTTTTTGATTGTAAGCAGCATCTTCATATGTGACAACATCTTGACATATGTCTTCTGCCACATGAACAAGTGATGAGACAATTTGATCTTTAATTGTTGCTGTATCAATATTATGTTTTTGTAAGAGTTCTTGAGCAATATTTATAGCTGAAATAAGTTCTTCTTGTTTTAAGAAATCAGTTCCTAAATGATGATCTATTTCAACTAATAAAGATGGATCTTGTTCTAGGAGTTTAAGACTTAACCAGCGAGTATTTAATTGACCTTGTAATCTTTCTTCTAAAATAGGCTGAATCATTGCAATAGCTTTTTCTAAAAGACGGGGATATGTGATTGAAATGTATTCATGATGCTCTTTTGTATCAATAGTATCATCAAGACATTTCAGGAAACGGTCTAAAGATTTTTTTTGGCGAGCAACAGTACTGATGACAGGAACACCAAGTTTTTGAGAAAGCAATGGTAAATTGATATGAATATTTTTACGGATAGCTTCATCCATCAGATTGACACAAACAATGACATTTGAAGAGATTTCTATAGTCTGTAAAACAAGGTTAAGATTTCTTTCTAAACAAGTTGCATCACAAACAACAACAGTCAAGTCTGGATGTCCGAAACAAATAAAATTACGTGCAACTTCCTCTTCAGCAGAATGCGCCATAAGAGAATAAGTACCAGGAATATCAACCATCACATAATCATGTTTTTCAGTAGAACAATAACCTTGTGCATTGCTGACAGTTTTACCAGGCCAGTTACCAGTATGCTGATTCATACCTGTTAAGTTATTAAAAACAGTACTCTTTCCAACATTTGGATTTCCTGCTAAAGCAATGACTTTTGCATCAGGAGATTGTTTGATAATCTCTAATTCAACATTTTTGAGTTCTTTTGATTGGATATCTTCCTTCAATCTTTTCAGCCTCCATCATATCTTTTATCATAATATCTTGGCAATCTTCACTTCTAATTGCAATCACTGCACCACGAATAAAATAAGCTGACGGATCACCTTGAGGGCTACGTCCTAAACATTCAACAACAGTTCCATTAATGAGACCAATATCAAGAAGGCGACGACGCATACTGTTGGTAGCAGTAAGTGTTGCGACCTTTGCTTTTGCACCTATAGGCAAATCATTTAAATTCATAAAATCATCCTTTTTAACATATTTTAGGATAAGGAAACTTTTTATCCTAATTCAATGTATGGTTATTTCTTTTCATTTGTGATTAAAAACAGGAAAGGACATGAAAAATGAGTAAAGAACCTAGTGATTTTCATACTTTTACAGGCTATCGTCTGACATCTAGCCAGGAGTTAACTCCTGCTATGGAGGATTATTTAGAAATGATTTATAGGCTTTATCATCAACAAGTTAAGATTAGAATAGGCGACCTTTCTCGTCATTTGAATGTTCAACCATCTTCTACAACAAAAATTGTACAAAGATTAAAACAATTTGGATATGTTGATTTTGAAAAATATGGAGAGATTACGTTAACTGATAAAGGGATGAGTGAAGGGAAATATCTGTTATATCGTCATGAAATACTTCATCATTTTTTATGCGTTTTAAACCATTCTAATGATGAATTAGAACAAGTTGAAAAAATAGAACATTTTATGGATAGGAAAACAATTTTACAGATAGAAAAATTAACTTTATTTCTTGAAAATCATCATGATTATGATCAATAATTATTTTTCAATATAATTTTTTATAGATAGAAAATGAAAAAGAAATTTAAAATACTCATATAAAAAATAGGACACTTTTTGGAGTGTCCGTTATATGAGTATTTAATAATGATTGGATAGATGAAGTAATACACAAACTGGGATTTGTAGTTTATTCTGATAATAATGACTTTGCTAATTCTATTTGCTTGCCTCGTTCCTTAATGACTTCAACCTTGCTGTTATTATTCAAAAGATTAATAACCTTTATTGCATAATCAGATGAAACGATAGCATGACCTCTCATATGCCCTGTTGCAATAGCTTGAGCATATATTCTTGATGAAAACTTACTTATTTCATTAATTGAATTTTTGGCAAGTGTATTAGCCAAAAAACCTGCTTTTCTCAATTCAAATGCATTTATTTTATTGTCAATTCTCTTTTGTAAAATACCACTTGTTTTAGAAATAATATCGTTTTTTAATTTTTCATCTCCAATATTTATATAAGAAATAAATCTTTCAGCATTTTTAATTGCCCAAATTGCTAATTCTCTTTGAGATAATCTTTCCAAAATATGCTCTAATTTATTTCTTTCATCCACATCATCAATAATTTTTATCTTATATGGAGATGGGATAATAATTTTATTTTCAATATATAATTGCCTTTCATGTTCATTCCATGCGTATTCTACTGGTTTCATCATATATACCTCTACAAATTCTAATTTCATACTATTTTTTTTATAAACTGAATAAACTCCCCTTGTGATAACCGCTGCTATATAATAGGTTATAAGCATCCCTATGCAAAAAGGAAATATGTTCGACATTGCTTTTCTCTTAGAACTGCTATAAATAGAAATAAGCACTCTAAATAATATTCATATTGCCATTTGTGAGAAAGTATTACCTAAATTTTGAGTGTGAATATCTAATAATCTGCTTATAATTCCTAAAATAAATCCGATAATCAGCATACTAAGAGGATTTAATAACATGTTTTTCAAAAATATTACCTCACTTTAAAATTCTAATTTCTCTTCATCAATTCATAAAACTAGAAGATGCTTAATAACATATTATTTAGAATCTTTTTCATATTTCACTAGATAAGGCTCTAAACGTTTCCTCAACTCATATGTTTCATCTTCATAAGGCATTTGAGGAATTTCATAATCAAATATTCCGGAATTATCTAGTTCAGAAATTTCTTCAGGTGTTATTAACTCTACCACTAACTTCCGTAAACTTGCTAATCTAGTCACCATATCAGTTTCAGCACATGCAATAGCTAATGAATAAGCTCTATTGTCTGCATTCTCTCGTTTCTCACTTCTATCCAAAATACAAACCATCATGTCTAAGACTTTTAATAACTGAAGATATTCTTTTTTTGATAGATATACTTTATCTCGCATTTTCAATCTCCTTAGATTTATTTGTTCTTTATTATAAACTGAAATCAATTGATTGAAATAGAATTAGTCCCATACAATTTCTAAACAATTAAAGTTCTCTGGAATTGATGGTATACATGAATAAATATCTAATTCTGAAGGTTTGATTTTAATGACTCCATCAGAACATAACCATTGACAATTGACTATTTTTTCTAATTCAGATGGTTGCATGTTTGTACATATTACGATTGAGTCTCCCGCAAGAATTAATTCTTCTCTCTCATTTTCTTCTTCAATTTGTGTATCATCATGCAAAGTAACACGAACCCATGCTATATTTGGCATTAATTCAATCTTTTGTAACATATCCCATATTTCAGCAAGCGAAGGGCGCCCCTCTCTCCATTGATTAGGAGCAATCGAATCCTCCTCTGTATTTCCCTCGAAAAATTCAACAAGCGTCAACAATGGAAAACGTTCTTCATTTTCTTTTAATATTTTTTTAAATTGACCTAATTCTATCATAACCACAATCTTCCTTTCAAATTATGCTTTATAGCCATATTATACCATAATGAATTTTATAGTCATTCTCATTTTTATTATATTAAATTTTTTTAATAGAATTAAATACAAATAAGTAATCATTTTAGTTTCTATCTTATATATGATAAAATAATAATATCTTTAAATATAGAGATAGGAGAAGATTTAGGGATTATTAAATCATAACAAATCAGTTAAAAGACCTATAAAAAAACGTATTAAAAGATACGTGGTAATGTGATTGCATGAAATCTTCGTAAAGATTCCCAGTATCCACTCGTTGTTTATTTAAGCCACGATGATGGAGAGGGGGATAACTGTATTTTGGGAAAGGACTTTGCATCATTTTTAGAAAATATTATTTTCATAGGTGGGTGTGCAAATAAAGATTGGCAAATGCTGCTATTTTGTGAGAATGCATATCAGGAATTGACCCATTCTGTAAGAATGCTGTTACTTATAAAAGAGAATTAAGTGATTAATATGGTTGAATTAATGTATAATTCTCATAAATTAGCAGAAGTTATAAAGAAAATTATTCTATTTATATAAAGTATATATAATATGATTTGGAGCAGGGAGAAAAGTATGCAAGAAGATAAAAAGCTGAGATTAAAAGAATTACTAGAACAACAAAAACAAAGAATATATAATGCAAAAATCAATGATCAAAAGGAATATATTTTAAAAGAAATACCTCAATTTCACCAACATTATCAATTTGCTGATAAAGAAGACATCATCAAATTAAAACTGTTTTTAAAGAGTTTACCTACTTTAACGAGTGTACGTTTAGATTTGTCTCAACTTCCTAAGCAACAAGAAATCAAATTTTTTAAGGATATTAATGCTCATTTCAATGTTTGGATTTGTTTTCTAAGTGGTTTGCCTGAACTCTTTGAATTGTACCCGTATGGAGATATTCAAGACTTTATCAATGATTTTGATAGTTGGCAATATATAAGTCCTTATTTGATTTTAGTATGTGATAATTTTAAGGATTTCATATTTATTGATGATGAGAAAAAGATGATCCAATCACAAAATACTTAAGTAGGAAATATAAATTGAAGTGAAAATGTGAACATAAGAGTTGACATAATTAAAAATTGTATGTACACTAAAACAAGTTGAATAAATGGTAGAGGTGCAATGATCAAGAGTCCATAATCACAATGTTTGGTACAGTGATTATGAAAAGGGTGATTTGCCGAAGTGTTTTCATGACACCAATAGTGAAAACGCTGGGGGATGATAGAATATATCATCAACTGTCACAATATGTGGAGGGCTATCTCATGCAAATGTATTTTATAATGCTTTGATTGATTGCCAGTCAAAGCTTTTTCTTTTGCCGTTTATATCACAAGAAGGAGGAAATATGAATTTTATTGGAACATTCTGGGCTTTGATTCCAGCTATTATTGCAATTGTGATTGCATTAAAGACAAAAGAAGTATATATATCATTATTTATTGGGATTTTTGTTGGAGGATTATTATTGACTGGCTTTCATCCTATTGGTGCTATTGAAACCGTTTTTGAAACAATGATGGCAAGTTTATCTGATACTTGGAATATTGGAATATTAATCTTTTTGGTATTTCTAGGGACAATTGTTGCATTAATGACCAGAGCAGGCGGAAGTCGGGCATATGGTGAATGGGCAACTCACAGAATTAAAAATAAGCAAGGTGCATTACTTTCTACTTTTGGCTTAGGAGTTTTAATCTTTGTTGATGATTATTTTAATTGTTTAACAGTCGGAAGTGTCATGCGTAATGTTTGTGATGAATTTAAGATTTCACGTGCGAAACTGGCTTATATCATTGATTCTACGGCTGCACCAATTTGTATTATTGCACCTATTTCAAGCTGGGCAGCGGCTGTGAGTGGCTATACCAGTGGCGATGGTTTTTATCTTTTTTTGCAAACAATCCCTTTTAATTTATATGCGCTTTTGACAATCATTATGGTTCTATGTGTTATTCGTTTTGATTTGAATATTGGGAGTATGAAAGAACATGAAATCTCTGCTCAAAATGGTGATGTTCATCATGGTAATGAAGAATATAAAGATGTTCATGTTATTGAAACGTCTGATAAAGGAAAGGTTTTGGATTTAATTTTACCAGTTCTTTTTTTGATTATCAGTTGTATTACTTGTATGGTTTATACAGGTGGCTTTTTTGAGGGGGTTTCTTTTATTGAGTCTTTTACAAATTGTAATGCTTCTTTAGGACTGGTATTGGGTTCGTTCTTGACGTTAGTTTTTACCTTTTTGTTATATTTACCACGTCGTATTCTCACTTATAATCAATTTGCTGAATGTTTGCCAACTGGCTTTAAAATGATGGTTCCTGCAATGACAATTTTAGCACTGGCTTGGACATTAGGAGATATTGTTTCTACACATTTACAGGCTGGTTTATTTGTCTCTACAATGTTAGAACAATATCAGATCAGTGTTGCTGTTTTACCAGCGTGTCTATTTGTTATTGCTGCTGGATTAGCCTTTGCAACAGGAACATCTTGGGGAACGTTTGGTATTCTCATTCCAATCGTGACAGCTATTTTTACAGAAGGAAATCCAATGTTGGTTATTTGTATATCGTCTATTTTAGCAGGAGCTGTTTGTGGTGATCATATCTCACCAATTTCAGATACAACAATTATGGCATCAGCAGGTGCACAATGTCATCATGTTGGTCATGTTTCTACACAACTTCCTTATGCAATGGTTGTTGCAGTTGCATGTATTGTTGGTTATATTGTTGCTGGTCTGACACAGAATGTTTGGCTAACATTTTTAAGCGGCTTGATAACTTTATTAATTATGATATTTTATATTAACAAGAAAAAGTAAAGCTGTTGTGAAAAGATAAAAAGTTAAAATATGGTGTAAAATTAAAGATGATAATCTTATTAGAAACAGTATTGTTAATATATTTTATATGTTTGAATTGATTATAATTTACCAGCAACAATTATTGATATAATCAAAAAAAGGTAAAGTGAAAAAGTAAATTCCAGTTTTATAAAATCAGTTTTTTAAGAAAGATTAATTTCTGTTTTATTGATAAATTCAATAGATTTTGATCTTTTTAATTTGATTTTCTTTCAATTATCATATATGATTTATGTAAAGATAAACATATTTATATATTTTTGATCGCACTGAAAAAGGTCGATTTAGTCACTTTTTAAAAAATGTAAGACTAAATTCTTGTTATGAACTTGTATTGGTTATTTGATATCTATATGAATTTGTTTATTCTTTATAACTACGTTGGGGTAGTTACTTTATGAGATAAGGTTTCAATGTCACTTGATCCTTATCTATTTTTTTTATGTTTAATAAATCTAATATCTTTTGACCATATAAGAATTCGAATAGTTCATAAGGAGTCTTTCCATTTAAACTCTCTCTAGGAACACTATTGATATGACTAAACATTAAATCTAGTTTTTCTTGTGTTAATTCTTCAGTAGAAGCTCCATTAGGAACGATGTCTCTTATAAAGTTATGATTCTTTTCTACATGAGGCTTCTGTGATGATTGCATGGGATCACAATAAAAGATATGTGTTCTTACCATCTTTGTTTCTGGATCTATTTCCATATCCTCACATGCATAAAACTCTGCTCCTCGATCAGTTAATATGATTGGAAAACTGTTCATGTCCTAAGAGTTGATAAAGATAATTAATTCCTGCGAATATAGATTCTTTCGTTTTTTCCTTATGAATAATTCCAAACATAAATCCTATCTTTGTAAACATAAAAGTTTGAATATAATGCTTCTTATCTTCATTATAAACAGTATCCATCTCCACAACTGGAATATCAGGATGATTTTCAATATATAATAAATAGTCTGAATATCTTCTTCCATCTAGAAATTGAGGCTGCTTATTTCTTGGCTTACAAGGATATTCTTTAGAAAGTTTTCGTGAGACTTTCTTCTTGAGATTAATATTTAATATACCAAATTTTCTAAAGATACCGATACTAATATAATTGTATAAAGTTTTTTCACATATATTCAATTCTTTGTGATTGAGTATGATTTCATAAGGAGATTGACCTTGATCAATGAGAGGCTTAATAATAACTGCCATATCTTTAACTTGATTATAAGTGAGATCAACTCCCATTCTTGAATCAACTAAAGATTCAAGATATTCATTATGAGCGATATCAGCTTTATAGAAGTATCTATCTAAAAAACACCTTGAGATTTTATCACATCCATTACAGGCACCAGGAGAGCGATCTTTTCTCTTACAAGGAACAGGAACATATCTTTCACATCTTTGGGTACAACGATAACACTCTTTTTTAAGGTGAATACAGTTATTACCATAAAAAGAAGCACGTTCTTTTAATTTTCTATGAAGTTTAATTTCTTTAGCGACAGTAGAAGGATCTTTACCAATATTATCTGCAATACTTGTTTTAGAAGCACCATTAGTAATTCCTACTTCAATTATTTTTCTTTCATCTAATGTTAAATGCTTATTTGAATTTGATGACATAAATGTTTCCTCCCATCCTTACAAATTCAAATAGATATCTAAAATCATAATATAATATGTAAGACTAAATTCCAACTAGAATTATGTGAAAGACTAAATTCCATAAATTTATTTAAAACTGGAATTTACTTTTTCACTTTACGATAATCAAAAAAACATTGAATATATCACATAAAAATAGAATTTTATGTTGATTTATGATATAATTATTTTTACTTGGTAAAAATATTGATAAATTCAATAGAATTTTATTTCTGCCAGTTATGAAAGTGTTGTTTTATCTGGTTTAATATCAACATATGATGTTTTGAAATCTGTGAAGTTGAAATTTTATAAAAAAATGGGTCAAGGTTTAATATCAACATATGATGTTTTGAAATGGTGCTAAGGTTTCCTTTAATTGCCTTGTTAATGTTAGTTTAATATCAACATATGATGTTTTGAAATTAAGTATATACTTCAACTCCTTCTCCTCCGTCACTGTTTAATATCAACATATGATGTTTTGAAATCCAAATATCTGCGTTTTTAGGCTCATGCTATTACAAGTTTAATATCAACATATGATGTTTTGAAATCCTTTAGGTAAACTTATAAGTGGAACCAAGTACGGTGGTTTAATATCAACATATGATGTTTTGAAATTAATAATCAACAGTCTGTTTTTGTTTATAAAGATAGGTTTAATACCAACATATGATGTTTTGAAAGTTATTTATAATAAAAATATCCCTATATTAAGATGCTATAGGGATATTTTTTTATCTTCAATTTCTATTTTAATTTTTTCATAAAGTTCATATGTAGCAATACAATCAGCAATTGATCTATGTTCATTATTGGAAAGGTTTAAGTATTGGACCATATCTGTTAAACGATGATGTTTCATGTGAGGATAGACCTTTCTACAAAACTGAAGTGTATCCATATATTCATTTTCAATATCTATATGAAATTGATTTGCAACAAAGTTTAAGTCAAATGATGTATTGTGTCCTAATAAAATATCATCACCAATAAAACTGAAAACATCGTCTCTAATCTCATCAAGGGTTGGCATTCCTAATAACATATCATTTGTAATTCCCGTGAGTTTGGTTATAAAAGGGCTAACTTCACGTTCTGGATTAATGAGTTGAGAATATTTATCTATAATCTGTTGATTTCTTATTTTTAAAATTCCAACTTCAATAATCTTATCATCGGCCCATGATAATCCTGTTGTTTCTAAGTCAATAACACAATAATCTTCAATGATTTTCTTTGTATATTTTCCACGCTTTTTTTGTTTTCTATATTTCTGTTTCATACCTTTACCTCAATATCTTTCTTCTTTCATTAAAGCTAATTTTCGTATAAAAATCAACTTATTTAAACTTTTTTTAATTATGATATTGATAATGTTTTCATAAGTATTTAATAAAATAGGATTTGAATCTGATAGAATAGAAGTTGTTGTTGAAGTTATTAATATAATGGAAAATGTATGACTATAGAAAAAATCTAAAAGATTGTATATTTTCTTATGAAAGAAGTGTTTTGACTATGTTTGTTGTAGTGAATTAAAAATAAAAGAATGAAGTGAAGAAATAATACTAATGAT
>ENA-OPBF01001377-OPBF01001377.1-human-gut-metagenome-genome-assembly--contig:-NODE-1377-length-16156-cov-2.327371_pt1 | contig 16156 bp, 10 predicted proteins | sample MGYA00241067_ERZ501450 | MGnify/ENA primary metagenome ERZ501450 (study PRJEB25962, sample SAMEA2042516) | human gut metagenome | biome: human gut; feature: human-associated habitat; material: faeces... | reverse complement strand
CGAACATGGCCGGCCGTGGTACGGATATTCTGCTCGGCGGTAACGCAGAGTTCATGGCGCGTGCCGAAATGCGCCGCATGCAGTTCTCTGAGGAGCTCATCGGCGAGGCTTCCGCCTACGGCTACACGGACGATGAAGAGATTTTGAATGCCCGCAAGACCTTTGCGGAGCTCAATAAAAAATACAAAGCGGAGATTGCGCCGGAGGCAGAGGAAGTTCGCAAGCTCGGCGGCCTGTACATCATCGGCACGGAGCGCCACGAATCTCGCCGTATTGATAACCAGCTGCGCGGCCGTGCAGGCCGTCAGGGCGATCCCGGTAAGAGCCGCTTCTACATCTCTCTTGAAGACGACCTCATGCGTCTGTTCGGCGGCGACCGCATTCAGACCATTATGGACCGCCTGAATGTGGACGAGGACATGCCGATCGAAGCGTCTATCCTCTCCAACACTATCGAAAACGCACAGAAGAAGGTCGAGGGCAGAAACTTTGCCATTCGTAAGAACGTTCTGCAGTATGACGACGTGATGAACCGCCAGCGCGAGATCATCTATGAGCAGCGCGACCGCGTGCTGAACGGCGACAACGTGAAGCCGCAGATTATGTCCATGATCGATCAGGCCATCGAAGCGAACGTCAAGCGTTTCTTGCCGGAGAACACCCTGCACGACGACTGGGATCTCCGCGGTCTGCGCGATCACTACCTCGGCTGGATGGTTAATCCGGATGAGCTGCACTATGAGGGTCAGGCGTTTGAGGATCTCGAGCAGCAAACGGTCATCGATTTTCTCAAGGAGCGTGCGCACAAGCTTTACGACCTGCGTGAGAAGGCGTTCACCCCGCCGATCATGCGTGAAGTGGAGCGCGTGGTGCTGCTGAAGAACGTCGATACGCAGTGGATGGATCATATTGATGCGATGGATGAGCTCCAGAAGGGCATCCGCCTGCGCGCCTACGGCCAGCAAGACCCGGTCATTGCATACCGCGAAGAGGGCTTTGACATGTTTGACGCGATGATCGACACGATCCGCGAAAACACCGCCCGCATGATTCTGACTGTGCGCCTGAAGACGCCGGAAGCACCGAAGCGTGAAGCCGTCGCCAAGGAGACCGGCACAACATCCTCCGATACGCCGGCCGTCAAGCAGCCGGTGCGCAAAAACGGCAAAAAGCCCGGCAGAAACGACCCGTGCCCGTGCGGCAGCGGCAAGAAATACAAGAAATGCTGCGGCAGAAATGAATCCTAATTCATAATCAAATCTATGAAAGACTTAGCTTCTTTACATTTAGATAATCACGACAGCCGTTTGAAGTATTACCATCTGTTCATGACCATGCCGGCGAAAACGGAAATTCCGCATTACAATCTGCCCGCGGGGTATTCGTTCACAACCTACACCCCCGGCGACCGCGATACGTGGATTGAGATTGAAAAATCGGCGAAAGAGTTTTCGACTTTTGAGGAAGGCGTGGACGCGTGGCAGCGCTACTACGGCAAGCACGAAGACGTTCTGCCCGACAGAATGTTCTTCATCGTCGACCCGAACGGAAAGAAGGTTGCGACCGCAACGGCGTTTTTCGATGAAAAGCTGCCCGGTGGCTGGCTGCATTGGGTTTCCGTAAGCCGCGACGCGCAAGGCAAGGGACTTTCCCGCCCGCTCATCGCGCACACGCTGCACCGTTTGCAGGCGCTCGGCTACAAAGAGCTGTTCGTGCCCACCCAGACCACCACGTGGGTCGCCGCAAAGCTGTACCTTGATTTCGGCTTCCGTCCCGTTCCGGAGAATTTGGAAGAAGATCATTTCGGTTGGCGCATGCTGAAAACGCTGACCGACCACCCGGCATTGAAAGAGCTGGAACCCGTCGAGGTTGACGAATTACTGAATAAATAAGGAAGCCCTCACACCGCCTGTTTTCCGAAAGGGGGTATGCACATGAAAAAGCGTTTATTGTCCGTTTTGATTCTGCTCGGTTTGCTGCTCTTGCTTTCCGGCTGTGCGGCGCACAAGGTCGATGTGCCTGCACTTGAATTCGGCGGCACAGAGGGCGACGTTTCCGTGCTGCGGCTCTATTTTGACGGCGATTCCCCTGTTTTTCTTGAAAACGGTTTTACCGACCTCTGTGACCTGTACGTCACCGGGCAGTATAGGCACGTATTTGACCTTGAGGTGCTCGAAACGACGGATACGGAGACCATTTACGAGTTGCCGCGAAGCTACGACCTGCTCGACAATGTGACGGGCATTTTGATTTACAGCGATTACGCTTATGCCGCCGTGCGTGAGGACAGCAATTTGCGCCTGCATCCGCTTTCCCCCGGTGCGCCGGAGAAAACTTGGGAGGATTTTTATACCGCCGCGCAGAGCTATGCCAAAACGCACTCCGAGCTTTCGGGTGTGGAAAACTACGGGTTCGATTAAATTTAATTTAAGCATGACAAAAGCCCTACCGGGAATTTTCTCGGCAGGGCTTTGCTGTTGCTGTTTACTTTTCCAGTGCCTCGCAGCGCTCGTAAATTTCAAACGCGGCTCTGGCGTTGTGGTACGGGCACTTCCACGGGCCGCACAGCAGGTGCGAATTTTCCTCGTCCGGGGAATTTTTACCGCTTGCAAACCACTCGCCCGCCGGGCCGTTGATGATTTCGGCTTTGATGTATGCCCAGCTCTTCAGCGCGGAATCGAGATACTTCTCGTCGCCCGTAATCTGCCATGCGTTCACGCTGCCGACAACGGCTTCCGCCTGCACCCACCAGACCTTATTCGGCACAGCGATGCCGCCTTCTTCGTGACCCTCGTCAAACAGACCTCCGTCCGTATCCATGCCGTGGCTCAGCGTGAAGTTCACCATGTTGATGGCGACCTCCTTCGCTTCCTCAAGGAGCTTTTCCGCACGGGCTTTATCTGCGCCGTACTTTTCGAGCACTTCGGCAGCTTCCGTCAACAGCCAGGAACCCTCAATGTCATGGCCGAACGAAACCTCGCCCGGCAGCGGCTCCATTTTATCGTTGAAGAACATGACAAAATGGTGGTGCTCGGTGTCGTAAATTCTGCGTGCGGTGATCTCGATGAGGTTCACAAGGCTCTCCTCCACGCAGGCATCGTGGCGAATACGGAAGTAGCACGTCATCGGCTCCAGAATGTGGATGTGCGTGTTCATGGAAAGGTTGCCCGCCTCCGTAATGGCGCCGTTGCTGCTGCCCGTGCCGCGTGCGTTTTCAAGGTAATAGTTGCCCTCTTTGCACACGTTTTCGATGTAATCATACGTCATATCGGCATATCTGCGTGCTTCCTCGCTGCCCGTTGCGCGGACGTACTCGGAGAACGCATACAGCAAAAAGCCCTGGCCGTAGGTCATTTTCGTGTCGTCTTCCACAGAGCCGTCTGCGTGCAGCATCCAGAAACCGCCGCCGTTTTTGTGGTCCCAGAAGCGCTCAACGATGTAGTTAAACGCGCGGTCGGCGAGCTCCTTATACTTCTCGTCGCCGAAAATGCGGTACGCGCCCGCAAATGTCCACAGCAAACGTGCATTCAGCACGAGGCCCTTGGACGCGTCCTTGTGAATAACCTTATCGACCGTCACGGCGCCGTAAAAGCCGCCGTTTTCATGATCGATGGTATATTGCTCCCAGAACGGGAAAATAGAACCGTGCAGCAAATCCTCTTTCATTTCATCGCGCAGCTTTAAAAGCTTTTCCATCACTTTCACCCTTTCAAATCACTATAAATTTAAAGCAGCGACTCGGCTGAACGAAGCCAAAAGCCGCTGCTTTACAATCAATATTTGTCCAAAATACAGTCCAGAACACTGACTTCTTTGCCGTTTTTCATGTAGACGCGTGTGACGCGCTTTGAGATGTCGCACACCACTTCGTAGTGGATTGTCTCCATGATGCCGGCAATTTCCGCCGCGGTGATCTCATCCTCGCCGTCGCGACCGATGAGCGTTACGGTATCCCCTACCTTCGCCTGCGGCACGGCGGAAACATCCACCATGCACTGGTCCATGCAGACTTTACCTAAAATCGGGCAGCGCGTACCGTGAATGAGCACACTGCCGCGGTTCGAAAGCCTGCGGGAGTAGCCGTCCGCGTAGCCGACCGGAATGGTCGCGACGCGCATGCGTTCCTTTGCGGTGAATGTGCGGTCGTAACTGATGTCCGATCCGGGCTCAATCTCCTTCACGTGCGAAATGACGGAGTGCAGGCTGAGCACCGGGCGGAAATCCGCGTGATGCTCCACGCTGAGCGACGGTTCCATGCCGTATAAAATCACGCCCGCACGCACCATATCGAGGTGCATCTCGGGGTAATCGAGGATTGCACCGCTGTTCGCGCAGTGGTGAATTTTAAACGTGATGCCCTGCTTTTCAAGCTCCGCGATGAGCGCCATAAAGCACGAGAACTGCTTCAAGGTAAATGCCTTGCCATTCTCGCCGCCATCTGCCACGGCAAAATGCGTGAAGATGCCCTCCGGGATAAGCCCCGGGCGGCGGCACGCTTCTGCCACAACGCTTACGGCCTCTTTGTCGCGCTCAATGTCCTGAAAATAGAACCCGAGGCGGCTCATGCCGGTATCGACCTTGACGTGAATCTTCACCTTAACGCCGCTTTTTACGGCGTTTTCGGAGAGCGCCGCGCAGTATTCTGCAGAATACGCGCACTGCGCAATGTCGTTTTCGGCAAGCACATCTGCGGCTTCCGCCGGGGTATAGCCCAGCACGAGCAGCGGCAGCTTGATGCCCGCACGACGCACCTGCAAGGCTTCCTCAATGTTGGAAAGCGCCAGCCAGTCTGCGCCGAGGGCTTCGTATTCCTCTGCCATGCGCACTGCGCCGTGCCCGTAGGCATCTGCCTTAATCACACAGCAGACCATCGACCGGTTGCCGACATAGCGGCGAATTTCCTTAAAATTGTGCGCCGCCGCGTCGAGGTCGATCTGCGCCCATGTTCTTTTCTGTAAAATGTCCATAACCAAATTGTCCTTATACGCGGCTGCGCGGGCAGCATTTTGCCCGCGCATACCGGAATTTTATAAGGCGTTTCTGCCTTTTATTACTTGAAGTAACGCACGCCGCTCTCAAAGATCTGCTGATCCTTTTCGCCCGGCACGTTAAAGTAGAGGTTTTCGCCCTTGCGTTCGCTGTGGCCCATCTTGCCGAAGACGCGGCCGTCCGGGCTTGTGATGCCCTCAATGCCGCACACGGAGCCGTTCGGGTTCCATGTGATGTCGCCGCTCACCTTGCCGCACGGCGTGGTGTACTGCGTGGCGATCTGGCCGTTTTCGATGAGCTTTTTCAGCGCTGCGTCATCCGCTACAAAGCGACCCTCACCGTGAGAGACCGGGATGGCGAAGACATCACCTGCGTTGACGCCGGAGAGCCACGGAGACTTCGTGTTTGTCACGCGAGTGTAGACCATGCGGGAAACGTGGCGGCCGAGCGTGTTAAACGTCAAGGTCGGGTCGTCGTCCTTGAGGTCCACGATCTTACCGTAGGTGACAAGACCGAGCTTGATGAGCGCCTGGAAGCCGTTGCAGATGCCAAGCACAAGACCGTCGCGCGTATCGAGCAAGTCCGTGACCGCCTGTGCGATTTTCGGGTTGCGGAACGTTGTCGCGATGAACTTGCCGGAGCCCTCCGGCTCGTCGCCGCCGGGGAAGCCGCCCGGGATCATGATGATCTGGGAGGAACGGATTGCCTTTTCCATGCGGTCGATGGTGTATTCGATGTCCTTTGCGCAGAGGTTCTGCACAACAAGGATCTCGGTCTCTGCGCCCGCCTTTTCAAACGCACGCTTCGTGTCGATCTCGCAGTTGGTGCCCGGGAATACCGGGATGAATACCTTCGGCTTTGCGACGCGGATGACCGGGGAGCCGGTGTACTTGTGGTTATCGAGCGGCACATCATATTCTACGGCGACGGTCTCCGCTTTATTCGCGAAGATTTTTTCAAGCTTGCCGTTCCAGGTCTCAATGAGGTCGTCCAAGTCGAGCGCTTTGCCATTCAGCTCAATCTTTGCCGTATCGGTAACGGTGCCGAGCACAACAGCGTCGAATGTATTCTTGACGCTCTCAAGCGCATCTGCCGGAACTTCCACGACGAGTGCGCCAGCCTTCGGGGCAAAAAGCAGCTCTGCGTTTTCGGCAGTCTTCTCGAACTTGAAGCCGAACTTGTTGCCGAACGCCATCTTCGCAACGGCAGCAGCCGCGCCGCCTTCCTTGACGACGTGTGCGGAAAGAACAGAGCCGTCCGCGATTTTTGCGAGTACGTTCTTGTAGTATGCCTTCAAAGCTTCCCAGTTCGGGAGCTCGGTTTCCTTGTCCTCCGGAATCGGCAGCAGCACGGCGTAGCCGGCGTTCTTGAACGCGCCGGAGATCGTCTTGCTGGCCTTCGTCATCGTCACCGCAAAGCTGACAAGCGTCGGCGGGACATCGAGGTCTTCAAAGGAGCCGGACATACTGTCCTTGCCGCCGATGGACGGCAGACCGAGGTTCAGCTGCGCGGTGAGTGCGCCGAGCAGGGCTGCGGCAGGCTTGCCCCAGCGCTCCGGCTTATCGTGCAGGCGCTCGAAGTACTCCTGGAACGTCAAGCGGGACTTCATCGGATCTGCGCCGACAGCTGCGAGTTTCGAGAGGCTCTCCACAACGGCGTATGCTGCGCCGTGGAACGGCGAGAAGCGCGCAATACCCGGAATATAGCCGTAAGCCATAGCGGTGGCGTCATCGGTCTCACCCGTGAGCAGCGGAATCTTCGCAACCATGGCGTCTTCCGGCGTCAGCTGATACTTACCGGCAAACGGCATCAAAACGGTGCCTGCGCCGATGGAAGCATCGAAACGCTCGGAAAGGCCCTTCTGGCCGCAGACCTCGAGGCGGGAGAGGTTCTCTGCGAACGCCTCGTCCAGCGACTTGTTTTCAAGGCAAGCCGGTACGGCGTTGCGGTAGTTTTTCGTTTCATCCGGTGCGGTGATGAACGCGTCTGCGTTCTGCGTCACACCGTTCGTATCGAGGAATGCACGGCTCAGGTCGACTACGCGGTCGCCGCGCCACTCCATCTTGAGTCTCGGCTCTTCGGTGACGATGGCCACGACCTGCGCGTCGAGGTTTTCCTCCTGTGCCTTGGCACGGAATTTCTCCACATCCTTCGGGTCGAGCACGACCGCCATACGCTCCTGCGATTCGGAAATCGCAAGCTCGGTGCCGTCGAGGCCCTCGTACTTCTTCGGGACTTTGTTCAAATCAATCTCAAGGCCCGGTGCAAGCTCGCCGATGGCGACGCACACGCCGCCCGCGCCGAAGTCGTTGCAGCGCTTGATGAGCGTGGAAACCTCCGGGTCACGGAACAGACGCTGAATTTTGCGTTCGGTCGGCGGGTTGCCCTTCTGCACCTCTGCGCCGCAAACCTCGATGGATTCGAGCGTATGCGCCTTGGAGGAACCCGTTGCGCCGCCGAGCAGCACAATGATATCGCCGGGCTTCGGCTCGAAGCGCTTGACGTTCGCCTTCGGAGATGCGCCGATGACCGCGCCGATCTCCATGCGCTTTGCAACATAACCGGGGTCATAAAGCTCCGTGACCTGACCGGTCGCAAGGCCGATCTGGTTGCCGTAGGAGGAATAGCCCGCCGCAGCGCCGGTGGTAATCTTTCTTGTGGGCAGCTTACCCTTCATCGTATCCTTAAACGGAACAGTCGGGTCGCCGCCGCCGGTAACGCGCATCGCCTGATAAACATACGCTCTGCCGGAGAGCGGGTCGCGAATCGCGCCGCCAAGGCATGTTGCCGCGCCGCCGAACGGCTCAATCTCCGTCGGGTGGTTATGGGTCTCATTCTTGAACTGCACGAGCCACTGCTCGGTCTTGCCGTCGATCGTGACCGGCACTTCAATGGAACAGGCGTTGATCTCGTCGCTTTCGTCCAGATCGTCTACCATGCCGTGCTTTTTGAGGTATTTCGCGCCGATGACCGCCATGTCCATGAGAGAAACGGGCTTGTCCTTGCCTTTATACAGCTCTTCGCGGGCTGCAAAATACTCGCCGAGTGCCTTTTCGATGGCGCCGCTCAGCTTGCCCTTTTCGATCTCGATGTTGTTGAGACGCGTAAGGAATGTGGTGTGGCGGCAGTGGTCGCTCCAGTAGGTATCAATCACGCGCAGCTCCGTCACGCTCGGGTCACGGTGCTCTTCGTCGCGGAAATAATCGCGGCAGAACGCGAGGTCTTCAAACGTCATGGCAAAGCCCATGGTGCCGTAATATTCTCTAAGCTCCTCGTCGCTCCAGGAGATCATGCCCGTGACGCGCTTAACGTCTGCCGGCACGTCGATCTTCATGTCAAGCGTCTCCGGCTTTTCCATCGATGCCAAACGGGATTCGACCGGGTTCACGATGTAGTTCTTAATCTTGTCCATTTCCTCTTCGGAAAGGTCGCCCTTAACGGCGATCACTTTTGCATAAGCGACCTGCGGGCGCTCGCCCTGCGTCAAGAGCTGTACGCACTGGGAAGCGGAATCCGCACGCTGGTCGTACTGACCGGGCAAAAACTCCGTTGCGAAGACGTGATATTCGCTGCTGATCTTGTAGTTTTCGTCGTACACGTTGTCCACATTCGGCTCGGAAAGGATCGTGCGGGCTGCCGCCTCGAACTCCTCGCCGGAAAGACCGGAAACATCATAGCGGTTCAAAATACGCAGGTCCTCAATAGCCTTGAGGCCGAGATTCTGACGAAGATCCGCCATCATGTGGCGTGCTTCAACATCGAATCCCTTTCTTTTCTCCACAAATACGCGTGTGACCATGTTTGTGACCATTCCTTTCTTCTGGGGAAAAATCAGGATTTGTACTGCCGCAAAAAACGGCACTTGTGACAAAGTAATCTCTTACTATTTTATCACAGGTGCCGTTTATAAGCAAATATAGATTATAGCAAATCACGCCCTGTTTTTGAGTGCAATTTTGTGCTATTTTTTGGTAGTGTCGTTCAGGTCTTCCACACTAAGCGCCACTTTGTGCTGAATGGGCTTCCATTCAATGTTCGTAAACACCGCGTAAACCATTGCAATCGCATAGGTGAAAATAAACAGCGGGAACAACAGCCAACCGAAAAACATCGCTTTTTTCGATGCACGGATGCGCTTTCTCTGCGTGATGCACGTGATGCCGCCGACGAACCACAGCGTCAGTATAGAACCGAAAATGCCGCTGCACACGGAAAGCACGCAAACGCCCATGTCCGGTGTGCGCGTCACAACGCCCGCCGCGACCATAATCGCGTTAAACACGATTGAAGCGCAGGTCAAGACAAGGCACGGAATGTTGTTCATAATCATATCGAAGCAGGCAAAACTGCCATCCACAACGGTTTTTTTCAGCATTTTGAAGCCGTATCGGCTGAAAACCTGCAAATAGCCCTTAATCCAGCGGGCACGTTGCGTAAAGGACTGCCCAAGCCGCGTGGGCTGCTCGTCATAAATAATAGCGTTTTCGCAGTAACCGACCGTGTCGTCCTTTAAAATGCGGTCCACGGTGAACTCAAAGTCCTCCGTCAGCAGGAAATGCTTCCAACCACCGTTTTCGCGTGCAATCTCGCTGCTGAACAAAAAGCCGGTGCCGGAAACGCAGCTGCTGGTGCCGAACATCATACGGGCGCGATTGAGCTGCGTCGCTTCGCGCAGGAAGAAAATGGAGTAACCCGCGCTGATCCAGTTGTCGCCAAAGTTTTTCGAGTTGCGGTAGGACGTGACAACCTTGCAGCCGTTGTCAAAAACGTTATTCATCTCGGAAATAAAATTCTCATCCAGAATATTGTCCGCGTCAAAGACGAAAAAACCGTCGTAGGCATATTCGCCGAAATTCTTAAAAATGTTTTCTAATAAGAAACGCAGCGCATAGCCCTTGCCCACGGCATACGTATTGTGGCGCTCGTAAACGACCGCCCCGGCTTCGCGCGCCGCCTGCGCGGTGTTGTCCGTGCAGTTATCCGCCACAACAAAAATATCGATAAGCTCCTCGGGATACTTCTGTGCGCGCACACTGCGGATGAGCTGCGCAATGACGGCTTCCTCATTGCGCGCGGCAATCAGCACACCGTAGCGGTGCAGCTTCTTCGCTTTGAAGACTTTCTGCTTTTTTAAAAGCGCCGCCGCAAGGTAGACCGCCTGGTACGCGTAGCACGCCATAAATAAAATAGAAATGATAAAGTTCACATATGACAGTGTTTTCATGGTTTCTCCTTTTCTGGCCTTGGTGCAGGACCAACGTCATCGTCTGTTTTCAGATTTCCAATTCTGTCTAAATCTCCGTATTCAAAGCGCAATGCGCAACTGCCATCCGCTTTCATTCACATTCTATTCACAGTTTTCAGTATTTTCATTATACGGCATAGAAAAGGAATAAACAATAGAAATGTGCGATTCTTATGAGTTTTGTAAGAAACCTTAAATTTCTGCGAACAGTGCACCAAATTTTACGCACTTTTTCGTGATATTCACGAAAGGAAAATTAATTTTAACTTTTTCGCAAAAAAGACTTGCATTTTTCGGGGACTTGCTATATAATAATCGAGCAACAGAAAATTGGGCGCTTAGCTCAGCTGGCTAGAGCACCTGCTTGACGTGCAGGGGGTCAGCGGTTCAAGTCCGTTAGCGCCCACCAAAACCTCAGGAACTTCGGTTTCTGAGGTTTTTCTTTTTACCCAAATGACTATTTTTGAACGTTCTCTCCCCCATCACGCTGAAATTCAGGCTGATGGGGGCTTTCCTTTGCTTCAAACCGTGGGATCAGCTCATAGCCCGTCCATGTGCCCTCGCCTACATTGTCGTAGGTGACATACTCGGCCTTGCGCGCTTCCGGGTCAAAGCGGAACACAAGCGCTATGGCATCGCCGCCTTTGTTTCTGATCTGCCCGACGACATAATACACATCGTCAAAGCAATATATGCGGTTAAAAAAATACTCTGTGCAAGGCTTGCGGCTCCAAGTCTTCTGCTTTGAAATTTGCATAAGCTCATCGGTTTTGTCGCTCATCTCGGCAAACTCTTCAAACGTAATCCGAATTCGGTCACCGCTTTTCTCATCGAACAAAAGCAGCGCGTTGTCTTCGTGATCAATCTGCACGAGGCCGTCTTCTATTAGCCCGCTTTTGTCCGTCTCCGTGGTGTCGTTCGTCCTTTTAATGTTTCCGCTTTTAAAATCGTACTGCACGATTTCGTCATTTTCCGTCCACCAAATTCTTTCTTTATTGGCACACGCCTTTTCAAACACGTCTGCATCGGTCATATACAAAACACGGCTGTCTTCCCTGGATAAATCCGAAGAGATCAAAAGGTATGTCTCTTGGCCTTGTGCCCAATGACGCCAAACCAGATAAATTCTATTGTCGTAAATCGCCAAAGCCTGCTCATATGCGCCTTCTTCCAAAACGTCGTTGAGCGACACCGATTCCGTTTCTGTTTCCAGCAAGCGTTTAAACACCTGCCCAACGCACGGGCTGCCCTGCGCCGACTCCCACGATTTGATCCTAAAATCATCGTACGAGGCAAAGGCTGTAAACGCAACTACAAAGAGAAGCACAATCCCCGAAACGATTAGAGCACAGACCGTAACAAGCGCGATTTCAATCTTTTTTAAAGTACTGCTTTGCAATTGGATTCACCCCCACAACAAAACCTACCCTGTGCTACCCATTTTATGCGGTTTAGTCCCGCTGCATTTTGGCGGCGAGCAGAACAAGGTCTGCAGCATCGGGCCTGCCATTTTCATTTAAGTCGGCGGCAAGCGCGGCTGTGTCGGTCAGTTCCGTCTCCCCGACGAGCACACGCTGCAAAAGACGCATATCGGCCGTATTCACGGTGCCGGAAGCATTGATGTCGCCGGGCACAATGACCGTATACAGCTCATCGTCGATCAGCACGCTCATGCCGGTTTTCAGCCTGCCGGAGGCCGCTGCGGAGGATGACGTGTACACTTCCACTTCCGCCTGTGGGAACGCTGCCCGTAGCTTTGCTGCCGTAACACCCGGTTCTGCGTACAAAATGTGGCCGGAAATACGCAACTTCGCCGTGACATCCGGATCCGGCGTGGCGGTCGGTTTCGGTGTAGCCGTTGGCTTCGGCGTCGTGCTCGGTTTCGGGGTAGCCGTCGGCTTCGGCGTTTTAGAGGGCTTTGGGGTCGCGGTCGGCTCCGGCGTAGGTGTCGGGATGGGCGAAGGTGTGGGCGTAGGCTGCACAAATGTACCGAACGACTCTCTGCACAGTGCGCCGTTTTGCCAGATGATCGCTGCATTTGCAGTGAGTGCAGCCGCTTCGCCGGAAAGCGTGAAGAACTCCGCCTTGTCGCCGCGGCGCACGCGCGAGACCTCCGAGGTGTCCGAAAGCCAGTAGAGCATGTCGCCGCTCAAAACGGCCTCCGTCACGATCGTGTCTTCCGCCCACTCTTCTCCGGAAAACAGGCGCACTTCGCCCTGCATGTTGACGTACACGTCGCTGCCAAGCAGCTTATACGGCCGCGCAGCCGGCGCATAGGTAAACGCCGTGCCGGAAAGTGTCGGCACATTTCCCGCAAGCGAAATCTGCACGGCACTTTCCGAAAGCAGCACATAAAGCGTACTATCCACCGTCTGTATGCCGAATATTTTATCTTCAAATATGAATTCCGTTAGGGGCTCACCCGCCGCGTCAAACACTTGCAATGTGCTCGGCGCACCGTAAGTAACAGCATAAAGCCTGCCCGCGCTGTCGCTTTCCGCAAAGCGCAGGCCGCTCGTCACAGGCAAAGCGAACAGGTCTGTTTCCTCCAATGTTTCCGCACTGAAACGCTCCACGGCAAGGAACTCCTCCGTTTCGGCGAAAACCGTCACGGTATCGCCATGCAAAACGGCATATTGCCCGTTAAACGGTGCTTCGGCGGAACGACCGTCCGGGCGATACAGCATCGTCGTACGACCGGTGTAAACCAGTATCTCGCTTTCACCATAAGTTTCATACAGTAAAACCTGCGCATCCTTGTCTTCCGTGATGCTCTGCGGGGCAAATCCGCAAAGCAAAAGTAAAAAGAGAATTGCCGCAGCACCCGCAAAATATCGCCGTTTTTTCATGTTTTCGTCCCCTCTCTGCGCCGAACGAACTTCTTGACAAGAGTATATCGTAATCCGTTGAATATTTAAATAGTTTTTCGGCAATTTCTGCCATATTTTGCAATTTTCTAACAAACTCACCAAATGGCACGGGCGATTCTACGACATTTTCACATACAAAAAATCGCCGGAGCGCACTTGCCCCGGCGATTTTCCGCATACTATCTGTTATTTTTCTGTTATTTTTTGAGCTTACGCCCGTCTTCTTTCGCAAAAAATTCCTTTGTCAGCTTCACCACCGTGCCGGAAAGCAATAACAACGCGATAAGATTCGGAATACTCATCAGGCCGTTAAAGGTATCGGCGATGTTCCACAGCAGGTCAAGGTTGACGGTTGCGCCGAGGATTGCGACGAACGAATAAATGACGAGGAACGGGCGCACGGCCTTACTGGTGCGGAACAGAAATTCCACAAAACGCGAGCCGTAAAGGCCCCAGCCAATGATGGTCGAGAACGCGAAGCAGCACAGCGCGACCGCAGAGAAAATGGAAGCCCAACTGCCGTAGGTCGTCGTAAAGCCGGAAATCGTCAGGTCTGCGCCCGCCATGGTGCCGTAATTCACCGCCGTGCCGCTGCACAAAATGACAAGCGCCGTCAATGTGCAGATGACGATGGTATCGACAAACACCTCAAAAATGCCAAACACACCCTGTTTTACAGGCTTTTTCGTATCGGCGCAGGCATGCGCGATAGAACCCGTGCCGAGGCCGGCCTCATTGGAGAAAATGCCGCGGGAAACGCCGCGCTGCATGCTGATGAACAGACTGCCGATGGCACCGCCCGTGAAAGCCTTCGGGTTAAACGCGCCAACAACGATCGATGCCAGTACCTCCGGCAAACGCGTAATGTTCAGGACGACCACGCCAAGCCCCAAAAGCACATACAAAAGCGCCATAAACGGCACGAGCTTTTCGCTCACACTGCCGATGCGCTTGATGCCGCCCAGCAGCACCATGGCAACGAGCATTGCGCATAAAATGCCGATGACAAGGTTCACCGTGGGAATGTGGTCCGTGCCGATCACATTGTACTGCGTCAGCGCCGTATCGATAGCGGTTACAATGGTATTCACCTGCGTGGCGTTTCCGGTACCAAACACCGTCAGCGCGCCGAACAGCGAATACAGCACCGCCAAAAATTGCCAGTGCCTACCGAGGCCGTTTTTAATGTAATACATCGGCCCGCCGACCCACTCGCCGGTCTTGCTGCGCTCACGAAAATGCACCGCCAACGTAACTTCCGCAAACTTTGTGCACATACCGAGCAGTGCGGAACACCACATCCAGAATACTGCGCCCGGGCCGCCTATCGCAATAGCGCCCGCCACACCGGCAATGTTGCCCGTGCCCACTGTGCCGGCCAGCGCCGTGCATACAGCCTGAAACGGCGTCATGGAACCGTCCGAAGCATCTTTTTTGCGGAACATGCGCCCTGCCGTGGTGCGCATGGCATAGGGGAATTTGCGGATCTGCAAAAAGCGCGTGCGGAAGCTTAAAAGCAAGCCTACGCCGATGATGCAGACCATGGCCGGAACACCCCAGATAAAATCGTTCACCGCTTTGTTTACGGCAGCTATGATCTCTAACATGATCTTCCAACCTTCGTTTCTCAAATTTGACGCGTTTTTCACTTTTCTTTCAGGCAAAGTCGAAAAACGCAGAATAATATTTCTAATTATACACACAGATGCAAGATGTGGCAAGTAAAAATGCGTATTTCTTTCGCACAAGGTCGGAAGACAAAAGTAATTTGTTGAATCGACCAAATACATTCAGCTTTATAAATCTTTTAACCGATAAAATCTATCTTAAAACAGAAAAAATCCACAAAGACCGAAATCTTTGTGGATTCCTTGGCGCGCTTGAAGGGACTCGAACCCCTGACCTACTGGTTCGTAGCCAGTCACTCTATCCAGCTGAGCTACAAGCGCATTTCTCAAACAGCTTCATCATTATAAGCTCAAAAGTGCAATATGTCAACCCCTTTTTTAAAAAAACTTCAAATTTTCTCCGAAAATCTTATTTTAGCCAAAAATACTTGCATCGGCATTTTTATTGTGGTATTGTTTGACCAAAGACTTTATTCGTTCCCTTTACACCAACTCGATTTCATTTAGGAGGCGTTTACTATGATCGATCTTACCGAATTTGAAAGCCGTGCAGTGCCGCTTCGCGCACTCGGCGTTGTGGTCTCGCAAAACGGCACGCAGCTGGCCCGCAAGCTGTGGGACGATACCTGCCGCCGCAATGTGTATTCCGCAAGCAAAAGCTTTACTTCTATGGCAGTCGGCATTGCGCAAAAAGAGGGCCTGCTCTCCATCGACGAAAAGCTCACGGACGCATTCAAGGATGACCTGCCCGAAATCGTTTCCGACAACTTAAAGGCCGCCACGGTGCGCGATCTGCTCACCATGTGTCTCGGACAGGAAAAGAGCTTTTTAATGGGCGGCGAACGCCCGTACTATGAAGACCGCAACTGGGTGCGTCTTGCGCTTCGTCAGCCGTTCGTGTACGCGCCGGGCGAGAAATTCGTGTACAACAACGTCGGCCCATATCTTGCCGGCATTCTCGTGCAGCGCCGCGCGGGCTGCGACCTTGTCCATTACCTGATGCCGCGCATGTTCACGCCGATGGGCATTCAGCTGCCCACATGGGAAAATGACCCGAACGGTCAGACCTTCGGTGCAGGCGGCCTGTTCCTCACCATCGACGAACTGCACCTGTTCGGTCAGTTATTGTTGCAAAACGGCGAATGGAACGGCAAGCAGCTCATCCCCGCCGAGTGGGTCAAAGAAGCGACCTCAAAACAGGTCGAAAACGGCAGCGAGGGTTACGGCTACCTCTTCTGGGCAGGCCCCGAAGGTTCCTTCCGCGCCGACGGCAAATACGGCCAGTTCGTCATTTTGATGCGCGACAAAAACGCCGTCATCACCGTCACCGCCGAAAGCCGCGATGCCGGTGCACTGCTGCGCGCCGTCTTTGAGGAGATCTACCCACAGCTTTAAAATTTGAATCACAAGCAAAACGGCGCCGC
>ENA-OPBF01001373-OPBF01001373.1-human-gut-metagenome-genome-assembly--contig:-NODE-1373-length-16171-cov-2.223939_pt1 | contig 16171 bp, 10 predicted proteins | sample MGYA00241067_ERZ501450 | MGnify/ENA primary metagenome ERZ501450 (study PRJEB25962, sample SAMEA2042516) | human gut metagenome | biome: human gut; feature: human-associated habitat; material: faeces... | reverse complement strand
TTGTGGGAGTGCGTAGCACGAAACAATCCGTTGGCATCATTGTTGGGGGTTTTTGACCCCAACATCTTTTAATATGAATTTTTATAGAAAGGATGTTTCTATGGTTACTTTTTCTGACCGGCTAAAATCTGCAATGGAACAAAAACATCTCAAGCAGGTGGATCTCATCCGCATTGCTTCACAGCAGGGCGTGAAGCTTGGGAAAAGTCATATCAGCCAGTATGTAAGCGGGAAAACGATTCCCCGGAATGATATCCTTCATTTTCTGGCAGATACGCTGGAAGTAGATGCCGGATGGCTGAGCTGTAAAACGGCAGAAGATCCTGCTCCGACCGGTTCCATTTCACATTCCACCTCTGCTCCCGAAAAGAGTCAGCAGGAAATTCTAAATCCAGGAGGTAATAATACGATGCGAGAATTTAAAAAATCATCCAAATTGAATAATGTACTTTACGATGTCCGCGGTCCGGTCGTAGACGAGGCCGCAAAAATGGAAGAACGCGGCACCCATGTCCTGAAACTGAACATCGGTAATCCTGCTCCTTTCGGATTCCGCACACCCGATGAAATCATTTATGATATGAGTCACCAGTTATCTGACTGCGAAGGATATTCCGCTTCACAGGGACTTTTTTCTGCACGAAAGGCGATCATGCAGTATGCCCAGTTGAAAAAGCTCCCTAATGTAACGATCGATGACATTTACACCGGAAACGGGGTCAGCGAATTGATCAATTTAAGTATGTCTGCTCTTTTGGATGACGGGGATGAGATTCTGATTCCTTCTCCTGATTACCCACTTTGGACCGCCTGTGCCACACTTGCCGGCGGAAAAGCCGTCCACTATCTTTGCGATGAACAGTCCAACTGGTATCCTGATATCAGCGACATGAAAAAGAAGATCAATGACCGCACGAAAGCTCTTGTCATCATCAATCCGAATAACCCGACCGGTGCTCTTTATCCAAAAGAGGTACTTCAGCAGATCGTTGATCTGGCAAGAGAACACCATCTGATTATTTTTTCTGATGAGATCTATGACCGCCTTGTTATGGACGGACAGGAACATATTTCGATTGCATCCCTTGCACCGGATCTGTTCTGCGTGACGTTCAGCGGACTTTCCAAATCTCATATGATCGCAGGTTTCCGTATCGGATGGATGATCTTAAGCGGAAATAAATCAATCGCGGCAGATTATATTGAAGGATTAAAAATGCTTTCCAATATGCGTTTATGTTCCAACGTACCTGCACAGTCCATTGTGCAGACTGCTCTCGGCGGTCATCAGAGCGTGGAAAGTTATATCGTTCCCGGCGGTCGTATTTATGAGCAGAGAGAATATATCTACAATGCTCTGACCGATATTCCAGGTATCAGTGCCGTAAAACCACAGGCAGCATTTTATATGTTCCCGAAGATCGATACAAAGAAATTCGACATCGTAAATGATGAAAAATTTGCTCTTGATCTCCTGCGTGACAAAAAACTTCTGATCGTACATGGTGGCGGATTTAACTGGAAAGAACCGGATCACTTCCGTGTTGTATATCTTCCGAGAATTGAGATCTTAAAAGAAGCCGTCGAAAAGATCGGCGACTTTCTGAGTTACTACAGACAGTAATTTCTGTATCCGGTCGTTTCATTTTTTATTGAATACAGATTTATAAAATGCTCACTTCCCGGGCGAACCGATTTTCTGTTCATCCGGGAAGTTTTTCATACCAGGCTATTCAGGATGAGCTGCCAGCAGCAGGTTCTCTGTATACCCGATCATCTTTATTTTCCTACTGAAATATTATTTCTCCGGCATTTTCGCTGATGTATCCCACACAGTTCATTTCCACACGCCCACAGTAAAAAAACAACTCCGGCAAACCAGTAATCTCTGTCGTAGGAACTGCTTCTTCCTGAAATTGTGATGATTCCTCTCACCAGACAGCCCGCAGTCAGTGTTGCAATCCATACAACGTATAACCAATCCCAAAAGACAAAAGCGAAACTCCTCCAATTTTCAGGATTTCTCTGTATAGGAAACTGTATGCTGTCTTCAGGGCTGCTCCCTTTCCCTGATTTTCCGCATATCCGATCACGGTTGCCCATTCTGACCGTCCATTCTTGGGCCGCCCTGTCCCGGTCCCTGCATGCTCTGCCCTTCTGAATAAACCAGGCTGCTCATCGTAATTTTTTCACTTTCCAAACCGGTCGTAAGAGTATAGGCTGCCCCCTCTTCCAGTTCCTCACAACTGATCACAACAGAATTAAAATCCCTGACCGGTGTATAACTTACCAGCACCGTTCCATCGGTATCTTTCAGTGTAATTTCACCACTCTGATCTGTATCCAGATTGATGAGCATCGTTCCCTGCGTAGAATCTGATCCAAAATTCTGTGCCATTCCGCTCATGCCTGCTGCAACGACTGTTCCACCTGTGATGGTCGCTGTTCCGTCATAATCCAAAGCTCCGTTTCCGTCATCCCCGGGACCTGATACATAGATCACACCACCACTCACGCTGAAATCTCCATTACTGTCAATTCCGTCACCTTTTGCATCAATTTCAATTGTTCCGCCAAGGATATCGATATATGCATCTGAATCTTCCTGAAAAGTATTTTCACCAGGACGTCCCATACTGCTTTGATCGTTTCCTCCCGCTGCATTCAATCCGTCGTCACTGGATACAATTTTGATCGTTCCATCCTGTATCGTCACACTTTGCCCTTCAATTCCTTCATAGCAGTTCGTTATATCAATTTTCCCATCCAGTACAACGGTCTGGTCATCTGCATGGATTCCATCATCTCCCGAATTAATGGAATAAGTGCCTCCGCAGACATATACATTTCCGTTACAATGGATTCCATCATCCGCCGTGGCAAGCTGATATGTTCCATCTTTCAGAATGACATACTTTTGTGCCTTGATTCCCTTCGTACTGGTATCTGTCTCTGTGGAGCTGGTAGAAATATCAAAGCTTCCTCCGTCTGCCTGCACCACATAGGAAGAAGAAATTCCATCTCCTCCGGCAGCCAGTGTAAGAACACCTCCGGTTATATAAACAAATCCTTTTGTATCTTCATCTGTATCCTCACTGTGGATCGCATCTGTACCGGAAGTAATCGTAAATGTTCCATCTGCAATACGCACACTTTCTTTTCCTGAAAGTCCCTGCTTTTCTGACTGAATCTGATAGACTCCTCCGGTAAGAACAAGATCATCCTTTGAGACAATGCCATGGGCAGCAGAGGTGATCTTTAAAGTACCACTTCCATTCAATGTCAGATCTTCCCGCGAAAAGATTGCTCCGTCAATATTTGTATCCTCATTTCCAGTAAAAGAATTGGATACAATTTTATTTGTGCTACCATCTGCGAGGGTTATAAAGACTTTGTCTGCCTGTTCCACGCAGATTCCTGCCCCCTCTTCGTTTATAATGGATACATTTTCCAGGATCAGTTGTGCTTTTTCCGTTTTATCTGTATCAACGACAACACTTCCATTACTTAGCGAACCGGTCAGAAGATACGTTCCACCTTCTGTAATCGTTACAGTCTGTCCGTCCATTTTTACTCCGTCACTGTCGCATTTTGTTTCTTCATCCGAAAGACTGATCGCAGTACATTCACTTTCATCATACTCTGTGTCTCGATCTCGTTCAGTAAACATATCCTCTGTATCTAAAATCGCAATATCACTTTCTGATATGATTGTATTTTCTGATCCGGTCGTTCCGTTTTTTGCTGAATTTGAAGTCCCCTGGGAGCATCCCGTCAGTTCCAATGCCCCTGCCATCAGTACGATAATCATATATTTTCTTTTCATAGAGTTTTCCTCCATTTCATTACAATCTGCCTGCCTCCTTCAGATATATTTTTACAGGCTTGTAGTTGTGGTTTCCTGATTTTTCACCATGATTTCCAGATTCCCATTTCTGCACCGCAAATGGTCGATCATTTCTTTTTCCTTTGAAGTATCTTTCAGGCTTAACTGATAGGTCAGTTTGAAAAGACTTCCCATATTGGTGGTCTTTACTTCTGTCAGTTCATAACGGCTCGTATACGCCTCAAGCAGATCATCAAAAACTTCCGTATAGTCCAGATCCTCCGGGATCGTGATCACCATGGTCTTCTCACTGCCTGCGTTCTTTTCCCATGCACGGATCTGCACATAGAGAGCCATGACCAGAGAAAGGATCACCGTATAAAGCACTGCATACCCCAGATAGCCCATCCCACTTACCAGACCTGCTCCCATGGCAATAAAAATCGCTCCGATCTCTTTTGCACTGCCCTGAAACGAACAAGACTGAAAGCTCCTGCCACTGCCACTCCTGTTCCTACATTTCCATTTACCATCATAATGACGATACATACAACTGCAGGAAGAATTGCCAGCGTCCTCACAAATCCTGCATTATATTTTGATTTATATGTATAGGCTGCCGCAAGCACGATTCCAAGTAGCAGTGAGACTACCACGCAAAGCAGAAACTGATATACCGGGATCACCGTCACTGTACTGCTGTCAAAAATTCCTCCAAATAAGTTACTAAACATAATTTATTTCTCCTTCTCTTAATAGTGTTCTGTATGCATTTCCGTATTTTGAATACGATGTACGGAACATTTTATTTTCTGTAAGAAAATGACTCAGCCATAAAGGAATCGCATGCCCCACTTTTATTTCCAATAATGACTGATCCTCGTCCAGCAGGCTTCTTCCATAGATCGGACTGCTCAGGTCAAGATCTTCTGTTCTCCATAAAATATTCTGATCAAATGTCATCCGCAGTTCATGATCTTCTTTTCCATAGAATGCCTCACGCTCATAGGACAGCCACATTGCCGGGCGGATTCCCTGGTAAAGTCTCAGAGCATAATCCAGTTCTTCTCCGATCTGACTTTCCCCGACAACCCGTTCGCCCCGGCAAAGATACTGGATCGCTTTTTCGTATTCCGTACAGATTCGCCTTTTGTAGACGACTTTTTTATACTTCTTCTTTAACTCGATAAATGCCACACCTGCCGGCTCTGCTCTTCCATAGGTACGGAGCCGCACTTTTTCTTTATATACTTTGTTCTCTATGGATCTGCGGATCAACAAATACTGTGGTGTGTCAAAATACAGATTACAGATGGTACTTTTTCCATATTCATCCGGGATCATGTACTCTTCCATCACGTTCTGTAAAAGCTCTTTCTGCTCCCGGGTCAGCAGATATTTATATTCATAACGTTTAAAAACTTTTTGCACTGCCATTGTTCTTTCCTCCTTACATCCTGCATTTTATCGGTCGTACCTTAAATCAACTTTAAATTACTTTTAAAGACACAAATACTACACATATTGCATCCATACAGTCTGCACATTGGTGTAAATGCAGAATTTCCTGGCACTGGCAGCTTTTTCTGTGTGTCCGGGTATAAAAAAAAGATCTGAAAATCATTTTTATGATCTTCAGATCTTTTCCTGCCCTGCCACCCGGGTCTTTTCTTACTTTCTATTCCGGCTTGCTTTCTATTCCGGCTTGCTTTCTTTTTCTGATTTCAGTCAGTCCAGCAGCTCTTTTACCATTTCTGCATCAAATACAACTTTCTTTTTCTGTTCCACTTCAATCTGATATAACGCATTTGCCGCAATATGCTCTGCCGCCTGCTCCAGATCACGGATTCCTGTTGTATCGGAATACAATTCAATCACCTCATCCAGTGCTTCGTCTGTCATGATGCACTCTTCTTCTCTCAGGCTCATACGTTTCAGTACTTTTGGTAATGCAAATTTAGAGAATATGATCTTCTTTTCCTCCGGAGTATAGTCCGGTATATCAATCACCGCAAAACGTGACATTAGCGGTGCACTGATCTGATCCTTATCATTCGCCGTTGCGATTGGATAAACACCTACAGTCGGAATCATACACTCCATATAGTTATCCGTAAATCCAAGATTATCAAGAAGTGTCAGAAGCACATCTGCCGGATTTCCATTTCCCTTTCCTGAAGCTGCCTTATCAAGCTCATTGATAATAAACACAAGATTCGACTCACCCGCCATGGAAAAGGCCTCCATAATGATTCCTGGCTTCGCATTGGAATAAATACGGGAACTTCCTGTCAACTGTTCAGGGTCATTGATCGAACTCATATCCAATGTTGTCCACGGTAATTTTAAAATACGTGCCACCGCATAGGCAATCTGAGATTTTCCGGTTCCTGCAGGACCTACCAGCAACAGTCCGTATGCCGGCAATGTATGTGTTCTGTTGATCTGAATGATCGTCTCGATGATCCTTTGCTTTACGCGTTCCATTCCATAAAGCTCTTCATCCAGAATCCTTCTTGCCTCTTCGGGATCAATGGCTTCAAAATAATCATTTTTCCATTGAATATTCATCATAATGGATAATGCCCGCTGTGCATGACGACGTTCTTCCTGCGACACCTCATGGGAACGTGCCACAGCAAGATTTCTTCTCGCCCAGAGACGGATATTATCCGGTAGCGTCCTTCCTGCACAGGTCATGAAATCAGTAATACTCTGAATACTGGTCAGCTTCATGTCATCCCCGTTCTCTTCTCCGTCTTCATCTTCTACTTCTTCCGCAGGTGCATTGCTTGCAAAAAGTCTCTCAATCATAAACTGCAGGAATCCATCCTCCGCAGACAGCTTCGTACCGCCACCAAATGCGATCTCCCTGATACGATACACGGCATATCCGCTTTCTGTATTCTTTCCTGATAAACGCACATTGATATGATTTTCTCCCAGCCATTTCAAAAGGCTGACAAACCGTGCATCCACAAGCAGAATATCCGCACTTATCGTTCCTCCGTCTTCATCAAATTCAAAAGCAGTCTGCTTACTCTGATTCGTGAAAATCCCACAGGAATGGTGATTCCACTCCTTTTTACTGTTATCCAGGACAAGGATCGGATTTTCAATGGACGCATGATCCTCATTAGATGAGAACGTGGTATATGTACATACAACCGGCTTTTTATCATCCGGTGCATTATTAAAATCAAATACTGGCATCTTCTGTACTCCTTTTTCACTTTCATTTTTCTTATTATAGCAAGAAACTATCAGATCTGTCCAGTCAGCCGGACGTATTACTTGTATAACCGTCCTGTCTATGTTATCATTAAAACAAATAATTTTAGGAGGTCATTACATATGAAATTCTGTCCAAAATGCGGGAATCCTACTGACGATCATGCTACATTCTGCAACCAGTGTGGTGCTCCCCTTAACGATCAGTCGAATACAGACGGAACTGCTCACAGTTCTTCTGATTTTCAGGGAACCGGAGGAACACAGAACAATTATTATCAGCAGAATAACTATTACCAGTCAACCGGAGGAACACCGTTCCGTTCTTCCTACGGGATTACTCCTCGCAGCATCCCTCTTTGCATTATCCTTTCCATTGTTACCTGCGGAATTTACGGCATTTACTGGATGCTGAAGCTAAATGATGAAATCAATCTCCTCTGTGGTGATACAAATGCGGCAAGTGGTGCTTTGGTTGTTATCTTTTCTCTGATCACCTGCGGTATTTACGGATTCTACTGGATGTATAAAATGGGAGAGAAATGTGATTTTATTAAGGGAGTTCAGGGAAGTTCCGGTATTCTTTATCTCCTTCTTGGAATCTTCGGACTCAGTATCGTCGATTTCTGTCTTATTCAGGATACGATCAATAAGTCTGTCTGACTTTCTTAAAAAGAACCGCCTGCAAAGTTAAGATTTTTATCTTTTCTTCGCAGACGGTTTTCTTTTTACTTTTTTTCTGCCTTTCGGCTACGTAGTCCCGAATAAAAAGAGCGGATCTTTTCTGTCAGAATCGTAAGATATCTTAATACCGGTTCCGTTGCAATGGCAAATACGATAAATAGCATGATACATTTTGTCGTCATTCCGGTAATGGCAAAAAGATCATTCAGGAAAATACTACAGAACAGAAGTCCTGCAATACATCCTGTCAGAATCGCAGTTCTCAACATATTCATCGGTGCACTGATCTTATACAGGATCATAAATCCTACGATTGCCAGCAGCATTGTCGCTGCCGTCGAAATATCTGTTTCTCCTACCTCAAAAGTTTTTCCAAAAATCACAAGTGCTCCAACCACTACTGCATCGGTAATGGCAGCCGGAAGTGCTTTCAAGAATGCATTCGTAAGGAAATGACCTTTAATGATATTCTTATTCGGTTCCAGTGCAAGGAAGAAAGCAGGGATACCAATCGTAAACATACTGATCAGGGAAACCTGCGATGGCTCCAGTGGATACGTGAACATAAATACAACTGACATCAGGCTTAATAAAAATGAGAAAATATTCTTTACAAGGAACAAACTTGCTGAACGCTGGATATTATTGACAACTCTTCTTCCTTCCAGCACAACCTCTGGCATACACGAAAAATCTGATTCCAGAAGTACCAGTTGTGATGCCTGTGCCGCCGCCTCACTTCCAGAAGCCATCGCAATACTGCAGTCAGCATCCTTCAAAGCAAGAACATCATTCACTCCGTCTCCCGTCATCGCCACAGTCTTTCCGGCCTCTTTCAGTACCTGAACGAACTGCCGTTTCTGATTCGGGGTTACTCTTCCAAAGACTGTATTCTCAAGTACTGCTTTCTTTACATCATTGATGGATTTTAATTCAGAAGCATCCACGTACTGATCTGCATTTGCTATTCCGGCCTGCTTTGCAACCTTTGATACTGTAACCGGATTGTCACCTGAAATGACTTTTACCTCCACCCCTTGTTCGGTAAAATACTCAAACGTCTCTTTTGCTGCCTCTCTGATCGGATTTGCAAGCAGGATATAACCAAGCGGACAGATTGGATTTCTCAGAGCCTTTCCGTCGATCGTACCGTCATAAGTTCCAAATACCAGTACTCTTGCACCGGTCGATGCCAGACTGGTTATTTTTGCTTCATAGGCTTCATACTCATCCAGCAGTACAAATTCCGGTGCTCCAAGCACATATGCCCCCTCTTCAAAAGTAACACTGCTGTACTTGGTCGCTGAGGAAAATCCGGTCTTTGCGACCGGCTTTGCCCCTGATACAGAAGTAAAATAAGCCTTTACCGCAGCCATCGTAATATTATCCTTCGTCATAGCGGCTGCGAAATCTCCTACTAGCGTTTCAAGCGGCTTCATTGTATCCGGGTCATACTGCTGCGTTGGGATCAGTTTCTGCACCTGCATCGTATTTTCAGTAATGGTTCCGGTCTTATCCACGCAAAGTACATCAACCCTTGCCAGTGTCTCAATGCATTTCATATCATGCAGTAGCACCTTTTTCTGTGCCAGTCTCATAGAACTGACTGCCAGTGCCACACTTGCCAGCAGATACAGCCCCTCCGGGATCATTCCGATTACTGCCGCAACCATGGACGTAACACTGGATCGGAACGAGGAATGCTGAAAGAAAAATGCCTGTACAAAAAGGATGATCCCGATCGGAATAATCGCAATTCCAACGCACTTTACAAGACGATCCAGCGAACGGATCATTTCCGACTGCTCTCCCTGCTGCATCTCTTTGGCTTCCAGCGTCAGCCTTGAAATATAAGAATCCTCACCGACTTTATCAAGTCTCGCGTGGCACTGTCCTGAAACAATAAAGCTCCCTGACATCAGCTTCGATCCCTTTTTCTTTGTGATCTCGTCGGATTCTCCGGTCAGCAGTGATTCATTGACCTGAACTTCTCCTGCACAGACTTCTGCATCCGCACAGACCTGGGCTCCTGCCTTAAAAATAACAATATCATCCACAACCAGTTCTTCTGCATCGATCATGGATTTTTTCCCATCCCTTACAACCATCGCATGAGGAGCATTGAGCATGGTAAGATCATCCAGTACCTTTTTCGCCCGGATTTCCTGAATAATTCCGATCAGCGTATTGGCAATGATCACCGGAAGAAATGTCAGATCCCTGAACGCCCCCACCAGACAGAGCAAAACTGCCAGTACAAGAAAGATCAGGTTGAAATACGTGAAGACATTCTCCTGTACAATCTCCTTTGTAGTCTTGGATGTTGAATCTACCGCCTGATTCGTCCAGCCATGAAGCTTATGTTCCTGCACCTGCTGACTGGTCAGTCCCTTTCTGTAGTCCGGCGTATATCGCGTCGTCGGCATCCTTTTCTTTTTTTCCTCTGCCTCAACAGGCTTCCTTTTTCTTCTGGCCGCTGACATATCAATTCTCCTTTTGTATTCTTTCCGCTTCAGCAATAAAAATTGCTGCCCTGCATAAAGTAAGTATGCCCCGCGATGAAACTCGCGAGGCACACCACATCTGATTTTATTTTACCACATTCATCCGCATTTTCCACTATGTTTAGAAAAACTTTAACTAATCTTCAGACTCTGTTCTTATTTGTTCTCCTGAAATCTCTTTACGGTTCAGGATCTGCATAAACTCTTCTCCCGTGATCGTCTCTTTTTCATAAAGATATTTTGCAAGTTCATGCAGTTTCATCTTATTTTTCTCCAGCAGATCCATCGCTGTGTCATACCCTTCCCTGACTGTCTCTACGACCATATCATCAATCGTGGCAGCCGTCTGTGGAGAACAGCTTAAGGTACTGTCACCGCCCAAATATGGATTATTCTGGGTTTCCAGTGCCACCATGCCAAAACGGTCGCTCATCCCATACCTTGTGATCATGGCACGTGCCAGTTTTGTCGCCTGTTCAATATCGTTGGATGCACCTGTCGTGATCGAATCAAAGATCAGTTTCTCGGCACATCTTCCACCTGTCAGTGTTGCAATCTTATTCACCAGCTCTTCCTTGCTCATAAGATTCCGCTCTTCCGCTTCTACCTGCATGGTATATCCCAATGCTCCTGAAGTTCTCGGAATGATCGTAATCTTTGTCACCGGTGCAGAATGGGTCTGCAATGCGGCAACCAGTGCATGTCCGATTTCATGATAAGATACAATCAGTTTTTCTTTTGCGGAAAGTACCTGATTCTTCTTCTGATATCCGGCAATAACCGTCTCAATACTCTCTTCAAGATCCGCCTGTGTTACAAACTTCCGGTTCTCACGAACCGCCCGCAATGCCGCTTCATTCACCATATTCGCCAGCTCCGCTCCGGATGCCCCGGATGCTGCTCTTGCGATCGCGTTAAAGTCAATGTCATCTCCCAGTCTGACCTTTTTCGCATGAACTTTCAGGATTTCTTCTCTTCCTTTCAGGTCAGGAAGTTCCACCGGAATCCGCCGGTCAAATCTTCCCGGTCTTAAAAGTGCCGGATCAAGACTGTCGGGACGGTTCGTTGCCGCAAGAATCACAACACCCTTGGATGCATCAAATCCATCCATCTCCGTCAAAAGCTGGTTCAGCGTCTGCTCACGCTCATCATTTCCTCCATATCCGGCATTATCTCTTTTCTTACCAATCGTATCGATCTCATCAATGAACACGATACAAGGAGCTTTTTCATTTGCCTGCTTGAAAAGATCTCTTACCTTAGAAGCACCCATACCGACGAACATTTCAACAAATTCAGAACCTGACATTGAGAAAAATGGAACATTTGCTTCTCCTGCCACCGCCTTTGCAAGCAGCGTCTTACCTGTACCGGGAGGTCCGACAAGAAGTGCACCTTTCGGGCAGATGGCTCCAATCTCCTGATATTTCTTTGGATTATGAAGAAAATCCACGATTTCTGTCAGCAGTTCTTTTGCCTCATCTTCCCCTGCAACATCGTTAAATGTAATTCCTGTCGTAGACTCAACATATACTTTGGCATTGCTTTTTCCAAACTGCATAAATGGATTTCCGGCAGTACCTCCCCCCATCTTTTTCATCAGACGCTTTGCAAGGAACTGTCCCAATACCCAGAAAATCACGATTGGCAGAACCCATACAAGCAGGAAACTGACAAGCGGATTCATCTCTTCCTGTGCAATTCTTCCAAATTCACATCCGGCTTCTTCCAGCCGGTTTACAAGATCCGGGTCTTCAAACGTCGTTGTCTCATAGTAATTCGGCTCAGCCGCTTTATCCGTAAAATAAATCGTATCGCCATTTAATTCTACTTTGGACACTTCTTTTTTATCAACCATCGTAAGAAATGTACCGTAATCTACATCTTTTACTTTATGATGATTCATCAGATTGGGAAAAAGAAATGTATTAAGCAGTATCAGTATCACCAGAGCAATCAGGTAATAAAATATCAGAGGTTTTTTGGGTTTCTCTACTTTTTTCAATTTGACTCCTCCTTCGTTCTGTCATTTTATATCTGAAGATCCAGTTCTATTTCCCTGCTTTTACCCAGATTGCTTTCAATAACTGAATCACTGGTATATTCAATGCCGCAAGCCCATACACAGTAAAGAGCTGTGTGAAGCTCAGTGTCTGTACTTTAAAAATCGTATGCAGTCCAGGGATCATAACGACTGCCGTCACCAGCAGGATTCCCAGTGCAAATGCACCGATCAGATACTTATTATCTGCCACCTTCTTTGTAAATACAACCGGTTTGTTCGATTTACAGTTGAATCCATGGAACAGTCTTGCCGAACAGAGTGTTGCAAATGCCATCGTACTCGCCAGCAGTGCATTTCCATCCCTGTATCCGATCAGAAATGCCGTCATGGTTGTTGCACAGACAGATACTCCCTCCACTGCGATCCTCAGCAAAAAGTCTTTCGTAAGGATTGACTCATTCAACGGTCTTGGTTTCTCTTCCATCACAGCTTTGGAATGTGGCTCAAGTCCCAGTGCGATCGCCGGAAGACTGTCCGTCAGCAGATTGATAAAAAGTAAATGCACCGGTGCAAACGGAACAGGAAGTGCAAAAATTGACGCAACCAGTACTGCCAGGATCGCCCCGAAATTTCCTGATAATAAAAACTGAATGGCAAATTTGATATTCCTGTAAAGATTTCTTCCATTTTCAACCGCCTTCACAATCGTAGCAAAATTATCATCTGTCAGGATCATCGCTGCAGCGTCCTTGGACACTTCACTTCCGGTAATTCCCATTGCAACACCAACATCTGCCTGCTTTAATGCCGGTGCATCATTCACACCATCCCCCGTCATGGAAACGATATTTCCTTTTTCCTGCCATGCCCGCACAATCCGGATCTTATGTTCCGGCGACACTCTTGCATATACAGAAATTCCTTCTACAAAATCCTTCAGCTCCTCATCCGACATCCGGTCGATCTGAGATCCCTCACATGCTTCAGATTCTTCTTTCAAAATCCCAATCCTTTTTGCAATCGCCGCTGCTGTTACTTTATGATCTCCCGTGATCATGATTGGACGGATTCCTGCCCTCTTGCACTCGGCAACCGCAGCAGCGGACTCTTCCCTCGGTGGATCCATCATGGCAACCAGTCCCAGGAATATCAGGTGATCCTCGTCCTGAAGCGTCAGTTCCATCTCATCTGACACAACTTTATATGCAAAAGCAAGTACACGAAGTCCCTCTTCTGAATACTTCCGGTTTTGTGCCTCAATCCTTGCACGGTCCTCCCTCGTGATCTCATACACTTCATCTCCCAACTGGATCAGATCTGTCCTGTCCAGCAGCACATCCACAGCTCCTTTTACGATCATCGTCGGGATTCCGTTCAACATATGCTTGGTCGCCATCAGTTTTCGGTCGCTGTCAAACGGGTTTTCACTTTCTCTTGGATACTTTTTCCGAACCTCCTCCGGATCCATCCCCAGCCCACTTGCAAGATTTAAAAGTGCTGTCTCAGTCGGATCTCCAATCTCAATACCATCCGCATTGGTTGCATCGTTGCAGAGAATACTGCTGATCATCAGACGGCTTTGTGAACTGTCTGTCAGATCTACTGCACCGGCAGGAATACTCTTTTCATCCACGTAGTAATCTTCCACGGTCATTTTATTCTGCGTCAGTGTTCCCGTCTTATCTGAACAGATAACCGATACACTTCCAAGGCCTTCCACTGCCTGCAATTTTCTGATGATTGCATGTTCCTTTGCCATCTTCTGCGTACCGAAGGAAAGCACAATGGTCACAATCGAACTCAGAGCCTCCGGAATTGCTGCAACTGCAAGAGCTACTGCAAATAAAAATGCATCTCCGATATTATCTCCCCGCAGGATACTGATTCCGAACAAAATACCACAGAATACAAGAATCAGGATGGAAAGCTTTTGTCCGAACTGATCCAGGTTCACCTGCAATGGAGTCCGCTTTTCTGAAGTATTCTTCAGAAGTCCTGCGATCTTTCCAACCTCTGTCTCCATTCCGATCTCAGTTACAAGAAATGAACCTCTTCCATAAGTGACAAAACTGCCCGAATAAACCATATTCACCCGGTCTCCAAGTGGTACATTTTCTTCTTTTATAATCGTCGTTGTCTTTTCTACTCCCAGGCTTTCTCCTGTCAATGCACTTTCATCCACTTTCATGCTGGCACACTCTAAAAGCCTTCCGTCTGCCGGAATATAATCTCCTGCTTCCAGCATCACAATATCTCCTACTGTCACTTCTGCGGAAGGGATCTGCACAACTGCCCCGTCTCTTAGCACCTTCGCCTCCGGCCCGGAAAGCTTCTTCAGACTTGCCAGTGACTGTTCTGCCTTGATCGTCTGCACTGTCCCCAGTATTGCATTCATCGTAATCACGATCAGGATAACTGCGGCACTCTCCACATCTCCCATAAATCCTGATGCCACCGCAGCAATGATCAGAATAATGACCAGAAAGTCCTTATATTGTTCCAAAAAGATCTGTAAGATCGTCTTTTTCTTTCCCTCGACCAATTCATTCGGTCCATACTGTTCCTGATGTTCTCTCACCTGTTCATTCGTAAGCGGTTCTAAAGAGCCATTTACTTCCTGCAGCACTTCTTCACCTGACATTTGATAATATGATCTCATTTTTGCTCCTCCTGCATTTACCTCATAATTATAAGATAGCAAACCTGCCACCGATACCTGCTTCTGTATTCTCTTGTATAAAAAATGAGACTTTTATTGCACCTCGATATGCAATAAAAGTCTCACTATTTAATCACGATACGGATGCTAAATTCCATCGGTTCTGGCGACATCGCAAACACTTATTAAAAAGTGCCAGTTACTCCCTCTTATTTATTAGATATAATAAAGATTCTATTCTAAATTGTCAATAAACTTTATCCTTTTTTCATAAAGCTTTAATATCTTTTAACAAAAAGAAAAACCCGGGAAACCTGCATTTCCCGGGCGAATTGATCACTTTCTCTGAATCTTAAACGATTCCCTGAGCTGTCATTGCATCTACAACCTTTTCAAATCCGGCAATGTTAGCACCTACAACGTAGTTGCCCTTGAAGCCGTATTTCTCAGCTGCATCAGACATATTATGGCAGATATTAACCATAATATTTTTCAGCTTGCTGTCAACTTCTTCAAATGTCCAGCTCAGACGCTCACTGTTCTGTGACATCTCAAGTGCGGATGTAGCAACTCCACCAGCGTTAGCTGCCTTACCAGGTGCAAAGATCACACCATTCTTCTGCAGGTACTCTGTAGCTTCCAGAGTCGTAGGCATGTTAGCACCCTCGCAAACTGCGATGCATCCGTTCGCAACAAGTGCCTGTGCATCCTCAAGGTGCAGCTCGTTCTGTGTAGCACATGGAAGAGCGATATCAACCTTCACATTCCATACGCCTCTTCCCTCATGATACTCTGAGTTCGGACGATACTTCTTGTACTCTGTCAGTCTTGCACGGTTTACTTCCTTGATCTCTTTGAGGGCTGCAACGTCGATTCCTTCTGGATCATATACCCATCCTGTAGAATCACTTACAGTAACAACTTTTGCACCAAGCTGCTGTGCTTTTTCTGTAGCGTAAATTGCAACATTTCCTGATCCTGAAACTGCTACCGTCTTACCTGCAAGCTCGATTCCATTAAGTTTCAGAAGTTCCTCTGTCAGATACAGAAGACCATATCCTGTTGCTTCTGTACGTGCAAGAGATCCACCGTATGTAAGACCTTTTCCTGTAAGAACACCTTCATACAGTCCACGGATTCTCTTGTACTGACCGAACATATATCCGATCTCTCTTGCACCTGTACCGATATCTCCTGCAGGAACATCAGTATCAGCACCAATATATTTACAGAGCTCTGTCATAAAGCTCTGGCAGAATGCC
>ENA-OPBF01001362-OPBF01001362.1-human-gut-metagenome-genome-assembly--contig:-NODE-1362-length-16269-cov-2.330887_pt1 | contig 16269 bp, 19 predicted proteins | sample MGYA00241067_ERZ501450 | MGnify/ENA primary metagenome ERZ501450 (study PRJEB25962, sample SAMEA2042516) | human gut metagenome | biome: human gut; feature: human-associated habitat; material: faeces... | reverse complement strand
AATATAATTACGGGGGACCGTTGAATTGGTACATATCAGTTCGACGGTCTCTTTTTCTGACTGCCCATTTCGAAGGACCTTTCACTCAAATCAAGGATGGGCATATCAGATGAAAGCTTATTCACATAGACTTAGAGAAGAGAAAATATTTCAAAGCATGTCACGAAAAGGTAATTGCCTTGATAATTCAGTCATGGAAAATTTCTTTGGTCTGCTTAAACAAGAAATATACTATGGAACTGTTTATTACAGTTATGAAGAATTGAAAACTGAAATTGAAAAATATATAAGATATTACAATGAAAAAAGAATTAAAGAAAAACTAGGATGGTTGAGTCCTGTCCAATACAGACTCAGCCTCTTGGTTGCATAAAAAATGCGTAACAGATATTAAAACCTGTTACGCAATAAAAGTCTAACTTTTTGGGGTCACATCAAACTCCGCAGGCTTTTTTTGCAAGGCTATCAGCTAAATCATTATATTTATCACCGGAATGACCTTTCACTTTCTCAAAAGTTATGTCAACCGATTTTTTGATTTTATCATAATATTTTTTGTAGGCAATGGTACCGTCCTTATTGGTTTTCCACTCTCCGGTACACCATTTTGCAATTCCCATATAATCATAATATATTGAAAGCTTCTTAATGCCTTTTTCCAAGGCATATTTCATAGCCGCCATGGAACCGTAAATTTCACCGGCAACATTCCTCATAGAAGCCATTTGGACATCATTTCCGGAATCATAAAGGTGGGTTTCAGTACCATTATGAAACATAACCACACCGTATCCAAAAACACCGGTTGCAGAATTAAAGCTTCCATCCACATATGCTACTGCCTTAGACGGAGTGGTAATAGGCATGTCACTGTCAAAGGTTGTATCATCATCTTCATCCTTTGGTGCCTCTGTGTCAAAAAGACTTAACTGAGTACCCTCCTGCCCTAAATATGCGTAGGCATCAGATATGTTTTTGAAGCTTTTGTACAATGCACCGGGATATCCGTCAACGTTTGCTTTACATTCCTCCCAGGTTTCGTATATTCCGGTTTTTTCACCAACTTTAACGGCATAATATTTTTTTGCCATAAGATTTCATCTCCCAAAATAATTTATTCATTAATCTGCTCCGTGGCAGAAGTCTGTTCTGTAGTAGGAACCTGCTCTGTATCAGAATTGTCTGTAGCAGTATGGTTTTTCCAAGGGTTACTGATATTAGAATCCGTGGGATCCCAGGTTTTATAAGGGTCCGATTCCTTTATTTTCTTAATCTTTTTAACTTTAATAGGAGACTTTTCTCCTTTTTCGCTATAAATAGTTACAGATGTTCCTTCATTACAATGGTCATAAATCCATTTAATATCCTTAACACGGAAACGTATACAACCAAGGGAGGAAGCTGTTCCTAATTTATTATACTCCCAATATTCCAATGAATCGTTAGTTGCATATTGGTAAGGTACTGAATGAAGCATAATCTGACCATAAATGCGGATGGCGTACTGGGCATAGGTATTATCTACCATAAGGCGCCAGTCATATCTCTCAGAAATACTAAAAGTACCAAGTGGAGTAGATTCCGGGTCTTTACCGGTGGAACAGATAAATGCCTTGTGAGGAATACTGTAAACCCCCTTTTTGTCAATGCCATAAACAACAGCAAAATTTTCAGCACGGTTTATCTTTATCATATAAGGGTGCTTGGCCTTGTGGTCAATGGCTTTTTTTTTCTTAACTTTTTTCTTTGTAGTTTCTTCAACAGTGGTGGTTTCCGGCACTGTTGTAGTTTCCCGGGTAGTAACATTAACTGTAGTACATGTCTCTATATTTGTAATATTGTCGGGGTTATTTTCCTGTAATACTAATGCTAAAAACATAATAAAAATAGTAGTGGAAAAAATACCCAGCATAATGTGATTTTTGTATTTTATCATTGGTTTTCTCCGTTAATTTTTCTTGCTAACTTATTGTATAATGTTAAAGAATTAATTGCAATAGGATAAAATTACTAATTTCATTCTATCAACTTTATTGACGGAAATAAGGGTATTTGATATTATTTAGGAAGAGCTATTTTGAAAGGAGCAGAAACAAAAATGGGTTACACAAAACAAAAAATCTTAAATATGGCAGAGACGGAAGATATTGAATTTATCAGACTTCAGTTTACGGATTTGTTTGGAACATTAAAGAATGTTGCCATTACAAAAAGCCAGCTCGCAAAGGCACTTGACAATAAAATTATGTTTGACGGTTCATCAATTGAGGGATTTGCCAGAATAGAAGAGTCCGATATGTATTTATATCCGGATTATAATACCTTTGAGATATTACCTTTCAGACCACATCAGGGAAAGGTTGCAAGAATGATTTGTGACGTATATAAGCCTGATGGAACACAGTTAGAAAACGATCCGAGATGCATTTTAAAGAAGGTTATTAAGGAAGCATCAGATATGGGTTATATTTTTAATGTAGGACCGGAGTGTGAGTTTTTCCTTTTCCACACAGATGATAATGGCGGACCTACAACTATCAGCCACGAAAAAGGAAGTTATTTTGATTTAGGCCCTACTGATTTAGGTGAAAATGCACGTCGTGATATGGTACTTAACCTTGAAGAAATGGGATTTGAAGTAGAAGCATCACATCATGAGGTGGCACCTGCACAGCATGAAATAGATTTTAAATATGGCGAAGCATTAGATATAGCTGATAAAATTATGACATACAAGCTTACAGTTAAAACCATTGCAAAACGTCATGGTTTATATGCATCATTTATGCCAAAACCAAAATACGGAATGTGTGGTTCAGGTATGCATATTAATATGTCATTGTCAGATAAAGAAGGAAATAACATATTTGCCAAAGCTGATGATGAAAACGGACTTAGCGAGGAAGCATACAGCTTTATAGCAGGATTAATGGAACATATGAGAGCTATGACAGCCATAACTAATCCTATTGTAAATTCATATAAGAGATTAGTTCCGGGATATGAAGCACCTACATATATTGCATGGTCAGCTACTAACAGAAGTCCACTTATAAGAGTTCCCGCTGCAAGAGGAGCAGGCACAAGAGTTGAGCTTAGATGCCCTGACTGTGCTTGTAATCCATATCTTGCCATTGCAGTATGTTTAGCAGCAGGACTTGATGGCATTAAGAGAAAATTAAAGCCTGTAACCAGTGTACAGAAAGATATTTTCTCAATGACAGACGACGAAAGAGAAGAAATTGGAATTGAAAGTCTTCCAAAGAACCTGTACGAAGCTATACAGGAAATGAAAAAGTCCCCATTTGTAAAGAATGTACTGGGAAAAGATGTATACAAGAAGTATATTAAGGCAAAAGAAGATGAATGGATGGAATACACTTCACAGGTAACAGATTGGGAAATCGACAGATATCTTGACCGAATCTAGTTTAGGAGGGCAAATTGGCAGGAATTATAGTAGTATTCCCCAAGCCGGAGGACAGCAAGGCCATAAAAAATCTGTTGGTGCATAACGGATATGAAAGTGTATTTAACTGTACTACGGGTTCAAAGGCGATTACATTGGCAGATACTTTAGGTGAAGGGGTTATTATCAGTGGGTACAGAATGACTGATATGCCTTATACAGACATCCTTGACAATGTAGAAGGAAGATTTGAGATGTTGCTTGTGGCATCGAAGCAAAAGCTCCTTGAAGATAACCGTGGCGTGGCAATGGTAGAAATGCCTATTAAGGTTAGGGATTTCTTAAATTCAGTGGAGCTGATGCAAAACAATATTTATGCTAAATTAAGACGTAAAAAACGCGTTGTACACCAAAGGACTGAAGAAGAACAAAGTGTAATAGATGAGGCAAAGTCAGTTTTAATGGAGAAAAATAATATGTCAGAAAACGAGGCTCACAGATACATTCAGAAGTCGGCCATGGACAGTGGCAGAACTATGGTGGAAACTGCGATATCGGTTCTGAAAATTATGTATAAAGAATAAGGAAAGAAGGACAGAAAAAGATGTACAAAATTAATGAAAACTACTTAAAGTTACCGGGAAGTTATTTATTCTCAAATATTGGAAAAAAGGTTACTGCATATAAGGCTGCAAATCCGGACAAAGATGTTATCAGTCTTGGAATCGGCGACGTTACACAGCCGTTAGCACCGGCTGTAATTGAGGCATTGCATAGTGCCGTGGATGAGATGGCAGATGCTGCTACATTTCATGGATACGCACCGGACCTTGGATATGAATTTTTAAGAAGTGCAATCAGGGACAACGATTACAGGGAAAGAGGAGTAGACATTGCTTTAGATGAAATTTTCATCAGTGACGGAGCAAAGTCAGACTCAGGAAACATTGGTGATATTTTTGCTGTTGATAACAAAATAGCAGTTTGTGACCCTGTATATCCTGTATACGTTGACACAAATGCCATGGCAGGCAGAACTGGAGATTACATTGCTGATGAGGAAAGATGGAGCAACGTAATTTATATGCCTTGTACCAAGGAAACAAATTTTGCACCGGAACTTCCAAAGGAAACACCGGATATTATTTATCTTTGCTTCCCTAACAACCCTACAGGTTCAACAATTACAAAAGACCAGTTACAGGAATGGGTAGATTATGCTAACAAGGTCGGAGCAGTTATTATTTATGACGCTGCTTATGAAGCATATATTTCAGAGGAAAATGTTCCTCATACAATTTATGAATGTGATGGTGCAAAGACATGTGCCATCGAACTTAGAAGTTTTTCAAAGAACGCAGGATTTACGGGAACAAGACTTGGATTTACGGTTATTCCTAAAGAATTAAAGTCTAATGGTGTTATGCTAAATTCATTATGGGCAAGAAGACATGGAACAAAATTCAATGGTGCACCGTATATTATTCAAAGAGCCGGAGAAGCTGTTTATTCTGAAGCAGGAAAGGCACAGACAAAGCAGCAGGTGGCTTATTATATGAATAATGCTAAGACTATTATTGAAGGTCTTAAGTCAGCAGGATACACAGTTAGCGGTGGCGTTAATGCACCATATGTGTGGTTAGAGACACCTGATGGAATGTCATCATGGGATTTCTTTGACTATCTGCTTACAAAGGCAAATATCGTGGGAACTCCGGGTTCAGGATTTGGACCAAGTGGAGAAGGATATTTCCGACTGACAGCATTTGGAACATATGAAAATACATTAAAAGCAATAGACAGAATTAAAGCATTATAAAATTAAAAAGTGCTTTTATGGATTATATTAAATAAGAAATGGATGCTACATTAGTGGCATCTGTTTTTATTGTAGCAAAAGTGTGACCGTGGATGTTATGCTCACACAATCCAACTAGTTGTTAAGTATATTTACCATCCATAAATTTTATTATAACAGGAATCCACTTACTATGATTAAGAACAAGAGGGAAAATAGTGTTGCATATAATTATATAGGTATTGAGTGTGGATACAGAGGAACTATGCATTTATGGTAGGTTAAAGAAAAAATGTTATTTTAACCGGTAATAATGTCATTTAAACAGTGTTGTATTGAAAAAAAATGTTAATATGTAATAATTGTCATTGTAAACATTAAATCTGGATTGAATACAATTTAATCTGCAAGACAGAAAAGATAATCTGAGAGGAGAAACAAATTTGACTAAAATTGCAGTAATAACACATGAATTTGGGCATGCGTTAGGTATGGATGATAGTAATTCAAAAAAACAATAATGTATAAGAGTACACCAGTGGTTAATGGGTTACAAAAAATTGATAGTGCAGCATTGGAATATTTAATGAGAAGTCATACTGGATATTGGGGGGAGAATAAGATGAAAAAAATATTGGAAAGGTAAGGCTATATGAAAAAAAAACAGATATGTATTTTTGTAATTGTAATTATTGCTGTTATTATTGGTGCAATGATTTATTTTTACAGCAATGGAAATAATAATACGATTGAATTAAAGAAATCTGATGGTGGAATAGAAGTAAGCTATGTGGATGGAAATTATAAAAATGAGTCAAAAAGTAATTTGGCTGAGATAAAGCAGGATAAAATCTGGAATGATGATAAGTATTGCATAGTTGAGGGTACAGTAGAAAAGGCGAATAATATAGAAATCAGGATTGATGATAAAAAAATGTATAATGCCATTATTGAAATCAAGGTTGAATCAGACATTAAAGGAAAAATAAAAGAAGGAAGCACGATTTCTGTTTTATCAGGATGTGCAACCATGAAAGAGGAAATATATCAGGAAGATTCATATATTAACTCTCAGATAGAAGAGGGGGACAGAGGAATATTTATAATTCGCAAATATGGTATAGATGACACTTTGGAATTAAACCAAAAGATTTTATATTTGTCAGAACTTGCCGACTATGGATTTGAAGATGCTGAAAGATTTGCTTTTATTGAAAAAAATGGGAATACATTATTTAGCAGTAACTTTTATAAGGATTTAAAAGATAATGCCAAGCTTGATGAGGTGAAGAGTTACATAGAGGACAAAATTAAATAAATGTAAGTTAATACGTTACCGGATATGTTTATAGTAAGACGTCCGGTAACATTTTTTTGTAGCAAAAGCCCGGCAAGCTAATCGCATTTGCACGAAATATCATTTGTTGGGCATAAGAACATCGAAAAGCTACAACTTATGAAACACTTGATGTGTTTCATAATCTACACTTTGAGATATCCGCTGCCTACAATCGGGTAGGAGTCAGCCTACTTGATTTAATAGAATTGTATATAATTGGTGGCTTTTTGCATATTGTTGGCAAATTTGAGATTAACAATATTAAAATGTTTCAAAATGTGATAAAATGTTGAAATTAAAGTACATTGTGTGAAAAAAGGAAGAAAGACAAATATGATGAACATTGGAATGTATGACCTAAATAAAAATGACCGCATAATTTTGGAAAGAATATTAATTGATATGAAAACAGATGATAAAATATATAATTATAAAAACTATAATGATTTAGTTAAAAGTCTTGAGAGATTGGATTTAATAATTCTTGAAATGACATTATGGGATTGTGATGGAATAAGTCTGGCAAGAAAGATTAAAGAGAAATATAAAGATATTGATATTATTTTTATTTCAGATAATTTATCAAGAGTAGATGAGGCTTTTGAAGTTAAAGCATATACCTTTTTACAAAGACCATTTAAAGAGGAAAAAATGGCTAATATTTTATGCAAATTACATAAAGAAAAAGAAAGAAAACATTTTGTAATAGAAAATAAAAATGAGATTATTAAGGTCAGTGAACATGACATAATTTTTTTGGAAGGCTATGGAGATGGAACATATATACATATGAAAAACGGAGTTATTGAATCTAAACATTCACTTGTATGGTGGAAAGAAAGGCTTAATCAGGTTGAGTATTTCTCACCATACAGAGGTTACTTAATAGCTTTGAAATATGTTTTAATAATAAAGGAAAATAGCGTTATTATGGAATATTGTAGTGAAGAAGTTCCTATGGCGAAGAGAAAAAGAAAAAAGGTGAAAGAGATATTTGTTATGTATATGAAAATGCAACATGTCAGGTAGAACGAAAAATGATTGTCATTTGAAACGGGAAAAATGTCATTTGAACGAAAAAATGTTGAAAAAAATTATTTATAGGTATATAAAGAAAAACGACTTAGTATTTTGCAAGGAAAGAATAGAGGGTTTTATACTTTGAATTACAATGTATTAAGTACAAAAAATAAGAGAGGTATAGAAAATGAAAAAGAAAAAATTTATGTTATTTAGTACAATGTTAATTGTAGGTAGTATGTTGGGAAACACGAGTGTTGAAGCTAGTAGTGGAGCTTGTTATTACAAATCTAGAATAGCTAACAATTATCATTATGAGTTCTCAGTTTCAGAAACAACAAAGACTAATAGCTTGAAGTTGATAGATATATTATATCATACAAAGGATGCTGATTCCGAAAGTTTGTCCATTGAAAAGGGTAAAACGTTAAATTCTACAGCTACAAAAAAAATTGGGAGTGCTGTTTCTGCAACTGTAGGAGCGGAATACAAGGCTCTTGGTTTCAAGGCAAAGGCAGATGTTAGTGCGAGCGTATCATCGGAAGTGGCTGTTGAAAATAGTGTATCAACAACTTATAAGAAAGGATACACATCAACGATAAAAAAGAGTAATAAAAAGGGATGGTACGCTCTGGAGGCTATAACTTATGGAAAAAAATTGGACTACAAGTTTGTGAGAGAGAATATTTCTTCGGCTAAAGGGAATAAAACAAAGAAGATTACAGTAGTATATACTCCAACCGAAGGAATGATTCCGGTAAAGAGAACAAAGTGGTATAGTAGTAATCCACAACTCAAAGGGATTTATACTAACTATTAATTAGAAATTATATGCGCACCACTTCGTATAGGAAAGGTGCGCATATATCAACTTGTAATATTAAACAGATCACACTAGGAGAATAATGAAATGAGAAATTTAGTAAGAAAAATAATGTGTGTGGCATTAGTAGTTGTAATGCTATGTGGTTGTGGAAAAACAAATGAAAAAGTTGGAAAAAACGTAGATACGGAAAACATAAAAATCCCTAAATATAAAAAGGTTATCCTAACAGATTTGGAAAACTGTAATATTAATTTTATTAAAAATATGCCATATACCGATTTTGATTTTAAGATTATATCCACGGAAAAATTAGACGAAAAAAAATTAGATATTAAATTTGATACAACATTGGAATATGAGTGGAGTATAGCTAATAGCGAGGTCGAAGATGCGAATAAATTTAGTTATCCTCTGCTGTGTGCATATAATGGTTATGAGGTAAAAAAAATAAAATCACAAATTGAACAGGTAAGTAATGAAGATTATCAAAGATGTGTAACAGAAAATAAAAATTTCCCCAAAATTTATGTATATACGGTTTCAACTGAAATAAACATGGAAAATGTAAGTAAAGATAGGAATTATGAAATAAAAAACATGATTGTTACATATGATGGTGATGAGTATAAATTTGGCATTGGAAAAATAAATGTAAATAAAAAACAGGCAATGAAAGAAACTTTTGCTCAGGATATAGATGGTGAAAATTCAGCAATGCAGACAATAGATGGCTTGGATTATATATCAATGGATTCTGATTTTGATATAACATTGGATGGTATTATAGAAACATTTAAGGATAAATTGGAAATAAAGGATATATATTTAAAAAATATTGATGATAGCATAAAAGTTAAAAACATAAGTATTTCTACATCTAATGAAAATGGTACAGTGGAATTTGATTTTGATAAGAACGGAAATAATGTAATTCCAAAGGAAACAAGTACAACTGTTGTTTTAAAATGCAGTAATGATATTTTAGAGAACAATATCGGAAGTTACATTTCGCCCATAGTATGTATTGATTATAAATTGGGCAAAAAAACAGGTACTTTGAATGTTCCGGTAATGGCGAGAGGGTACTCAAGAAGTGCACAGGAAATATATGCATACAAAATTGATAAGGTTGACATATTTAATCTATATTTGAAAAATTTAGCAAAGGAAGATAAAGAATAGTGAAAGCAAAATACTTTTTGATATTTGTAGTGTGTGTATTGATATATTGTATTCCGTTAGGAGCGGTTATATCAATTTCCAATAAAGAAATAAAAAAATATAATGAGGACAAGGATTTTAAGACTGAACTTATGGCATATGGTGCAATAGAGGAAGTGAAGAAAACCGATATGCGGGAATATTATAAAGTGGATGTAACAGTAACATCTATAGAAAATTTAAAAATCACATTGAGCAATGAGGCAAATGTTCAATGCAGGGAAGGTGAGGAAATTCACAAGAATGATGTGCTGGCTAATGACAGAGGAAAGGCTATTAAATCAGGATTTAACGGAATTATTGAAAGTATAGACTATACAGATGATAACATTGTGATTAATTACAATGATTTTAAAAATTTAGTTTATGAAGCTAGCGTGGATGAAGATAAATTTGATGATTTTAATACGGATTATTTTTATGATAATGACGGGGAAAAAATAAAGGTATTAAAAAAATCAAATATGATAGAAGAAGGAAAATTTAAGGTGTGGTTAAGCATTGCTGATAAACATGCTATTTATGGAAAGTCAATAAACGGATATGAATTATATACAGGTGTAATTTATAAAAAAGCTTTGGTGGTTCCTATAGGATGTGTGTATTCAATGGATGGAAACAGTTACATTAGAACTGTAGATGAAAATGGAATTTATAAAAGTGATATAGAAGTTAAAACAGGATTTGCTAATGACGAATTTATTTGTATAAGTGGTGACGGAGTAGAAGAAGGAATGTATTGCGACACCGGTTATGCAAAAGTGAAAGAGAGAAAAAGCGAAGAAGTAAATGAAGAAAATTAGTATAAAATTAAATGATATTAAGAAGTCTTATGGCAGTCAGAACGTCCTAAAAGGAATTGACCTATCTATCAATAATGAAAGTTATTATGCGATTTGCGGTAAATCAGGTGCAGGCAAATCAACTTTAATGAATATCCTGGGATTGATAGAACCATATGATACAGGAAAATATTGGTTTAATGGGATGGAATTAAAAAGGAAAAGAGATTATGCCGGATTAAGGAGAGATTACATAGGCTTTATATTTCAATCTTACAATTTAATTCAAAACATATCATGTAGGGATAATATAATGATGCCGACATTATATGTTAATAGCGATTTAAAGGAAATTCAAAAGAGATTTGAACAACTTGTTGAGTTAATGGATATAGGTAATTTACTTGAAAAAAAATCGAGTCTTCTAAGCGGTGGAGAAAAACAGAGAGTTGCAATTGCACGAGCATTGCTTTTAAATCCCGGGTTAATAATTGCAGATGAACCTACCGGCAATTTGGATGGGATAAATAAAAGAATAGTGTTGGATATTCTAAGAAAAGAACATGAAAAGGGGAGGGCAATTGTAGTTATAACTCACGACGATGAAACGGCAAATGCGGCTGATAAAAAATATATATTGGAAAATGGAAAATTGTTATGATTAAAAGTTTAATAAGAATAATTAAAGATGCAGGGAAAATGGTAGTTGTAAATATAAGGGAGTATGCCCTTTTATCAGTTACAATAATAATATCGTTTTCGGCATTGGGAATATATATGCTTTATACGGATTCTAGCATTTTTAATGAATATAAAGATGCGCTTAAAGTCTCAAGTAAAGTCGCTTTTGTATCATACGGAAGAGAAGATAAAGAAAAAGCAAAAGCTTTGGAAAATAGTATAGCAAAAATGAAAAATTCATATTGCTATATAAGTGGAGAAATGAGTGGAATTGAGATGGCTGGGACTGGTAAAGGTTTTTCAGGTTCAGCAGTAGTTAATATTCACATTATCCCTAACAATGTGTGGGGATATTATTATGATATATATAATAGGGTAGAAATGAAAAATGGAAATAAAAACATAAGCGTAAAAGGTAATTCTGCAATTGTATCGGAAGGTCTTTATAATATAATTAAAGATAGAAAAGATGGTAATGGTGATTTATATTTAAAATTACCAATTGCAACCCGGAATGGAGAAAGTGCATATTCACAGTTTTTAGTGTCCGGAATATGTAACGATTATGATTTAGAAGGTACTTTCTATAATGACAAATCTAGTCAGAAGAACAAATATTATGAAGTTTTTATATCGTATGATGCGTTTAAAGAAGGATTTGATGATTATACAGAGTTAAAAATGAGCATATATACAGACCAGGTAAAAGAAGTGGAAAATATGGCAAAAGATTTGGGATTGAATGTCAATTCAGCACTTTCAGAAAAGGATTCTATGAATGAGCAATTTATTGCTTCTATAAAAGTTAGAGAAGGCATAACAATAGGATTGCTTTTTTTGCTGGGTGTTAATTTATTAAGTTGTTTTTCAAATGCATTAAATGAAAGAAAATTTGAAGTTAGTGTCAGAAGAGCAATTGGGGCAAGTCGGGGAAATGTTATTTTTCAGTTTTTTGCTGAGGGCATTATAGTTATGCTGGTTGATATTTTAATATCAATTGCCACAATTATGATTTCAATGTGTGGAATTAAATTGTATAAATGGTTTGCAGAATATCAGGTATGGAGCATAAGAATAACATCATATTCTGTAATCACGTTAGTCATCTGTAGTGTGTTTCTATCCTTGTTTTTTAGTGTCTTGTTTGCAGTAATGTCTAGCAGGGTAGAAATTGTTAAGTACCTTAAATGTGAATAATAAATGAATAATCAATATCCAATGCACATTTGTCTGAAAATCTGTTATAATAGGACTGGAGATATTTAGAAAATTTTGGAGGAATACAATGCAGGAGAGACCAAGTAAATTAGTTTTTTGGATGTTTTTTGGAGGACTTATTCTTATAGTTGCAGGAAATATGGCAGATTATTATGTAAGTGGAAGTCATATTGGAACAATTCTTACGGTTATTGGATTTGTGGTATGGGCAATTTTACTGGTTATGAAATTCTTTTATGATAAAAAAAATAAATAATGGATTAGTGGAAAGTGTTATTTAATAACAACATTTTTCATTAGGTAAGGTAAAAAAGAAACGGATTTGCAATGGGATATTAAAATCTGTTTCTTTTTATTATAATTCTGTTATAATAATATAGGAAATTTAAGGAAAGGAGGAAGAACGTGTTTAACGGACTGTTTAATAAGAGTGGAAAACATTCGGCAGCTGTATTTGTTGATTATGAGCATTGGTATTATGGGTACAATAATATTTTTTCCATGAAACCTAATGTAGAAGAGTGGTATGAAGAATTAACTGAAGAGTATAGTGTAAAGAACATAGTATTTTTTGGCGATTTTCATGGAAATTCAATAGAAAAGGAATTGCCACGATTAGAAAAAATAACGAAGAATGTAGTTCATACGGCAAGCACAAAAGACGGTGTTGATAAAGATTTTACGGATTTTATTATTTTAGATGCAATATATCGTGAAGCTGCAAAGAAGAATTCACCGGATGTTTTTATTATTTTTACAGGGGATGCACATTTTAATTTGGCAATAAAGTATTTGCGTGAGTTGAAAAAGAAAGTCATTATATATGGAGTAAAACATTCCCTTAGTAATAAGCTTAAGTCATCAGCCAATTCATATGTTGAAATGCCAAGGTCTAAACAGGAGCAGCAGTATTATTATGATGCAATATTAAATTCTTTATATATCGTAAAGAAAAGACGTAAAATGGCTACATATGGCAAGACAATAGAGAGCGTTTCTGCTCATAGTGGGGTATCAAAAGAGCGTATTCAGGTGGCATTAAATGACCTGATGAATAACAAATATTTGAATCTTGAAGAAATAAAATATCATGGGAAAAAACCTAAAATTTTAACTGTTGACTGGGAAAGAGTAGAGCAGGATGGCTTATGGGAAAAAAATAAATAAAATGTGACAACATAAATAACACTATCTTTATCCACAAGATAGTGTTATTTTTTTCTTTTCATGGCAGATATGAGGTTTAATAAAGCGTCCACTTCTTCCAGTGATAAACCGGATAAATCAATATTGTTTTTATGTTCAATGCCAAGCAAAAAATCAGTTGTAACTCTGAAAATATTTGAAATTGCAATTAACACATCATAGGATGGCATTCTTAGTCCGTTTTCGTAGGCACTTATTACGGATTTGGTTAATCCTAATTTCTGAGAAAGCTGGAATTGAGTCATATTATTCTGTATTCTTAATGTTTTTAATCTGTTTCCAAAATCAACCATTTCAAAACCTCCTAAACACAGTTTACTATATAATATGTAAACAACGGGTTGATTATGTGTTTGTTTAGTTGACTAAGAAAGATTGTTTGATTATAATTTTAATATATACATTAACATTTCAAAATAAAAAAATTAATGTATGTAACTTGAGGGTGTAGGTATCAGAAAATAAAAAGGAGAAAATGAAATGGAAAAGAAAATTAAGAAACTATTGGTTATTTTATCAGTAATTGTGATGTCTTTTATTGTACTTCCAAATACCGGTGTAAGTGCGGCATCAAAAGCTAAGTTAAATAAGAAATTTGCAACAATCTATGTTGGAAAAACAGTGACACTAAAGGTTAAAAACAATAAGAAGAAGGTTAAGTGGATTTCATCAAACAAAAAAATAGCAACAGTTAGTAAAAGGGGAAAAGTTAAGGGAAAGAAAGCAGGAAAAGTTACCATAACTGCAAAAGTTGGTGGCAAGAAATATAAATGCAGGGTTACAGTTAAGAAGAAAAAGGCTACAACTGTAACTGTCAAGGATAAAATAAAGAATGCCTGCATAAAATATGGTACTGTGTCTGAAGATATGTCAGGTAAGTATTATTATTTAAGCAAACTCATAATTTCTGATGATAAAAAGTATGAATATTACACAAGTGTGCAGTATTATACTGCAACGAATAAAGTAAGAATAAGTGTTTTAATCGATGATACTTATTCATCCGAGGATTACTGCACGACATTCGATGTTGATAATGTAAAGGATGCTACGTGCAAAATCTGGTACAGTGATTCCCATGATAATTATGGAAAAGGTGTAGTATATAAGGAACTGATTCATCAGAATAATGCAGTTGATTTTGTTGTAACAGATATGGATGTTGATGTTCAAATTGTTGAGGAGTTAGCTACATCATCTGTTGCAATGGGGTTATTTAACTTTGACTATATTATGGGTATATATTCCGTGGGGGTATCATCTGGTGATTTGGGATTTACTACGTTATATTCACGGTATAATTAATTTCATATTTAATTTCTTACATAGATAGCTTAAAAAGAGATAAAATAAGCAGTAGCAATTTAATTTCCCGGCTACTGCTTATTTTTTGGGGATATTCTTTTTTGATATTGATTTCTACCGGAGGCGGTGCATATGTTAAATACAAGGAAAAAATGTTAGAGGAGAAAAATGTATATATATTATATAGATTATTTTTGAAAATAGACGCAGAGTCATATATCTTATATTAAATAAATATATTCAACAAAGAAATAAAAAAGTAAACAACTTCAAACGTTTATATAAGATGTTGCTAATATCAAACAATATGTTGACAAACAGAAAAATATACTATATCATATATGCACTGATATAATTTGTGACAAAAATGCGAGAAGCAATAATTAGATGAGTACAGAAAGGTTATAGTATGGGAAAACAGGATTTGTTAGCAAAAAAGTACATGTCAGACAATGAAAAGTTTGCAGATGTGTTTAATTACTATTTATACAATGGAAAGCAGGTTATAAAACCAGAAAACTTACATGAAGAGAGCATAAGTGAAATTGCCCTTCCCTATAGTGAAAAAAACAAAAATACCTTTATTGAAAAGTACAGGGACATTATAAAAAGGTGTGTGGTAAAAAGTGACAATCACTATACATATTTTCTGCTAGGAATAGAGAATCAGTCAGAGATTCATTATGCAATGCCTGTAAGAAACATGCTTTATGATTCTCTAAATTATTCCGGGCAGGTCAACAGGATAGAAAAAAATCATAAAAAATGTAAAGATAAGCTTAGTTCAGCAGAATATCTGTCAGGAGTGACAAAGAGTGATAAAATCACACCAGTTATAACACTGGTACTATACTGGGGCAATGAAGCATGGGATGGTCCTAAAAGTTTGTATGAAATGTTTAAGGAAACAGACCTTGATATTTTAAGATATGTAAATGATTATCACATAAACCTAATAGAACCAAAAGACATAAAGGATTTCTCAAAATTTAGAACTGAACTAGGGAAAGTGCTGGAGTTTATTAATGCATCAGACAGTTTGGCAAAAATGAAAGAAATATTGGAAAATAATCATGAATACTATTTACATATGGATCTTGAATCTGCTAGAATGATAGAAACATTTGGAAAGGCAAAGATAGACATGAAGCAGTATGAGAAAAATAAGGAGGAAGTTGATATGTGTAAGGCAATAGAAGACATGATTCTTGAGGGCAAACAGGAAGGTATACAGGAAGGCATACAGGAAGGAATAAAAGCGCTTATAGAAGTGGCAAAAGAGTTAGGTGCTACAACTGATATAATTGAAAAGAAGGTAGAAGAAAAATTTAATTTGTCAAAAGATGAAGCTGTCCAGGCAGTAAACAAATATTACAATTAGAGTGTACGCCGAGCCAGCTCGATTTCACTTCGTTTCATCTCGCTGTGGGCTGTCGCCCAATAAATATAAAATAAAAAGTAGTT